>OFHG01000609.1_pt1 | contig 14031 bp, 11 predicted proteins | sample 1521931 | NCBI WGS metagenome assembly OFHG01 (sample SAMEA2468438, study PRJEB22500) | soil metagenome | biome: Glassland; feature: Farmland; material: Clay | place: Australia | collected 2013-01-31 | depth 0.55 m
TGGCATTGGAAAACCGCCTCGAAATGCACGCGACCTATGCTGCCCCTCAAAGCAAGAGCCTCCAACAGCAATACTTGCATGCCGGCGAATACTTAGCTGCAGAGATCATCAGCCAGAAAGAAGCATATTACATCCCCGATTTGAAGCACCATAAAGGCTGGCCCGACGCTGATCTTCCAAAAAAACTCCCCGGCTCAGCCCTGGTAGCGCCGATCTTGGCGGAGGAACATTTATTGGGGGCCATGATCCTGATTCATTCACAAGCCAGAGCCTTCCACACAGATCAATTAAATCTTTTACAAACAATTTGTCAGGAAATTGGCCTGGCGCTGAGCAATGCCAGTCGTTACCAGCAAGTGCAGAGGCGCCTGGCAGAGATGACCCTCATCCAAACCCTGGCGCAGACGTTCAACCAACGCCTGGAATTACAAGTATTGCTCGACGAAGTCATCAACCAATTGGGGACTCGCCTGGGTTACCAGCAGGCGCGCATTTTCCTGTTAGAAAATGATGCGCTGTTTCTACGCGCCTGTCACGGTCCGGTCCCGGCAAAGAAGAAATTCTTGCTTTCTGAGGGGATCATCGGGCGAGTTGCACGCACCGGGGAAACCGCATTCGTGCCAGACGTCCGTCTGGACCTTGATTATTATGCTTGTTTCACCCAAACAACCTCTGAAATCGCGGTCCCCATCTTTCGCCAGGGGGCCGTGGTAGGCATCATAAATATCGAGAGCGATCAACCCCATCAATTGAGCAATGATGATAAAGATCTGCTGAAATTATTAGCCGACCAGATTTCCATAGCCCTCGAAAATGCCGTGCTGTACGAGCGGGTTCGCCAGCATGCCGACGAGTTGGAACATACCATTGCCCGGCGTACCGCCGAATTGACGGAATTGTATAAATTGAGCCAGGAAATAGGCTACCAGCTTTCCTATGATGAATTGCTCCGCCTGCTGCTGGAACGCTTGCAAACCGGCGTACAATGCCAGCTCACATCCGGATTCCTGCTCTCCCCACAGGCACGGCTTTTTTACATCGTTGCCGACCGGCCCATAATCGATGAGGTCGTAAATCAGATCCGCGAGGAAGGGATTAAAGCTCTCCGGAAGGAGGGAGGCGGTCAGCCAGATCTGGAACAACTGCCACCTGTCATCATCCGTTCGAAGGGATACGATGATGCATACCCTCCATTGACCAGTCTGCCAAAACGCATCCAGGCTCCGCTGCGCATCAACCCCCAAATGTTCTGCTGGCTGCTGGCTGCCAGTGCTCAGGACCAACCATTCACCATTGAACAACAACGTCTGCTGATCACCTTCGCCAACCAGGCTAAATCTGCCCTGCAACACCTGTTCGCAGTGCTCAGCGCACAGCAAAAACACCTGGAAAGCCTGGTCGAACACGTCCCGGTGGGGATATTATTATTTGATGGCGATCTCAATCTGCTGGTAGCAAATACCCTGGGGCGCGAATTGCTGGCCGTTTTCGAAAATACCCCCGGGCAATCGAAACCCTTGCGTTTTGCTGACCTGTCCTTGGAAGAACTTATCCAACACCACCAGGATTCCATCCCATTCGAAGTCTCCTTAGAAGGTCTACCCCGGCGAGTGTTTTGGATGCAAACTCGCCAGGTTGGAGATGAAAAACCGCAATGGGTTCTAACCATTCGAGAGATCACCCAGGAGCGGGAAAATCAGGTGCGTATCCAGGGGCAAGATCGCCTGGCAACCGTGGGGCAGTTGGCAGCAGGGATCGCTCACGATTTCAATAATATCATGGCAGCCATCCTGGTTTATACAGACTTGCTGGAACACGATCCCAACATCCAATACATCAGCCGAGAACGTCTGCGCGTGATTGAACAGCAAGTGCAACGGGCTGCCAGCCTTATTCGCCAGATTCTGGATTTCAGCCGCCGTTCCATCATGGAACAAAGCAACCTGGATTTGTTGCCGTTCGTGAAAGAATTGGATAAGCTCCTGGCGCGCGTTTTGCCCGAGACCATTCGGTTAGAACTTACTTATACCCCTGGAAATTATTGGGTGCATGCCGACCCAACCCGCTTGCAGCAAGTTTTCTTGAATTTGGCGGTTAATGCGCGAGATGCCATGCCGGACGGAGGCGTTTTACATTTTGGATTGGAGCATTGGACGTTAAACCCGGAAGATACGCCTCCCCTACCCTCTATGCCGCCGAGGGATTGGGCGCGCATCATCGTGACTGATAATGGCGTGGGTATCCCACACGAAATTCAACCACGCATCTTCGAGCCTTTCTTTACCACAAAGCCCGTAGGGCAAGGAACCGGCCTGGGATTGGCACAAGTCTATGGCATTATCAAGAACCACGATGGATATATCGATGTCTCCAGCCAGCCCGGGAAGGGCACTACATTCAGCATTTATCTGCCGGCTCTGAAGGTTACCCCGCCAGAGCCACAGACTTCAGAAGACGATGCACGCATTCGAGGCAGTGGCGAGCCGGTTTTGCTGGTAGAGGACAACGGCGCCACGCTCCAGGCGCTCACCACCATGCTTGAAACACAAAACTATCGAGTGATCACCGCCGGGAACGGGCAGGAAGCCTTGCAACAGTTTGAGCAATCCAGGGAGGCAATTGCGTTTATCGTCAGCGACATTGTAATGCCGGAAATGAGTGGAACAAGTTTGTACGAAGAGTTGAAAAAACGACAGCCGTTGATCAAAATGCTGTTTATCACCGGCCATCCACTGGACCCCAAAAGCCAGGCGATTCTGGAAGCGGGGAGCGTTCATTGGTTGCGAAAACCGTTTTCCGTGCGAGAATTTAACCTGGCGCTGAAATCCCTGCTGGAGCTGGATACCAGCCTTTGAATGGACAGTTTTCAAGAAGATTAATGTGCGACCAGTGCCATCACCATTGAGAGGATCACGATCAACCCGATCAAAATAAACACAATTTGCTGAATACGCAGATTGCGCTGCTCGCGTTTAGAAAGACCTTTCTTCCGGTTAGCCATCCAAAAACTCCTGCTACATAATACACTATTCCAGGTGCGACTTAATCGCCCCGGCCAGGTTGTCATTGATCCCTGGCACCTGGGCCAAATCATCTAATGTGGCCTCTTTGATCTTATCAATACTACCAAAATGCTGCAGCAATGCCTTGCGTTTGGCAGGTCCAATCCCAGGAACGGCATCCAACCGGGAAGCCAGCCCCAGCTTGGTACGCCGGTTACGATGCGAGGTAATTGCAAAACGATGGGCCTCGTCTCGAATGCGTTGGATCAGATACAGGCTTTGCGAATGACGGGGCAACAAGAGCGAGGTCGATTGCCCCGGCAGGAACAATTCTTCGTTTTGCTTGGCCAGGCCAGCCACCGGGACTCTGCCGAACAAATCAAAACGCTTTAGAACCTCTACCGCCCGGCTTAACTGCCCTTTGCCGCCATCTACAATCAGCAAGTCTGGCAGAATGGCAAAAGACTTATCGACTTTTTTCCCGGGGGTTTCAGTAGTATCCTGGGCCGCCTTCCAGCGGTTCAAACGGCGGGTGAGCACCTCTTCCATGCTGGCAAAATCATCGGGGCCACTAACGCTGCGAATGTTGAAGCGCCGGTATAACGATTTTGCCGGGACACCCTGCTCGAAAACCACCATGCTGCCCACAGCCGCGGTGCCCTGGGTATTAGAAATATCATAACACTCGATTCGGCCGAGCGGTTCCTGAATCTGCAGTGCCTGCTTCAACTCGTGCAATGCCTGCTCCTGCCGGTGGCGATCTTGCTGCCATTCAGCTTGCAGCATTTGAAGGGTTTCGGCCGCGTTTTCCGCCGCCATTTCGATTAATTCTTGCTGCGCCCCTTGCCGCGGCACAAAAATTTCCACTTTTTGGCCGCCCCGCCGCTGGCTCAACCATTGGCGGATGATCTGCATTTCCTCCACATCTTCCGGCAGCAGAACCTGTGGAGGTACCGCGGAGGCCTGGTCGTAGAATTGTTTGATGAATTGTGCCATCACGTCGGCATCTGGACTGTCGTCCGTCCCTTCCAGGACATAGTAGTCGCGCCCAATCAGCTTCCCACCTCGAATAAAGAAAACCTGCACCACCGCTTCCCCATCCGAGCGAGCCAACGCTAACACATCCGAATCGATATAATCCGGCGAAACCACTTTTTGCTTTTCCAACACGTTTTCGATGGCGTGAATCTGGTCGCGCAAGGCAGCCGCGCGCTCAAAATGCAGATCTTCTGCTGCCTGTTCCATTTCCAGCCTCAAGCGGTCGACAATTGGCTCGGTGCGACCGTCCAGGAACTGGCATAAGTCGTCAATCATCTGGCGATACTGCTTCAGATCGATAGCGCCGATGCAGGGGGCGGTGCACAATTTGATGTCATAATACAAACAAGCGCGCTGGTCCTGACCGGTGATCTCGCGATCGCAGGTGAGATAAGGAAAAATGCGACGCAGCACGTCCAGGGTTTGGTGAACCGCCCAAACACTGGTATAGGGGCCAAAATAACGCGAGCCGTCCTGCAGCATCTGGCGCGTTACGGTGACCTTGGGGAATGGATTGGCCCAATGCACTTTGATATAGGGGTAGCGCTTATCGTCCTTCAGGCGAACGTTGTAATGCGGCCGGTATTTTTTGATCAGGTTCATCTCCAGGATCAGGGCTTCCAGCTCGGAACCCACCACGATCCATTCGATGTCGGCGATATGTGAAACCAGCCGGTCGGTTTTTACATTATTCTGGGCGCTGGCGTGGAAATATGAACGGACCCGGTTGCGTAAATTGACCGCTTTACCGACATAAATGACCTTGCCGTCCTCATCCCGCATGATATAACAACCCGCTTTGGTGGGCAAATTTTCCAGCCGCGCTTCAATATGTTTCGAAACCGATTTCATAATATGATTCTAACACGAGTGACATTATAATAATGAGCCAGGGCAAACGTTTCAAAATTGTTTGCCCTTACGGGAAGGGAACCGGGGATAGTGAGACTACTATGGAAATACCACTGGAAGTCGTCGTGGGGGAATTGCTGCGTGAACGCGGTTTGCGGCTGGCCGTAGCCGAATCGTGTACGGGGGGGTTGATCGGCCACCGCATTACCAACGTACCTGGGGCATCGACTTATTACATGGGCAGCATCACCGCCTACGCCTACGAAGCCAAAGTCCGCTTGTTGGGGGTGCGCTGGTCCACGCTGGAAAAATATGGGGCGGTGAGCCAAGAAACAGCACTGGAAATGGCAACCGGCGTGCGCCGGGCGATGGCCGCCGATGTCGGCGTTTCGGTCAGCGGAATCGCCGGCCCGGGCGGCGGCACGCCCGAAAAACCGGTCGGCCTGACCTGGATTGGACTGAGCGCCCCTGGAGTGGACGAGGCCCGGCAATACATCTGGAATGGGGATCGCCTGCAGGTGAAGGAGCAGTCTGCCCAGCAGACCCTGCAATTGCTGGTCGATTTTTTAAGCGATTCTTCGCTACCATCTGAGAATGGGGGAGAGGCTTGATGGAACCAATTGAAGTCACTGTCCGATTCAGTACGCAGGGTGAAATTACCCCGCTGGCTTTCACCAAAGATCAAGAAGAGATCCCGATTATCGGCGTCGGCCGGCGCTGGTCTGACCTGAAGGGCGTTCACATCCTGGTGATGGCTCCCGGCGAGCAGATCTACGAGTTGTTCTTCGCTAACGCCGAAAACCGCTGGTACCTGGGCCACCCTGGCCCGGAGCGGAAGTTGGTATAACCCTCGCCTGTCCGAACGGGAAAAACGCCAGGGCTCTTCTCCTGGCGTTTTCCAGTTTTTCCCGGCCTCATGATTCAGCCGAGGCGAGCGCGCTCCTGTTCCACCACGCTTTCATCCAGCTTGCGAAACAATGGCTTGGGTTGCAGCAGCGTCTGTCCGGGTTGCAAATCGCTCGGCTCCCAGCGACCACTTGCAGCGGCGGGGTCATAACGCAGCACAGTATGATCACCTAAGGCATCGGTTTGTTTTTCCGTAAATGGAACGCCGAACAGTGGCTGCTTGTAACCCAGGAAGGTGTGCAGGCGCTGGCTGGTGAACGGCAGAAACGGCGAGAACAAAGTCTTTAATGAATCGATGGCGCGTATTGCGGTGTAGATCGACCTGGCCGCTGCCGGCTTATCCTGCTTGATCTCGAACCAGGGCCCTACCTGATCCAGATATTTGTTGACCTCGGTGGCCAGGCGCATAGCCTCCGCCAGGGCCGCCCGCAGGTGCACAGCGGCGATTTGCTCGCCTACGCTCTGGAATCCGGCCTCAACCGTGGCCAGGATCTCTTTGTCCTCCGGGCGCAATTCACCGGGTTCCGGCACCTTTCCATCCCAATGTTTAAAAGCAAAAGCCAGCACCCGGTTGACCAGGTTACCCCAGGTGGCAACCAGTTCGTCGTTGTTGCGGTGCACGAAACCGGACCAATCCCAATCGGTATCTTTGGACTCGGGCATGTTGGTGGTCAGGTAATAACGCAGCGGGTCGGGATCGTAACGGCTGAGGAAGTCCGCACCCCACACGGCCCAATTGCGACTGCCGGAGATCTTCTGGCCCTCCAGGTTCATAAATTCGTTAGCCGGGATATCATAAGGCAGGACCAGTCGAGTACCGTTGTGGTCCTCAAAAATCTGGCCAAAGGCCTCGCCGGCGCCCACCAGCTGCGCCGGCCAGATCACTGCATGGAATGGGATGTTATCCTTGCCGATGAAATAATAACTTTTAGCCTGTAGGTTGGTCCACCAGTTGTGCCAGGCCTGGGAATCGCCATTTACGCTGGCCCATTCAACTGCAGCCGAAAGGTAGCCGATCACCGCTTCAAACCACACGTACAGGCACTTTCCCGACCAGCCTTCCACCGGCACCGGGATGCCCCAGTCCAGGTCACGGGTGATCGCTCGCCCGTGCAAATTCTCGGCCAGGATCTGGCCCAGCGACTGGCGCAGCACGTTCGGGCGCCAATACGACTCGCGCTGGCGCAGGAAATCCACCACCGCAGGTTGCAGCTTCGCCAGATCCAGGTAAAAATGCTCCGTCTGGCGCAGCTCGGGCGTCGTGCCGTCGATCTTGGAGCGCGGATCAATCAATTGCGTGGCATCCAACAGGTTGCCACAGTTGTCGCACTGGTCGCCGCGCGCATTTTCGTAACCGCAGATGTAGCAGGTGCCTTCCACGTAACGATCGGGAAGAAAGCGGCCCTGGGAAGGCGCGTACCACTGCAACTGGCTCTCGGTATACAGGTAGCCATTCTGCTTGAGCGCCAGGAATATCGACTGCGAGACTTTGAAGTGATTCTCGGTATGGGTGCTGGTAAAAAGATCGTAGGTGATGCCCAGCTTCTCAAACAAATCCAGAAACCCATGGTGATATTTCTGGTAGACCGCCAGCGGCGTGGTGCCTTCGGCGTCGGCGCGCAGGGTGACCGGCGTGCCGTGGGCGTCCGAGCCGGATACCATCGCCACCTGGTTTCCGGCCAGGCGGTGGTAGCGGGCGAAGATATCGGCCGGCAGATGAGAGCCAGTGATATTCCCAACGTGGATCAGCGAATTGGCGTAAGGCCAGGCAACTGCGACAAGAATAATTTCGGACATGATGACCTCCTCAAGAGTATGTTAAATCCATGGTTAATCGCTCAAAAGATGCAAAGAATTAAATGGCACAAAAAAAGGGCTGTCCCGATCAGGACAGCCCTTATGTGGATTGCTTGAAAACAAGTAGAGAAGCTCCGGCAATCACAACTGCCCCAACCAGGCGCGCTTTAAGGCCATCATGCTGCGCATGACCATCAAAGCATTGGTTGCATGGCGGTGGATTGTGCGGAACATTTAAATCTCCCTAATCAAACTGCATGTTGCAGGCTGCATATTGCAGGCTGCATATAGCAGGATGAAAGTCACGTCCCTGCAATCATTCTAACTGACCCACAAAATGTGAGCAGCTTTCCAAAGATAACGGTTAGAGTTTAAAACGGTAGTTCTATTTTGTCAAGGAAGGATCCCGGATTGAACGCTTTAACCAATCGCTGCGAAATAAGCCATAAAAACCAGAAATGGGGTCATTAGTTTGGTGACGGATTATGATTATTGATCACCGATTTTACAGGTAATCCAACAGCAAGCGCGCCAGGGAGGGCTGGCGCAGGCGGCGCAGAGCCTTCGATTCGATTTGGCGGATGCGTTCGCGCGTCAGGCCGAATTTCTGCCCCACCTCTTCCAGGGTGTAGGCACGTTCCTGGCCCAGCCCAAAACGCATGCGCAGAACACGCGCCTCGCGCGGCGAGAGCGAGGCAAGTACCTGCTCTACGCGCTCCTTCAGCAAAAGGATGGAGGCAGCTTGGGACGGATTGGGAGTACTCGTATCTTCGACGGTGGTTCCCAGGTCGTTGTAGTCATCCTCATCGTATGGGCTGTCCAGCGAAAGCGGCGTTTGTGCCACCTCAATCATCCAGCGCAACTTCTTTGCGTTGATCCCCAATTCGTGTGCCAGTTCAGTCAATGAGGGCGTCCGGCCCAGCTTCTGCTCCAGATCCTGGACCGTTTTATACAACCGGCGCAGGCGGTCGTGCATGTGCACCGGCATGCGAATGGTGCGGCTGCAATCGGCGATCGATCGCGAAATGCTCTGGCGGATCCACCAGTTAGCGTAAGTAGAAAAGCGATAGCCGCGCCCGACGTCGAATTTTTCGATAGCGCGCATCAGCCCCAGGTTGCCTTCCTGGATCAGGTCCAGGAAAGGGATTCCACGCCCCAGGTAATGGCGGGCGATGCTAACTACCAGGCGCGTATTCGCCATAATCAGCTCCTCGCGCGCCCGTTGGGCATCTTGCATGCTGGTTTCCAGCTCGCTGCGCTGCTTCTGGGAGAGGTGGCCGTTCGAACGCAAGAATTCCTCACTTGCCTGCCGGCCACGTTCAATGCGCTGCGCCAGGCTCACTTCTTGCTGTGCGCTGAGTAGTGGCACTCCCCCCATTTCTTTGAAATACAAGCTGACGGTATCACTGCTGGTGATCAATTCGAGGCTTCTGGCCGAGGCAACGGCCTCCGCTTCTCTATTAAAATCATGGGTGAGATTGGCTTCGCTTTCCAAATTCGAATTCCCCCTTTCTCGGAGAATTGTCCTATCCGTTTTCGTCCAGCAAAGTTTTTAATACAGACAAGCGTGAATCAACCTCTTCATCTTCATGAGTGCATAGGGTTTCATTTAGATTCCCACCGCAAACCGGGCATAAACCTTTACAATCCGGGCGGCAGATGGGGTTGATCGGTATGGCCAGAAGCATTTCTTCACGCACCAGGGGTTCCAAATCCAGCAAGCCGGTTTCCGGGACCATCAAGCCGGATTCGGTTCGCGAGTTGGGCGTAAAGGCATATAATTCAACAAAATCAATTGCCAATGGCTGGTAGAAGTCGTCCAAACAACGAACACATTCACAGCCAGTGGCAGCGGTCATCCTCGCCTGGACTAACAGTCCCTGCTGGGTGCGCGTGACGCGCACTTTGCCGGACAGGTTTTTAAGGTCTGAATCAGGTTTTAAGGTGACAGACGGGAATTCAAAAGGAAAATCCCGGCTGTAGCCGACCGATTCATGGATGATAAACCCGACATTTAGCCGGAGTAAATGTTGCGAATTCGATGTCACCGGTGATTTATATGTTGCCTGTGCAAGAAGGCGCTTTCCTGTACCGACCACCTCGATGTTAGAACAGCGTCCAATACATCGCGCGGCATCCAGCCAACCAAACGGATTCCAGAGGTTAGAAGCCGGGCGGATCCCGCGCGACAGGCAAATCCAGGCAATTCTACAATAATCTTAATCGGATTATAACATAACCCTGAGGTATTATGTCAAAACTGTTATTGGCCACCAACAACCCCGGAAAAGTCGAAGAAATCATGGAAATCACCCATGATTGGGGGGTGGAGATCCTGACCCCGGCCCAAATAGGTGTGCACCTCGAAATAAAGGAGACCGGCCATACCTACGCCGAAAATGCGGCCTTAAAAGCCAGGGCCTTCGCGAAGGCAGGCAGGGTGTTGAGCATGGCCGACGATTCCGGCCTGGAGGTTGATGCGCTGGATGGAAAACCGGGGTTGTATTCCGCCCGTTTTTCTCCCTTGCCAGGCGCCAGCGATGCCGACCGGCGCGCTTACCTGCTCGAACAGCTACGCAGCCACGCTCGCCCCTGGACGGCCTGCTTTCGCTGCGTGATCGCGATCGTCTCCCCGGATGGCGAAACGCGCTTCGCCGAGGGCGTGTGTCCTGGTGAGATCATCCCGGAAGAACGCGGCAATAACGGCTTTGGCTACGACCCAATTTTCCTGCTGCCGGATTTAGGACTTACCATGGCCCAATTACCAATGGAGGTGAAAAATCAGCTCAGCCACCGGGCACGCGCTGTACGCGCGGCACGCCAAAGATTAACGGAATTCCGGAGAAACTAACAATACCGTATAGCTTACCAAAGTAAAATATCCTGCAAGTCAACCTTTTTAAGTTATGATATTTGCTATGGTGAATGGTCGATCACCAACTTATCAAGATTGGATTACTGTATCCGTGCGCTGGGTTGCCATACTGGGCATGGTCATTTCGCATGCATTGCATCCACCCATCTCCTATTGGGTCCTGGGCTTATTGGGTCTGGCGGCCGCCTGGAACGCCTGGTTGTCCGCGATCGTCGTATTGCGCCGCCCGACAAGTACCCTGCGCCCCTGGAGCGTGCTGGCTGATATTGCCACGACAATCATCGCCTTCTTCCTAACGGGTGGAGCGAGCGGAAGTCTTTTGTGGAGCGGTGTTTTACCACTGATCACTGCAGCGGTTTATTTCCAGATAAAAGGCACCCTGGTGGTGACAATCGTAAACCTTCTATTCCAGGGTGCCATCGCCTGGTGGATCAGCCCGACACCGGCAACCTTGTTTTTCCTCGCAATCTTGCTGCCTGCATACCTGGCCCTTGGTGGGCTTCTGAGCTATTTTTCTGGGCGGATTACCCCACCCCGGGGACCTGCAAGTCAAAAAACGATTCCAATCCGGAAGGAAAAGGAGCGAAACGAGCAGGAGAAGCGCCGGACGATTTACAATTTGATTTCAGCGCTGAGTGCCTCCCTAAACTACCAGCGAGTGCTAGAAACGGCGATGGATCTGAGCGCGGACGCCCTCAAATTTTCCCACGCTCAAACCGATGAATTGGTCCGTGCAGTACTGTTGTTCACGGACACCGGTGACAACCAGACTGTGCTGCAAGTCGGATCCGCCCGCGGCTTCACCCAAAGCGACCTGCGTATCACCCTCCCCGGCAGGCAGGGCTTGTTAGGCCGGGCGATCGACGAAGTACAGTCTGGCAAGACCAACAAGGTCATCGATGATCCAGAGCTAGGCCGCATCCTGGCATTACAGTCATGCAAATCCGCTTACTGTATCCCGCTTCGAACCGGTCTGGACACCTGTGGGGCGTTGTTATACGCTCATCCGGAGGCGGGGTTCTTCACTGCCGAGAACACCGAGATCCTCGACATCATCGGTCACCAGGTCACCATTGCCATCGAAAACGCGCGCCTTTACCAGGATCTGGAACAAGAAAAAGAACGCATGATGGAAATCCAGGAGGAAGCGCGCAAGAAGATGGCACGCGACCTGCACGATGGTCCGACGCAGTCGGTTTCCGCCATCGCCATGCGTATTAATTTCGCCCGGCGATTGCTGGAACGGGATCCCAAGGCTACCATGGAAGAGCTTTACAAAATCGAGGATCTGGCGCGGCGCACGACCAAGGAAATCCGCCACATGCTGTTCACGCTACGCCCCCTGGTATTAGAGTCGCAGGGATTAACTGCCGCCCTGGAATCAATGGCGGAAAAAATGCGCGAGATGTATAATCAAAACGTGATCATCCAGGCTGACCCAAACCTGGTAGATGAGCTGGAAATGGGAAAGCAGACGGTCATCTTCTACATCGCCGAAGAAGCCGTCAACAATGCGCGCAAACATGCCGAAGCGAGACATGTGTGGGTACGCCTGAAGCTGCTACAGGCAGATTTGGGATTGCTGGAGATCGAAGATGACGGCGTCGGGTTTGACCCGAATGAAGTGAACGCCTCCTACGAAAACCGCGGCAGCCTGGGAATGATCAATTTGCGCGAACGCGCCGAATTGATTAATGGCGCCTTGAACATTGATTCGTCTCCCGGGCGCGGGACACACATCCAATTGGCAGTCCCATTGACCGAAGAGGCCTCTGATCGCATCCGGCATGGATCGTGAACCGGCCTAAAACACCAGGGCCAGCTCGCCGTTTGCACCTGCTGGCCATCTTGCTGGGGATCATGCTGTTGGTTTGGGTGTCCTTTGAGGACCAGAGCGTAACCTGGGTGATCCTGTTTGCAGCCGCCATTTGCATGCTGGCTGCGGCGTGGTTGCTGGCCCCATTCCCCCGGCCTCCCTCTGGTAAGGGTTGGCTGGTTTATCCACTGGCCGGTTTGCTGGGCGGGTTAGCCACGGCACCGCTGGCCTTGCTCTTGATGGCGATCAAAACCGGAGTTCACGGATATGTCGTGCCTGATTACACACCCGCCCAAATGGGCGCCGTGCTCATCAGCTTCCCCGTTTGGGCCGGAGCAGGCGTGATCATCGGGCTGGGTGCCGGGCTCTGGTTCAAGAATCGATAATCCTCGATTATTCGCAAACATTCTGTCTGAATCAACCTCAAATGCCCATCACTGCAGACATTTACTATCATGAATATAAAGAAGGGGATGAGGGACAAAGGCCGCCGGTAGTCCTGTTGCATGGAGCGGGCGGCACGCACCTCTACTGGCCATTCGAGATTCGCCGCCTGATAGGATATCATGTCTTTGCCCTGGATCTTCCCGGACACGGGAAATCGACTGGGCGTGGCCAGCAGTCCATTGCAGGATATGCGGCTGCTGTTAAGGATTGGCTGGACGCGCTGCACATGCATCGGGCGGTCTTCATTGGCCACTCATTGGGCAGTGCCGTTGTGCTGACTTTGGCACTGGACTACCCGGATCAAGTTATCGGCCTCGGCATTTTGGGTGGCGCGCCACGCTTGCGCGTCGTTGCCGATATCCTGGAAAACAGCGCCAGCCCAACCACCTTCCACAATGCAGTGGAGAAGATCGTCGCGCGCTCCTTTGCGCCGAAAACTCCTCCCCGGTTGGTGGAGCTAGCGGGACAGCGTATGCTCGAAACCCGCCCCAGCGTATTGCATGGCGATATGCTCGCCTGCGATTTGTTCGATGAGACTGAGCGGGTCAGTAACATCCAACAACCGGCGCTGGTGCTTTGCGGTGCGGAGGATCATATGACCCCAGTCCGCCAATCGCAGTTTTTGGCGACCGCGCTGGGAAACGCCCGGCTGGTCATCATCCCGGACGCCGGCCACATGGTTATGCTGGAAAAACCCGTGGAAGTAGCTGACGCCATCCGCGCGTTCCTCGACGAAATCCCCGACTTATAAATCCGGGAGATTGCACCCGCCTTGTTTAGCGCCATACCTTGTCGTTTTCAGGGTGTCTGTGTATAATCTTGGCGCACGGGCGGATAGCTCAGTTGGTTAGAGCATTGCGTTGACATCGCAAAGGTCGTAGGTTCGAGTCCTATTCCGCCCACAGCAACCGCCAGCCTGTCTGGCGGTTTTTTTATTTTCCTTCACTTGACATTCCCCATCTTGTGCGCTACTATGAGGCTTGAGACCGCACTTTGCGAATTTGAAGGAGAAGCCCAATGATGAAAAACCGTTGGACTCTGCGCCTGATCATCATCCTGGCGCTGGTCACATCTTTCTTACTCTCGGCATACGCACCCATATCCGGCGATCCAACCGTAACTGCCAAGGATCTGGTACGCCTGGTAGTGCGCAATAAATACGACAAGCCATTGTCCTTAAGCCTGCAGGCTCCTGGCGCATATTATTATGTGCAAGTGGAGGGAGAAAGCACAGCAACCTATACAGTACTACGCGGTGAATATGATTACACTTTGTGGGGCTGCGGAGCAACCTCATC
>OFHG01000610.1_pt1 | contig 14023 bp, 9 predicted proteins | sample 1521931 | NCBI WGS metagenome assembly OFHG01 (sample SAMEA2468438, study PRJEB22500) | soil metagenome | biome: Glassland; feature: Farmland; material: Clay | place: Australia | collected 2013-01-31 | depth 0.55 m
ATGTCGTTGAGGTAGCCGTCCCAGGTCTCGGCCGCCACCGGCAGCGACCAGTCATCGCCCAGTTCTGGGTGATGCTTGACCGTCCAGGCGACGATGGCCGCGTGCGCGATCCCGACCGCATGCGTATTGGTGATGGCGATCGGCAGCGAGAAGGTACCGGATTCCTCGATCCAGGAGACGCCGGTCATCTCCCCGTTGCCGTTCTGGGAGAAGAATCCGGCCGCGACGGGATCGGCCGCGCCTTGCGGGCCGCGCGGGTGGATGGCGGTCACCCCGGTGCGGACCGAGTCCCCCTCGATGAGGGTGGTGTACCCCACCTGGATCCCGGGCACGTCGGTGATCGCGTTCCAGCGGCCCGGCGCGCCGCCGAAGGGAATGCCCAGCGCCCGGGCACGCGGCTTGCCCGACGGGGTGGCCGCGTGAGCACTGGGCAGGCCGGCTGCTGCCACGGCGCTCACGCCTGCCCTCCGGGAGAGTTCAGCGCGGCGGCGGTGGCCCGCCCGAACACCGAGATGGCTGCCCGCTTCGGCAGCAGATGCTCCAGCACGAAGGTGTTCACCCGGTTGAGCCGGCCCGGTACCACCCGGAAGCCGTGGCCAAGCGCGTCCAGCGCGGTGGCGGCGACCTGCGCCGGGGACAACGACCCCGGCGCGGGCCGGCTGGCTGCCTGCTGGTAGCCGGGGGTGATGACCGCGCCCGCGCAGCAGGCCAGGACGTCCACACCTGCCGCCCGGGTCTCCGCCCACAGGGCTTCGGCCAGGCTGATCAGGAAGGCTTTGCTCGCGCCGTACACCGCGAGGTTTGGGACGCCCTGCAGGCCGGCCAGCGAGGACATGAAGATCACCCCGCCCTTGCCCCGTTCCACCATGGCGGGCAGGAACTGGTGTGCGAGCAAGGCCGCCGCCCCGCAGTTGAGATGGACCGCCGCGGCGATGTCGGGTTCACCGGCCGCCAGGAAAGGCCCGGCCGGTGCATGGGCGGCATTCATCACCACCAGCCCCACGGGCAGGCCTGCCGCCGCGTCCGCCACCTGGCCGATCGCCCCGGCCGCGGCCAGGTCGGCAGCCACGGTCACCACCTCAACCGGCCAGGTGGCACGCAGCCGGGCAGCGGTCTGCGCCAGCGGCTCCGGGCGCCGTGCCACCAGCACCAGGCTGACCCCGCGCCGCGCGAGTTCTTCGGCGAACGCGCCGCCGAGCCCTTCCGAGCCGCCAGCCACCAGCGCCCACGGGCCATACGTGAGCGCGAAGGCGGGCCGGCTCATGTTCCCGCCTGCTCGGCCTGGCCGCTGGCGGGGAAGGCGGCCGGGGCCAGGGCTGGCTCGGTGAAGGGGTGCTCGCGTGCCATCCGGGCGATCGTCCCGGCCGGCAGGACCAGCCAGGGCAGGTTGAGCAGCAGCACGAAGCCGAAATGAGGGGCCCGGTGCACCCCCGAGTACTCCTCGGCGAGGATCACGAGCACCACGGCGCTCATGGAGCCCGACCAGATGAGGGCCGGCACCCGGATCCAGTCTCTGCCCCGGGCAAGGGCATAGATCGCGGCCACGTAGAACGGCCCGTTCCAGAGCACATCTATCCAGATTGTCATGCGCCAGAACGCGGGCCTGGCCATCAGCAGCGGGTCGTAGTGCCGGCCGTAGGCATGCACCAGGTTGACGATCGCCGGCGGTGGCCAGAGCGGGTACTGGAAATGGGCGGCGTTGGCGACCGTCAGCTGCTCGATGTCCACGAAGTACGTGATGAAGCACAGGTTGACGGCGAAGAAGGCCAGCAGCACCCAGTCCACCCGGCGGCGGGAGAGCGGAACCGGGCGGCGGGCCGCGGCAATTCCCGGCGTGTCGGTCACGGGGTCATGCTAGTGATCGCGCTCCCCGTACCGCAGCGCGCGGGTCGCCGCGCTCACCTCGGCGAGCGCGTCCCCGTCCAGCGTGGCCGGAGTGCCCGCCTGGCAGGCATACCAGTAGACCCGGGCCAGCCACTCCAGCGTGCGCGCCCGGTCGTAGGCCTGCCCGAGGGTGGCGCCGTAGGTGAGGGCTCCGTGATTGCGCAGGATCACCGCGGTCCGGCCCGCCAGTGCCGACACAGCGCCTGAGGCCAGTTCCTGCGTGCCGAACCGCGCGTAGGGTGCGACCCGCACCAGCCCGCCCAGCCCGGCCATGGCGTAATGGACAGCAGGCAGCACATCCAGCACAGCCGACAGGGCGACGACGAACGGCGAATGGGTATGCACGATCGCGGCGGCGTCGGTGGCCTGGTAAACGGCCAGGTGCATCGGGGTCTCGGTGGATGGGCGGCCTCCGCTGGCCGTGACCGGCCCGCCGGGCTCGCCGCGCCCGGCGGGCTCACCGCGCCCGGCGGGGCCACCCGGCCGGACCAGGCAGATGCCATCCGGTTCCAGCTCGTCATAGGGGACGCCGGACGGGGTGATCGCGATCAGCTCACCGGCCCGGGCGCTGAGGTTCCCGGACATGCCGTCCACGAGGCCGTCGGCGACCAGGCGGCGACCGAAGGCCACCAGGTTCTCGCGCTCGGCGCCGAAGCCGTGTCCGGGGTCTGGGTCTGTTTCGGCCATGCCTTCCTCCTGACGGTAGTTTCTCGCGCCGCACCCGGGCGGCGCGACAAATGCCGCTTATACCTGCCGACCACACTAAAAGAAATGATTCGCATGCCCGTTCGTCCCGTTCCTGAGGCTTGCCGGTGTAACTGGCCGCTAACCGTGGAATAGGTCTCCCGTAATTGATCACTATTGGGGGGGAGATCAATGCCTGTGCAACGGACGACCCGTACCGTCGCCAGCGGCAGCTCAGCGAGTCGCGGGCAAACCAGATCACGCAACGGCGCCGCGCCCGGTAAGACCAGCCGTACGGCCACCGCGGCCAAACCGGCAGCAGCCGGCCGGGCTGCGGCCCGCAGCCCGCGCACCACAGCGAGGAGCACGACCAGCGCCGCGGCTGCGGCGAAGACAGTGTCGTCTGCGGCAGCGAAGGTGACCGAGGCGGCCACCAAGATGACGACGGCGGCCACCAGAGCCACATCGTCGGCAAAGACGATGTCGACGGCCTTGCAGGCGATGAACACGGCCACCAGGGCCATGACCACGGCGACCAGGGCGCTGACCGCGGCCGCGAAGGCGATGTCGGCGGCGAAGCCGGCGCCGGTGCTGAAGAATCCCGCGCGGCCGGCAGCGGCACGGCCGGCAGCGGCGAGGCCAGCGCCGGCCCGGCCGCCGTCCGCCAAGCGGGCCGCGGCAAAGGCCAGGGCCGGCGCCAAACCGGGAACACCGGCGAAGCCAGGGGTGGCCAAGCCCCGCGTCACGGCCAAGCCGGCGGCACGGACGAGGGCCGGCGCCAAGCCGCGGACGACCTCGATGAGCAGAGTCACCCACCCGGCCCGGCCAGGGGGATCGTCCCGGCGACCGCCGGCCTTCAGCCACTCCAGCTCGCCGCTGGGGATCGGCTCCCCGGCCAGGACGCCTGGCCAGAATCGGTACGACCTGCTGGCCGGGCTCATCCGCTAGGCGGGCCTGGCCGGGAACGGTGCCGGCTCACCCGTCCGTGGTCAGCCGGCCGGGCATGGCAGGCTGCCGGAGGGCGATGGCTTGCCCTGGCGGGCCGGCCGGGCCAGCCTGAACGCGCTGGGCCTGCTCGTCGGACGTCCCGCCAGGCGCGGGTCCGCGTTCGGTGCTCGGATCCGCGGCCGGATCCGCGGCCGGGTCCGGGCCGGGCGCGGCTGGCGGGCCGACTCTGGCCACCGCCTCGCGGTACGCCTGCTGCACCTTCGCGATCTCCGATTCCGGATCGTGGAACCAGTTGGTCGACCAGATGCGATGGAAGGTCCAGCCGAGCCGTTCCAGATGCTCCTTGCGCAACCGGTCCCGGTCACGTGTGCTGCGCGAATCGCGGTACGACGCTCCGTCGGCCTCGATCGCCAGCACCATCCGGCCGGGTTCGGCGGGATGTGCGGCGGCGAAGTCCACCCGGTAGCCGCCGACCCCGTACCGGGGAACCACGCTGATTCCCAGGTCGACCAGGCGCTGCGCCACGTCCGCCTCGAACGGGCTAAGGCCCGAGCGCCGGGGGGCGGGGCCGCTCGCCACCGTTCCTCCCCCGGAGTCGGTGTACTCCAGGTAGTCGCGGAGCAGCCGGGCGCCTGGGCTGGTCACCCGGTCCGGATCGACGTCCCGGCTGGAGAACGAGCTGACCAGGGTCAGCCGGTGCCTGGCCCGGGTAACCGCGACGTTGAGCCGCCGTTCGCCGCCGTTGCGCAGCAGCGGGCCCCAGTGGTAGCGCATCCTGCCGTCAGGGTGCTTGCCGTAGCCGATGGACAAGATGATCGAGTCGCGCTCGTCGCCCTGGACACGTTCCAGGTTCTTCACGAAGAACGGCTCGGGCTGGTCCTCGGCGAAAAAGCTCTCCAGGTCCGGATGATCGCCGAGGGCCTCGCGCAGCATCTCGTCGATGCGCTCGGAGTGTTTGATGCCCAGGGCGATCACGCCCAGTGACTCCTGCGGCCGGTTACGTGCGTGCTCCAGGACCAGGCCGACGACCTCGGCGGCCTCGCTGGCCACCGACGACTCCTCACCTACGCCGCCATCATGGGCCACCACCACATGCCGCAGGCAGTCGTCACGGATGACACCGGGGAAGGTGGTCAGCGCACCGTCGTAGATCCGCGCGTTGGAGAAGGCCACCAGGCGCTCGTCACGGCTGCGGTAGTGCCAGGTGAGCGGTGAGGTGGGCAGCAGTGGCCGGAGCGTGTCGAGGATGGATTCGAAGCCGGAGCCGAACGACACCAGGCTGTCCTCCTCACCGTCGCCGTCGCCGTCGCCGTCGGTATCGGCGTCGGAGTCGCCGACCTGGCGGAAGAAGTTCGTCGGCGGCAGTTGCCGGTCGTCGCCGGCGACGATGACCTGATGTGCCCGCATGATGGAGGGCACCGCGTCGGCCGGGGTGACCTGGCTCGCCTCGTCGAAGATGACCACGTCGAACAGCCGGGACGCGGGCAGCACCTGGCTCACCATCAGCGGCGACATCGCCCAGCAGGGTTTGGCCGCGAAGAGCACGTCGCTGGCCTGGTCCAGCAGCCGCCGTAGCGGCATGTGCCGCCGCCGCAGGGCGGCCTGCTTGCGGATCACCCGGGCCTGCAGTGGGTGCTGGTCCTGCGCGTCGCGCAGCCGTTCGGCCACTGCCCGGCGGACCCGTGCCCGGTTGGCCCTGAGGTGCTCCACGTCATGGCGCCGGAAGTCCTCGGCGATCTCGTCGAGTGCCCCGCCGGGGTAGGCGGCGTAACGCCGGTCATGCACCCGGATCTGATCAAGGATCGAGGAGTACCAGGCGTGGTCGAACGCTGCTATGGCCAGTTCGGCTGACGGGGGCGCGGCATGCTGGCCACAGATCCAGTCCAGCAGTGGGCCGAGGCCGCACTGGCCGAAATGGGCGCGCAGTTCATGCAGGCGGGGCAGGCGCCAGGGGGTGTCCTGGTCCGCGCTCAGTTCGTCCAGAAAGGGCCCGGCATTCTCGGGAACGGGCACGAACTGGCGCAGCGCGGTCAGCTGTGCGTCGCATTCCGCGTGCAGCCGCACGGCCTCCGCCAGGCCATCAGGCACCCGCGGGGTGCCGCCGTCGAACCGGAGCCGTTCCCAGGTGGCCAGCTGGGCCGCGGCCTCGGTGAGGGCCTCATGCAGCTCACCGGGCTGGGGCTGTCCCTTCACCCACAGGGAGCGTGCCTGCTTGGCCAGTGCCCGGCGTTCCCGCCAGCCCAGCGTCGCGGCACCCGGGGTGGCCGGCCGGTCCTCGCGTGGTGCGGTGGCGGCCGCGAGCCGCGCCGGGGCGCTGAGGTAGACCCGCGGCGAGAGCCGCTGCCAGATAGCCAGCACCCCGGAGAACAATGCCAGCCGCTCGCCCCACTCGCGGTAGCTGCGCATCACGCGCAGCCCCGTCTGCGCGTTCGCCTCCTCTATCCGGTCCCGGGCTGCCGGGTAAGCATCGGTCACCAGCCCGGCCAGGATGGCCAGCGCATCGTGGGCCTGCCCAGCCGTGGTGATCGCCGCGCCGTACCACGGTGAGCTGTCCTGGGTGAACCGGAAGCCGTCCAGGTGGGCATACTCGCGAAGCTCATCCCGCAGCTGCTCGGCGTCCTCGCCGCTGATCTGGTTCAGGCCGGCCAGGCGCACCGGGGTGCGCGCCTCCTCGCCGATGCCCAGCAGGGCGGACTGAGCGGCGAACGCCGTGACGGCCCAGGGCTGGTGTACCTCGTGCAGCGCGCCGACGTGCTCGCTGAGCCGCTGCTGGCGGTCCACCAGGCGCCGGAACAGGCCCTCGACCTTGGGCGATGGGATCTGGCGGGCACGGTCCAGGGCAGCCCCGAGGTCGGCGGCGATGCGCTGCCGGTCGCGTGTCCCGTCGTGGATGTCCAGGACCATCTCGCCCAGGTCGGCGCCCTTGAGCCGGGTGAGCACCGCGTCGATGGCGGCCCGCTTCTCGGCCACGAACAGGACCTTGCGCCCGCGCGCCACCAGGGCCGCGATCAGGTTGGCGATCGTCTGGCTCTTGCCGGTGCCCGGCGGGCCGTGGATCACCAGGCTCTTGCCACCCGCGACCGCATTGATCGCGCTGCGCTGGGAGGAGTCCGCGTCGAGGATCGAGTAATCGTCGGCGGGCGGGATCTCATCGAGGACAGGGCCGGGCCCGTCCTCGGTGGCAACCGCGGCCTGCCCCTGGGGGTCGCCCGCAATAGCCGACGCCACGTCGCTGGCGGCCAGCAGTTCGCCGGCGTTCTGCAAATCCCGGACCATCGGCAGCTTGGCGTAGGTGAATGTGCCGATCACCCGGCGGCCGATGATGTCGAACCCGGGGATCTCGGCCGCGGCGGCCAGGACCCGGAGCCGGTGGTAGAGCCGGGCCGGGTCGGCCGCCTCCCCGGCCAGGCCTTCTGTGTCCGCGCCGTAGGTCGCGGCGAGCTTGTACAGCAGGACGGGGTTGACCTCCGACGCCTCGTCGAGAACGAGGTCGAAGTCGTCGTGCCTGGCCCGGGTCGGGGTGATCGTCAGCCCGCGCAGCAGCACCGGCGCGGCGGGCTCGAGAAACAGCTCATCCCAGCGCGCCATGCCGGTGGCGAGATAGCTGGCGGCCAGGCCACGCTCCTCGGTCAGCTCGCGTGCCTTGCGGTAGATGGCCTGCACCCGGCGGATCGCGTCGGCGCGGATGTCCACGTCGTGGAAGAGCCGGGTCAGGCGGATCGATCCGGTCCGCAGCAGCCGGTCCAGCGCACCGGGGTCCGCGGCCGCCAGGTCGAGAGTGCCCGCCCGGCGGTCCTTGAAGTACAGCAAGGTGTTGCGCCCGCCCAGGTCGGTCAGGGCTGAGACCCAGCGTTCCTGGGCCGCCGCGACCAGCTCGGCCCGCCTGCTGTCGGCCGGCTCCGTCATGTTGTGCCCTCCATCGCCGCCAAGACCAGAACCCCCAGCCTGGTCGACGCTTCCCCCTCTTCCCCTAGTTCCCGCCATCATGCGCATTAGCGGCAGAACGGACCTGGTGCAGAACCCCCGTTTCGCAGACAGTGCTGCACTGAGCTGGCGCTGAGCTCCCGTTTCGCAGACGGCGAACTGATGCGCGGGGCAGATCCCGCGTGACAAGCCGGGCTTAAGGCCAGTTTCGGCCGCCATGGAAAGGCACCATATGGGGATGCGCCTTCGGTCACCGGTGTCCGCTGATCTTCAGATACGGCCGCTGACCATCCCCGGCTCACCTGCCGCCCGGCCGGTGGCGGATAAGTTCGCCGCGGAACTCTCGGTGAGCCCGCTGGCGAGGACGTGCTCCACCAGGGTGATCAGAACCTCCTTCACCGAGCTGACCTGGCGGACATCACAGAGAATGGCCGGGACGCGCGAGCCGAGGTCGAGCGCGATGCGCACGTCCTCCGGGTCGTAGTGCGGGGCACCGTCGAAACAGTTGATGGCGACGATGAACGGCAGCTGGCGCTTCTCGAAGTAGTCCACGGACGGGAAACAGTCGCCGAGCCGGCGGGTGTCGGCCAGCACCACGGCGCCGAGCGCGCCGTAGGACAGCTCGTCCCACATGAACCAGAAGCGCTCCTGGCCGGGCGTACCGAAGAGGTAGAGCACCAGGTGGCTGCTCATGGTGATCCGGCCGAAGTCCATGGCGACTGTGGTCGTCGTCTTGTTGTCGACGCCGCTGAGGTCGTCGCGGCCAATGCTCGCGCGGGTCAGGGGCTCTTCCGTGTGGAGTGGCCGGACCTCGCTGATCGCGCCGACGAGCGTGGTCTTGCCCGCCCCGAAACCGCCGGCGATGAGGATCTTGAACGCGGTGAACGGGCCATTGGCAGTGCCCTCAGAGGGCGCGGAGCCCATGCAGTACCTCCTTCAGCAGGTCGGCACGGGGTCGCTCGCCTGCGGACCGTTGGGGCAGAACAGTGATCCGGCGTTGCAGGATGAGGTCGGCAAGCAGAACGCGCACCACTCCGACCGGCAACGCGGTGGAGGATGCCACGTCGGCCACGGTGACAGCCTCCCGGCACAGGCCGAGGATCCTGCGGGGCTCGGGGCTGAGGCCTATCGAATCGTCGCCCCGGCCGGCCTGGCCGGAGGTGACGACGACCGCGATGAGGTCCAGCACCTCACCGCTGGCCGGCTCCGTCCTGCCGCCGGTCAGCGCGTAGGGGCGGACCACCGGGCCGGCGTTCCGGTCGACCCATTTGTCACCTGCGCCCATAACGGGCTCACCCGGCCGGGCTCTGCGCGGACGGGAACCTCGGATGCGCCGACAGGTGTGGCCCGGCGCGCTTGACCAGCATCGCCATTTCGTAAGCGATCAGGCCGGCGTCGGCGCTCGCGGAGCAGAGCACAGCCAGGCAACTGCCATGACCTGCCGAGGTGACGAAAAGGAATGCCTGTTCCAGCTCGACAATGGTCTGCCGTACCTCACCGACGCCGAAATGCTCCCCCGCACCCCTGGCCAGGCTCTGCACGCCAGCGGCCAGCGCGGACAGATGCTCAGCGTCCTCGCGGCCCAGGCCCCTGGATGAAGCGACGGCGAGCCCGTCACGGGACAGGATCACGGCTTGCCGGAAGTGCTCGACCCGGTCGCCGAGGTCGTCGAGCAGCCAATTCAGCTGCTGGCCAGGCCCGGCCGTACCCTGCTCATCCATTACGCCTCCTCGCTCTGCGGCGTCTGCGAGTCCTGCCGTCCCGCCATCGTGCTGCCGGTCACCGTGCTGCCGGTCACCGTGCTGCCGGTCACCGTGCTGCCGGTCACCGTGCTGCCGGTCACCGTGCTGCCGGTCACCGTGCTGCCGGCCGCGGACTCCGCGTCCGGCGTGTCCGTCTCACGGCCGCGCTGCCATCCGCTCTGCAGGGAAGACACGAGATCGCGTGACTGCTCCGGAGTGCGGTCGTCGGACGGCGGCGCCGCGCCCGCGGCTTGCGATGCGCGCATCGCCGCTGACGGGCTGTCTTTCAGATGCGGGGACAGGCTGGCCTGGCGGGTCCGGCGCGGAAGGCCGCGGTAGGTATCAGCGGCCGCGACGTCGGCCGCGACGTCGGCCGCGCCAAGGCCGTCCGGGCCGGTACTGCCGGTCGTGCTGGCCGTACCGTCGATGGCGTCCATGCCGTTCGCGGCGAAGACCAGGGTAGCCGGTGGCTGATTTGTGGTCCAGGCTGGCAGCAGTGAGGGTACCGGGCGTGGTCCCGTCAGGGCCAGTGCCTCACCGGCATGCACATCGAGGTCGGCCGGTCTGGCGATCGCCGGGCGAAGGTCGGGCTGGGTATCGCCGTCGTTCCCGGTGACAGGCATGACGATGCTGTTGGGCATCAGCATGACCGCCGTGGTGCCGCCATAGGGGGAGGGGCGAAGCGAAACCCGGACGCCGTGGCGGGCGGCAAGTTTGCCCACCACGAACAGGCCAAGCTGGTCGGCGTTGGCAAGGTCGAAGTCGGGCGGCGTGGTGAGCTGCTGGTTGATCACGTCCAGATGGCCGGACGCGATGCCCAGGCCCCGGTCATCGATCTCGATCGCGAAGCCGTTGGCCACCCGCTCGGCCCTGACCTCCACCCGGGTACCCGAGGGAGAGAACAGGGTCGCGTTCTCTATCAGCTCTGCCAGCAGGTGGCTCATGTCCGCGGCAGCCGACCCGGCCACCGCGTCCTCGGCTCTGGTGAGGACGGTGACCCGCTTGTAGTCCTCGACTTCGGCCACCGCCCCCCGGATGACGTCGATGACCGGCACCGGTTCGCTCCAGGAGCGTCCCGGCGCGGCACCGGACAGGATGATCAGGCCCTCGGCGTGGCGGCGCATGCGGGTGGTGAGGTGATCCAGTGGGAACAGGTCCGCCAGCGCGGCGGGGCTGGCGGCCTTCTGCTCCAGCGCGTCGATGAGGCGCAGTTGCCTTTGCAGCAGCGACTGGTTCCGCCGCGCCAGGCTGACGAAAACCTGCCCGATACCGGCGCGCAGGCTGGCCTCCCCGGTCGCCGCGGCGACCGCTGTGTGCTGCAGGCTGGCGATGGCTTCCGCTGCCCGGGCTACCTCGGCGGTTCTGGCGTGCGTCCGCAGGGGGATCTCGTCCGCCGGCGCGGGCTGCTCTCCCCGGCGGAGCCGCCCCAGGAGCCGGGGCAGCCGTTCGTCGGCGAGGTGCCGGGCAGTCGCCTCCAGGTCAGCGATGTCCCGCGTGAGGCGCTGCGCGAACAATCCCATCAGGGTGACCGACGCGAGCACGACGACCAGGCCAGTGCCGGCGAGCAGCGCGAACTCGACCAGTTCCCGGTGGCTCAGGGAGGAGGAGCCGCGCGCGGCCAGAGCGCCGCCGAGCGTGGTGCTCACGACCACTCCCCACAGCAGTACCAGGCACGCGACCGGCACAGCCACCATTGCAGCGAAGGTAACCCGGATCGGGTAGCGCGCGGGGCGCGGCCGTTCCGGGCCTGGCAAGCCGAATATGCCCATGTGGTCACTCCTGGATCGATCCCGTGGCCGGAGCGCCGCCCCTTTGCCGATCCGGCCGCTGCCGCCGGTGCACCATCCTGCGGCATTACGCGTCAATTGTCATCGGGCTTCCGGAGATCAGCCTATTGTTAAGTCGGCGGCCAATACATGGGTTCGGCGGAGGTTGCGGTGCACGGCTACAAAGGGTACGGGTGAGCCGGTCGTGGACAGCCAGGTTCTAGCTGCGAGGTCGGCCGGGTCACCGCGTCTGCCAGGGGCTTCGCCGGTCCGCTCAGGTGCTGTGCCGCCGCTGGCCGAATGCTTCAGCGCCCGGCCTGAGACCGGGCCGGGCCCGGTGGGCGAACTCGTGCCTGGCCGGTGCGTTGTGCTGACAGCGCCGGAGGTGCCAGGGGCGCTGCACGACTGGCCCGGCGGCACGGGCAAGACCCAGCTCGCCGCGTTCGCCGCCGAGTCGTTGTGGCGAGCCCGCCAGATCGACCTGCTTGTCTGGGTGACCGCCACCAGCCGGGCGTCAGTCCTGGCCAGCTACGCACAGGCGTTCGCCGAGACGATGGGCAGCGACCCGGCGGGTGATGCCGAGACGGTCGCCAGCCGCTTCGTGGCCTGGCTCGCCCGGACCAGTCAGCCGTGGCTCGTGGTGCTGGACGATGTGGCCGACGCCGCCGTCCTGGACGGGCTGTGGCCGGAAGGCCCGGCCGGCCAGGTCCTGATCACCACCCCGAACCCCACTTCGCCTGTGGACACGCCAGATCTGCTGGTCTTCCCCGTCGCTGTGTTCAGCTCCCATGAGGCCCTGACCTACCTCATGGGCCGGCTGAGCGCCGATCCCGACCAGCGGGTCGGGGCGGTCGATCTCCTTGAGGATCTTGGCCGCGAACCCATCGCCCTCGCCCAGGCGAGCGCGGCGATAGCAAGCTCCGGGATTACCTGCCGCGATTACCGTGACCTGTTCGCCCGGCGGAGGGAGCAGATCGCCGGGGCGGCCGGCATCCAGCCTTCGGCCAAGGCGGTTACCTGGACGCTGTCGGTCGAACAGGCCGATCAGCTTTCGCCGGGCAGGCTGGCCCAGTCCTGCCTCGCGCTGGCCGTGCTTCTGGACGGTCATGGAATTCCCGGTGCCGTCTTCTCCACCTCGGCCGCGTGCGAGTACATCGCTGCCCGCGTCGTTGGCGCGCCCGATCCGAAGCACTCCCGCGGCGCCCTGCTCAGCCTCGAGCGTGCAGGCTTGCTGACAGTCGATCCCGCGAGCACCACGCGGACGGTGCGGATTCCTTCGGTCGTCCAGGCAGCGGTCAGGTCAGCTACGCCCGACTCGATGCGGGACCAGGCGGCGAGGGCGGCAGCGAAAGCGCTGCTGGAGGCATGGCCGGCCGATGATGCGCCGCCGATGCTGGCCGATGCGCTGCGCTCCTGCGTGGCGAGCCTGCACCACACGGCGGCGGACTCGCTCTGGTCAGGCGGGTGTCATGCCATCTTGTTCCAGGCCGGACGCAGCCTGGACAGCGAGCGGCTGGCCGGCCCCGCGGTCGCCCACTGGCAGGCGCTGGCCGCAGCCAGCGAGCGGGTTCTCGGGCCCGGGAACCCGGACACGTTGATGGCCTCCGCCCGGCTGGCCAGCGCATTGGTGGCAGCCGGGCTCGGCACCGAGGCCGTTGCGCTCTACCAGCGGACCCTGGATGCCCGGGTCGGCGCCCTGGGCCCCGACCATCCCAGTACCGTCGGAGCCCGGGCGGATCTTGGCAACGCGCTGCTTGCCGTCGGCCGGCCGGTCGATGCGATCAGCAACCTCGAGGTGGTCCTGACCGCCTGCGAGCGCGCCCTGGCGCCGGATGACCTCGACATCCTTGTCGTCCAGGACAATCTCGCCGCTGCCTACCAGGCGGCCGGAAGGTACCCGGAAGTGATCCGGCTGGCCCGCCGCACACTGGCCGAACGCGAGCGGCAGCAGGGACCCGACCATCCCGACACCATGACCACGCGCGGGAATCTGGCCAGCGCCTGCCTCGCGGCCGGCCGGCTCAAGGACGCCATCGCCTTCGGCCAGCGGACCCTGGCCGGGCGGGAGCGGGTGCTCGGTTTCAACCACCTGGATACCATCGGCTCGCTGAGCACGCTCGCGTCCGCCTACCACTCCGCGCGGCGCTTCAAGGACGCCATCCCGCTGTATGAGCGCGCACTGCGTGACCGGGAGCGCATCCAGGGACCCGACCACCCGGACAGCCTCGGCGCGCGCGGCAACCTTGCCTCCGCCTATCATTCCGCCGGGCGGATGGCCAGCGCGCTGAAACTCTACGAGCGCAGCCGTGCGGACTGCCAGCGGGTACTGGGAGCCCATCACCCGGACACCCTCGCGGCCCGCGCGAACCTGGCCCACGCCTACTACGCCATGGGCCGCCAGCCCGAGGCAGCCATACTGCTCCAGGACACCCTCGCCGACTGTGAGCGGGTCCTGGAGCCCGGCGATCCGCTGACGGCGGCCGTGCGGGAGAGCCTGGACGCCGTCACCGGGGGATAGTCGGCATCCGGGTCCGGGGTGACTGGTCGGCCGGCTCCGACTCGTACACATCGAGGGTCGCATTGGCGGTGGCGCAGGCGAGCGCGCCCGCGGTGAAGGTGCCGACGTGCGCGCCCCGGCCCCCACGACGCTGCGACCTCGTCGTCGGCGATGACGGCTGAGATCGGCAGCCCGCTGGCCAGGCCCTTGGAGACGAGGATCATGTCCGGTACGACCTGCTCGTGCTCGCAGGCCCACAGCCGGCCGGTGCCCCCAGTCCGGCCTGGATCTCATCATCGATGAGCAGGAAGCCGAACTCGTCGCACAGCTCGCGGATGCCGCGAAGGTATCCAGCGCCCGGGATGACGTAAACCCGCGCTGGCCTGCATCGGCTCCAGCAGGATGGCGGCGACGTTGGAGACCCCGCCGCGATGCTCGGTGAACGGCGACTCCTTGCCGAGCAGCATCCGCCGGGTGAACTCGAGGCAGGCCTCGGCGCATTGCTCCGGCGGCGCCCCGACCGGGCACCGGTAAGGGTAGGGGAAACGGATCGTCGCGTGGCCCGTGGCCCGCGGCCG
>OFHG01000611.1_pt1 | contig 14014 bp, 10 predicted proteins | sample 1521931 | NCBI WGS metagenome assembly OFHG01 (sample SAMEA2468438, study PRJEB22500) | soil metagenome | biome: Glassland; feature: Farmland; material: Clay | place: Australia | collected 2013-01-31 | depth 0.55 m
CATTTCCCCCTGTGTGTTGGGAAGATACCCCTATGCAGCTACTATAGCACAATTACGGGGGGGTAAAGTCATTTGTGTTGTTTTTTCATTAATTAATCGTTAAACCTCTGAAGCGTGCAAAACTCCGAATAACTGAAAGAAAGCTGTCCAGACGGACGTTCAGCGCTTTCAAATTTCTCGGCGGCTCAGAGGTTCTTCGCCGAGCGGTGAGCTTCACCGCAAGATAATGAGACGCACCCATCGAAATAATTCTTGTTGAAATCCTGCTCAAGTTGGCTTACAATAAATGTATGTACAGATCCATTAAGGGGGTTTGCGCCACACGAAAGGAGCCGGTGATGCTGGAAAAATTAGACCTCAACCAAAAGATCGATAAGAAAACCTATAAGCGCACGATGCCAGCGCTTTCCAATCGTTTGTTCAATGTAGAAAAGGCCAGTTGGGATGCCGGTATTCCGGTGATCATCTTGTTCGAGGGTTGGGACGCGGCCGGCAAAGGCACTTCCATTCAAAAACTGACCGCCCCGCTGGACCCACGCGGTTTCAAGCTGTATCCCATCCGGGCCGCGCGCACCTACGAGAAAAAACATCCCTGGTTATGGCGTTTCTGGCTCAAGCTGCCGGCACGCGGCGAGTGGGCCATCTTCGACCGTTCCTGGTACGGGCGCGTGATGGTCGAGCGGGTAGAAGATCTGATCCCCGAATCCGAATGGCGCCGCGCTTATCGCGATATCATCGACTTCGAGCGCACCCTGGCAGACGATGGAAACGTCATCATCAAATTCTTCATGCACATCAGCAAAGGGGAACAGAAAAAGCGCTTCGAGAAATTATCCAAAGACCCGCTCCAGGCCTGGCACGTCTCCCCGGAGGATTGGGAGCACCACCGTCGTTATGATGACTGGTTGCTGGCATACGAAGAGGCCTTTGAGCGCACGGAAAGCGAATGGGGCCCCTGGACGATCGTGGAAGCCACCGACCGGCGTTTCACCCGCGTCAAGATCTACCAGACGGTAATCCACACCCTGGAGGAGCGCCTGAAAGCGCTGGGAGTTGAGCTGGAATACATCGAGGATGAAGACGCCGAGGAGAAAGAAGATGCTTCTGTTGAAGAAGAGGAAGGTTTCGAAACCATAGAATCCGTCCCACAGGTCGCTTCAAGCCAGGACGTAGAAATTCCGGACGCTTCGGCCGGCGAGCCGGCAAGCGGTCAGGCTGAAGAAGAAGCATTCTCCGAAGATTGGCAGATCGCTGAAATCGAACCAGTCCAACGGGCAGAGCCGGACGTAGTAGAGGACCCCGGCCCTTTGCCGGACTGAGCACTGGGGGTAGGAAAGCGATAGGAGGCTGACATGCTACAATCGATTGACCCGACCAAACCTTTGGACCCCGATACCTATTCCGAGCAACTGGTGAAGTACCAGGTAGCCCTGTTCTCCCTGGCTTATCAAGTTTACCTGCAGCAGCGTCCGGTGATGATCGTCTTCGAGGGCTGGGATGCAGCCGGCAAAGGTGGCGCCATCCGCCGGATTACCGAAAAGATCGACCCGCGTGGCTACGTCGTTTACCCGATCGCGGCTCCCAAAGGAGACGATGCCACACACCAATATCTTTGGCGTTTCTGGCGGCGCTTGCCAGAAGCCGGACAGATTGCCATCTTTGATCGTAGTTGGTACGGGCGCGTCATGGTCGAGCGTATCGAAGGCTTTTGCACCGAGGAAGAGTGGAAACGTGCCTACCGCGAAATCAACCAGTTCGAGCGCCAGATCGTTGACTTCGGCACCATCTTATTGAAATTCTGGCTACAAATCAGCAAGGACGAGCAACTCCAGCGTTTCGAGTCGCGTTCCGGCGATCGCCGGCGAAACTGGAAACTCACCGACGAAGATTGGCGAAACCGGGAAAAATGGGATTTGTATGAGGAAGCTGTCAACGAGATGCTGCTAAAAACCAGCACCATTTCCGCTCCCTGGACGGTGGTCGAGGGAAATTCCAAGTTGTACGCGCGCATTAAGATCCTGCAGACCCTGGTCGATAAACTCAGCCTGGAATTAAAGTACGATCCATTCAAGCAAGAAATCCTCGCTAAAACGGGTAAAATTAAAGGAAAGAAGAAGAAAAAGAAGGGGTAGTGGAGGCCGCCATGAAAGAAACGGTAGAAACGGAAGCGGCAGAGAAAAAGGATGAAGAGGCCAGCCAGATAGACCTGAACGACCCGGCATTGTTCATTAACCGCGAGCTGAGTCTGCTGGAGTTCCAGCGGCGGGTTTTGCAGGAAGCGCACGACCCCAGCAATCCGCTGCTCGAGCGGGTCAAATTCCTTGCGATCCTGGGTTCAAATCTGGACGAATTCTTCATGGTGCGGGTGGCCGGCCTGCGCAAGCAAATGGATGCCGGAGTGATAGATTTACCTCCTGATGGTATGACCCCTGCCGAACAATTGGCTGCGATCCGAAAGGTCGCCTGGCAGCTTATGATGGAAGCGCGTGAATGCCTGAACGACGAACTGCTGCCGGAATTGGAGAGTGCCGGCATACACATCCTGGATTATGCCGGGCTCAACGAACGGCAGAAAGCGGTCGTCGACAGCTACTTCGACGAGGTCGTGTTCCCGGTGCTGACTCCGCTGGCCTTCGATCCTGGTCATCCTTTCCCGCACATCTCTAACCTCAGTTTGAACCTGGCTATAGTAATCCGCGATGAAAACGGGCAAGACTTGTTTGCGCGCATCAAAGCACCCGGCACCTTGCCGCGCCTGGTGCCGATTAAACGCTCCTCGGGTGGGGTGCGCCGGGATGGCACCGTACCCTACCACCATTACTTCGTCTGGTTGGAACAGGTCATCGCCGCCAACCTGGAAAAACTTTTTCCTGGGATGCAGGTGGTAGAAGCCCACCCCTTCCGGGTGACGCGTGATGCCGACACAGCCATACAGGAGCTGGAAGCCTCCGACTTGCTGGAGACCATGGAGCAAAGCGTGCGCCAGCGCCGCTTCGGCTCTGTGGTGCGGGTGACCGTCAACGATGCCATGCCTACCCACATTCGGGATATCTTAATCGAAAATTTGGAGATGGACCGTAAGGATATCTATACCCTGGATGCGCCACTCGGCATGAGCAACTTGATGAGCCTGCATGCTATTGATCGCTACGATTTGAAAGATGCCCTCTTCAAGCAAGCGATTCCGCCCCGCCTCAAGCTCGAATCCGGTGACGGCAATATCTTCGCCGCAGTGCGCCGCGAAAACATCCTGATTCACCACCCTTATGATTCTTTTCTGCCAGTGGTGGACTTCCTGCATGCAGCCGCCACCGACCCTGACGTCCTGGCGATTAAGATGACCCTCTACCGTGTGGGGAAGAATTCACCGGTGGTGAAAACCCTGATGGATGCGCGTGAAAACGGCAAACAGGTGGCCGTATTGGTCGAGTTGAAGGCGCGTTTCGATGAAGAAAGCAACATCTCCTGGGCCCGCATGCTGGAGCGCGAAGGCGTGCACGTGATTTATGGGCTGCTGGGTCTGAAGACCCATTCGAAAATCGCCCTGGTTGTGCGCAAGGAGGGCGAGCACATTCGCCGCTACATCCACCTGGCTACCGGTAACTACAACACGGTGACGGCCCAGACTTATGAAGACATTGGTATGTTTACTTGCGATGAGGAGATCGGCGCCGACGCTACCGACCTGTTCAACTATCTGACCGGGTACTCCGCCAAGCACGATTTCCGCAAGCTGTTGGTAGCCCCGATCAACCTGCGCGAGGGAATGGAGGCCTTGATCGAGCGCGAGATCGAGCAGCAGAAAAAGAAAGGCAACGGTTACCTGCTCTTCAAGATGAATGCCCTGGTGGATCCCCCCATGATTCAATTGCTCTACAAAGCATCTATGGCAGGGGTTAAGATCGACCTGATTGTGCGCGGTATATGCTGCCTGCGCCCGGGAGTCAAAGACGTCAGCGAAAACATTCGCGTCATCAGTATCATAGGACGTTTCCTGGAACACAGTCGCATCTATTACTTCTATAATGGCGGCAATGAGCAGGTATACCTGGGGAGCGCCGATCTCATGCCACGCAACATCAACCGCCGTGTCGAAATCTTGTTCCCGGTTCAAGATATGCCGCTGATCCGCTATTTGCGTGACGAGGTGCTGCAAACCGCTCTGAACGATAACCTCAAGTCGCGCGAAATGCAGCCCGACGGTTCATATATACCCCTCCACCCGAAAGACGGAGAAACATCCATCGGCTTACAAACCTGGCTGCTCAACCGGCACCAGCGCATGCAGAAAGCGTAAACCGGTGGAAGGCTCGCTATTGGACGAACAGCAAAGGCGCTGGTTAGAAGCCTTGACCACCATCGAAACAACAGAGCGCTACCAACGCCGGGCGCGCCTCCTGCTGCTTTATGACCGCGGCTTGCCTACCCGGGAAGTTGCCCGGGCCGCCGGTCTTTCCCCCAGCCGGGCCCGCTACTGGCGACGCCAATTCCTGCTGCGTGGTCTGTCAATTTTTCCACAGCCGCTTTTCCAGCCAGATCCTGTCATTGACCCCTTATCCACCACCCGTTCACAGGCCGCGGGTGAAACCAAAAAGGATGCCGCTCCAATGACTGAATCTGAAAAGCGGCAGGTAAACCAGGCTTCTAAGCCGCCACAAATACGCCTGCACAAGAAACAGCACATCTTATCCCTGGCCCTGGCTTTGTTCGACGCTACCCGGTCGCTAAACGACCTGGGAGAACCCGCCCGCGAGCTATTAGAAATTGCCGTTCACCTGGCCTTGTTGCGAGAAAAGCAAAAATCACTCCGTCGTCCTCGCCAGGTGTATCAGTGGTTAGCCCAGGGAGAATTGGAGTTACTCCTCTCCAACCAGGAACCCCAAGCCACCCGGCGCGCGATCTCCGCAGAAGATCGTCAGCTCCTGGTCTGGATTACGACTCTCTCACAGCCAAAACGCAAAGTGGTCGCGCCCGACACATCGGCCCTACCGGCTGATGGGCGTAGCCGGGCGCTGGCGTTGGCGGCCATCCTGCGCACTGCGCTCGCCCTGGACGCGTCAGATCGCCAGGAGACGTTCATCCAGCAGGTGAGCCGCACCGGCGGGCAGTTGCAAGTGACCGTCAGTGGTCCATCGGCCGAACAGGACGCGGCTGCTGCCCAGCATACCAAAAGCTTGTGGACGCAAGCTGGCTACCCAAGCCTGCAAATTCTGACGACGGACCAACTGGCAGCCATGCAAAAGCGATACCCACCTCTCCCTCAACCCATGGAGGCAATTGGTTTGCTGCCGGATGATCCCATGGCGGAAGCCGGGCGTAAAGTGCTGCGCTTCCATTTCGCCGAGATGCTTTCCCATGAAGAGGGCACCCGCCTGGGCACAGACATCGAAGCGTTACATGATAGGCGCGTGGCCACACGCCGCATGCGCGCCGCTTTCGAGGTTTTTGGCAATGCATTTCACACCAAAGCCCTCAAGCCGCACTTGAAGGGCCTGCGCGCCACCGGGCGCGCCCTGGGCCACGTGCGCGACCTGGATGTCTTCATGGAAAAGGCCCAAAAATATCTGGAAACCCTGCCGGAAGCGCAGCGTAGCGGCCTGGACCCGCTGCTGGCTCACTGGCAAGAAATGCGAGAGAGCACCCGTCTCGAAATGTTAGCCCACCTGGACAGCCAGGCCTACCAGGACTTCAAGCAGGAATTCAACCTGTTTTTAAGCACACCAGGAGCCGGCGCGGTCGTAGCCCTGCCGGACGAGCCCACCCCCAACCGGGTGTGTGAAGTTGCACCCATCTTGATCTATTCTTGCCTGGCCGGTGTGCGCGCCTACGACGCCTGCCTGACCCACGCCTCCGTGGAACAGTTGCACGCCCTGCGCATTGAATTTAAGAAATTCCGTTATACCCTGGAGTTTTTCCGTGAAGTGCTGGGGGAAAGCGCCAAGGCGGTCATCGGCGAGGTAAAGAAGCTCCAGGACCACCTGGGCGATCTGAATGATGCGGTGGTTGCCACGCACATTTTGACCGACTTTTTGGCCAGCTGGGAGGCACAGCAAGCCCAGTTACCGATCACAGAGCGGCAGAATCTGCAGGCCATCGTGGCCTACCTGGCAGCACGCCACGACGAGCGCCATCGCTTGATGGTCACCTTCCAGGAAGCCTGGGAAAAATTCAACCGGCCCGAACTTCGCCGGGAGCTGGCTTTGGCCGTCTCAATGCTTTAGAGTTTGGCTTTCGAGGATGGTCTGGCACCAATGACCTGGCTATTTAAAACTCATTCAACGTAACCAGATCCCGGCCACGATCAGACTCCCAAGGGTAAACGATGTGGGCATCGGTAATGGCCGCGTAATAATCCGGTCGCACCGAGCCGAACAAATTGCGATAGGGGTTGAAGTGCAGCACGCAGGTAAATGGCATTCCGCCAGCCGCTGCTACCCGGTGGCGCACGGAAGTAATGGTGCGTCCCGAGCCCCAAACATCGTCAGTAACCAGGGTGCGCCTCCCACGCAGCAGGCGATCTTCGGGAAACTGCAAAAATTTTGGCCAGGCGAATAGTTTGGCCTTTTCCATCTCCGTCTGAGCCGGAAAATCCACCGCGGCGGTCAGGATGTGGGTCAGGCCTATCTTTTCTGCCAGAATTCCTCCGGGAACGATACCACCACGCGTGATCATGATCATTGCGTCAAATTCACCCTCGAATTGAGGCATGATGTGATCGATCAGGGCCATCACTTCATCCCAGGTTAATACTTCTCGCCGCATTTGTGGCATGTTTCACTCCTTAATAAGACTCTGGCGGACCGGTAAATCACCCAGCTCTGCCGCATGCACTGCCGGGCGAATACAACCATAGCCCTATCCCTCCATCGCCATCCTGCCGATGGTTCCATTCCCAAATCGGTTTTTTAGCCCTTGGGCATTCCGCCTGGTGTTCCTCTTATTTTAACAGCACTTTGGCCCTGCTTGCTCCCGGATTTATCCAAAACTGCACAGATTTCGGCCGGAATTCCTCTTATCTCAAAGCAGCCGCCGATGGGGCCGGCACGCTTACCCCTTGTTCGCATTGCCCGGACCGGCGCGCCTTTTCCATATCTCGCGCCCAGATGGACAAACAAGCGTGGTAAGCTGTCGTGGTATAAGCCAATTTCCTTCCTGTTACAGATTTTGCCGAGGCGGATTCGCGTAGCACACCGCGCGCAAGCGGTGTTTGACAATCCGTTTTACAATAAACTGGTTGGGTCGATCTCCACTCGCCAACCGGCCAGGGGCCTATCGCGCAGCAGAGAAGCCGGGTCCGGGCCACGCAGCACAATCTGCCAGCGGTAAACCCCGGCGAGGCGGGCAAAATAACAGGGCACCGGGCCGATCAGCTCCGTTGCGCGCCGGGCATCCTCTCGCAGCCAACTCTGCACCCGCGCCGCCAGCGACCGGGCAGCGCGCTCTGCCTGCGCCGCATCCTTATGGCGAAATTCCAGGCGCGCCAGGTGGGTGAAAGGCGGGTAGACCAACTGGCGGCGATACTTCAATTCTTGCTGGTAAAAGGCCCGGTAATCATGACGCGAGGCGGCTTGAATGGCATAATGCTCGGGTTGGAAAGTTTGCAGAATCACCTCCCCTCCCAACGGACTGCGCCCGGCCCGCCCGGCAACCTGGGTGAGCACCTGAAAGGTACGCTCGGCCGCACGGTAATCGGGCAGGTTCAGCCCAACATCGGCCAGCACCGCGCCCACTAACGTAACCAGCGGCAGGTCAAGGCCCTTAGCTAACATCTGCGTACCCACCAGCACATCGGCATGGTGGGCGGCGAACTGGCTCAGGATCTGCTCGTGTGAGCGTTTCTGGCGCGTGGTCTCGTAATCCCAGCGCAAGACGTTTGCTTGCGGAAAAAGCGCCTGAATTTCGGCCTCCACCCGCGCCGTTCCGGTACCGTACTGGCGGATGCGAGTGCTGCCGCAGGTGGGACAGGTTTGGGGCATCTTGCGACGGTAGCCACAACGATGGCAAAGTAACGCCTGCTGCGGGCCATGATAGGCGAGCGGGATATCACAACGCGGGCACTTCAGCGCCTGCCCGCAATCGCGGCAGAAAACGTAAGTAGCCGTGCCGCGCCGGTTGAGAAACAAGATCGCTTGCAGACCTTGCGCCAATGTATGCTGCAGGGCGGCTTGCAAAGCTCGGCTGAAAATCGAACGGTTTCCTTCCTTCAACTCCTGGCGCATGTCCACAATATGAGTAGGCGGCAAGTCAATGCTTTCGGCTTCCTTTTCCAAAGGCCGGTAATGCGATACCGGTAGGGCTACCCCACGCGCCTCCGCTTCCGGGTGACGGGCACGTGCCGTGATGCGCATCATTTGGGTTTGAATGGCCTGCCGGTGCGCCAGGATGCGCGTCGGCAGCCGCAAGTAATGATATTGACCCTGGCTGGCCTGGTAAGTGCTGACGAGATCGGGCGTGGCCGAGCCCAGCAGGCATAGCGCTCCGGCCTGGCGTGCATAGGCAATCGCCGCCTGTCTGGCGTGGTAGTGTGGTTGCGGATCGGACTGGTAATAGGAATCGTCGTGACACTCGTCGACTACGATCAAACCCAGGTGCGGGAAAGGTGTGAACAAGGCGCTGCGCGGGCCGACCATCACCGCCAGGCGGCCATCGCGCGCCCGCCGCCAGGTATCGAAACGCTCCCCCTGGGAGAGCCCGGAATGCCACAAACCCACCTGTCCCGGGAAACGCCCCAGAAAACGGCGCACGGTCTGTGGCGTCAGGGCGATTTCCGGCACCAGTACAATTGCCTGCTTGCCCAGGCGCAAGGTGGCTTCGACGGCATGCAGGTAAATCTCGGTCTTCCCGGAGCCGGTTACCCCGTGCAACAACACCGGCTTTACCGGGCGGCCGCCAGCAGTATCGCCCAACCAGACTTGGATCTTCTCCCAGGCAGACTGTTGGTCGTGGGTTAATGGAGGCGCCTCCAAAGGCTGGTAATCGTATTGTGCCAGTGGATTACGCCAGATTTCACTCTCCCCCAGGCTAACCAGACCGCGTTTCTCCAGAAAGTGCAAGTCGCTCAGATTTCCGCCACTTTCGGCATATAGAACGGAGACATCCAGAGGGCCCGTGGCCTGCAACAAGGTTCGCAACATGGCCTGGCGCCGCTCGAGGGCTTTGTTACCCGGCCTCCCCAATTTTGCCATTTGTTGGCGAACATCATCTGGGGTGCTTGCCAACTGTACCGTGCGCACCGTCTTGGGTCGGGTGGTGGGTTCGGGCAACACAGTTTGGGTGGAAATCCAGCCGGAACGGGCCAGCTTTCGGGCTGCTTTTTGCCAGTCCTGGCGCGGCAAGGCGCGCTCCAACTGGCGCGTGCGCAACGCGCCGCGCTTTTGCAGCAGGTTAACCAAGCGCTTTTGAGTGGGTGATAATCCGCTCAGTTCTCCATCCGGTCGCGGTCGCAGGTGGTAGAGCGTTTCCGACTGTTGGCTCAAGCCCGGCGGCAGCATCAAGTCCACGCAAGCCGCCAGGGGCGCCAGGGTAGCCTGTGCCAGTTCCTCTGCCAGCGCCAACATCGGTGGAGTGACCACCGGCTGGTCATCCACCAGTTCCTGCACCGGGCGCGTTTCTGCTACTGCCGGATGCTGTACCTGGCGCAGTACCAGCCCCTGCACGCGTTGCCGGCCGAAGGGTACAACCACCAAGTGGCCAGGCCGGACCTGCCCTTCCAGTTCGGGGGGCAAGTGGTAGTGGAAGACCCCTGCCACATTGGGTACGTTGACGGCAATTTCCTGGTAAGTGGTCATTTAGGGGGTGCGATTCCCGCTCGATGGGCATCCAACTGCCCGCATGGCAGGTGTTGCCTCAGGCACTTTGGTTGGGCGGAACCTTACCCTGTGCCAGGTTGGAAGGCAAGCTGACTCCAGGGCGCGTCATGGATAAACGGGCAATGCGCAATCCATCCATTTCCTCTACCTTTAAGCGCACCCCATCCCCTTCTACCACATCGTGCAGACGCGGAATACGTCCCAGTTTACCCAACACGTAGCCGGCGATGGTATCGTAGTCCGGGTCGGCCAGGTTCAAACCCAATTGTTGGTTCACATCCTCGATCAGCGTCAGGCCTTCAATCCGCACTGTGCCATCCGGTTGGGCTTGGATTTCGGGATTATTGGCGTCAAATGGATCACTAACCTCGCCTACGATCTCCTCCAACAGGTCTTCCAGGGTCACTAACCCGGCAGTACCGCCATATTCGTCCATCACGATGGCGATGTGTTGGCGGTTATCGCGAAACTGGCGTAATAAGACGTTGACGGAGACCGTCTCGGGAGCGAACAAAGGCTCGCGTGCCAGGTCGCGCGCCACGCAGTCCTGGCATTCCGGGGCCTGCAGGGCGCTGAGCAAATCTTTGACGTGCACGATTCCGATGATCTGATCCAGGTTATCTTCATAAACCGGGAATTTGGTATAGGTGGACTGGCTCACCAGGCCAATGATTTCTTCCAGGTTGGTATTGGCTTCCACTGCGATGATCTCGGTGCGCGGGATCATTACCTGGCGCACGACCAGGTTGCCGAAATCGAACACTGCGTGCAGCATCTCGCTTTCTTCGGCCTCCACAACGCCGCCTGCCGCGCTGGCGGTCACCAGCATTTTTAGCTCTTCAACGGAATGTGCCAGCTCATGCCCGGAGGCTGGTTGGACGCCAATCAGGCGCAGCAAGGCGTTGCCAGAGCCGTTCAGCACCCAGATCGCCGGCTTGAAGATGCGCTCGGTCAGCAGAGTTGGGCCAGCCACAAACAGCGAAGTGCGCTCGGGGTCTTGCAAGGCAATCGATTTGGGCGCCAGTTCTCCAGCCACCACGTGCATAAAGGTTATTGCAACAAAAGCGATCAAAGCCGAAATACTATGCGAAAGATCCGACTGGATGGACAGCGGAAAGAGTCCTACGACCGGTTGGAGCAAATGCGCCAGGGCCGGCTCACCCAACCAGCCCAATCCCAGGCTGGCGATGGTGATGCCCAATTGAGTGGCGGCAATCACGCGGTCCGGGTTTTGAATGGCTTTTTGAATCGCTTCTGCGCCGGTATGGCCGTTCGCTACCATTTCGGCTACACGCGTGCGCCGTACACTGACCAGAGAAAACTCTGCTGCTACGAAGAACCCGTTCGCCAAAACCAACAAGATCACCAGGGCCAATTTAAAAATATCGAGTACTGCAGAACTATCCATCGAACTCTTCAATTGCCTTTGAGAAAAATATAAACTGCCTGCCTGGAGCGAGCATGCCCATTAAGCGATCGCCTTGTGCGAACGCCTGGTCGAATTGAGCGGAACGCTTGCCCATCCGTTGGTCTAATTAAAGCCGTCAAGCCGGGTCTTGAGCCGTTGTATGCGTAATCACCGCCGCACCGTAACCAACTACCTGGCTGTAATCGCCGGTTACATCCCCGGAGGTGGCATGCCGTAAGATCTGAACGTGATTTGCTCCCAGGCTGCGCGCCGCCCATAATACCGCCGCCACAGCCCCCCGGCCGCAAGCGAACCCTTTACCTGCTTCCTCGATGTGGATCACACCCTGAGGATCAAACGCCGCCACCTGGCGAAGCATCTCAGCGTCCAGGCTGTTCGCCATCTCCTGAGGATAATAGTGCGAGAGATCCGAGCTTGCCACCAACAAAGCGTGGCGGCCTTCCAACACCTCGGCCAGGGACTCCCCCAGCGCCTGGGCGGTGCGAGCATTCTGGTCGCGCACCATCACCGGCAGCAGGTGGAAAGAACCATTCAATACGCGCTGCAAAAAGGGCAGCTCGATCTCCAAAGAATGCTCAGGATCGTTCGCCACGCGCACCAAGCCAAATCCCAACCGTTCTTGAAGCAGCCCATCCAGCGCTTCTACGGCCGGCACATCCACCGGGATGGCTCCCAATGGCGTCGCATACGCGCTATGAGCGGTGGTTAGCAGCGGTTCCAAATAAGGGTAATGCATTGGGGAGATCACCGCCACCAGCTCCGGCGATAAGCCACGCAGCGCAGCAAAGGCGTAACCGGCAACTGGGCCGGAAAAGCGATGTCCGGCATGGGGTGCCATGACCGCTACCACCTCGCCAGGAATGGGGGGCAGCTGGGCTGCGGCGACGAAACCTTCTACTTCGCGCGCCAGGCGATCCGGGTCACCCGGGTACCACTGCCCGGCAATAGGTGAAGGGCGAAGGTCTAAAGCTGTATTCATTTCAGCCTCCTTTCCAACGGCTCAGGGTTGCCGGGGAATTTCCTCCGGCAAGCTGAGGCCGGTACCATTTTGCACTGGAAAGCCAACCGAGGCACAAGAGAGGCGCTCACAGGGTGCGGCATAACGCCCTGTGCCCTTGTACACCCCTCGAAACGATGAAAATTTGATCATACCTGTCATTTAATTTTAACATAATCTCGATCTCAGGCGATGACTTTTTAGCTCTTTGGGTTCTTCCGTGATAAGTCCCGGATTTGGGGGGAGGGTATAGATTGGGGCTTGATATGATAGAACATATATGCTAATATAGTGTTAAAGTAATAGGAGCCGTTGAGATGAAATACTTCATCGTCGCGGCCTGGCGTTTGCTGGGCCGCCTGGCCGGTCGAGTCACCGGCCGCAGACCGGCAATCTCGCCTCAGCGCCTGCAACGGCTGAGCCGGCGGGAACGCCAGGTAGCAGCATTGGTCTGCCTGCACTTCACCAACCGCCAAATCGCTCACCACCTGCACATATCGCCTGAGACCGCGCGCGTCCACTTACGCTCCGCGACGGGCAGGCTGGGACTGCGCGGCAGAGCTATGCTACGCCAGCGCATTACGGCCGCCCGTCTGTACGGCGGCGACCAGGCGCGTATGCGCGCCGAGCTGGGACTGGATCAAAGTCACGCCATCGAGCCGGGTGCTACGCAGCGGTCGCACGGTTAGGAGAAGGCGATGAAGGGGTGGGAACGCCTGCTACGAGACCTGCGTATTCGTTCACCCGCGACCGCAGCGGTTTACGTACCCGGTGACCTGTTCCTGGCAATGCAAATTCAGGCTGAACAGGAGCAACGCCCCGAAACCGAGCTGGCCGATGAGCTGCTGAGCGTCGCGCTGGCCTCCTGCCAGGTGATCGACGAGCGCGTCCTGATCTGGGAGTCGCTCACCGACCGCCAGCAGGAAATAACCGCCATGCTCTGCCTGAATTACTCCAATCCTAAGATCGCCAAACACCTGGGAATTTCGGTCAACGCCGTTAAAGGGCACGTGCAAAGGGTGCTGGAACGATTTGCACTGCACAATCGGGCTGAACTGCGCCAGGAACTGGCCCACTGGGACTTCAGCGCCTGGCCTGGTTCGTCGGCGCCACATATCCCGGAAATCAACGTGGGAGGCAAAATTGCACCTTAGATTTCCAGCGGTGTGCGCCTCTCCTGCCAGCCCTCCACCAGGTCGCCGGGAGGGGGACCTGGCTCGCCATCTTTGGGGGCTGCCGGCAGCGTGAAATAAAAGGTAGCGCCTTCACCAGGCGCGCTTTCCACCCCCACTTGTCCACCCAATTTCTTAATGATGCGATAAACGATCGAAAGGCCTAATCCGTGCCCGCGCGAGCGTGATTGAACAAGCCGTGTAAAAGGGCGGAACAGGAGTTCCTGTTCTTCGGAGGTGAGCCCTGGCCCGTTATCGCGCACCCAAAAACGCCTCACCCCGTCGGCCTGGACCTCTGCACCAATGACCATCTTGGGGGGTATCCCGCCGTAATTCAGGGCGTTGCTCAGGTAATTTACCCACACCTCTTCCACCCAGGGGGCGTGTCCCAGGGCTGCCGGCCATGTATCCGTCAAGTGAATTTCTGCTCGTCTATCTTGCACCAGCTCTTGTAAACGCAGTATGGCTGCATTTACGATAGCCTGCATGTCCAGCGTCTCCAGAGGCACATCCGATTGGCGCACTTCAGAGAGTTGCAGCAGTTCGTTCACAATGCTGCTCATACGATGGGCCAGGTCCTGGAGGTGCTGGGCTGATTGCCGCCACT
>OFHG01000612.1_pt1 | contig 13991 bp, 12 predicted proteins | sample 1521931 | NCBI WGS metagenome assembly OFHG01 (sample SAMEA2468438, study PRJEB22500) | soil metagenome | biome: Glassland; feature: Farmland; material: Clay | place: Australia | collected 2013-01-31 | depth 0.55 m
GGGCGGCGGCCCCCCAGGGCGGTGGCGGGGCGCCCGGGGCGGACCGGCGCACTGCGGCTCGGCGGTGTGGGGGACTGGCGGGCGGGTGCCGCCACCCGGCTGGCCGAACTCCAGGCCATGCACGTGGAGCGCACGCAGCGCAGCGGCGAACTGGCCTTCCTGCTCGAGCCCGATCTGAAAGAAGCCAGGGGAGGCCTGCGTGACGCCAACGCGATCTACGCTGTGGCGGCGGCCTGGGTCGCTCCCGGGCCGGGGCCCCGGGTCCGCGCAGCGCAGGAATTCATCCTCGACACCCGCCACGCCCTGCATGAGGTGACCGGCCGCGCCACCGACCGGCTGGTACTCCAGGAACAGGGCGAAGTAGCCCGTGTGCTCGAACTGCTCGACGCCGACACCCTGCTGCGGCGTCTGGCAGGGGCAGGGCGGGCCATCGCCTACTCGCTGGACCAGTCGTTCCGCCAGGCACAGCGCAGCCGCGGCGGGCACGCGGCCCGGCCCGGCGCTGCCCGTTCCCGGATCAGCCTGCCCGGTGGCGGTCTGGCCAGGCGCGGCCAGCCCCGCATCAGCGCTCACCGCCGGCCACTGGCCGAGGGCCTGGTCGAGCAGGACGGGGAGGTGGTGCTCGCGCGTTCCGCCGACCCGGCCACGGACCCGGTGCTGGTGCTGCGGGCAGCCGCCGCAGCCGCCCAGTCGGGACTGGCGCTGGCGCCCCGCACCCTGTCCCGGCTGGCCGACTGCCCTCCCCTGCCGGTGCCCTGGCCCGCGGAGGCACGCGATGCCCTGGCCGCGCTGCTCGGCGCCGGGCCGGGCGCGATCGGCGTCTGGGAGGCGCTCGACCAGGAGGAACTGATCACCCGCCTGCTGCCGGACTGGGAGCGGGTGCGCAACCGCCCGCAGCGCAATCCGCTGCACACGTTCACCGTGGACCGGCACCTGGTCGAAACGGCGGCCAACGCCGCCGCGCTCACCCGGACCGTGGCCCGTCCCGACCTGCTGCTGGTCGCCGCGCTGCTGCATGACATCGGCAAAGGCTGGCCGGGCGACCACCGGCTGACCGGGGAGGTGGTGGCGAGGGACACCGCCCACCGGCTCGGGCTCGCCCAGGCCGACGCCGACCTGGTGGCTGGTGCGGTGCGCCATCACCTGCTGCTCCCGCAGACGGCCACCCGCCGCGACCTCGACGATCCGGTGACCGTCGCGCAGGTGGCGGAGGTCGTCGTCAGCCGCCCGCTGCTGGAACTGCTGCACGCGCTGACGATCGCCGATGCCCAGGCCACCGGCCCTGCCGCCTGGAACGACTGGAAGGCAGGCCTGATCGCTGACCTGGTGCGGCGCGTCAGCGGGGTGCTGGGCGGCGAGCCGCCCCCTGAGCCGCTGCCGCTGCGCCCCGAGCAGATCAAGCTCGCCGCTGACGGCGAGCCCGCGGTCCTGGTGCGCGGATCGGAGGTGACCGTGGTCGCCCCCGACCGTCCCGGCCTGCTGTGGCAGGCGGCAGCGGTGCTCGCCTCGCACCGGCTGACGGTGCGCTCGGTGAACGCCACTTCGTGCGGTGCGATGGCGGTCACGGCCTTCACCGTGGCGCACCAGTTTGGCGATCCGCCCGACGCGACCCTGGTGACCGCAGACCTGCGCCGGGTGCTGACCGGGCAGCTTGATGTGGCACAGCGGCTCGGCCGCAGGGACCTGGTGGCGGCCCGGCCCACGGTTCCGGTGGCGCCCCCGAAGGTCACGCTGGTGGATGACGCCTCGCGCACCGCGACCGTGGTGGAGGTGCGGGCGCACGACGCCCCCGGGCTGCTGTGGCGGATCGGCCGGGCACTGGGAGAGTGCGGCCTGGACGTGCGGGCGGCACGGGTGGAAACGCTGGGAGCCGAGGCGGTCGACGTCTTCTACGTCGTGGACGCCGGCGGGGCACCGGTCAAGGACGCTGGAACCCGGGGCAGGATCGCGGCTGCCGTGCTCGGCTCGCTCGCCGGGTGATCCCGGCGCCGGCCCGTAGCGGATAACCTGGGACGCGTGTTCGAGACACTCTCTGACCGGCTGACACAGGTCTTCTCCTCGCTGCGGGGCAAAGGCCGGCTCTCGGCTGCCGACATCGAAGCGACCTGCCGCGAGATCCGCATCGCCTTGCTGGAGGCGGACGTCGCCCTCCCGGTGGCCAGGGCGTTCATCGCGCGGGTGAAAGAGCGCGCCTCGTCGGCCGAGGTGTCCGCGGCGCTCAATCCCGCCCAGCAGGTCATCAAGATCGTCCACGAAGAACTCGTCGCGATCCTTGGTGGTGAGGCCCGGCGGCTGCGTTTTGCCAAAAATCCGCCGACCGTCATCATGCTGGCCGGGTTGCAGGGCTCAGGCAAGACCACGCTCGCCGCCAAGCTCGCGCGCTGGCTGCGTGCGCAGGGGAACACCCCGCTGCTGGTCGCGGCCGACCTGCAGCGGCCCAACGCGGTGCAGCAGCTGCAGGTGCTCGGCGAGCGGGCATCGGTGCCGGTCTTCGCACCGCAGCCGGGCAACGGCATCGGGGATCCGGTCGCCGTGGCCCGCCAGTCGGTCGAGGAAGCGCGGCACCGCCTGCACAACATCGTCATTGTGGACACCGCCGGGCGGCTGGGCATCGACGAGGAGATGATGGGCCAGGCCGCCGCGATCAGGGACGCCATCGACCCGGACGAGATCCTGTTCGTGGTGGATGCCATGATCGGCCAGGACGCGGTGGTCACCGCCCAGGCATTCCTCGACGGTGTCGGCTACGACGGTGTCGTGCTGACCAAGCTGGACGGCGATGCCCGCGGTGGCGCGGCGCTGTCGATCGCCCAGCTCACCGGGCGGCCCGTCATGTTCGCCTCCACCGGCGAGAAACTCGAGGACTTCGACCTCTTCCACCCCGAGCGGATGGCCTCGCGCATCCTCGACATGGGCGACATGCTGACCCTGATCGAGCAGGCAGAGCGGGCGTTCGACGAGGATCAGGCCGCAGCCATGGCCGGCAAGCTCGCCTCCGGGGAAGGGTTCACCCTGGAGGATTTCGTCGAGCAGCTCGCCATGGTCCGCAAGCTGGGACCGATCGGGAACCTGCTGGGCATGCTGCCCGGCGCGGCGCAGAACCGGGAACTGCTGAGCCAGGTCAGCGACAAGGATCTGGACCGCGCGGCGGCGATCGTGAACTCGATGACCCCGGCCGAAAGGCGAAACCCCAAGATTCTCAACGGATCGCGGCGGGCACGCATCGCCCGCGGCGCCGGCGTCAGCGTGGGTGAGGTCAACAACCTGGTCGTGCGGTTCCTCGAAGGCCAGAAGATGATGCGCCAGATGATGGGTGGCGGCGGGCTTCCCGGCATGCCGCCGATCCCCGGGATGCGGCGCGCGATGGGCAAGAGCGCCAAGGGCCGCAAGGCGTCGTCGAAGAAGAAGCCCAAGGGCGGCCGGCCGGGCGGCGCTCCTGGCCGGGTGCCCGGCGGCGCAGGTGCTGGTGGTGCCGGTCCGCACAGTGGTGCTGGCTCTCACGGTGGCGCCGGTCCGCACGGTGCGGGAGCCCACGGTGGCGCCGGTCCGCACGGTGCGGGTGCCCACGGTGGCGCCGGTCCGCACGGTGCGGGAGCCCACGGTGGCGCCGGCGGTCCGGCCCTGCCCGCTGGCCTGGGTGGCGCCAAGGGCGGCCTGCCGGCCGGGTTCGGCGGGCCAGATGGCGCGGATGACCTCGCCGCCAGCCTGGAGGCGCTGTCCCAGGACCCGGCGTTCCGGAAGAAGCTCGACGAGAGCAAGCCGGGGACCGGGCCATCGCCCACCGACCTGCCGGCCGGGTTCGGCCTCTTCCGCCGCACCAAGCGCGACGACCGCTGATCCGGCCCGCTCCGCCAGAAACCCCGCCGGCCCGTCCCGGGGCGGCCGGTCCCGGGGCGGCCGGTCCCGGGCGTGGCCCGTCCCGGGCGTGGCCCGTCCCGTCGGTCTGCTCCGCCGGCCCGGCACTCCGCTACTCATCCCCGCACTCCGCCGACCCGGCACTCCGCCACTCCTTCCCGCCCCATTCAGCAAAATCTCCGCATATGTCCCGTTTCCCCGGGAGCCGGGCCGACGTTTCACGCCCGCGGCCCATGATCATGTCCAGTTCGTCCTGGTATGTGAGTCCCGGAGCCGTGAAATGTCGGCTCGCAGGATGGGCCGCTGGGAACTGACGAGGGGCGGCGACGATTACGTTCCAGGCCGGAGTCTCTGGCACAATGGCTGAGTTACTACCGTCCCTTGGTCGGCGACGCCCTCTCTCGCTCGTCGGCCTGGGTCCGTCCGGGCCACGCCGCCGGTCCTCACCTGGCGTGTTCGCAGCCCGCAGCCGAGCTTTCATGGGAGAAGACCGCAGCCGTGGCTGTCAAGATCAAGCTCAAGCGCATGGGGAAGATCCGTGCGCCGTTCTACCGGATCATCGTCGCCGACGCCCGCACCAAGCGGGACGGCCGGGCGATCGAGGAGATCGGCAAGTACCACCCCAAGGCCGAACCCTCGTTCATCGAGGTCAACTCGGAGCGGGCACAGCACTGGCTGTCGGTCGGTGCCCAGCCCACCGACCCGGTCCGGCGCATCCTTGAGATCACCGGCGACTGGCAGAAGTTCAAGGGCCTTCCCGGGACCGAGGGCACGCTGAAGACGGCCGGGGCCAAGGCGGACAAGAAAGAAGCCTTCGCCGCGGCGGTCGCCGAGACGCTGAAGGCCGCCGAGGCCAAGCCGGACAAGGGCCGCGCCCGCAAGCCTGCCGCGGCGGACTCTGCCAGGGCGGCGGAGAGCAAGGTGGCGTCCGGGAAGCCGGCCAGGGCGGACGGCAAGCGGGCCAGCGCCAGCAAGGCGGCCAAGGGCGCCTCGGCCGCGGGCACCGCCACGGAAGCAGCAGACACGTCTGCCGCGGACACGGCGGCCGCCAGCGCCGGGGAATCCGCCACGGCCGCCGAGCCAGCGGTTGCCGACGCTAGCGCGGCGGAGCAGGACAGCGAGGCCTGAGGTGCTCGAGGAGGCCCTTGAGCACCTGGTGAAGGGCATCGTGGACCATCCCGATGATGTCCGGGTGAACAGCCACGGGCTGCGCCGGGGCCGGGTCCTGGAGGTGCGGGTGCACCCAGAGGACCTTGGCAAGGTCATCGGCCGCGGTGGCCGGACCGCCCGCGCGCTGCGGACGGTCATCGGGTCACTGGCCGGTGGGCGTTATGTCCGGATTGATCTCCTGGATGTTGACGAGGTCCGTTAGCTGAGCAGTCAACTGGACGTCGGCCGGGTACTGCGGCCGCACGGAATCCGTGGCGAGGTGGCGGTCGAGATCCGGACCGACGACCCCGGCCAGCGATTCGCTGCGGGTACGGTGCTCGGGACCGATCCCCCCGAGGTGGGGCCGCTGACCGTCGTCTCCTCGCGGTGGCATTCCGGGCGGCTGCTGGTCAGCTTCGCAGAGATCGCCGACCGGACCCAGGCGGAGTCCCTGCGCGGCGTCTGGCTGACGGTCGACGCCGCGCAGTTCGCCGCCACGGAGGATCCTGACGAGTTCCATGATCAGGAACTGGTGGGCCTCACGGTGGTCACCACCGTCGGCGATGCGGTCGGCGTGGTCACCGATGTCCGTCATCATGGCCAGGACCTGCTGGTAATCGAGCCCGCCGCTGATTCGCAGCGTCATGGCGAGGTGCTGATCCCGTTCGTGGCGGCGATCGTGGTGGACGTGGACGTGGCCGCCGGGCGGATGGTGATCGACCCGCCGCCGGGACTGCTGGAACTGTCCGGCGGTCCGGACATGGCCAGGGCCGGCGGCACGGCCCCTGGCACGGCCCCAGCCGGCGGCTCCGTCCCCGGCACGGCCAACGTGGGCGGCTCCCGGGGTGGAGACGTACCTGGCGGCAGCACCCGTCCCGGACGCGACCGGGGGTGAGGGCCCGTGCGGATCGACATCATCACGATCTTCCCGGAGTACTTCAGCCCGCTGCGTGTCTCGCTGCTGGGTAAGGCCGCCGGGCGGGGCATCGTCGAGTTCGCGGTGCACGACCTGCGCACCTGGGCGCACGACACCCATCGCACCGTGGACGACGCGCCCTTCGGCGGCGGCCCTGGCATGGTCATGACCCCCGCGCCGTGGGGTGAGGCGCTCCATGCGGTGACCAGCACGGCATTGCCGGGAGCCCGGCTGGTCGTGCCCACGCCGTCTGGCATCCCGTTCCGGCAGGAGATGGCAGCCACGTACGCGGCCTGCGACCATCTCGTGTTCGCCTGCGGACGCTATGAGGGGATCGACGCCCGCGTCATCGAGGATGCCCGGACCTCGATGGTGGTCGACGAGGTCAGCGTCGGTGACTATGTGCTGTCCGGGGGTGAGCCCGCCGCGCTTGTCATGATCGACGCGATCGGCCGGCTGCTGCCCGGCGTGCTCGGGAACGCAGCCTCAGCCGCTGACGACTCGTTCGGTGGCGGCGCTGGGCCGATGGCCGGCCTGCTGGAAGGTCCGGTCTACACCAGGCCGCGGGTCTGGCGGGGCCGCGAGGTGCCGGACGTCCTGCTGTCGGGGGATCACGCGGCTATCGCACGGTGGCAGCGTGATGAAGCGCTGCGGCGGACCGCCTCGTACCGCCCGGACCTGGTTGCGAAGATCGCCGCTGACGCCATGGATGCCCGCGATCGGGAGGTCCTGTCTCAGGCTGGCTTTCCGCTTCGGGGCGAAGATATGGCACACTGAAAGCCGTCCCTTGCGAGCCCACCGAGTGGGAGCGTTTCCTGGCACCGCAGGATCAGGGCTTCAGGATCACCAGAGACCGCACCGACCGAACGCCTCGTGCCGCCCGTGCGCGCGTGAGGATCAAACCGAGGAACGCCAGTCATGCACACCGCGATTGCCGACCTGGAGCAGGCGCAGATTCGCTCCGATATCCCGGACTTCCGGCCGGGAGACACACTCAAGGTGCACGTCCGGGTGGTCGAGGGAAGCCGGTCCAGGATCCAGGTCTTCCAGGGCGTGGTCATCCGGCGCCAGGGCGGCGGAGCCCGGGAGACCTTTACCGTCCGCAAGATCAGTTACGGCGTGGGCGTGGAACGCACCTTCCCGGTGCATAGCCCTTCGCTGGACAAGATCGAGATGGTCACCCGGGGCCGGGTGCGCCGGGCCAAGCTGTACTACCTTCGCTCGCTGCGCGGGAAAGCCGCCCGGATCAGGGAGCGGCGCCAGACCACAGCGCGCTAACCCCTCCCCTGACCGCAACTGCTGTCACCGATGTCCGGCACCGGGGCGGGGGACCTGGCTGCGGCAGAGTCCGGGGAATCCGGGCCCGCTGCCGCGGAGGCCGGGCCCGCTGCCAGGGCGCCCGGGCGGGGCCGGCCAGCTGCGCGTCACTGGCCCGGCCGCCGTTGGCCGGGTGGATTCGCCCATGACCTGCTGCTGCTGGTGGGCCTTGCGGTGCTGTTCACCGTCCTGACAAAGGCATTCGTCGCACAGGCGTACCTGGTCCCATCCGGGTCGATGGAGCAGACGATCCGTCCTGGCGACCGGGTGCTGGTCAACAAGCTCGTGTACCGCATCCGGGGGGTCCAGCGCGGGGACATCGTGGTGTTCAGCGGGACCGGTTCCTGGGGGCCGCCCCCGGCGGCATCGGCCAGCCCGCTCCTGCGCTGGTACCACGACGTGCTGACGGCGGCCGGCCTGGCGAGTAACGGCACCGATTACATCAAGCGGGTCATCGGGCTTCCCGGGGATCATGTCGCCTGCTGTGACCCGCAGGGGCGGATCACCGTCAATGGGGTGCCACTGCAGGAGGGCGCCTACCTCTACCCGGGCGAGCGGTCCTCTGGCGAGAGGTTCAGTGTGACCGTACCGCCCGGCCGGTTGTGGGTAATGGGCGACCATCGCAGGGATTCGGCCGATTCCCGCGATCACACCGACGACCCGGGGGAGGGGACCATCCCGGAAAGTGCAGTCGTGGGCCGTGCGTTCGCGGTCATCTGGCCGCCCTCCCAGGTGCGTTCGCTGCCGATACCCAGCACCTTCTTCCAGCCTGGGCTGGAGCGCGTCGCCGCCAGCGCATCCATGGTCGGCCCACCGCGGGGAGCGGCGGGATGATGGCGGGCCGGTGGGGGGCCAAGCAGGGGCGGGGCCGGTCACCGCGTCCGGGGGGGCGCCGGGCCAGCCGGGCGCCCGCATACAGCGCGTCGCCGCCGTTGTCGCCGCTGCCCGCCAGCACGACGATCCTGGCCCCGTAGACCTTCCCGGCCAGGCCGGCGCATACCGACGCCAGCCCGGCCGCCGCCCGCTGCATCAGCGTTCCTGGCGGGACAGTGGCCATGAGGGCACGTTCGGCTGCCCGGATTGTGGCTACATCGTGCGCTCGTCTCATCCCTCGGCCACCACCATCGCCACGCTCATGCCTCCGTCGTGAGTCAGCGAAAGGTGCCAGCAGCGCACACCCAGCCGCGATGCCGCCTCGGCGACCGTCCCGCGCGCCTGGAGCGCGGGACGGCCCGCCGCATCGTGCACGACTTCCACATCGTCCCAGCGCAGCCCCGGCGGCCCCCCCAGAACCTTCGCCACCGCTTCCTTGGCCGCGAAACAGGCGGCGAGCGAGGCTGGCGAGCGGGTGCGTTCGCCTTCGGTGAACAGGCGGCTGGCCAGACCCGGTGTCCGCCGCAGGGCGGACTCAAGCCGCGTGACATCCACGATGTCCACTCCGATACCCACGATCACGCCCCCAGCCTGCCACCGCGCCGGCCCGGGAACGACGCGCCGGGCCGGCCGGCAGGCTCACGCGGGAGCGGGAACACTGGGCCTCATGACCGGTGGCCGCGGCCGGCGGCGCCGGGCCCGGTGGCCACCCCGGACCAGGGCAGCACGCGCAGGAGCCCGGCACCGGAAAAGGTGAGCGGCCTTACTCCACCGTGACGGACTTGGCGAGATTGCGTGGCTGGTCCACGTCGTGGCCCTTGGCGGTGGCCAGTTCGCAGGCGAAGACCTGCAAGGGCACCGTGGTCACCAGCGGCTGAAGCAGCGTGGGCACGTGCGGAACCTCGATCAGGGTGTCCGCGTAGGGTTTGACCTCATGGTCGCCCTGCTCCGCGATCACGATGACCCTCGCGCTGCGCGCCCGGATCTCCTGGATATTCGAAACGATTTTGCCGTGGAGCACCTCGCGGCCCTCGGCAGAGGGCACCACCACGACAACAGGCAGCCCGTCCTCGATGAGGGCGATCGGCCCATGCTTGAGTTCCCCGGCGGCAAAACCCTCGGCGTGCATGTAGGCGAGTTCCTTGAGCTTCAGGGCACCTTCCAGGGCGACCGGGAAGCCGACGTGCCGCCCCAGGAAGAGCACGCATCCTTCGGACGCCAGCTCCCGGGCCAGGGCGCGGACCGGTTCCATCGTCTCGAGCACCACATCCACCGCGTTGGGCATCTGCGCCAGCTGGCTGACCACGTCGCGGGCCTCGTCGCCGTACTTGGTCCCACGCAGCTGGGCGAGGTACAGCGCGACCAGGTAGCACCCGACGAGCTGGGTCAGGAATGCCTTGGTGGAGGCGACCGCGATCTCCGGCCCCGCGCGGGTGTACAGCACCGCGTCGCACTCACGCGGGATCGAGGACCCGTTGACGTTGCAGATGGCCAGGACCCGCGACCGCTGCTCGCGCGCGTGCCGGACTGCCATCAGCGTGTCCATCGTCTCCCCGGACTGGGAGATGGCGATGACCAGGGTGGACCGGGTCAGGATCGGGTCGCGGTAGCGGAACTCGCTGGCGAGCTCCACCTCGCACGGGATCCGGCACCAGTGCTCGATCGCGTACTTGGCGATCATGCCGGCGTGGTAGGCGGTGCCGCATGCCACCACGACGATCTTGTCGATCTCGCGCAGCTCATCGGCGGGCAGGCGCATCTCGTCCAGGGTCAGGTTCCCGTCCGCGCCGATCCGGCCGAGCAGCGTGTCGGCGATCGCCCGCGGCTGCTCGGCGATCTCCTTGAGCATGAAGTACTCGTAACCGGCCTTCTCCGCGGCCGATACGTCCCAGTCGACCCGGTATCCGGTGACCCGCGCCGGGACGCCGTCGAAGCCGGTGACGGTCACGCCGTCCGCGCGGATCTCGGCCACCTGGTCCTGCCCGAGTTCGACCGCACGCCGGGTGTAGGCGATGAATGCGGCCACGTCACTGGCGAGGAAGTTCTCACCCTCACCGCAGCCGATCACCAGCGGCGAGTTGCGGCGGGCGCCGACCACCGCACCCGGATCGCGGATGTCCACCGCGACCAGGGTGAACGCGCCCTCCAGCCGTCGGCAGACCCGGCGCATCGCCTCGGCCAGGCTGCCCGGGCGGGCCAGCTGCGTGCCATCGGCGTCCGCGGCCGCCATCTCGGCCTCAAGCAGGTGCGCCACAACCTCGGTATCAGTGTCCGAGGCCAGTTCGTGCCCGGCCGCGGCGGCCTCCGCGCGCAGGGCGGCGAAGTTCTCGATGATCCCGTTATGCACCACCGCAAGATGGCCGTTGCAGTCGGTGTGCGGATGCGCGTTCGGGTCGGTGGGCGGGCCGTGCGTCGCCCACCGGGTGTGGCCGACACCGACCCGGCCAGGCAGCGGGGCTCCCTCTGCCAGCGCTTCAACCAGGTTGACGAGCTTGCCGGCCCGCTTGGCCGACCGCAGTTTCCCGTCCTCCACCACGGCGATGCCCGCGGAGTCATAGCCGCGGTACTCCAGCCGCCTCAGCCCCTCGATGACGACGTCGGCAGCCTGGCGATGGCCCGCATATCCCACGATCCCGCACATGCGTGCCAGGGTAGTGCCCGCTGCCGGCCGTAATGCCAGGTCCCCGGGCCCGTCCCCGGGGGCCGATCGTCCCTGGCCGGCCGCCGGGACCGGTCAGGACGCCGCCCTGATGGCTGATGCCAGCCGGTCCGCCAGCCGCCGCGCATGATCGGCGTCCATGGCCTCGACCATGACCCGGACGGCCGGTTCTGTGCCACTCGGCCGCACCAGGACCCGGCCCGAGCCGCCCAGTTCCGCCTGGGCGGCCGCGACCTGGGCTGCCACGTCACCGGACAGGGCTACCCGCGACTTGTCCACCCCGGCGACGTTCACCAGCACTTGCGGGTACCGGGTCATCACCGCGGCCAGGTCGGCCAGGGGCGTGCGCTCGCTGGCCACAGTGGTGAGCAGATGCAGGGCGGTGAGCAGGCCGTCGCCGGTGGTCGCGTGCTCAAGCATGATGATGTGCCCCGATTGCTCCCCGCCCAGGGCGAAGTTGCCCGCCCGCATCGCCTCCAGCACGTCCCTGTCCCCCACCGAGGTCTCGATCACGGAGATGCCGGCGTCCCTCATCGCCATCCGGAAGCCGAGGTTGGACATGACGGTGGCCACCACGGTGTCTCCGGCCAGCCGCCCGCCGGCCTTGAGCCCCAGTGCGAGCACGGCCATGATCTGGTCCCCGTCGATCACCTGCCCGGCAGCGTCCACCGCCAGGCAACGGTCCGCGTCGCCGTCATGGGCGATGCCAGCGTCCGCCCCGTCCTCGACCACCGCGGCGCGCAGCGCTTCCAGATGGGTCGAACCGCAGCCCGCGTTGATGTTCTCACCATCGGGTTCCGCGCCGATCGCCCGCACCTGGGCACCCGCGCGGCGCAGCAATTCCGGGGCAACATGCGATGCCGCGCCATGCGCGCAGTCCACCACCACCCGCAGGCCCGCCAGCGGCAGGCCGTCTGCTGGCTGGCCGGCCGCCGGCAGCGAGCCGAGCAGGTGAGTGAGGTAGCGCTCGCGTGAATCGCCGTCGTCGCTGACCCTGCCGAATCCGCCGCCGGGAGGCCCGGTGACCGCTTTGCCCGGCCGCCCGAGCCGTGCCTCGATCTCATCTTCGGCGGCGTCGGGCAGCTTGAACCCACCCCGCGCGAACAGCTTGATCCCGTTGTCCGCGGCCGGATTATGGCTGGCCGACAGCACGACTCCAAGGTCAGCACCAAGGTCAGCGGTAAGAAAAGCCACAGCGGGCGTGGGGATCACGCCGAGCCGCAGCACGTCCATCCCGGCTCCGGTCAGGCCCGCTGTCACGGCCGACTCCAGGAACTGGCCCGACGCCCTGGGGTCACGGCCGACCACTGCCAGCGGGCGCCCGCCCTCAGCGTGCGCAGCGTCAAACGCGCCGACGTCGTGGAGCACGTCGGCGGCAGCGACGGCGAGGTCCATGGCCAGACGGCCGGTCAGGTCGTCGCCTGCAACACCGCGGACGCCATCTGTCCCGAAAAGCCCAGCCATGAATTATGCCCCCCGTTGCCCGGCGCCGGCCTGACGGAGATTCCGAGCGAGCGCGCCGGTCAGCGCTTCGAGTACTGGGGCGCCTTGCGGGCCTTCTTCAGCCCGTACTTCTTGCGTTCCTTGACCCGGGCATCGCGGGTCAGGAAGCCAGCCCGCTTCAGGGTGGTCCGGTTCTCCGGGTCGACCAGGGTGAGTGCGCGGGCGATGCCGAGCCGCAGCGCACCCGCCTGCCCGGTGACGCCACCGCCGGCGATGCGGGCGACGACGTCGAACTGCCCCTCCGCCCCCAGGGTCACGAGCGGCTCGCTGATGATCTGCTGGTGCACCTTGTTCGGGAAGAAGTCCTCCAGCGACCGGTCGTTGATCCGCCACTGGCCGGTACCCGGGGTGATGCGGACCCGCGCGATGGCCTCCTTCCGGCGGCCGGTACCCAGCGCGCTGCCGGTCACGACCGGCCGCCGGGCGGCCGGGCGGGCCTCCGCCTCGGCAGTCTCGGTGGTGTACTCCGAAACGTGCTCGGCGTCTTCCGCCAGCTGTGCATCAGCGCCCTTGGCGAGCGTCTGCGTGCCTGTGGACTCGGCCACGGTGCTTTCCTCGTGCTTCCTCAATCGGCTCTCGTCATCGCGTCACGCGAAACTCTCGCGCGTCCAGCGCGGCTCGGCGTTACTTGCCGCCCGCAGAATGCGCTCCCACCTGCGCGATCTGCGTGATTGTGAACGGTGTGGGCTGCTGCGCCTGGTGGGGGTGGTCCGGCCCGGCGTACACCTTCAGCTTGCGCAGCATGTTCCGGCCCAGGGTGTTCTTCGGCAGCATGCCCTTGACCGCCTTCTCCACTGCCCGCTCCGGGTGCTTGGCGAGCAGCTCGGAGTAGGCGACGGAGTGCATGCCCCCGGGGTAGCCCGAGTGCCGGTAGGCGCGCTTGTCCTGCAGCTTGTTGCCGGTCAGCGCCACTTTCCCGGCGTTCACCACGATCACGAAATCGCCGGTGTCCATATGCGGCGCGAAGATCGGCTTGTGCTTGCCCCGCAGCAGCGTCGCCGCGTGGCTGGCGAGGCGGCCGAGCACGACATCGGTAGCGTCAATGACATGCCATTGCCGCTGGATGTCACCGGCCTTGGGACTGTAAGTGCGCACAGTTATAAGCCTTCACATGGTGGGACATGATCCGTAGGCCACCGCCCAGGGTGATCCTCCAGGCGAGGGAGCCCCCGCAACCTGCTGCCGCGTGACCAGCCCCGCTGAGCGGGCACCGCAGGCATGCTGATACGCAGGGACGCTTGAGTAGGATACCGGCCACAACCGATGACGGTCAAAGTGAGCCGGGGCGGCTACCCTTTCCCGCCCCCGGCCGCGACCCGCCCCGGCCCGGGAAATCGGTCCTGGACCAAGGAAAATACGCGACCGGCCGATGCCGCCAGGTGGAATTCGCGGGCGACGGTTTCGGCGACGTGAAGGAGCGGCAGCTCACGCCAGGAGAGGACGCTCCCACTCGCAAGTCGAAGCAGTAGGCGTCTATGGAGGCGCGCGAAAACCGCGCGGAGGACGGAAGTCGAAAATCGTTCTTGACGACATCCCGAGCTACGAAGATCTGGTCGAGACGGGAAAACACATCAGCTTCACCGAACGCCGCAGCGATGACGCCGAGCGGGAGCTGCGACAGGTGAAGGTGCTGACGCTCCTGCAAAACAAGATCGGCGAAGTCTTCACCGGCGTCGTCACCGGCATCACCAACTTCGGCATCTTCATCCAGCTCCAGAC
>OFHG01000614.1_pt1 | contig 13947 bp, 10 predicted proteins | sample 1521931 | NCBI WGS metagenome assembly OFHG01 (sample SAMEA2468438, study PRJEB22500) | soil metagenome | biome: Glassland; feature: Farmland; material: Clay | place: Australia | collected 2013-01-31 | depth 0.55 m
GAGGTTACTGGAGCAATCCCGGCAGCGACAACAGGAACTTTTGGCAATTGGGCTGGCTGGTGCAGCGGGAGATCGGCAAGGTCATCACCGTGGGTGCGGAGATGTTCTATTTCGGCAAGGATGCAGCCGGTGGGCGCGATCGGGTGGGTTACAACGCCGGCGGCATCTTTGACGTGAGCGAAGAACACCACATCCTTTTCTCCGGAGGTCGTGATATCTCGGGAGACAACAGGTTTTCGCTCTATCTGGGCTACCAATGGACCTACGGGCCTGAATAATCTCTTAGGACCTTTACTGTTTGACTTTGCTCGTTTTCAGGGCACTGCGAGGAAGGTTGTCGCACCCGTGCATGCGATAGTTGACGAGAATCGAAAGCTGAAAGTTAAACGCAATCGTGCATTATGTGAAGGGATTGTACTTGACGTCTCATACCAGGAGAGGTTTTATCATAAAGGCAAGAAAAGGTATGCCTTGAGTTTTGAGTGTTTGCGAGGCTGGTTCCAAAGTATTTGCCCCAGCAGATGCTTCAGGCTACCCTCTCTGCTGCTGGTGAGGGCTTGCACACGGCATGATGCATGAAGGCATTTTATATACTACGGTACCTCTCCCCTCAAAACCCAAGGCAATCGAAAGACGATTGATTCAAGAACCTGGCTCAAAGTATAGCACAGATTTTAAAACTCGCAAGTTGCCGATTACTATGATTTCACGGGACCACATCTTTGATCTCCGCGGAGGGAGAACCCGGCAGACTCTTGTACGTTTATTTTAGCCGCCATGTTCCACATTCCTGTCCGGAATTTCCGGCGGCTCCGGAGCTCTTTGGCGATCAAGCGCGTCGCAAGAAACGGGAGGAAGCCCTGAACGTCGACCTCGACGGCGACGGGCGGGGCGAAGTCACGGCGATTTCCCATACGGGCAGATGCACGGGAGTTTGAGGGAAAAGGCCCTCAACGAGCGAGTGAATTTCATTCGAGGTGAATGGTTTTATTAAATTCCCCTGTGCAAGGTCAAGGGCTTCAGCTTCCCTGGCTTCGTCCCCGGCATCGATCTTTTTTCTGGCGCCTACGGTAATAATGGGGATATCGCGGTAAGCTTCCTGTTCTTTTACCTTCTTGATGAATTCAAGACCGTCCATATGCGGCATGTTAATATCGACGACCAGGAGATTTGTATCCGGGTTGTCGGCGAGAGAGTTTAACCCCTCGGGTCCGCTCAGTGCGGGGATGACCTGGCACATATACCGTGACAAGGTCATTTTATAAATTTGCTGGAGTGCGGCGGAATCATCGACAACGATTACTTTGGATAAATTCATATCTATCTCCTTAAAGACGCGCTCTTAACTCAAACGTGCAGGTAAAAAGGAATTCTTAAGCTGCTGCATGTACCGCAGCCATTCTTTATTGGTGATCCGGTTGCGGAAAAATTGCCGTTGTCGGAAAAGGCAGCTGCGGCTGCGAGAAGGGCGGGTATCACAACTGTTACGGTAATCAGAAGCTGATTTTTTCATTTTACTCTTCTCCTTTTTTAAGTTTTCAATCGCGATCCTGACAAATTAGTTAATAAAGCTGACTGAACTTGAAATCTTCTTCATGGCTAAATACTTAATTATGTAAAGCAACTGCGATGCCATAATCAGTCTTTATCGTGCAGCATGCTGGTTTTTAAGGGGAAACAATGATGCGTGCTTTTTGGGAAGATCGTTAACAAGCTGCATAAGTGTATGGTATGCCCTTCACGCCAATGCAGCCCTCAATGGTCCGAAAACCGGAAACACACGGGGAGTCAACAAGTTGAGTGTCTGTATGGTTTTTACTTCTCGTATAGGAGGTTTTTTATGATTGGCAGAAGAACTTTGGGGACATTGTGGCCCAATCCTTCTTTTTTCTACGATCCCACGGTACAAACGACGGCGTGTTCATGGTCTCCGGCAGGATCATCAGCCGCAGATCGCTGTTTCGTCCGGGGATGCTGTGAAAAGACTACTCAAAAATACCACATCGAGTTCGTTGACAAAAGCTTTCATATCCCTATAATGCACGTATCGCAACGATAGCCCGCCTAAAGTCACGATAGTTCTCTATCCCGGCCCAAACGCGTTATGAGGTGGAAATGAATTTGTCTGTCAGTTGGAAATGGTTTTTCGGAGTTGGATTGATCCTGGTTTATTTCGCAGCAAGCGCGGAGGCCCTGCCCCCGTCAGCTTCGGCACCAACATCCAAGACGCATCACGGCGATCCGGAATTACAAAAGAAAAGACTGGTCTTCGTGAAGAACGTGATCGAACTCGGATTAATCTCCAAAATCGAGGACGACAGCCCCATTACGCGCGTGTTGGTCGGCAAAAAATTCATCTCGCTGTCGTTCGAGGAGAAGGAAGACATCCTCAATGTCGTCTGGGCCTATTATAAAACACAAGACCCGCAAAAGAATGTCGTTCTGGTCATCGACCAGAAAAGCGGGAAAAAGCTCGGAGAATATTCCCTGGCAAACGGCGGACTCAAAATGAAATAAAAGCCCATCGGGTCAAGTTCGACTATGGCGTAGCCGCATGGTTAGTCAGTACAACCTCCGAGGGGCCTGTACACTATTTTTCCCCCGCGCAGGCAATGAGAAGCAGCATGCCTTCTGGCCGCCGACCCGGAGACCATCCTTACCGCGACCAGCGATCTCGCATTGCCCGTTCCCCGGACCACGCTATCGAGGCGGTTTACCCGGGCCTGTTCCGGTCCATTGCCTGTGTTATAATGAGGACGGCGGGAGAAAGCGCCGGGTCATAGCGCGCCTTGCATTTCCGGTTCGATGCAAAACCACCCGGTCACGGAAGCTGGAGGAAAACTCCATGGCAAGAATATTCATTACCGGCTCCGCTGACGGTATCGGTCTCATGGAGGCGCGGCTGCTGGCCGCACAGGGTCACCAAGTCGTGCTGCATGGCCGCAACCGACAGCGGGCGAACGAGGCGCTTTCCAAGATTCAGGGCGCGTTGACCGCCGTTGTGGGCAATCTCGCCATCATCGCGGAAACGAAGTCCCTTGCGGACCAGGTGAACGAACTGGGACCGTTCGATGCCGTGATCCATAACGCCGGCGTCTATCGCGATCCCCGCGGCGTCCGGACCCACGACGGCCTGCCGCTGATCTTTGCCGTGAACTCCCTGGCCCCCTATATCCTGACCTGCATGATCAGGAGGCCGAAGCGCCTGGTCTATACGAGCTCCGGTCTGCACCGAAGCGGCGACGCTATCTTGAACGATCTGACGTGGAGCAGACGGCCATGGTCGGAATCGGGCGCCTACGCCGATTCAAAGCTGCAGAACGTCATCCTTGCCTTTGCCGTCGCCCGCAAATGGCCCGATGTATTGTCCAATGCAGTGGACCCCGGCTGGGTGGCCACGAAGATGGGAGGACCGGGTGCACCCGGCAGCATCGAGGAGGGGTCAAGGACGCAGGTATGGCTGGCGGTGAGCCAGGAGAAGGAAGCCCTGGTCTCGGGAAGATATTTCCATCATCAGCAACCCCGGAGCTTTCACCCGGCTGCCGCGGATCCGGCTGTCCAGGAAAAGTATCTTTCAGAATGCGCCAGCTTGTCCGGGGTCGCGTTCCCCCTTTAAGGACAAGAATATCTGAAATCAATGATTTCTTGAAAGGAGCTCCCCATGATCGTCATTACCGGTGCGACCGGCCAGCTTGGGCCGTCTGGTCATCGCGGCATTGCTCGCCAACCTGCCCGACGCGAGTATCCGGGGAGGGAGCGAGAAGTGTGGGCGCCTGGACAGCGAATACACGTACGGTTCATACATCCAGCGCAGTTCTTTCAGTTTTTCATCCACCTCCTCTCCCCGCCGAAGCTTCATCCCGTCTGAGTGAGAAGCGAGCGAATGGCCGATTGACAATCTCCTCCCGCAGTCCGATAATGCAGCCATGTTCACGGCGCCGTCATCCTCCGCATTTTTCGTCTTTTCGCACACAATGAGGTAGAAGCAGCAATAACCATGACTTCTGACCAAAAGACCATACCCATCGCGGTCCGCGATCTTGCATTGCCCGTTCCCCGGACCGGGAGCATCGAGGCGCAGTCAGGCTACGGCCGGGCTGCTTCGGAAGGCCGCGAGATCCATGTCCGCGTGCAGAAGAAGCGGGCCAGGGCCGACGTCTCGTACGAAGCCGAGGCGCCGATCAGTGCCGAGTTCGAACGCGGGCCATATCGGTTCCGCGTCGAAGGCCGGATGGACGGGATCTTCCGGGGTGAGCTCCCTCACATCGAGGAGATCAAGACAGCATTCGGCATCAGGGAGCTCGCGGCGCGCTTATCGGAAAATCCATACCAGCATCCATACTGCCTGCAGCTCCTTTCGTACGGGTACTTCCTCTATCTCCAGGAGAGCGTCCTTCCCAAATTGACTTTCCACCTCGTCTCCACACGGAACAGCAAAACGCAAGACATCGAACTTACCCTCGATATCCCTCGTTATGAGCAGTGGCTTGAGCTGCGGCTGGAGGAACTGGTCGCTGAGGCAAAGAAAGAAGAGAAACGCGCGGCACGTCGGCGGAGGATCAGCCGAAACTTTCCCTTTCCCTTCGAGAACCCCCGGCCGGGCCAGCTCGAGATCGTGGGCACTGTTGAGCAGGCGATGCTTGAGAAGCGGCCGCTTTTGATCCAGGCTCCCACGGGCCTCGGGAAGACCGTCGGCGTTCTGTATCCCGGCCTGAAAGAGGCGCTCGGACGGGGACAGAAGGCGGTCTATGTGACGCCGAAGAACAGCCAGCATGCTGTTGCCGAGGATGCGGTCGAGCAGTTCCAACGGACAGGGGCGCCGGTCAAATCGCTCACGATCACGGCAAAGGGAAAGATCTGCTTCAAGAACGAGCCGCTCTGCGAACCGGGATACTGCGAATTCAGCCGGGACTACTACGCCAAGGTGCATGAGCAAGGGCTGATCGAGAAGCTCGCGAAGAAGCGCAAGCTCACGGCCCGCGTCTTCCGCAGCCTGGGCGAGGAGCACGAGGTCTGTCCCTTCGAGCTGCAGCTCGATGCAAGCCGGGAAGCGGACGTGGTGATCTGCGACTACAACTACGTGTTCGCCCCGCGGTCCGCCTTCGGCCGGATCGCCCTGTCCGGCATCGACCAGACCGGCAGGCCGAACCTGGTGATCGACGAGGCCCAGAACCTTCCGCAGCGGGCCATGGACTATTATTCCCCGACGCTCTCCACGATCACGCTCGAACAGATGCGGCCGACGCTTGAGACACTTCCTCCGCGGTTCCGGAACGAAGCAGACAGGCTTCTTGACGGCTGCCTTGCAGCGATCGCAGCTGCTGTTCCTGGCGGGACTTCGAAGCCGCAGAGGATCGAGCCGCCTGTTGAAGCGTTCCTAAATCAGGACGCTCTGCTCCGGTCCTTCCTGACCCGCTATCTCGACTCGGATGTTGATATCCAGCCGCGCGACCCGGTGATGGTCCTTCTGAACTACTGGTCAAATTTCTGTGAAGCGCTCGTGCTTGCTGCTGATCCGGAGCGGAAGGAGTTCTTCGTCACGATCCATCCCCATCCGACTGGCGGCGTGATCAGGATCACCTGCTGCGACGCGTCGCTCATGCTCACGGACTGCTACAAGGAGTACGAGCAGGTGATGGGGTTTTCGGCAACGCTCAAGCCCTTTGCCTACTATGCGGATCTCTCGGGCCTCGATCCGGACAAAATAATGACAGCGGAGTTCGCCAGCCCCTTCCCGAAGGAGCATCGCAAGCTCCTGATCATCCCGCAGATATCGACGAAGTACAGCGACCGCGAGCGGAACTATGCAAAGATCGCGGACGCCGTAAGCCGCATTGCGTCGCTCAGGCCGGGCAACTACTTTGTCTTCTTTCCGAGCTTCGAGTTCCTGGACCGGGTGCATGCGCTGTTCCCGGCGCCGGCCGGGACGCTGGTGCTCAAACAGGAGCGGGAGATGAAGGCGGCGAAGGTGAGCGCCGTGCTGGGCCGATTGTCGACAGGGGAGGGGCCGGTTATCGTGTTTGCGGTGCAGGGCGGTACCTTCTCCGAGGGCGTGGACTATCCGGGCGAGAGCGTGATCGGCGCCTTCGTGGTCGGGCCGCCTTTGCCGACCTATGATCTTGAGCGGGAGGAGATGCGGAAATATTATGAAGAGCAATACCAGGGGGGCTTTGATTTCGCCTACGTCATTCCCGCGATGTCCAAGGCAGTTCAGGCAGCGGGCAGGGTGATCCGGTCCGAGATTGACCGCGGACTGATCGTGCTGATGGACGGCCGCTTTGTGCGGCCTGCTTATTCCCGGGCCATGCCTTCGGACTGGTTCGACAGGAGCCCGTCTGAGCTGGTGTCGGGCAGCATCCTGCAGGACGTGGCCGAGTTCTGGGCGGCATCGCGGTAGGGACTGCCATTCCGCACGGTTAGGGATTGTTGCACCCGTTGCGGTGCGGGCGAAAGACCAATGAGGGGCAGGCTTTGAAATTGACATTCGAGAGCTGCAAGTAAAAGGATCAAATCTTCAGTTGCCACCTTTGATGTCTCTCTCCAGAATCCGGCAGATCGCGGGAGCGCCTGGTCCTTCATCCCCCGTGGTGATCTATGCGGTTATGGTCGTTCGGACAAAGGCCTCAGAAAGGGATTCATAAGGGCCTATTCGGGAGGCTAAGGCGAAAAAGAGCATTGCGGGAATATTCAAAAATGTTCTTTATCGCGCTGCTTCGATTTATCGGCCCTCCTGAAGAAGCCGCGGCTCTTTCCCCATGCGCTTACCTGCCAGTTGTCCGTCCTGCCCGACGCGAGTATCCAGGGAGGGAGCGAGATGAGCAGGCGCCTGGACAGCGCATACACGTACGGTTCGTACATCCTGCGCAGTTCTTTCAGTTTTTCATCCGCCTCCGCTCCCTGCCGAAGCTTCATCCCGCCTGAGGTGAGAAGAGAGCGAATGGCGTCGAGATCTACGCGCGGAAGGCGGTCGTTCGGCGGTTCCCGGGGAGGCGTGCGCAGGACGAGAGCGAGGTCGACGATCGCGTGCCGCGCCATGGCAAAGGTCAGCTGGGCCTGGCGCGTGCACTCGCCCTCCAGGCTCGTGATGACGAACGCGCTGGCATCGAGGATCGACACGAGCGCCGCCAGCCAGGACTGGTTGTCGTGCTGGGACCGGAAATAAACGAGCACGGGAAAAGAAAGGTGACTTTCGAGCAGCTCGGCGGACCAGCGCTCCCACTCGCGAAGGAGCAGGGTAAGCGCCCCGGTGTCGTTGCCCTGCGTGTGTCTTCGCAGCATTTCCGCGGCTGTCGGGGGCGATCCGGCGCGCGTGTCCAGGAGCGAGATGTTGACTTCGCGGCGGGAGAAGGACTGGTTGATGGCCGGGAGATAGCTGATGACAACGGCCAGGAAGCCGAACCCCATCCCCGCTTCGAGTACGACGAGCGTTCGCGCCGCCGGGCCGGCGGGGGAGATGTCTCCCAGGCCGAGCGTGAAGAACGTGGTTCCGCTGAAATACAGGCACGCGCCGAAGCTCACGGCCCCGTCCGGCGTCTTGAGGGCATGCACGGGCCCCCAGTAAAGGAGCGCAAAGCCGAAGATCAGGACGAAGGCCCAGAAACCCAGCAGCAGGGGGAGCGAAAGCGGGCCGAAGTAGCTCAACCAGGTTTCCTGATGGTTTCCCCGTGATAGGGCGCGGACGGACGAGGACCAAAGGCGCCACAGGGTCCTGTAGAAAAGTCGCACAAGCCGTATTCGCCGCGTTACCCGCCGCGGGAAGACCACCGTCTCGAAGGCGTCCCAGAGGACGGTGAGTATGAGAGCAGCCCCCAGGATCAATGCGAGGATCGACATGCTCAGCTCCTGAAGCGGGCGGAAGAGAAATGCCGGCGCGAAGAACGTGTCGTGCCATTCTGTTGAGCCGCCTCTCTACAATTGTAGCAAAACCAGACGGGGTCTTCCGAGAACCTTTAGGTGGTCCCCTTTATATGATTATCAGGTCTTTACTCTTGACTTCCAACGTTTTGCATCACCGCTCATGGCTTTTACAGCAGATCAATGATCTGCCGTTAAAGGGCACCATCAAGCGAAAAAAGATATCTTGCGACGAGAAACGGAACGTTTCTCGTCGAGCTTCTTCGTTATCCTCATCATTACCATTGCCGCAGTTTCATTCGGTTTCGGTGTCCGTCTTCACTGCACCAATCGCCCATCGGGATTTAGATCATTGACGAAACTCTTTATCCATGACCCTTTCCGCCTTATGGCGGACCAGAAAATCCTCGGCTCCATGCCGTGTCCAGGAGTTGTACAAGTCTTATGGTTGTTAACCGTCAGTCTATCTGGCATTGGACTCAAACTACTCGATGGTCATGCGATTATTGACGCTCTTCACACCTTTTATGTCGCTCACGAGTTTCGTGACCAGGTCCTTTTCGGCGGTATTCTTGGCCTTGCCGCTCACGGTTACCACGCCGCGTTTCGTCGTGACGGAGGTCTTGAGGGCGCTGGTGGCACGATGGAACAGCAACGCCATCTTGACCTGGGCGGTGATGGAAGCGTCATCGATCTTTTCACCCATTGTTTGGGATGTCTTTTCCCCGGTCTTCGACACGGTCATCTCATTTTTTACATCCTTGACACCTTCGACGTCCTTGACGTATTCGGTCGTCAGTTCCTTTTGAGCCTCGCTTGTAGCCTCGCCTCGCAGGGTCACGATGCCGTCTTTGACGTCAACTTCGGTTTTTTCGGCGCTCACGCTCCGGTGGAACAAGAGCGTCAATTTCACTTTCGTGCTGAGCCACGCATCCGAGTTTGCCGCGGGGGGAGCGCCTTTGACCTCCAGTTTGTTGTCCACGCTTTTGACCCCGGGCAGGCCCGCTACGGTATCCTTGGCCAAAGATTTGTGGGATTCTTCGGAGACGGATCCTGTCAGGGTGACGGCGCCGTCTTTGGACTCTATCTTAATATCATCGTCCTTGAGGTAGGTTTTGAAAACATAAGACTTCCTGGCCGATGATTCGATGCGGTCATCCATCTTGGACGCGTACACGGGCACGCTGATCACCAGCAGAGCGAACGCGGCCGCCAGCAGAACTGCAGAATACATTGTTTTCATTTTCATTGTCATTCCTCCTTTGTTCTTGCGTTTTGTTATTGTGTCTCCGCATGCTCTTCCAGCATAGCACATTCCTCATCTACCGCCAGGCCGCGAGTCCGTTTTTACCCGATCAGCGGCCGTCGGAGTCAGCGCCGCGCCACTCGACGGCGCCGAAGTTCGTGTCCCCGAGGAGGGTATAGGCGACGTAGACGGTTGCCACCCTCTGGGTCCTGTCGAATATGTCGGTATAGTGCGCAGCCCGGTGGGACTGGACGTACCTGAGCGTAACGGCGTGGGGGCCGTAAACGCGCACGGTGAACGCCGCGTCGTTTCGGAAGATGTGCTCATATCCCCGGCTCTCGGTGGATTCTACGCCGCTCACATAGTACTGGCGCCCCGTTATCTCGAGGCCGGCCACGTGCCCTAACAGGAAGCGAAGCGTCAGAAGCACCTGCGGCGTGGCGCCGTAGTGGTAATCGCGTTCACCCGAGCCGTGGATGGTACCGGCCGCCCCGTAGCCGACGCCGCCGAGGGCCGAGCCCTGGAGCGCCGTCGATCGCGAGAGCCACCACTGGGCGGTGGTACCGAGCGAGAGGGCAGTGCTCGAAACGCGAAAGACCTGCGGCGCCATGTAATCATAGCTCCCGTAAAGGCCCCACACCCCGCGATAGGAGTCGCCCACCGCGTAGTCCGTTCCGATGAGAAGGCCGCGGCTCATGATACTCTCGAAAATATTGGAGGTGGAGGCGATGAATTGAAAGTTGAAGTAGTCGAAAGGACGCGTGTAGCCATAGTCGGGCTTCCCGGGGAGCCCGTAGGCCATGGCGAAGTCTGCGGTTGCCTCGTCCCGTTTTACGGAGCTTGAGACGCCCTCGGTCATCACGTTCCCTGTCCGGCTCGCGCCGAGCTGCAAGCGCGTGAAGACCGCGGGGTTGCGGCTCGGGAACACGGCTTTGAACCGTTCGCCGAAGACGAGGCGGTTGAAGCCGAGGGAGGGCGAGATCGCCGCCGCGCCCAACTCGCGCCAGAACCCGGGCGAGCCGTCTCCGCCCTCCAGCAACAGGCTCGCCATCCGGAAGAGCGGCTCGCCCAGGAAGGGCCCGCCGAGGCCGGTTGTGTACAGGTCGTTGATGGAGGGCAGACCGGTTTCGCCCGCTATCTCCCAGAGAAAGCTGCCAACGACGGTATACCCGGACGACTCCCAGAAGTCGAGGCCGGACGATCGCGCGAATCCGTAGTAGATGGATCCCGATAAAGGATGCAGGAACTGGTTCATGGCGAACGGGTCGGTATCGACAATCCACCTGCCATTCCAGTTACGACTCATCGTGGACGAGGTGACGCCGTACACGTCCCTATCAACGAAGTAGTAATCAATCCGATTCAGCAGGAACTCGAACCCGACGATCTCGAGGGCCGGGAGGACGTAGCTCCTGTTGGCCTTCGTCTGCGTCTCCCAAGAGGGCACCGCCTTCGGCATCTCAAGGGGGGGCGCCGTGAAATCGGCCGCCTGAAACGCGGGCGCGGCGGCGAAGTCAAACCCCTCGAAGGTAAGCTCCTCGGCAATGCCCGCGCCTGGCGTCACGAGGACGAGTGCGAGGGCACCGGTGAGGAGCACCCATCGGAAATAGCCGGCACGCCGGAATTCGCTCACGCCTGGCACGCTGCCGGGCAGGTTCTCGGGAATTGTATGCATTGTCTTCATATTGTAGCTCCTGACACAGGGGTTGACGACGGCCCTGACAAATCCCTGATCTTTCTCTATTGCCAAAGGCGAACAGTATGGCCGGTATCCCTTCAGATAGCTTTCGAGCCAGCTAAATTCCGGGTGCGGGGTGATTTCTTCAGGTGTAAGAAACAGGCCGATTTTCCGACATTTCTCGCCCGCAGAGGAGCTGCTGGACCATGCTGATAACGGAACGGACAAAATCAGTGGGGCTATAGTTGGCGTAAGCCACCAGAAGAAAGAGGAATTGATTAAGAGCACCACTCCACCCCAGACACAACCGACAGGAATCGATTCGAACGCAGCATTTCTCTCGGCAGCGCTTTTGCAGCAGTCAGGAAGCGCGTGGCGCATCCGGCGGAAGGGAACAGATATTTTCGAATTAAAGACGTCCTCGTATTCAAAATTTTATTCCTTCTCGCCAAGATGGACCAGCCACCAGGCCGATTCTATCGCTGATCAGCAGATACTCCTCGCATCACGATCCCGGCTTTTTCATTTCTGGTTTGGTTTAATGATAGCAAAAGAAAAATCATTTTCAAGACGTGAAAGGATCGGGTGCTTTAAAACCGGCACCGAATGCATCTTTCGACGCGAGATGAGCCAAAAGCAATTTATATCAGTGCAACTTTTGATTTATCTTTGTTCAATTGATGGGTAAGAAGCGCCTATCTTTATACGAAAAAATAGTATCGGATCGCCGTCCATTGGACCGCTCTTTCTTCCTCTTTTATCGGTTCTCCGGCTAGTCAGTGCAAATTAAATTTTTCTCAAAATGAAACAACCATCAATCGGGGTCGCTTATCGATGCTGGTCCCTCGATATTGATCCAATTTTACGTTAGGAACATCCCGGGGAAGTTGTGCCCGAAGTGGACTTAATTCAGGGGGGGCATCTCTGGGTAGTACGTGAACCCCCAGGCGACAGCTGTCGAAAAAAAACGTGCGGCCGCTCCACCTTCGGCGCCCCTCTATCTGCGAGTTACGCGAGAGGGATCAGCCGCAAATCACCATTCCCAACTCTATCGAGGCCCGCTAGAAACCGGAGGCCTTTGCATATACGCCGGCCTTCTCCTCATTGAGGAAGTAAATATCCGGCCTGTCGAGAACGCCCGCTTTCCGCATCGTCTCCTGTAAATCCGCTGACTCGGCGAATTTCTTTGCCCGGTCGAGGTCTTTTGCCTCGAACAGAATGATCACCTCGTGATGGTCGCCGATCCCGCGGAACAGATACTTCTCCGTGAGGCCCGCCTCGTTCCTCTTCGGAAGATGGGAGTCGTAGATCCGCTTCCATGCAGTGAAATCCTGAACTTTATGTCGGATAAGCATGTAAGTAAACATTGGAAACCTCCTTCGCTTCAATTCGTACTGCTTCTTGCTCCACCAGTGCACCTACCTTGAAGGTAACCACAGGGTTTGCCCCCTGTCAATTCTACTTTAGTCGGCAAATCGGTCTATGCGATCGCGCCTGCCCGAACCGCACTTCCTGAAAAGGACAAACTACAATCGCGATGCTATTCTTCGAGATGCACAGCAAACCCGGGGGCCAGTGCGCGGCCTGGAAAAGGCAGGGGTATCAATTCGACGCCTGCATCCACCATTTATTCGGCTGCGATCCCAGCTCGCGGCTCTATGACCTGTGGGCTGAACTGGCCGCCATGCCGCGACCTCATAGAGTTTCCTGTCTGAACACAGTTCTTCCCAGGAATGCGTAAGCGTGGTCTCGCCGGAAGGAAGGCAATTTTACGATTATTATGAACGAGGCGCGCTTTAGGGGGATTACGGGCCAGATCGAGGCCGTCGATGTGCCGACCCCTATGACCTGGGAACGGTACATGGGCGGCACTCACGGGTTTGCAGGCATGCCGAACAAGAAGACGAGTTTCTTCGTGAGCCTGATCGGAAGGGGGCAGGAGACTACGCTGACGGGCTTCTCCAATTTACTCGTTGCGCGCGATAGTTGACAAGAAATCGAAAGCTGACAGTTAAACGGAATCATGCAGTACGTGAAGGGCTTGTACGTGACGTCTTATACCAGAAGAGGTTTTATAAAGGCGAGAAAAGGCATGCCTTGAGTTTTGAGTGTTTGCGAGGCTGGTTCCAAAGTATTTGCCCCAGCAGATGCTTCAGGCTACCCTCTCTGCTGCTCGTGAGGGCTTGCACATGGCATGATGCATGAAGGCATTTTATATACTACGGTACCTCTCCCCTCAAAACTCAAGGCAATCGAAAGACGATTTATTCAAGAACCTGAGTCAGAGTATAGCACAGATTTTCAAACTTGCAAGTTGCCGCGCTGTCTGATCCTGTCGGCAATAGCCACCGTTTCGTACATTTGTTTTGGGCACCACGTTCCACACCCTGTCTGGAATTTCCGACAAACCATAATCAATTGATTTCCCGCAGCAAACGTCCATTCACCTGCTTTCCAGCGTATCCTGCTGTATGATAAACCATACTGATTCCATAAGTCATCGTGGAAAGCTTCCGGCCTCATACATACTAAGTATCATACAAATAAGGGATTATTCGTTCTTCCCTCAGATGGCACGTCGTTTGCTCTCAATTAAGGCAATTTGACATGGCGTTGAAGAAGCCGGTCTCGGGTGCGAATGCGCGAGGCGCCATGAGCGTAAAGCAAACACCATTTCCCGAAATAGGTCGCGGGAACACTTTAATAAAGGGGGGAATTTATCATGAAGAAGTCAAATATGTTGTCTTTGGTGGTTGTACTGACAGTGGGTTTGTTCGCGCTCTGGGGCTGTCCGAAGAAGTCCGAGATGAGCTCCGCACCGGTTGAACCGTCCCGGGCAGAGACAGCTTCCGAGGTGAAACCCGCGGTTGCAGAGGAGCGAGCGGCGCCGATTGAACCGGATCCGTTGTCCAAGCCGGAAGAGAAGGAACGCGCCGCGGCAGAGGGGCTCAAGTCTGTTTACTTTGATTATGATGAAGCCGCCATTCGCGCTGAAGCAAAGCCGGTGATTGAAGCCCATGCGGCGTGGCTCCGGGCGAACCCGAAGGCCATGATCAGGATCGAAGGCAACTGTGATGAACGCGGCACCAAAGAGTACAACCTCGCCCTGGGGCAGCGCCGCGCTGCGAACGTCAGGAAGTATCTGTCCGCCCTGGGCATCGCTGAAGGC
>OFHG01000615.1_pt1 | contig 13917 bp, 15 predicted proteins | sample 1521931 | NCBI WGS metagenome assembly OFHG01 (sample SAMEA2468438, study PRJEB22500) | soil metagenome | biome: Glassland; feature: Farmland; material: Clay | place: Australia | collected 2013-01-31 | depth 0.55 m
TTCGCCGCCGGGCCTTCCTCATATTGCCGGCTTCTTCGCCGACAAGATATCGCTCACCGCGTTGCTGAGCCACCTTGGCCTTCCGACAACGCAGCCACAGGCGGCACTGTCGCAGCATCGCCAGTTTGGTCGCCTCAAGGTCTTGCGGAACGAGGCCGAACTTCTGCACTTTCTCCAGGCCGATGCGCGCTACCCGGTGTTCGGCAAGCCTTTGGACTTGATCCAAGCGATCGGCAGCGTCTTCGGTCGCGAGACGAACTAACTGACCGACGGCGGCAACACCAATCTCTGGGCGGGCTTGGGCCTGCCGGCGACGCAACCGCGCTCGTATCACAGCATCTTTGAGCTCGGGATGCTGGGCACGGGCATCCCCTCCTCCAGCGTCGGTGAGCCCCGGGCTGCCCCGCCCCCCCTGCCCGCGAACCCCCCGCGCAGATTCCCCCGGGCTCCTGACCCGGCCCGCCCGCCCCGAACGCCCTCCTTTTCCTTTCTTTTCTTTTCCCCCTTGATCAAAAAGGAAAAGAAAAGAAAGACCAGCACCGGAAGGCTCCGTCATGACCAGTCACCCCCCCGCCGGCAGCCCCGGTGACCAGGCGCCCGGCACGCCCGCCCCGGCCGTCTGCAAGCGCCCCGGCTGCGGGAACCCCCTGCCCGGCCAGGCCCGCGGCCGGGCACGGCAGTTCTGCGGCGGCGACTGCGCCCGCCGCTACCACAACGACTCCCGCACCCCCGCCGCACCGGCGGCGCTCCCCGCGGACAGTACCGACCCGCTCGCCGCACTGGAAGCCGTGATCCGCCAGGCCGCCCTGCTCACCCGCACCGCCCGCGAGCAGGCCGCCGCCCTGGACCCGGCCCGGGTCCGGGCCCAGATCGCCGAGGCCGAAGCCGCCCGGCGCCGCGCCGAGGCAGCCGCCGTCACCGCCGCCGCCCGCACCGCCGAAGCCGACGCCGAGGTCCAGGCCCTCGCCGAGGCCCTCGACGCCGCCCGCGCCGACACCCGCGCCGCCCAGGCCGCCGAAACCGCCGCCCACCAGGCAGCCAGCAACGCCACGGCCGAACTCGGCCAGGCCCGCCAGCAGGCCACCGCCCAGATCGCGCAGGCCCGCGCCGAAGCGGCCGGGCAGGTCAGCGCCGCCCGGGCCGAGGCCACCCGCAGCGCCCGCGAACGCGACGAAGCGCTCGCCGCCGCCCGGCACGCCGACGCCGAGATCAGCCGCGCCCGCCAGGCCGAAACCGACGCCCGCGCCGAAACCACCCAGGCCCGGGCCGACGCCGCCCGCGAACGCGACACCCTCCGCGACCAGCACCAGGCCCAGCTGGACGCCGTCGGCGCGCTCACCGCCGCCGAGCACGCCCGCGCCGAGCGCGCCGAAACCCAGCTCGAAACCGAGCGCACCGACCGCCGCCACCTCACCAGCCAGCTCACCGCCACACCCAGCCCAGCCGACAGCAACGGCCACAACCCCGCCCCGGCCAGGCGAACCCGCCCCAGCCAGCCCTGACCCCAAGGCGGGGCCAAATCAAAGTGCTACACCACCGCCAGCACCAGACCCGGGCGGGGCCAAATCAAAGTAGAACAGTGGGGCCAAATGAGCTTGACACAGCCACCGCCCGGACCCCGCGGCGCAGCAGCTGTGCACGGCCGCCGGCGGCCAGGACCATGACCAGGGCTGCGCGCAGCTGGTATTCCCGAACCTGATCACGCACGTGGCCACTACCGGCGCCACGGTGACCGATAACCAGATGACCGGCGCCATCGATGACGGCCTGGCGGAAAAGGACCTGCTCCCGGGACGGCATTACCTTGATTCCGGGTACCTCAGCGCCGCCCTGGTGGTCTCCAGGCGCGCCAGGCACGGCATCGCGCTGATCGGGCCGCTGCTGGCCGGTACCTCCGCGCAGGCCCGCGCCGGGGCCGGATATGCCCGCGCCGACTTCACCGCCGGCTACGGCACCCAGGCCGTCATCTGCCCGCAGGGCAAGACCGCAGCGAACTGGACGCCGTGCACCCAGCACGGCAAGGACACGATCGTGGCCACCTTCTCCATCAGCGACTGCGGTCCCTGCCCGGCCCGCAGCCAGTGCACCAGCGGGAAACGGCGGCAGTTGTCACTGCTGCCCCGCGGCCTGGCCGAAGCCCAGGCCGCCGCACGCACCGCGGAAACCACCATCCCGTTCCAGGCCGACTATGCCCGCCGCGCCGGCGTCGAAGGCACCATGCACCAGGCCGCCAGCCACGGAGCACGGCGCGCCCGCTACCGCGGCCTGCCGAAAACCCGCCTTGACCACATCTACATGGCTTGCGCGCTCAACCTCCTGCGGCTGGAGGCCTACTGGACCGGCACCCCGCTAGACCGGCAGCGAACCAGCCACCTGGCACGCCTGGAACTCAGCCTCGCCGCATGACCAAGAATTAACCACCAGGATCACGTCTAAAGACAAAACTCTGCTGCCCCAGATCCCGCTGTGGAACACGCCGTCGGCGGCAGATCCAGATGGTGCGGGAGCTGGGCGGGCGCGCGGAGTACAGATCGCGCGCCAGAGCAAACCGGTCCGCCGGAGTGGCGCTGTGCGCAGCCTGAAGCCGCCAGCGGCACCGCGAATCTCGGACGGCGGCTGCCTGGGCCGTTCGCCTCTGGTGATCCGTGTGCTCGCACAGAACGGTAGGGGCGGAGCTGTGGAGGCTGACATGCCTGACCGATCAGACGAATCCGCTACAGAGGCCACGGGCGATGTTTCGCCCGTGCCGGGCAAAGGACCGGCGCAGCCCGAGCTCACAGGCGCACATCATGGCTGGCTGGGCGGGTTTCTCAGGCCAGTCGATTACGCCCGCAGCCGCGACAAGTACCGGCCGCCACCGGATTGGTATCGCCGGCTGGGCCGGATCGGGCCAGTAGTTACCACCTTGGGCCTGAGCCCAAGAGATGTGATCACGCTGGAGGTCCCGGGCCGCCGCTCTGGTGTGATCCGCCGCACCATCATGCTCCGGACCGCCTTCGGCGGCGGCCATTACCTGGTGGCCCTCGCCGGTGAGTCGCAGTGGGTCCGCAACGTGCGCGCCGCGGGCGGGCGGGTCGTAATCGGCCGCCGGGAGCGGCATGCCGCCAGGCTGGTCGAGCTACCGCCACAACAGCGGGCCCCCATCATCCGCGCATACCTGTGGCGGTGGGGCAGGCGCCCCGGCTCCAGGGCGATGGCCAGCGAGGCCCGCAGTTACTTCGGCGTCAGCGCGGACGCCTCACTGGAGGAAATCCGGGGTGTCGCCGGGCACTATCCCGTGTTCCGGATCGAGTACGAAGGCCATGCAGACACCCGACGCGGATGGGGAAAGTGACATCAACGCAGCGAATACCTGCAAGATCCCAAACCGGCTGTCCCCGCCCGGGCACACAGCCCATGCCATAGCTAGCGGCAGTCAAGACGCGGTGCAGCCCCCCGCTGCCAGGCGCGCGTGAAAGCCTGATCACGTGCGTGACATGCTCGCCGTCCGGGGTGCGCCTCCGACAGCCAGCCGGCCAGAACTGGCGCCGGTCGGCGGCTGTGCGCGCCCGGGCCAGGCCCTGGCTCATCTGGCCGCAGGATGGGTAAGAGTCTCAGCGTGCGGTTCTCTGGCTACTCATTCGGTTCGGTGCGAGTCGACGGCGTGACCTATGACCACGACCTCATCATCGACCGCGGGAAGATCCGCAAGCGCAACAAGGGCGCTTCGCGCAGGTTCCGCGGTGCCTACGGCCACACCCCGCTGTCGGCCGCCGAGGATATCCCCTGGCGGTGTCGCCGGCTAGTGATCGGCACTGGCGCCGATGGCGCGCTGCCGGTGATGAAGCAAGTCCACGAACAGGCCCGCCGCCGCGAGGTCGACCTGGTCATCCTGCCCACGGCACAGGCGATCAGCGTACTGGCCAAGGCCACGAAGGACACCAACGCCATCTTGCACCTGACGTGCTGACCCGCCGACGCGGCGACGGCGAATGCCGCAGCGGTGGCCTGCCTGCTTCCGCGGCCCGCAGCACCACTTGCGTGCGGCCAGGATCCGGCTCGCGCCGTAAGCCCGGGACGCCGCGCCGCGTCAACGGTCGCCGGCCCCGCTGGAAGAACCGCGCACGATGTCCAGTTCTGGATGCTGAACATCGTGATCGGCGCTGAGCCGAAGTCCGCGCCTAACGAAGGGTATGGCGCGCTCCTCCCGCCCAGATCCGGGGAGCCAAGCGGGAGCCAACGGCGGCAGGTATCGGGCAACGCCAGGCCACGATCAGCCATCATCGATGCAGCTAAACGGCACATCAGGCTACACCCAGCAGCGCCCGGCGACCTCCTGGAAGTACCCCCTAAGCAGGAGGTCACACCATAGCTGACCTTGCCGACACGGGGCTGGCCCATCCAAGTCCGCGCATGCCGCAGGTGGTGCCCCGGTACATCTGACGTTCCGCACTTCTCGCTGACTCTTTCCGCCCCCACCGTTCCTGTTCAGCGCTTCGCATCAGGCGGCCGGCCGGCCACCTGACGGAGGAGTATCTCCCCGGCAGCTGCGGAGACCGCTGCCATCTCGGCGACGATCTGCTCGAGTCGGCGTCGGTTCGCGATCCACTCCCGGTAGAGCGCGGCCTCCTCCTCGCTGAGGCGGCGTGAGACGGTCTTGCCGCCGACGGCGCGGCTCCACTGGTAGTAGGGGCCGTGCCGCTCGGGCGGGTCGGCCTGGCAGCGGCAGCCCGGCTTGCCGCAGGACGTCGTCCGCGAGACGAGGCTGCCGGGGCTGATGAAGCCGAGGATGCCGAGCTCTTCGGCGAGTGCCCGGTACTTCTCCTCGTAGCGTTCGAGCCTGCTCGGCATCTGTCCCTCGGGCGAGCCTTCACGTTCCGGAATCTGTCAGCAGCTATGCTGACCGATATCGGGGCCGGCGTCAAGGGGGCCAGATGACGAACGGGGAGCGCTTCGAGCTTTCGAGCGAGCGGCTCGGGTGCCTGCCCGTCCTCGGCCACTTCCTGTCCCGCATCGGCCTCGGCGAGCGGCTCGGGCGCTACGTCCCTGCAGCGGACCGGCGGCTCCGCCTCGTCCCGGGCTCGGTCGTCGGCGTCGTCGTGCGCAACATCGTCGTGCGGCACCGCCCGCTCTACGCGATCGGCGAGTGGGCCGCACCCTACGCGCCCGCGCTCCTCGGCCTCTCGGCCGGGGACGCTCCCTTGCTCAACGACGACCGGGTTGGCCGGGCCCTCGACCGCCTCTTCGACGCGGACCGTGCCAGCCTGCTCACCGAGACCGTCCTCCACGCGGTGCGCGACTTCGGGATCGACTGCAGCGAGCTGCACAACGACTCGACCACGGTCACCTTCACCGGGAGCCGCTACGACGAGGCCGGACCCCCCGTTCGTGGCGGAGTGAAGACGCCGGTGGTCACCTTCGGCCACAACAAGGACTTCCGGCCAGACCTCCGCCAGCTCGTCTACGTCCTCACCGTCTCCGCCGACGGTGCGGTGCCGGTCGCGCTGCGCATCGCAGACGGCAACACCAGCGACGACACGACGCACGTGCCGACCTGGGACGGGCTCGTCGCGCTCCTCGGAGATCGGAGCTTCCTCTACGTGGCGGACGCAAAGCTCTGCTCCTCGGAGGCGATGGGCCACATCGCCGGGAACGGCGGGCGCTTCGTCACCGTCGTCCCGCACGGGCGGAGAGAGGACAAGTGGTTCAAGGACTGGATCCAGAGCCACGCCCCTGCCTGGGAAGAGGCGATCCGGCTCCCCGGCGCGCGCCAGGACGACCCCGACCGCATCTGGCGCACCTTCGAGGCCCCGGTGCCCTCCTCCGACGGCTACCGCGTCATCTGGGTCCACTCGAGCGCCAAGGCGGTGCGTGACGCCGCCACGCGCGCTTCGCGCATCGAGGCGGGGCTCGCGGCGATCGAGGGGCTCGAAGCACGCCTCGCCGCCCCACGGTCACGCCTTCGCACCAGGGTCGCCGTCGAGGAGGCGGCCACGGCGGCGCTCGAGCAAGCCAGCGCTTCCCGCTTCGTCAGCTACACCGTCACCGAGGAGGTGGCGGTCACCTTCCACCAGGAGCGCCGGGGTCGCCCCGGCGCGGCCACCCGCTACCGCCGCCGGGAGAAGACGGTCTTCCACGTGCGAGCGGAGCTGAACGCAGATGCCGTCGCCTACGACGCACGCACCGACGGACTATTCCCGCTCATCACCAACGACACGGCGATGACCCCCGCCGAGGTGCTCGCCGCCTACCGCTACCAGCCGAACCTCGAGCGACGCCACCACGTGCTGAAAGGGCCCCAGGAGGTCGCGCCCGTCTACCTGGAGGCACCGCATCGGATCGAGGCGCTGCTCACCTGCCACTTCTTCGCGCAGCTCGTCGAAGCGCTCATCGAGCGCGAGATCCGGACCTCGATGCGCGAGCACGGCCTTACCGGCATCGCCCTCTACCCGGAGCTACGCAACTGCCCCGCGCCCTCGGCGGCGCGCGTCCTCGAGATCTTCGACGACGTCGAGCGCCACTACCTGATGAGGGACAACGAGGTGGTCCAGGTCTTCGAGCCCGAGCTCACACCGCTACAGCTCCAGGTGCTCGATCTCCTCCACGTTCCAGCGGCCCTCTACTCGGCCAGCGGTCGCGCGTGACGTGGGGGGCGATATTGCCGGTGAGAAGTGCGGAACGTCAGGTACATGCCCCCGGCGGCGCCGAACGTTCCGAGGCGAGCGTCACGGGGGCGGCAGCGGCGCGAGTGCCGACTCCGGCGCCCACCACCGGGAGCTGTGCCCGTAGTAGATGCCGTGCGCCCAGAACTCGGGTGTCTCGTGGTAGGCGATGTCCAGGCCGACGACCCAAACCCGCGGTGTGCGCCCGCTATCGCCCGCTATCGCCTGGTACCGACCAGTGCCGGTTGACGCGGGCTACCGCCTCTTGCTGCCCGATCCCGAAGAGCGCCACCATCTCGTCTACGATCTGCCGGCAGAAGCTCACGGCTTCCCGGTCGCCCGCACAGGGAAATTCGCCGTGAGAGCGCAGCAGTGATTCGTGTATCAGGTATTCCTTCCGGCCAGGCGAGCCGCTGGGCCCCGGCGGGGTACGGGTAGCGACCAGGCCCTCAACGTCTTCCTCCTCCAGCTCGTACTCGGTCAGGAGGCGGATGAGGTCTTCCCTGTACCCAACCCGCACGAACCCAGTCGGTACGTAACCAGAAGTGGTTTCCACATCGCGATTCTCGCCCGCAGCGGCGGGAGTTGCCATTCATCTAGGCGCGGCTACGAGTCATCCGGATCTGCCGCTGCGCGAGCATCTGGCCAGCAGCGACCGTGTCGAATTGAGGATGTTCGGTTACCCCGGGCAGTAGTACTCGGAGTACCAGCGGGACTGCTTCTCGACCGAGAAGTCTGTGAAGTCGCCGGCTGCCTGGCACCGGATCAGGTAGTCCAGCGCGGCCGTGGCGGGTTCGGAACCGTCTTGGGCGAGGTATGTCTTGGTCTCCTCAAGCCCGGGGCCGCACAGCAACTGAACGTCGATCGAGCAGTGCGCGTCGAAGCTCGATGTCTTAGCCTGCCAGATCGTCAGGGCATCCTGTGGGCTGCCAGCATTGAACAGCTGCAACGCAGCACAGCTTCATCAGGGCGGTATCGCCGTGGCCCTGACTTTGGCGTTCGAGCTCTGTCTGGGTCAGCAGGAGTTCCCGGATCAGCTCAATGTCGCTCCCGGCTGGCTGCAGGCCGAAACGCCGAAGGCTCTCAAAGCCACCCGCGACCTGGTCCGCGAGTTCGCCGGCATGCTCTGCCACCGGCATGCTCTGCCACCGGCACGGCGAGCACCTCGAAGCCTGGGCCTCCCAAGCCGAAAACGGCCCAGTCAGCGAACTGCGCGGCTTCGCCAAGGGACTGCGCAAAGACTGGGCCGCCGTCACCGCCGGGCTCACCGTCCCCTACAGCTCCGGCCCAGTCGAAGGCCACGTAACTTTAAAAATGATCAAAAGACAGATGTATGGCCGCGCGAACCCCGACCTGCCCCGCAAGCGCGTCCTGCTCGCCGACTGAACCCAATCACGACAATTGAGCCAGAGCCATATAGCACTGGCTGCAGGCTCGCAGACCGGTTCAGGCCGCACGGGTTCCGCGGTGGTGTCGTCTGCCCAGCCGAAGGTCTGCGCGCGGAGGCTGGCCTGTGGCGCGTGCACCTGCAGATCGGCCTGACCTGCACGCCTCAGCTAAACGAGCGCCGAAGGAGCACTGGCCATCCAGCGGGATCTTGATCCTGGATTATATATGACGCACAATCTTCGCTATGGGTGAGGAGATCAGTGTGAGGGGCGAGTCTGCGGCCGAGGCATCAGGGCCGACTCAAGAGGGCCGGGAGATCCTGGTTCCTGGCGGGCACGGCACGGCTTTCGTCGCCCTCGCCGGCCAGCTGGTGGAGATCGTTGACGTGGAGGGGCAGCAGGTCGCCGACTTCGTAGCCTTCGCAGAACGCAACCGGACCGGGTGGTTGTCGACGACGCATACCCGCTCCGCCATCCTGCGGCTGACCGTGCAGGTCGGGGACCGGCTGGAGAGCAACTGGCGCCGCCCCATGTTCGAGATCTTGCGCGATGACGTGGGCAGGAACGACATCATCACCTCGATGTGCGATGACCGCCGCTACCTGCTCGATTACAAGGTCGAGGGCCACCGCAGCTGCCGGACGAACTTCGCCGAGGTGCTGGAGCCGTGGGGGATCGCCGAGTGGCAGATCCCCGATCCGTTCAACTTCTTCCAGAACGCCCCCATTCACCCGGACCGCACATTCGGCAACGAGATCCCCACCGGCCGGCCCGGGGACAGGCTAGTGCTGCGGACGCTGATGGACGCGATCGTGTCGGTCTCCGCCTGCCCGCAGGACCTCAATCCCTGCAACGGGTTTCACCCGAGCCCACTCGTGATCCGCATCATCGATCCACCGGGAGAGATTCCGTGAGGCGGATCCGGCTGGCCGGGCAATTGGCCGAGCCGATCAGCCACTACACCGACGCGGTCGAGGCGAGCGGATTCCTGTACATCTCCGGGATGCTGCCGGTCAACGCCGATGGTGAGCTCGTGGGCACCGGCGACGTGATCAGGCAGTCCGAGCAGGTGCTCGACAACGTGGGCGCCGTTCTTCAGAGCGCTGGTGCCACCTTCGACGACGTCGTGCGGGTCGGGGTGTTTGTGCGGGACATGGCGGACCGGGAGCTCGTCAACACGGTGCGCCGCCGCTACTTCGGCGACGCCCGCCCGGCCAGCACGCTGGTGGAGGTCAGCGCGCTCGCCAATCCGGACGCGCTGGTGGAAATCGAGGCCGTTGCCCTGCTGCCGGGGGACGGTCACAAAGCCTGACGTGCAGTACTGCGCGTGTCACCTGGAGGTGCGTTATGCGAATCGCCGTGATAGCAGTGGGAGCGGCCCTCGCACTCCTTGCCGTTGGCGCCTGCGGCTCAGCAGGTGGCGGCTCCGCGTCGTCGACGCTGGTGGTGGGGGAGTTCAACCCGTTCACCGGGCCGGACGCCGCGTTCGGGCCGGAAATGGCCGGTGGCTGCGTGCCCGCCGTCCGGCTGATCAACGCGAACGGCGGGGTGCTCGGTCACAAGCTGAGTTGCGTCCAGGAGGACACGCGCGGCGATCCGGCCGACGCTGTGCCAGCCGCGCAAAAGATGATGGCGACGGAGACGTCACTGATCGGCGTGCTGGGACCCAGCTCCGACGAGGCGCTGGCCACCGTCCCGCTGCTAAACACGGGCCACGTGCCGATGTTCGCCGACACCGGCCAGGCGGCCTTTGACCACTCCAGCTATGCCTACTTCTGGCGGATCACACCGGCCGACGACGTCAAGGGGTACGCGATGGCGCTCTGGGCGCACAAGGCGGGCTACACCCGGGCCGCTGCGGTGTTTGGCAGCGACGCGGGTGCTCAGTCGGACGTGCCGACGCTGGGCCGCGCCTTTACCCGGCTCGGCGGGACCATCGTCTACAACAAGCCCCTCGCGCTCGACCAGAGTTCCTACCGCGCCGAGATCGAGAACATGCTCGCGGCGCACCCGCAGGTGATCTTCACCGAGGTCGACCCGCAGACGGGCGCGACCTTCCTGTCCGAGCTGCAGCAGTTGCACGGGCTCATGCCTGTGGTCGGGACCGAGGTCACCCTGCAGGCGCCGTGGCTCAAGGCGGTCAACAGTGCGATCGGTGCGGCGCCCATGGCCAGGTACTTCGAGGGGATGCAGCCGTACGCGCCGCCGAGCGGGCCAGCCTGGCAGGCCTACAACCGGTCTCTGCTGGCGTCGGCGTCACAGGTGCCCAAGCCCAGCCAGTGGAGCAGTGACCCATACTCGATGACCTACTACGACGGGGTCAACGTGATGGCGCTGGCGATGATCGCGGCCAAGAGCGCCAGCCCGAACGTTTTCAATGCCTACATCATGAAGGTCACCGAGCCCGGTTCCGGCAAGACAGTTGTCACCACGTTCGCCACCGGAAAGGCCGCACTGCAGGCCGGCAAGCAGATCCAGTACGTCGGCGCTGGCGGGCCCATCGTGTTCAACCGCTGGCACAACTCCACCGGAGCGTTCGAGGCCGCGAAATATGTGAACGGCAGCCCGGTGCTGGTCGGCTCGGTGTCGGCGGCGCAGATCGCCGCACTCAGCCGGTGACCGTGACCACTGATGCCGCTGACGTGGCACCGCACCGTGGCATGCACGGGGCGCGGAGGAGGCGGCGGTGAGCACGCTGGTGCCCGCGATCGGATTCGGCATCGTTACCGCGTCCATCCTGGCGGTGGCCGGAGTGGGATTCACCCTCCAGTTCGGCGTCACCAACATCCTCAACCTCGCCTACGGCGACATCATGACCTCTGCCGCGTTCGTCGCCTACCTGGTCACCAGCGCTGGCTTTAGCGTGTGGCTTGCGCTGGTGGCGGGCGCGGTGTTCGGGTCCGTCTTCTCAGTGCTGCTGAACCGCTGCCTGTACACCCCGTTCGTCCGGCACGGGACACGCCTGTTCGGCATGATCATCGTGACCATCGCTGTCAGCCTCATCGTGCAGAACAGTCTGCTGGCCATCTTCGGCGCCAACTTCTACAGCCTGCAGATGCCCCGGGCCACTTCGGTCCACGTCGCCGGGATGGTGTTCACCACGGTCCAGCTTGCCATCATCGGCATCGCGATCGTGGCCATGCTCTTCATCCACCTGCTGCTTCGCTACACTAAGCTCGGCAAGGCGATGCGTGCCACCGCCACCGATCCTGACCTGGCCCGCAATTGCGGGATCGCCACCGACCGGGTCATCGACCTCGGGTGGGCCATCTCGGGCGCCCTGTGCGGGCTGGCCGGCGTGATCCTGGTGATGAACGTGACCTCGTTCACCGACACAACCGGCGCCCAGTTCCTGATCCCGATCGTGGCCGTGGCGGTACTTGGCGGGATCGGCCAGCCGTACGGAGCCATGCTCGCCGCGCTGGTCATCGGGATCGCCAGTGAGCTGGCAGCCGCCATCATCAGCCCCGACTACAAGAATGTCGTTGCCTTCGTGATCCTGGTGATAGTCCTCCTCGCCCGGCCGCAAGGCATCCTGCCGGAAATCGCCACCCGCAAGGAGGTCGCGGCGTGAGCGTCGCCTGGCAGTTCTACATCTCCACCGTGCTGATCTACCTCGGCGTCGACGTGATGGCCTGCTGGGGGCTCAACCTCCAATTCGGCGTGGCGGGGCTTGTCAACTTCGCCTTCATCATCTTCCAGGCCGCCGGCGCCTACACCGCGGCTGTGCTCACGCTCGGGCCCGCCACGAAAGGCGGATTCCAGCAATATGTCGGCGGCGCCCACTGGCCATTCCCGCTGCCCATCCTGGCGGCCGGGATGGTCGGAGGCCTGCTTGCGATGCTGGTAGGCGGCGTTGCCATCCGGCGGCTGCGCAGCGATTACGAAGCGATGGTCATGCTTGTGGTGTCGCTCATCGCGACCAGCGTCGCCACCAACCAGGCCGGGTTGGTGAACGGGCCGAACGGACTCGACCTGGTCCCCAAGCCGCTAGCCACGGCGGTCAACCTGTCGCCCATTGGCTACCAGTGGCTGTTCGTGGGCATCACGGCCGTGATCTGCCTGTGCGTCTACTGGCTCGTGCACATTGTGACGAGCTCGCCACTTGGCCGCACGCTGCGCGCGGTCCGCGACAACGAGCAAGCTGCAGCGGCTCTGGGCAAGAACGTTACCGGGCTGCGCATGCTCGCGTTCGTGCTCGGCGGAGTGATCGCCGGGGTCAGTGGCGCCATCCTGGTCGAGTTCATCTCCGCCTGGTCCCCGGGCTCCTGGCTGTATCCGGAGACGTTCGTGTACTTTACGGCCGTCATCGTCGGCGGATCCGGGAACAATCTGGGAGTCATGGTTGGGGCGCTGCTTGTGCCGGTCGCCTTCCTCGAAGCCACCCGTTTCGTTCCACAATTCGGCCCGCCAGGGTTCATCGACGCCCTGCAGTGGATCATCGTCGGGGTGCTCGCCCTGGTCTTCTTGTGGTTCTGGCCTCGCGGTGTCATCCCCGAGCGGCGACGGCGCTTCCCGCCGGCCGCTCAAAGCGAAGCGCGGCAACCGCTGATGTCCACGCGGACCGGCAGATGAGCGAGCCCGCCGGTGCCGTGCTTGAGGTCCGGGACCTGCACCGCCAATTCGGCGGGGTCCGGGCGGTCAACGGCGCATCCTTCGAAATCCCACCTGGCCAGATCACCGGCCTGATCGGGCCGAACGGCGCCGGGAAGTCGACCGTGCTCAACGTCATCGCCGGCGCACTCCGGCCGAGCGCCGGGGAGATCTCTTATCGGGGCCAGGACATCACTGGACTGCCCCCATACAAGGTGGCCCGACGCGGGATCATCCGGACCTTTCAGATCTCCAGCGAGTTCGCCGCGCTGACGGTACTGGAGAACCTGCTGGTGGCAGCGCCCTTCCCGCGGGGAGAAGCATTGTGGCAGGCCGCGCTCGGCAAGCGGTACTGGCGACCTCATGAGCGGAAGATGGTGGAGCGGGCGCGGCAACTGCTGGCGCGTTTCGACATGTCCGCCAAGGAAGACGAGTACGCAGGAAACCTCAGCGGGGGCCAGAAACGCCTGCTTGAGTTGATGCGCGGATTGATGGCCAGCCCAGCGCTACTACTGCTCGATGAGCCGATGGCCGGGGTGAACCCATCCCTGGCCAGGCGGATCGAGCAGCATCTGCTCGATCTGCGCGATGAAGGGCTCACCATGCTCATGATCGAGCATGAACTCGCGGTGGTGGAGCGGCTGTGCGACCCCGTCATCGTGATGGCCCAGGGGCGTGTGATCTCGCAGGGAACCATGGCCGAGGTCAGCGCCGACCGGGAGGTGCTGGATGCCTACCTGTGGTCGCTCGGGTGTGTCCCTGGCTTTCGCCTGCTTGCTCATAGCTGCGGTCTCCGCGACTCCCCTTACAAGCTGGACACAGCAGTCGTCCCCAGTATCCCCGCCAGCCAAGCGGAAACTCGTCCCTCCCCATCGGTCTCCCAGGGGTTCTAAAGCTCCGGTTCGATCACAAAGGCCATTCATCCCGCTGGCTCCTGCGTGGCAAATACATATGGTGCAATCCCTGGAAAAGCCGAATCCATGGGCGGGACCGGCTGCGCTTGCGTTGCTTTGTGCGTACTACCTCCTGGTATGGGTCTTCGCTGCGCGTGGGCCCTCCAAAGGAGTCGTTGTGGTCCTCTACGAGCCGGCTCACGAATTGTCCCCGGCCACAATGCGCTATCTATGGCGCGGGGGGTATGACCAGAAGGTCTTCATCGCGGCGTTGCTCAACATGGCAGCCAAGGGATTTCTGACCATCCGGGAACAGGCAGGGGTCTACACCCTGACTCGGAGCCAGACTGCGGCTACCGTCTTGTCCCCAGAGGAAAAGACCGTCGCGAACAAGCTCTTAGG
>OFHG01000617.1_pt1 | contig 13912 bp, 22 predicted proteins | sample 1521931 | NCBI WGS metagenome assembly OFHG01 (sample SAMEA2468438, study PRJEB22500) | soil metagenome | biome: Glassland; feature: Farmland; material: Clay | place: Australia | collected 2013-01-31 | depth 0.55 m
TCACTTTGCGTGAACTGGCTGAAGAGAACGGCTGCAGCATCGCAGCTATCTGGCGCTGGACTGGTGGCAGGAGGTCAACTACCTCCCGCTGAGGGGAGGTGGTGCCCGTGCGCTGGCTGCTGGTCCACCCGGGGCCGAACTTCTCGGTCGCCGATGTGCACGCGGGCTGGGCGGAGGCGCTGCGCGGCCTGGGTGAGCATGTCGCCGAGTACAACCTGGATGACCGGATCACGTTCTATGACTCGGTGCTGATGGCGGAGGACATCAGCACCGAGGACGGCAGGCAGGCGGTCCGCAAGGCGCTGACCCGCGGGCAGGCGCTGGAGCTGGCGGCGAACGGGATCCTGTCGGCCTGCTACCAGGTGTGGCCGGACGTGGTGCTGGCAACGTCGGCGTTCTTCACCCCGCCGTGGGTGCTGGAGACCATGCGGGCACGCCGGCACAAGGTCATCCTGCTGCACACCGAGTCGCCTTACCAGGACGGCGAGCAGCTGCTGCGCGCGCAGCACGCCGACCTGAACCTGCTGAACGACCCGGTGAACATCGCCGCCTACCAGGAGTGCGGCCCGGCGGCGTACATGCCGCACGCCTACCGTCCCTCGGTGCACTACCCGGGCGCGCCGGGTACGGCCCGGCCGTATGACCTGGCGTTCGTGGGGACCGGGTTCCCGAGCCGGGTGGAGTTCTTCACGGCGATGGACCTGGGCGGTGTGGCCGTGCACCTGGCGGGGCCGTGGCTGGACCTGCCGCCGGATTCGCCGCTGCGGGACTGGACGGCGACGGGCATCGACGGGTGCATCGGCAACGAGGAGACGGCGGCCATCTACCGGCAGGCCCGCTGCGGCATCAACTTTTACCGCCGCGAAGCCGAGGACGCCCACGCCGGGCAGGGCTGGGCGATGGGGCCGCGGGAGATCGAGATGGCCGCGTGTGGCCTGTTCTTCCTGCGCGACCCGCGCGGCGAGGGTGACGGGGTCCTGCCGATGCTGCCCACGTTCAGCGGGCCGGAGGACGCCAGCGAGCAGCTCCGCTGGTGGCTTGCGCATGACGGGTACCGGGCCGAAGCCGCCCGCAAGGCACGGACTGCGGTTGAGGGCAGGACGTTCGAGGCCAATGCCAGGGCACTCCTGGCGATGCTGGACCGCTAGCAAAGGGAGAGAACAGTGGCACGGATACATGGCAGGAACGGCGTGGTCTATGTGGGCGTCACCAGTGGTGCCGCTGCCAGCCTGCTGGCGTTCCAGAGTGCGTGGACGATGAACAATGTGACCGACCACCAGGAGGTCACCGCGTTCGGCGACGGGAACAAGGTGTACGTGGCCGGCCTCCCGGACGCTTCCGGTGACTTCACCGGGTTCATGGACGACGCCACCAGCCAGACGTACCAGGCGGCGATCGACGGCCTGCCGCGGAACTTCTATTTGTACCCGAACATGACGGCAGATCCTTACCTGTACTGGTTTGGCACAATTCTCCCTGATTTTTCTGCGGACGGTGCGATCGCCAGTGCGGTCAACGCGAAGTCCACCTGGGTGGCCGCGTCGAAGATCCAGCGGTATACCCAGTGGGGCGGCCTGGGCACCTAGCGTAGCCAGGTGACGGCGAATACGGCCAGCACCCACAGTGCGGCCCCCGCGATCACGGCCAGCTCGGCGCGGTAACTCAGTTTCACCCCTGCCACGTTACGCCCGCGCGCGGCCACCGGGATGGGCCGGAAGTCCTGAAAGGTGACAGATGGCTGACCTGTCCGATGCGGCATCGCAGTTCCGTGACCTGGCCCGCAACCTGACTCTCGTCGGCGACGACGAGCTGCGCCGGGAGCTGTACTCGGCGGTGAGCGGGGCGGCGCGGCCACTGCTGGATGACATCCGCCGCGGCCTGCCTGACTACATGCCGGACCGGTATGCGGCCACCCTGGGCGCGGACCTGAGCCTTGGCTCCAGTAAGGGCGCGGAGGCGGGGGTGCGGGTCTGGGCACGGCCACGGGTGCGTGCCCGCAAGCTGCGGCGGCTGGACGCGGGGCGGATCACCCACCCGGTCTTCGGCAACCGCGGGCGCTGGGTCACCCAGACCGCGGGCATGCGGCCGGGCTGGTTCACCGCCCCGGCGCAGGCGTCGGCGCCGCAGGTGCGTGACGCGATCCTCGCGGCGATGCACCGCATTTCGGAGAAAGCCCTCGGGAGGGGATAGATGGCAGGGAAAGTCAGCGTCAACGGTGAGGTGTTCGAGTGGGACCCGTTCGGGGAGCGGCTCCTGAGTGAGGCACTGTTCGTCGAGCGGGTGACGCGGTGCAGTTACACCGTCTGGGAGGAGGAACTCCCGCAGAAGATGAAGGAAGGCTCGGCCGAGTCCCTGGCGGTGCTGCTGGCGATCACGTTGCGCCGGGCGGGCCACGAGATATCGGTGGAGGATGCGCGGGCTGGCACGTTCGAGGTTGCCGGCCGCCAGGTTGACCTGCTGCGGCTGGAGTTCACGCCTGGCAGCAAGGAGGAGGAGGAGGTGGGGGCGCCGGACCCTACGATCGCAGCCGGGGTCCCGGAAGCTTCAGCTACGACGTAGATAAGTACCTGGCGGCGTTCTGCCAGCTGAACATCCGCCCGTGGGAGATCGGGCTGCTGACCACAGACCAGTTTGAGCTGCTGATTGACTTCATCGAGGAGAACGAGGGCGGTTAGGTGCCTGGCGAGACTCTGTCCTTCGACATCCTGGCCCACGACGGCGCCTCGCGTTCCTTCCGCGATGTCGGCAATGAGGCACTGAAGGCCAGCGGCAAGGTCGATATCGCCGCCGCGTCGCTGAAGGTCTTCGACGACGCCACCATGAAGCAGGGCAAGGCGGCGGCCACCAGCACGGCGGCGATGAAGGCGCACCGGGACGCCGCGAACCTGCTGGCCGACGCTGAGAACGTGCTGGCCGGGCGGGCGACCACCACCACGAAACTGATGGCCGACCAGGGCCGCAAGCTTGATGACGGCACGAGCAAGATGGGCCGTCTCGGCAAGGCCACCGATGAGACGTCGGGGATCCTTTCCGGGTTCGGCAGGAACGCGGGTGGCGCGGTCTCCCCGATGGGTGCGCTGGTGGGTGCCGGGGCGGCGCTGGCCCCGGTGCTGGTGACGCTTGGGTTCGGGCTGGGTGGCCTGGCCGCCGCCGCCTACGGGGTCGCCAAGCCGATCGAGACGGCGGCGCAGAAGGCGGGCGGCCTGCGCGCGAACCTGGCCAGCCTGAACCCCGAGCAGCAGCAAGCGGCACAGTCGGTGCTGGCCCTGCAGGCCGGCTATGACCGGTTCCAGAAGGCGCTGGAGCCCACCGTGCTGCGGGACTTCAACGCCGCAGTCGGCGCGGCACGGCCGCTGCTGGCCGGCGTCGAGCCGGTGGCGAAGGCGACCGGGAACGCGCTGGCCGGTGTGTTCGGCCAGCTGGGGGCGGAGTTCCGGTCCGGGCAGTGGCAGCAGTTTTTTGCCTGGATGGCCGCCAACGCCGGCCCGGATCTGCGGCAGGTCGGCTCGCTGCTGGTGAGTCTCACGAAGGACATCCCACCGCTGATGGAGGAGCTGCAGCCGCTGGCGCACGGGTTCCTGTCCGTCGCTGACGCCGCAGCGAAGGCCGGGGGTGCCTACGTGTCGTTCCTGCATGCACAGCAGGTAAAGGCGAACCAGCCGGGAACGATCTTCACCCAGATCAAGGACTTCATCAAGTACGGCTACGGGGGCCAGAAGGCCGCGCAGGCGGCGCAGGCCATGGCGGCGCAGCAGGCGGCGCTGAACCAGCGGCTGAAGGACGCGCACACGGCGACCGCCGACCTTATCCATCCGGTGGGGACGTTCACCAGTGGGCTGCAGTCCGCGCAGGTAGCCACGCAGAGTGAGGCGGCAGCGGTCACCGGCCTGACCAGCGCGCTGAAGGGCCTGTCCGGCGGGCTGCTGACCACCGAGCAGGACCAGGTGGCGTGGAAGCAGGCGCAGCAGGCGGCGGGCAAGGCGATCCAGTCGGTCACCGGGTCGCTGGACTCGAACAAGGCGGCAGCACTGGCGGCCCGGTCGGCGGTCATCTCCTCCACGCAGGCCGCGCTGACCTACGCGAACCAGGAGGTGAACGTCCACCACAACACGCAGGCGGCGAGCACGATCATCCGCGACCAGATCCGCTGGCTCCAGGACCACGCGGGCAAGTCCAGGATCGCCGCGGCGGAGATCGACGCGCTGCGGCAGGCGCTGGCGAAGCTGACGAGCAAGAAGGTGACGGTCACGCTGCAGACCGCGGGCGGCGGCACGGTCAAGGTGTCGTCCAGCGTGAAGAACGCTGCCGGGTTCCTGGAGTTCAAGAAGGCGGGCGGCCTGATCGGCGGGGGGATGGCGGGCCGGGACTCGGTGCCCGCGATGCTGATGCCTGGTGAGGTGGTGGTTCCCACGTCCATGGTGAAAGCCGGGATGGTGGATCACCTGCGCGGCAGGCTGCCACGGTTCGCCGGCGGCGGCCTGGTCGGCGAGCTGGGCACGCTGACGCCGTTCGCGTCCGCTCATGAGCGGACGTTCGCGGCCGACCGGGAGCGCGTGTTCGCCACGGCCGCCATCAGTGCCCTGCTGGCGCACGCGCAGGCGGTGGAGAAGGCCGCGAAGCTGGCATCGATGGGGTCCGGCGGCCCGTCCGGCGGTGCCGTGGGCGCGCTGCAGCGGTTCGCCGCGTCCCTGTTCGGCGCGCACGGGTGGGGGCCGGGCCAGCTGCCGCCGCTGATCTCCCTGTGGAACCAGGAGTCCGGGTGGAACCGGTTCGCCCGCAACCCGTCCAGCGGGGCGTACGGGATCCCGCAGGCGCTGCCGCCGGGCAAGATGGGTGCGGCGGCGAACCCGCCCACCTCGTCGGCGGCGGCGCAGATCCGCTGGGGTGAGGGTTACATCGCCAGCGTGTACGGCTCACCCGCTGCCGCGTGGGCGCACGAGCGGGCCGTCAGCTGGTACGGCAAGGGCCTGGACGCCGTCTTCTCCAAGCCAACGCTGATCGGGGTCGGCGAGGCAGGCCGCGAGCGTGTCCGCGTCACCCCGGCCGGGCTCGGGGCCGGCGGCCGGGGCGGGAACACCTACAAGATCACGGTGAATGTGCCGCCGAACGTGAACATGGCCGATGTCGGCCGGGCCACCGTCACCGCGATCCGCGAGTTCGAGCGGACCAGTGGCAAGGGCTGGCGGTCTTGAGCGACGTCTTCCCGCAGGTCATCGTCGAGGCCGGGTTCGAGCCGACCACCCCGGGCCTGGCGACCGGTGACCTGCTTCTGGACGATCCCACGTACGGGCTGCTGGACACCGGGAAACTCGGTGACACCAACACGTGGACCGACATTTCTGGCTGGTGCCAGTCCGGGAGCATCAGCCGGCTGTTCACCCGCCAGCAGGGGCCGCTGACCCTCTACCAGGGCGGCACGGCCACGTTCACCTTCAACAACACCGATGGCCGGTTCGACCCGGAGAACCTGTCCGGCCCCTACGTGTCGGCCGGGGTGACCCAGGTGCGGCCGATGATCCCGGTGCGGATGCGCGCCGTCTACGCCGGTGTCACTTATGACCTGTTCAGCGGGTTCGCCACCTCGTGGATACCGCCGGGCACGAACTTCGGCCCCCGCTACGACCAGACGGTCCTGTCCGCCGCCGACGCGTTCCGGGTCTTCACCGGCGTGAATCTCGCAGCGGCCGGCGCGGCGGGGGCGGATGAGCTGTCCGGTGCGCGGATCAGCCGGATCCTCACCGCGGCGGGCTGGTACGCGTCGGCGCGCGGCCTGTCCGTAATCGCCGCGGGAGACAGCCGGATGCAGGCGACCACGCTCGGCGCGGACGCCCTGTCACTGATGCAGCTCACCACCGATTCCGAGCTTGGCGAGCTGTACATGGACGGGCAGGGCCGGGTGGTGTTCCGCAACCGGCACGCGATCCTCACCGGCACGCGGTCGAACACACCGCAGGCGGTGTTCGGGGACAGCCTGGGCACCGTGCACAGCGCGGGGACGGAACTGCCCTACTCGCTGCTGTCACGTCCCGATGACGACACGACGATGGCGAACGACATCCAGGCCACCATCGTGGGAGGCACCTTGCAGGTCGCCACCGACGCTGCGTCGGTGGCGAAATACCTGTTCGCACGCACCTACGCCCGCGCGGACCTGATCCTGACCACCGACGCGGAGGCGCTGAACTGGGCGCAGTACACCGGCTATCTCGCCGCCGGGGACGAGTCACGGTTCGACGAGATGACCATCAGCCCGCGCCGCCAGCCCGCTGACCTGTTCCCGCAGGCGCTTGGCCGCGAGCTGGGGGACCGGATCCAGGTGTGGCGCCGCCCGCCCGGTGTCAGCGCGATCAGCAAGGACCTGTTCATCCGGGGGATCGCGCACACCTTCGACGCGTCCACCGAGTCGTGGCAGACGGTGTGGACGACGCAGTCCGCGGCCCGGTACAGCTTCCTGACCCTGGACAACACGACGCTCGGCCAGCTTGACGCCAGCGCGCTGGCCTACTGACAGGAAAGGGGACCGGATGGACTGGCCCGCAGACCAGCCGCCATGGGATGACGGTGAGATCAGGTGTGCCCGGGAGCGGCCCGCAGCGCAGCGCACCGCGGCGCCGCAGGTGGGTGAGCGGGTGCTGTTCCGCCGGGAGCACTGGGGACCGGAAGTGCCCGCGGTGATCACCGCCGTGCAGGACATGACGGTGCCCACTGACGCGAACGGCGGCGATGACGTGCCGGACGTGCACGTGTGGGCGCACCCGGACCCGCAGATGCCACCGGCGTCGTGGCAGCATCCGCGGGTCCGCGGCGAACTGGTCCTGACGGCGGACCCGTGGCCGCGGGTGGCACTCCAGCTGGCCAGCGGCGGGCGCGAGACCTGCCGGGAATCGCGGGTCCGCGGCGCGTGCGGCTGGCTGCGCGCCGGTGACGGCAAGTGGATGCACGGGAAGGCGGCTAGCTGATGGGTGTCCCCACCTGGACGGTCGGCGAGGTCCTCGTTGCCGCCGACGTGAACGCATGGTTCGTGCCGCTGGCCGCCGTCAAGGCCGCCGACACGGCGCGGGCTTCCACGACTACGCTGGCCGCCGACCCGGGCCTGACGACGGCCATCGCCGCCAGTGCCACCTACGACGTTAACCTGGTGCTGTTCTACAACGGGCCGTCCGGCGCCGGGTTCAAATGGGACTTCTCCGTTCCTGCCGGGGCCACGTTCCCCTACCTCCAGTCTTACGTGAACGGGGCCGGGACGCTGGTGCTGCAGGAGTCATCGCCGGGCGGCACCCAGTATGGCGAGACGACGGGGACGGCCAGCACGCTGGCAGTGCTGATCAGCGGCACCCTCACGACCAGCACCACAGTGTCCCCATTCTCTTTGCTGTGGGCACAGAGCACCTCCAACGCGACGGCGACGACGCTGCAGCAGTACTCGAAGATGACGCTGCGGCGGGTTGCGTGATGCACTGGCTCATCCACATCCTCGGCATCGACACCCAGCAGTCATGGGCCTACGATTTCTGGTCCGGCATCGCCACCCAGGCGTCGCTGCTGCTCGCCGGGGCGGCCATCGTCCGCAAGCACAACTGCCACCATCCCTGGTGCCCGCGCATCTCCCGGCATACCGTGGATGGCACGCCGTGGTGCGACCGCCACCACCAGGACGCGCGCAAGCGGGCAGCCCAGCGGTGAACCACCACAAGGCCGCAGCCGCGACGATCGCCACCGCCGCCGCCCTGAACCTGGCCTTCGGGACCGCGTTCGCCGCCGCCGACCACGTCAGCGTGGGGAACGGCCTGTACTTCGCGATCACCACCGCCACCACGGTCGGCTACGGGGACATCACGCCGCGCGGCTGGCTGGCGCACCTGCTGGCTGTCGCCATGATGCTGACCGTCGTCCCCCTGTTCGCCGCCACGTTCTCGCTGTTCACAAGCGGCCTGACGGCGGGGCACGTGCGCCGCGCCGAGCAGGCCATCAAAGATCACGTCACCGCTACGCCGGGAACGAGGGGCTGAGTGCGCGTATGGCTGCTGCTGAAGGACACCTGGCCGGTCGTGCGGGACGCGGGGATCACCGGGACCGGCCTGGCCGTGATCTGGGTGCAGGTGCTCTCGGCATGGTGGGGGCACCCCCCGTCGGATGTCCTGCTCGCCGTCGGCCTGGGGCTCACCGTGCCATCAGCCCACGCCCACGTCCGCGCCGTCCTGGACCGGCCCGGAGCCGGGTCATCCTCGCCGCCATCGCCGCCTCCGCCATCGCCGCCGCCGTCACCGCCGCCACCGGAGGGCACTGGTGAGCACCGGTGACATGACCACCGGCGCGCGCCGCGCGGTGGTCATCCTGTTTGTCCTGACCCTGGTGCTCGCCGCCGCGAACCTGCTGTTCACCTCCGCGCACGTGAACCGTGACGAGCACCGCTGGTGCGCCGTGGTCCGCGACCAGATCGCCGCCGCGCAGACCCCCCGGATCCGCGCCGACTTCACCCAGCTTGGCCGCCAGTTCGGCTGCGGCTGAAAGGATATTCCGGTGAGGGAACTGCCACTGCTGGGACCGCCGCTTGACGACTGGATGACCTTCATCTGCGGCTACTCCGCGATACCCGGTGAGCCGGTCTGCGGGCGTGATGCCACCTGGCACGGATTCGTGCTCGACGACCCGGCGCAGCGCATCGTGGCAATGATGGAAAGCTGCGGCGGCCACGCAGGCCAGATGCGGCTGACCGCCGACTATGTCCACCCACTCAGGCATCCATGCTGCATTCCCGGCTCGCGTTTCCGCTGGCCCGAGAATGAGTGCTACACCGACTGGAGCGAGCAGGCAGAGTTCGGGCAGGCGGCCCACGGGAAGCTGGTGAACGCATGACCATTATCGTCGCTGACTACGGCTTCACCCATCCGAAGATCGCCCAGCTGCTGGCCGCGAAGGTCGGCGCGGTGGGCCGCTACTTCGGGCAGGACACCAGCAGCGACGGGAAGAACCTCACCCGCGCCGAAGCCCAGCTGCTGTCCGCCGCGGGGATCTCGGTCTTCTCAATCTTCGAGTACGGCGCGCAGCAGGCGGCCGGGGGCGCGGCGCAGGCGGCGAAGGACGTGACGCTGGCGCGGCAGCAGCGGCACGACGTGGGGATGCCGTTCGATCGGCCGTTCTACTTCGCCGCCGACTTCGACGTCCCCGACTACGCCCCGCAGTCCACTGACCCGCTGGCCAAGCTCGGCCCGGTAGGCGAGTACTACTCATACATCCACGCCCACATGGGCAGTGTGCACGCGGGCGCGTACGGCGGGTACTGGCTGATCTCCCGCCTGTTCGACGCCGGGCTGATCACCTTCGGCTTCCAGACGGTGGCATGGTCGGGGGGGCAGTGGGACCAGCGGGCGTGCCTGCGGCAGGGCGGCGCGACGATACTCGGCGGCGAAGCGGACCTGGACACCCCGGAGCGCACCGACTTCGGCCAGTGGACCCTGGCACCCACGCCACCGTCCCCGCCGCAGCAGGACGGGTACCTCGTGCTGCCCGGTCAGGCAGGCGGGTTCACCGGCCGCGCGGTCACATCCACCGACGCAGGCAGGACCTGGTCGTGAGCCTGTAGGCTTGCACCCAGGATCTGGGGCTCCCGGACGCGGGAGTGCCCGTGGGGGATTGGGACCGGCACCGCCCGGTCCCGCGTGAACCGCGACGGGCTTACCCAGGTGTGATGCTCGCCGCCTGCTCGGCGGTCTGGTGGTACTCGATGTGCCCGAGTGCGCCGCACTGGACGGCCACGGTGCCACCCACGGGATATGACCGGTACACCTCTACCAGGGCCACGCCGCCGTCAATTGCCTTGATCGTGCCCGAGATGATTACCGAGTCGCCTACTTCTGGATCTTTGATCATGGCTGCATCTTCCCACTAGACTTGGCTGTGCGGCGCTCGCCGCGTCACCCCTGGTCACGAACGGTTCCTCCCATGCTGCACGGGCTCATCTGCCTCGCCCTGCTCGCCCTGCTCGTGATCAGCATCCAGCCGCTCAAACCGTAGGCGTTCCACCGCCTCGTTCAGCACCGCCGACAGCGGCACCCCACGCCGGCCAGCTTCCGCCCGCACCCATGCCGCAAGCCCGGCCGGCGGGTGCCAGCCGGGCAGCGGCGTCTTGTGCTGGCCGGGCATCAGGCGACCTGGGTGATGCTTGCCTGCCATGCCTGTGCGGCTTCACGGGGTGTGCGGTGGCCTGTGCCTTTCTTATTGTCGAGGCCCTGCAGCGGGCAGGCCCAGGACTGCCGTGATACCGGCACAAAGAACCATTCACCATTAATGCCCTGATCGATGGTACCCAGCAATTTGTCCCCGCTGACATCGGCCCACAGCCGGAGTGACTCGCTCTTGCCATCGGGGCGTTCCAGCCAGCAGTTAACGCCGGCGGGAATAACATCGGGGCCAGTGAGGGACATTTTCGGGTTCCCCTTTCTTTCTGGTGCCTGCATGGCCAGCGGCAGCGGAGGGGCGAGGCGCCCGGGGTTAACGGCAGAGCTATCGGCTCGCCCCCCAAGGGTGGCCGGGTTACCGCCAGAGCTATCCCGGGCACCTCGCCCCTGTTCAGTTGTCCTGCCCTGTCCCTTCACCCAGAGCCTATGCCAACCGGGTTGGCATGTCAATAGGCTTGGCCTATCCTGGTGGCATGAGCAAAGACGCAGTGACCGCAGCCACCCGCGCACACCAGATCGCCACCCGCCAGGCCGGGCGCACCCGGGAACGCCTGCACGCGGCCATCCTCGCCGCTCTTGACGCCGGCATGACACAGGCCGAGCTGTCGCGCCTCACCGGCTACACCCGGGAACGCCTGCGGCAGATCGCACGCGGGGTATCCCAGGGGCAGTAACCACCGTCAGGGGGACCGGCCTGGCCGCCTCGATCGCCAGCGGCGCGGCAGGCTTCCGCTCAGCACCGGCGGCCCGGGCCTCGTGTTTCACCGGGCGCCCCCGGCGGATCAGCACCACCACCCACACCGACATGGCCGGGATCACCACCCCGTACAGCACCCACGCCACCGCTGCCAGCACGTCATGGGCCAGCGCCGCCGCGGCAGCCGACGACGCCACCCCCACGGCCATACCCACGGCGGCAGGCAGTCTCACGTCCGCGTGACTGGTGTGGCCGCAGCAGCCGCCGTTGCGGCACATCAGCGTTTGCCCTTCGGCTTGGCGACCTTCTTCGCCGCCCGTGGGCTGAAGCGGATCACGCACGTATGGGTCAGCGGGTTGTTATACGCCTTCCCGCACCGGCCGCACTTGACCAGCTTGACCGTCACCTTCGGCTTCCACGGCATCGTGATCACTTCCCCTTCGGCTTGGCGTCCTTCTTCGCGTGCCGGGCTATCGACGTCCACTTCTTTGAGGCGTCCCGCTGTGCGATGGCGGTCTCAAACTCATCTCGCTCCGCCTTCAATTTGGCACTCTCACGGAGCATGGCCGCCATCAGCCGTGCCTCACCCTCAGTTGGCTTGCTTCCCATCGCGCCTACCTTCTCCGCTCGGGCCTGCCGCCACAGCGGCGGCAGTGATTCCACCTCTGGCTGTTGCTCCCCCAGCCGCGGCCCGTCCCCCCGCACCGCCGGCACGGACCCCACGGCCACACCCTGCGCCCCAGCCACCACCACGCCACCCACACGGCGGCGGCGAAGACCAGCACATGGGCGACGTTCATGTTGCGGGCCTCCCGCGACGTGTTGCGGCACCGCAACAGTCACCGCAACGCGCTGGCCTGCAATGTTGCATGTTGCGGCTAGTCATGGCGCCCACCGGAAACTAGCTGGCGGCGCTCCGCGGCCTGCTTCACCGCCGCAACATAGGCACCTTTCAGCGTGCCCCCACCCCTGTCCCGGCCATCCTTCGACGGCACACCCAGCGCCCGGCACTGCGCGCTCAGCGCATCCGCCGTCAGGTCCGCGTACGCCTCCGGCGTCCGCTCAGCCAGCCGCACGCACAGCACCTGCCACGAGCAGAACGCATCCCCGCCCATCGCCGCGAGCACATCCGCCAGGACGTCGCGCACCTCCCTGGCCACGTCCTCACCCGCAGCCATCCCCGTCAGCGTCCCCGCAGCCTCACGGTGCGCGCGGGCGGCCAGCAGGATCCGCTCGGCGTCCTGGCCGTCCGCCAGGTAGGTCCGCACCGTGGGCGTCTCATCCTCAGCCCCGTACAGGTAGCCGACCCCGCGGTACTGCTTGCCCAGCGGCAGCGATGAGGCGTCGAACCCCTCGCTGTAGGCGTCCCCGCCAAGGATCGCGTCCGACACGATCCGGTTGCCGCACTTCAGCGCGAACCGCACGGCGTGATTGTCCCGGTACCGGTTGAAGAGCCGCTGCACGTCCCCGGCACCGACCCCGGACGGTTTCTGGCTGGACGACAGGATGATCACCCCAGCGGACGGCCCCACGGCCATGATGAACGACAGGAGCCGGGCGATCTCCTTGTTGGCCTCCTGGTCGTCGAGCTCGTAGTAGACCTGGAACTCTTCCATCACCAGCAGCCACACCCGCAGGTCCGGGTACTTGCGGGACAGCTGCTCGGTCAGCTTCCCTTCCGGGCATTCGGTCACAGCCAGCCCCGACAGCCGCTTGTTGACGCCCTGGATGTGCGCGGCGATCTCGTGCAGCGCGTCAAGCAGCATCTCCACCGGATGCCCGTCCCTGGTGGGCTGCGTGCCGGTGATGAACCGGTGCGCGACCAGCCGGAACTTCTTCCAGTCCGGCGAGTCCTTCCCGTCTGCCACGGTCAGCTTCACGTACGGGTCCAGGGCCGCGTACAGGGCGAGCAGCCGCGCGGCGAACGTCTTGCCCTTCCGCGGCGGCGCGCCGACCAGGACGGAGATCCACAGCAGCAGCAGCGTCACCTTCCGGCCCCGCTCATCCAGGCCGAACGGCGCGGGCTGCCAGATGCTGCGCGGCTTGCAGTCGAGCAGCGGCGTCCGCCCGGCCGGGACCGCGAGCGGATCACGGTCGGCGACCCACAGCGTGTGCCTGCGCTCCGACGTCGGATCCTCGGTCAGGTAGACCTGCTGGATCTTCACATCAAGCCCCGAGGCGATCTTCGGCCGGGCCGCCACTGCGTCCGCGAACGTCCGGCCATAGGGCAGGTCGATCAGGACGCGGGAGCCGTCGCCGGCGCGGGCCATCGGCGCCCCGAACATGATCTGCCTGCCCGGCTTGCCAGGATGTCCCAGGTCAGCCGCATAGTAGGCGTGGAGCACGATGTCCGCGTTCAGTTTGCGGAACCGCGGGGTGACCACCGCCGGCGGGATGATCCGCCGGCCGGCTGGCTTGCCTGCGTGTACCAGAAGCGGCACTGTGGCAGCCACGACGGCCGGGGTGGCCCACCATGGCGCGGCGCTCAGCAGCGCGAAGATGGCCCCCGCGCCCAGGACCACGCCTACGGCGATGCGCCCACGGCGTGCCCGCGTCTCCTCGCCAGCGGTGTGCAGCTTGTGCCAGGTCTCCGCATCCTTGCTCTCCACCGCGTGCGCGCGGAGCGCCCGCTGCTCGGCCACCTGCGACCAGCACGCGAACCCCCACGCCACCTTGCCCGCACCCACCGCCGCATAGCCGAGCATCAGCGCCAGGTACCGGGGTGAGCGCAGGGCATGGAACCCGGTCTTGTGCAGGTACAGGCCACCGCGGCGGCGCGTGGCCGACCGGATGCCCTTAATGGTCCGCAGATGGACAGGGATGATCGGCAGCCGCTCACCCGGCGGCGCGGTGATGTCCGCGTAGACAGGCGGCCCGGACGGCTCCTCGTCCAGCTCGATCTCATAGCTGGTCTCCGCGGGCACTGCTGGCAGCGGCTGGTCCTCAGCCATCGGCGTGCGCCCCGTTCAGCGACGGCGCCGGGGCGGCCGGGGCGGGCACCTTGACAAGGCCGGCCACCTTGCGCCGGTCGATGCCG
>OFHG01000619.1_pt1 | contig 13879 bp, 15 predicted proteins | sample 1521931 | NCBI WGS metagenome assembly OFHG01 (sample SAMEA2468438, study PRJEB22500) | soil metagenome | biome: Glassland; feature: Farmland; material: Clay | place: Australia | collected 2013-01-31 | depth 0.55 m
GTGATCATTTACCTCGGCATAGGTCAGGAAGCCTTGCTCCTTGCCCTTGGAAATAAGCATCTTGAGCTGTGACTGCTGATCTTGATCCATCATGTCGGTGTTACCTGCGTGAAAAGCGGTTCCGGCTTACGCGCCGGAAACGAAAAAAGCGAAACATTATATACTATAGCCGCTACGGATCGAATGGTGCAGAACCGCGGCTCCCATACGCACTAGGCGTTATCTTCAACTAACTGAGCCAGCCCGATTTACTCGAATGAACCCAGTTCACGGGACGGTTTCTGTCCCGGTTGTCGTCGCCGTTGCGACCGCAACTCCTGATAAAGACGCGGCGACGTATCGCTGAATTCCTCTTCAAGGTCGTCGCTGTCGGCCGGCGGCGGCATGCCGCACAGGGTTAACACAAAACGGTATTTGTCCGGTTTTTACTGCGTCAACCATAGCCACTGTGTAATATATAAAAACTAATCATTTGATTTTGAAAGAGTTATTACCTCTTCCGTCTCTGCCGCGGTCAACTTTCGTTGTTTCGACAAGGCGGCTAACTCATTGGCGCGATCCTTCTTCGCCTGATAAATCAACTGCGAAATCGCGTCCTTAAACTGTTGCTCCAAATCATCATTCTCCGCCGACAGCAACATGTCGCGTTGGACCAGCGCAAACAGGTGCTTGCCATGTTCGCCGTGGCGCCAGTGTTCCAATACGGCCCCTGTGGTTAAATGCGGGTTCTGCCTAAGCAAGTCAAGCATTTCCATCAGCAGCGCACTGCCCGGCAGCCGCAAGGCGGCAAGGGGCTGGGGGTTATCCACCAGCGGTGCCAGGCTTGGTTGCTGCAACAGCAGGGCAATGGCACTGCGTATCAGGGACGGCTGTTGTTTTCCTTGTGCCGGTGCCGGCCGGAGAGCGGGCGCGGCAGCGGTTGCCGTTCCCTTTTCTTCCAGCATCCGCTCCAGGGCGCCCCGTTCCATGTGTGCCAGCTGCGCGAGACGGTCCACCATCAAGTGGCGGTACACCCCATGGGGAAGCTTCGACAGGTAGGGACGGCAGAGCTCCACCAGCCGTGCACGACCATCCAACCGCTCCAGATCCGTCTGCTTCGCCAATTGCTCGAAAAAATACTCCGACAGTGACTGAGCCTGCGTAATCCGTTGCTCAAAGCCATCCTTGCCGGTGCCGCGCACCAGGGTGTCCGGATCTTCCCCCTCGGGTAAAAACGCAAAGTGTAGCTGATGTCCTTCGCGCATCAAGGGTAGCGCATTTTCCAGGCCGCGCCAGGCGGCATCGCGACCGGCGCGGTCGCCGTCGAAGCAGAACACCACCTCTGCGGTGGTGCGGAACAGTCGCTCCAGATGCTCTTTGGTCACTGCGGTACCGAGGGTGGCGACGGCGTAGCGGATACCGAACTGGGCCAGGGCCACTACGTCCATATAGCCTTCTACCACCAGCAGACGCGGAATTTCACGCAGCGCCTGGCGAGCCTCGTAGAGGCCGTAGAGTTCCCGTCCTTTGTGGAAGATGGGGGTCTCTGGGGAGTTGAGATACTTAGGTTCGCCCTTGTCGAGGATACGGCCGCCGAAGGCGATGACCCGGCCGCGGTAGTCGCGGATGGGAAACATGATGCGGTCGCGGAAGCGGTCATAGCGGTGACCGTCATCCTTTTCGATGAGCATGCCGGCGGTGAGCAGCTGGTCCTGCGTCTCCTTGCCGCGGCCAAGGGCCTGAAGCAGGTTGTCCCAGCCCTCGGGAGCGTAGCCGATACCGAATGCGGCGGCGATTTCGCCGGAAAGGCCGCGTCGTTTCAGGTAGTCGACGGCGCGTTGGCGCTGCGGGTGGTGGCGCAGCTGTTGCTGGAAGTGACGCGCGCACTGGGTCATCAGGTCGTAGAGCGGCTGCGGCGAGGGGCCACGGCGTTCGCCGCCGGCCTCGCGCGGCACCTCCAGCCCGGCATCCGCCGCCAGCCGCTCCACCGCCTCGACGAAGTCGAGATGGTCGTATTCCATCAGGAAGCCGAGGGCGGTGCCATGGGCGCCGCAGCCGAAGCAGTGGTAGAACTGCTTGTTCTGGCTGACGGTAAAAGAGGGGGTCTTCTCATTGTGGAACGGGCAGCAGGCGACATACTCGCGGCCCTTCTTTTTCAGCGGCACGCGCGCATCGATCACATCGACGATGTCGACGCGACTGATCAGCTCATCGATGAACTGCTGCGGGATGCGGCCGGCCATGGACCTCATTCTAAGGGGTTAGTGGTGTTGCGGCACCTCTCCCCTTCCGATAGGGGATTCAGCCGGACAGCTTGGCCTTGAGCTTGGCGCTCACGGCGCCCATATCGCCGCGCCCTTGGACCTGAGGTCGGAGTAGCGCCATGGCTTTGCCCATATCTTTTACGGATGCGGCGCCGGAGGCGGCGACAGCTTGGTCTACGAGGGTGTCGAGCTCGGCGTCGCTGAGGGCAACGGGCAGGTAAGCCTGGATGATTCCCAACTCGTACTTTTCCTGGTCGGCGAGGTCGTTACGGCCGGCACCCTCGTACTGGGCAATGGAATCTCTGCGCTGCTTGACCATCTTGTCCAGCACCGCCAGCACCTGGCCATCGTCCAAAGTGATACGCTCGTCCACCTCACGCTGCTTGATAGCGGCAAGGATGAGGCGAACGGTGCCCAGGCGCTCCTTTTCCCTATTGCGCAGAGCGGACTTCATATCCGTCTCGATGCGCTGCTTAAGGGTTTCCTGACTCACGCCGGGGTTCCCCGCGAGGGATACGGAATCAATACAGGCGGGTCAGGCGGGACTGCTGGCGCGAGACCTTCTTCTGCTGGCGCTTTACCGCAGCGGCCATCTTGCGCTTGCGCACGGAGGTCGGCTTTTCATAATGCTGACGGGCGCGCACTTCGGCCAGGACGCCAGCCTTCTCACAGCTGCGCTTGAAGCGGCGCAGAGCGAAATCGAACGGCTCGTTCTCTTTTACACGGACAGACGGCATGAAACTCTCTACCTCAAAAATGTATGACCGCCTGGCGGTCGGATTCAGGTGAACGGGCAATTCTAATGATCCGCCGGGGAAAATGCAAAGGCTCCCGATGGGTAAAACGCTTGCGACAAGCGCGTCGGGCCGGGACAATGCGGCCCTTATGTCTGAACTACTAGTACTCGGTATCGAAACCTCCTGCGACGAGACCGGTGTCGCCCTCTACCACGGCGGGCGCGGGCTGCTGGCGCACGCGCTGCACAGCCAGGTGGCGCTGCATGCCGAATACGGCGGCGTGGTGCCGGAACTGGCCTCGCGCGACCATGTGCGCCGGGTGGTGCCGCTGCTGCGCGAGGTACTGGCGGCGGCGGGTGTCGACCGCCGCGACATCGGCGGCGTAGCCTTCACCGCCGGCCCCGGCCTGATCGGGGCGCTGCTGGTGGGGGCCTCCATCGGCCGCAGTCTCGCCTTCGGCTGGAATGTGCCGGCGCTGGGGGTGCACCACATGGAGGGCCACCTGTTGGCGCCGATGCTGGAGGCCGACGCGCCGCAGTTCCCGTTCGTCGCCCTGTTGGTCTCCGGCGGCCATACCCAACTGGTCCAGGTGGACGGGATCGGCCGCTACACCCTGCTGGGCGAGTCGCTGGACGATGCCGCCGGCGAGGCCTTCGACAAGACTGCCAAGATGCTCGGTCTTGGCTACCCAGGCGGTCCGGCCTTGGCTCAGTTGGCGGCCCAGGGCGACCCGGCGCGTTTTCGTTTCCCGCGCCCGATGACCGACCGCCCCGGCCTCGACTTGAGTTTTTCCGGTCTCAAGACCTTCGCCCTCACCACCCTGCGCCGGCATGGTGCCGAGGCGGCGGCCGACATCGCCCGCGCCTTCGAGGACGCCGTAGTGGATACCCTGGCCATCAAGTGCCGCCGCGCCCTGAAACAGACCGGCCTTAAGCGGCTGGTGATGGCGGGCGGAGTGAGCGCCAACCAGCGGCTGCGGGAAAGGTTGGCGGCCCTCGCCGCCGAGGAGGGAGCGCAGGTCTATTATCCGCGCCCCGAATTCTGCACCGACAACGGCGCGATGATCGCCTACGCCGGCTACCTGCGGCTGGCGGCGGGCCAGCACGAGTCGCTGGCGATTCAGGTCCAGCCGCGCTGGGCGATGGCGCAGCTGCCGGCCGTATAAGAAATTAACCGCGGGGAGCGCGGGGAAACCATCTTGGAGCCGTAATGCCAAGTAGTTGGGGAAACAAGGGTATTTGCTTTCCATCAAAGTCCTGCTGAACCGGTAGGTGGGCTCATTAGGCCCTGTGTTCCCCGTGGTTAACTGTGTTTCTTCTTCCCGATCCTCGATTCCCGCCCGGCGAGCAGGTTGCGGATATTGGAGCGGTGGCGCCAGATCAGCAGCACGCTCAGCACCACGCCCATGAGGATGAACTCCCGGGTTCCGTCCAGCCGCCACATGTAGATCGGTGCCGCTACCGCCGCGGTAAGGGCGGAGAGCGAGGAGTAGCGGAACAGCGCCGCCATGGCGAGCCAGGTGGCCAGCGTCGCCAGGGCCACCGGCCAGGCCAGGCCGAACAGCACGCCGAGGGCGGTGGCCACGCCCTTGCCGCCCTTGAAACCGAAGAATACCGGGTAGAGGTGACCGAGGAAGGCGGCGAAGCCGACCGCTGCCAGGATGGTCACATCGGCGGTGAGCAGCCGCGCCACCAGTATCGGGATCAGCCCCTTCACCAGATCGCCCAGCAGGGTGAAGGCGGCCAGTTTCTTGCCGCCGACGCGCAGCATGTTGGTGGCGCCCGGATTGCCGGAGCCCTGGGTGCGCGGGTCGGGCAGCCCCATGACGCGAGCGAGGATGATCGCGGTGGAGATGGAGCCCAGCAGATAGGCGCCGAGGATCAGCAGGATGTCGGTAGCGGTCATGGCAGAACCAGATCGAAGGGAACAGGCAAAGGTACAAGGGACGTCGAATTTACCACAAGATCATGCTTGTATCTGTTCCCTTGTACCTTGTACCTTTCCCTCCCATGGACATCATTTATCTCAACGACCTGAAGATCGACACGGTCATCGGCATCTACGACTGGGAACGGCGCGTCAAGCAGACGGTGAGCCTCGACCTGGAGATGGCCACCGACATCCGCAAGGCGGCGGCCAGCGACAGCATCGAGGACACCCTCAATTACAAGGCGGTGGCCAAGCGTCTGATCCAGTTTGTCGGCGAGAGCCAGTTTCAACTGGTGGAGACGCTGACCGAACGTATCGCCGAGATCGTCGTCAACGAGTTCGACGTGCCCTGGGTGCGGGTGCGGCTCAACAAAAAGGGAGCTGTGCGCTATGCGGGCGACGTGGGCGTCGTGATCGAACGTTTCGCCGCGAGCGAACCGAGTCATCCGAAGGATGCCCTGCAACAACGGGAGCGGGGCTGAGATGGCCCGGGTCTATGTCAGCATCGGCAGCAACATCGAACGCGAACGCCACATCCACGCCGGCCTGGCCGACCTGGAGCAGCGCTTCGGCCCCTTGACGCTCTCCACCGTCTACGAGAGCGAGGCGGTGGGGTTCGACGGCGACAACTTCTACAACCTGGTAGCCGGTTTCGATACCGCACTGACGCCGCAGCAGGTGGCGGCGGAGCTGCGGGCCATCGAGGAGTGTCACGGCCGGGTGCGCAGCGGTCCCCGCTTCTCCTCCCGTACCCTGGACATCGACCTGCTGCTCTACGATGACACGGTGCTGCACGAGGGCAAGCTGGAGATTCCGCGCGACGAGATCACCCGCAACGCCTTCGTGTTGCTGCCGCTGGCGGAGGTGGCGCCGGACCTGCGTCATCCGGTGCTGCACGAACGTTATGCCGACCTGTGGACCCGCTTCGACCAGGCCAGCCAGCCGTTGTGGCCGGTGGAGTCGCCCTAGCGACGGCCTCAAGCGGCGGGCGGAGGCCCTTCCTGGCGGTTGCGCAGGCGGTTGATCAGCCCCATCAGCCGCGTCGGCAATTTGTTTTCCTTTTCCTGGTGCGACGGCAGTACCGTATGGCGGCGGCGCAGTTGCGGCCGCGTGCGCAACTGCTGATGGTGCAGCAGCGCCGACTGGATGCTGCGCCCGCACAGACCGCGGCTCACCGGCTTGGGCAGGAAGCGGTAGATCTGTCCCTGGTTGATCAGTTCGATCAGCGTGCCGTTGTCGCGATACCCGGTTACCACCACCGTCACCGCGTCGGGACGGTAGCGCTTCAGCGCCTTGATGGTGGCGCTGGCGTCCTCGCCGTTGACATGGATCTCGGTGACCACCAGGCCGATGTCGCGGCTGCTGAGCAACCGCGTCGCCTCCTCCAGGTTGTTGGTCCACAGCGGCTCGCATTCTATGCCGCAGGCCTGACGCACCACATCCTTCAGGGTATCCGCCGCCGCCGCATCGTCGTCGATGATCAGCACGACGACCTTGGACATGACGCCGGCCGCCGCGACCTCCTCCACAGGTACGGCAAATTCCTCCAGGGCGATCTCTGCCGCCTGCGCCACCGTGTCGCGCAACTCCTGGCCGTTCCACGGCTTGTTGATGTAGCGGAATATCTCGCCGTCGTTGACCGCGGCGATCGCCGCCTCGAGATCCGAATAGCCGGTCAGCAGCAGACGCATCGTCGCCGGAGATATCTCGCGCGCCTGCCGCAGCAGCTCGGCGCCGAGCATGATCGGCATGCGCTGATCGCTGACCAGCACATGCACCGTCTCGCGGCGCAGGATCGCCAGCGCTTCGTGGGCGTCGGTGGTGGTGAGCACGTGATAGCGGGAGCGGAACAGCGGGGCGAGGGAGCGCAGGATGCGCTCCTCGTCGTCGACGAACAGTATGGTGGGTTGAGTCATGGTATCCCTCCCTGAGGGTGGCTATCCTGCCGCGGCCAGCGGCTGTGCTACGGGCTGTTGCAGCGGCAGGCGGATCACGAAGCGTGTGCCCACGCCGGCCTTGGAGGCGACACGGATGATGCCGCCGTGTTCCTTGATGATCTGGTAGCTGATGGCCAGCCCGAGCCCGGTGCCGTGCCCCACCGGTTTGGTGGTAAAGAACGGATCGAAGATGCGCGGCAGCACATCGTCCGGTATGCCCTTGCCGGTGTCCTCCACCACCACGTGCAGGTGGCCGTCTTCGGTGTACGTCTTGAGCAGCAGTTTGCCTTCCGTCTCGATCGCCTGCGCCGCGTTGGTGACCAGGTTGAGAAACACCTGATTCAACTTGGACGGCATGCAACGAACCGGCGGCAGCTCGCCGTATTGCTTGATCACCGTCACCTTGTGCTTGAGGGCGTTATGCGCAATCTTCAGCGTGGTGTCGATACAGTCGTTGATGTTGACGTTGTCCGCCATCGCCTGGTCGACGCGGCTGAAGTTCTTCAGGCCCGACACCAATTCGGAGATCTGATCGATACCGTAGAACGTATCGGCGAACAGCGCCTCGGTCTCCTCCACAGGATCGTCGCCGATCTGGCCGCCCAGCTCGCGCACCTCGCCGAGTAGCGACATCAGCAGCGCTTCATCGGTCTGCGGCGCATCCATCAACTCCAGCAACTGGCGGTAGGCGGCGAGCATGCCGCTCTGTTCGCGCTGTCGTTCCAGGAACAGATCCACGTTATTGCGTACATAGCCGAGCGGCGTGTTGATCTCGTGGGCGACGCCCGCCACCATCTGGCCGAGCGAGGCCATCTTCTCCGACTGCACCAGGTGGGCCTGCGACGCCTTAAGTTCGCGGTAGGCAGAGGAGAGTTCCTCGGTGCGCCGCAGCAGCTGGCCCTCCATCGCCTTCAGCAGGTCGAGCACGATACCGACGCCGAGGTAGACGCCGTCACGGACGATCACGAAGTCCTCGGTGATGGGAAAGCGAATGTTGCTGGTGATGTACTGGCTGGCATCCTCCATCGACTGGTCGGCCGATACCACCAGCGGCCGTGCGTTCATCATGTGCGCGATGGGCTTACGGCCATGCAGCTCGCGGCCATAGCGATGGAGAAAGATATTCATGATCTGATAACGGCTGACCACGCCGACCGGCTCGCCGTCGTCCACCACCGGGATCGACAGCAACGGTTCGAATTCCGGCTTCAGGAAGTAGTTGCCTACCTCTTCAACCGAAAGGTGCGGCGAAACCGGCTCGACCGAAACGGTCAGCGTGGCAATCGTCTGAGCGTGTGCCATGCGCGTGGTGCTCCGTGGACATGACGGCCGTGCGGCCGGGGAAGATGATGGGCACCATAGCAGCGGTTTCTTTCAAATTGATTGCAGCGGGTCTATCCGCCGGTGGGAACGCTTCTCCCAAAATTCTCGCCAAGACGCGAAAAACGCCAAGATTAAAGAGGTTTTGTTCTAAGCCGTCAGCTGTTGAGGCTGCGCCCGCCGTCGACGGTGAGTACCTGGCCGCTCATGTAGCCGGCCTCGCGCACCAGGAACAGCACGGCGCCGGCGATGTCGGCGGGTTCGCCCTGGCGTTTGAGAAAGGTGCGCGAGACGATGCGTTGCTTGGTGACGTCGTCCATGTCGTGATCCGGCCAGAGGATGGCGCCGGGCGCCACCGCGTTCACCCGCACCTGCGGGCCCAGTTCGCAGGCCAGCGCCTTGGTCAGCATTACCAGCCCGGCCTTGGCGATGCTGTAGACCGGATAGCCTTTGAGCGGACGGTCGGCGTGGATGTCGACGATGTTGACGATGCAGCCCTTCTCGCGTGCCAGGTAGGGCGCCGCGGCCTGGGAGAGAAAGAACGGCGCCTTGAGGTTGGTGCCGAGCAGGTCGTTCCACTGCTCCTCGTCGACCTTGCCGACGGCGGTGGGATAGAAACTGGAGGCGTTGTTGATCAGGATGTCGAGCCGGCCCCAGGCGTCGTGCGCCTCGCGTGCCAGCGATACCAGCTTCCCGCTATCGAGCAGATTGGACTGCACCAGCATCACCGACTCGGCGCGGATCATATTGAGTTCGTTTTGCAGTACCTGCGCGCCCTTGCGGGAGCTGCGGTAGTGCAGCACGATATTGGCGCCGGCGGCATGCAGCGTGCGCGCGGTGACGGCGCCGATGCGGTGGGCGGCACCGGTGATCAAGGCCACCTTGCCGACGAGTGGTTCGGTCTGTTGCACGCTTCTGCTCCCCGTTGTCATCTGGCACACTCTACAGAAACTCGCTTACCCCGGAAACTCCATGCCGTTCGATTCCCCTGATCTGCGCGCGGTTGCCGCCAGCCTGCGCGAACTGCCGCCGCCTGATGCGGCCGCCTCCGCCCACAGCGCCGAACTGGTCGCGCTGATCCGCGCCGCCGTCGACGAGGCCGGCGGCGTGATCGGTTTCGACCGCTTCATGCAGCTGGCGCTCTACGCGCCGGGCCTCGGCTACTACAGCGCCGGCAGCCGCAAGTTCGGCGAGTCCGGCGATTTCGTCACTGCGCCGGAGCTGTCGCCGCTGTTTTCCCGCTGCGTCGCGCGCCAGTGCGAGCAGGTGCTGCGCCGGCTCGACGGCGGGGAGATGCTGGAGTTCGGTGCCGGCAGCGGCGCGATGGCCGCCGATATCCTGCTGGAACTGGAACGGCGCGACGCCCTGCCGCAGCGGTATCTGATTCTGGAGGTGAGCGCCGACCTGCGCCAGCGCCAGCAGCAGACCTTGCAGCAGCGGGCGCCGCAGCTGGCGGCGCGGGCGGTGTGGCTGGAGCGGCCGCCCGTCGAATTCAGCGGCGTGGTGCTGGCCAACGAGGTGCTCGACGCCATGCCGGTGCACCGCCTGCGGGTCCACGACGGCGCGCTGCGGGAGCTGGGCGTCTGTTGGCGCGAGGAGGGTTTCGCCTGGCGGGTGCTGGACACCGCGACGCCGGCGGCGGTCGAACGATTGCAGCAGATCATGGCGCAGTCGCCGCTGCCGGAGGGCTACGAAACCGAGGTCAATCTGGCGGCGGAGGGTTGGGTGCGCGGCCTCGCCGGGTGGCTGCGGCGCGGCATGGCGCTGCTGTTCGACTACGGCTTTCCGCAGCGCGAGTTCTACCATCCGCAACGGGGCGGCGGCACCCTGATGTGCCACTACCGCCATCGTGCCCATCCCGACCCGCTGATCCTGGCGGGGTTGCAGGACATCACCGCGCACGTTGATTTCACCGCCGTGGCCGAGGCGGCGCTGGCGGCCGGCCTCGGTGTGGCCGGCTTTGCCAACCAGGCCAACTTTCTGCTCGGCAGCGGCCTGCTGGAACTGGCCGATGCCGGCGGCGACACGCGCGCGCAACTGGAGGCCGCTGCGCAGATGAAGCGGCTGTTGTTGCCGGGGGAGATGGGGGAGCTGTTTAAGGTGCTGGCGCTGACACGCGGCGTCGCCGGGCCGTGGAACGGATTCGCCGTGCGCGACGATCGCGGCCGGCTGTGAAGGCGGGTCAGGCGTTGACGGTCGTCAGCTCCTGGCGGCGCAGGCCGAGCAGGGCGGTATAGGTGCGGCCGAGGGCGCGCTCGTAGGCGCAGTCGCCGTCATTGCGCAATTGGAACAGCCGTGCCTCCAGGAAGGCGATCTCCTGCAACAGGCGGCTGCGATGCTCGTGACCGGCCGGTACCGGTTGGGTGTAAAACGCGACTACTTCGCTCATGGTCTGTCTCCTTATCGTCTTTTGTCTTTTGGGTACGCCGCCAAGCTAGCAACGGTTTGTGAAGCTTTGTTGACAGGACGTTGACGGTTAGGTGCCGCCCGTGCGGCCCGTCACCTTACGGGGTATCATTGCGCATCCCTTTTCCGAGCCCTGCGCTCGGTCACCCCCCTTGAGGAACAATGTGATGCCGGATCGTAAGCAGCAGACCCGCGAAATGCTGGCCAAGCACCACCGCGACGGCGGCCGGATGGCGCAGATGATGAAAGAGTCGTTCGAAAGCCGTTTCGACGAGCTGTTCTGGAACTCGTGGCAGCGGTGGATCGAGCCGGTCTATTCCGACACGCCGGTGGTGCTCGACCTCGGGTCCGGTCCCGGCCTGCTGGTGCGGGCGCTGGCCAAGCGCTATCCGGGCATGCGCGCCATCGGCGTCGAGGTGGCCCCCTACATGCTGGCGGCGATCGACGAACTGCCGGCCGGCTGCGAGATCATCGAAGAGGATCTGCACGACCCCCATCTGCCCCTGGCCGACGCCTCGGTCGACGCGGCGATGGCCTCCATCATGCTGCACGAAATGGAGCAGCCGCTGCGCGCGTTACAGGAGATGCACCGTGTGATCCGGCCCGGCGGGCGCTTCTACGTCACCGACTGGGTGCGCGCACCGCTGGAGGTATACGTGCGCCAGCAGAGCGACGAGGCGACCGTCTTCGGCGCCGACGTGACCACCGCTGAGCTGGAGGATTTCTTCGTCCACTTCGGCGAGCACAACCGCTTCTCGCGCGAGGATCTGATCTACCTGCTGAACCACGCCGGCTTCGCCGTGATCCACAGCGAGATCGCCAAGGAGGGGCGCTTCGCCCGCATCGTCGCCGAGCGGCGGTAGGAGAGGCTCGGCCGCGACAAAGCTAATCGCGGCCGAAGGCTGGCGGACGCCGCAGCGCGATGTCCGGCCTACATTGCGGCTGAATCACGGCGTTTTTTTCGGCTCGTCCGCCGAATTTGTGGACCGTTGTAGGCCCGATGGAGCGCAGCGGTATCGGGCGGGCTGCTGGACACCGCTGGGCTATGTCCGGCCTACATGGCCAATGATTTTGAAAAACGATTGTTGCGCGCGGTAGCACGTAATGTGCACCGGCACCCTACCTGTATTTCCCTGCACTCTTTGGTAACATCGGATTCCGCCCTTTAGGGCGGGGCGAAGCGTTAACGGTTCGTCAAAACCCCGCAGTGCGCCGCCCGGTGCCACGGGGGCCGTTTCCTCGATAGATATCAAGGTTTCGCTGCGACTCCCTATGCTCGAAGATGAGGAACAGTCACACCGGATCGCCGAACGCGTCGGCCGCTATCTGGCGGCCAACGACCGACTGGCGTGCCAGTTCGGCATGCGCCTGGAGAGCGTGCGTCCCGGCGCTTGTCGCGTCTCCATGGCGGTCACGCCCGACATGCTCAATGCCGCCGGCGCCACCCACGGCGGTGTCACCTTCACCCTTGCCGATTTCGCCTTCGCGGTGGCCAGCAACAGCCACGGCCGCCTCGCCGTGGGGCTCAGCGCCGCCATGCAGTATCCGGCCGCCAGCCGCAGCGGCGACGTGCTCACCGCCGAGGCGGAGGAGGCGTCGCTGGGGCGCACCACCGGCGTCTATCAGGTCAGCGTGCGGCGCGGCGACGGCACCCTGGTGGGGCTGTTCTCGGGCACGGTGTTCCGGCGCGACGAATTGCTCGACGAAATGATCGAAAAAGATGAGGCGTTGCGATGATGTACGATCGCCATAATGAAACGTTGCCGCGCGACACGTTGCAGGCGTTGCAACTGGAGCGGCTGCAACGCACGGTCGAGCGATGCTACGCCACCGTCAATTTCTACCGCGAGGCGATGGATGAGCTGGGGGTGAAGCCGCAGCACATCAAGCGGCTGGCCGACGCCAACCTGTTGCCCTTCACCACCAAGGCGCATCTGCGCGAGAACTACCCCTTCGGCATGTTTTCGGTACCCACCGATCAGGTGGTGCGTATTCACGCCTCTTCCGGCACCACCGGCAAGCCGACCGTGGTCGGTTACACCAAGCGCGACGTGCATGTCTGGGCGATGCTGATGGCCCGTTCCCTCGGCGCCGCCGGCCTCGGCCCCGGCGATCGCCTGCACAACGCCTACGGCTACGGTCTGTTCACCGGCGGCCTCGGTTTTCACTACGGCGCCGAGGAGTTGGGGCTCACCGTCACCCCCATGTCGGGCGGCCAGACCCACAAGCAGATCATGCTGCTCAAGGATTTCGAACCGACCGCCCTGGGTTGCACGCCGTCCTACGCGTTGAACATCGCCGAGGAGGCGATGGAACTGGGGGTGGACGTGCGCAAGCTGCCGCTCAGGACCGGCGTGTTCGGCGCCGAGCCGTGGAGCGAGGAGATGCGCTACGAGATCGAGTCGCGCCTGGGGATCGATGCTGTCGACATCTACGGCCTGTCCGAGGTGATGGGGCCGGGCGTCGCTATCGAGTGCGTCAATGCCAAGAAGGGGCTGCACGTATGGGAGGACCATTTCCTGGTGGAGTGCGTCGATCCCGACAGCGGCGAACCGCTGCCCTACGGCGCGGAGGGCGAGTTGGTGTTCACCTCGCTGAGCAAGGAGGCGTTCCCGATCCTGCGCTACCGCACCCGCGACATCTCGGTGCTCGACCCGGCGCCGTGCCGCTGCGGCCGCACCCACGTGCGCATGCGCCGGGTCACCGGCCGCACCGACGATATGCTGATCATCCGCGGTGTCAACGTCTTTCCCTCGCAGGTGGAATCGGTGCTGATGCAGACCGAGACCCTGGCCCCGTTCTACCAAATCGAGGTGTTCCGCGAGCACAACATGGACCGTATGGTGGTCAACGTCGAAGCGAGTCCGCCGCTGCTGACGCAGGGCGAAGAGGCGCTGCAGCGGGTGGCGCGCAAGGTGGCGCACGATATCAAGGATTACATCGGCGTCTCCGCCGAGGTCGCCGTACTCCGCACCGGCGAGGTGCCCCGTTCCCAGGGCAAGGCGGTGCGGGTGGTCGATCACCGCAAGGAGAAATGATCCGAACTAGAACCTATCTCAAAATCCCAAAGCCATGAATCAACCACGGGGCACACGGGGTGCACGGGGAATACAAGGGATAGTGTGTCTGTATCGTCGGTGATATTGGTGTTAAATCCCTGTGTCCCCGTGGTTAAGACCTTACATGGTCGCCCCGGTTTGCCAAGCGCTCATTTCATGAAGCCAAGAAGGTAACGATTGCAGCCATACATCCGGACTTTAGATGAGGCCGTCGCCTCGGTCCCTGATGGAATTTGCTGAATGGCGCC
>OFHG01000621.1_pt1 | contig 13857 bp, 11 predicted proteins | sample 1521931 | NCBI WGS metagenome assembly OFHG01 (sample SAMEA2468438, study PRJEB22500) | soil metagenome | biome: Glassland; feature: Farmland; material: Clay | place: Australia | collected 2013-01-31 | depth 0.55 m
GTCATCGCCCAGGCTTTCAAGGGGCGCAAGGATGAAGTGGCCCTCCTTCAAGTTTCCCCCGACGGCAAAATGCTGAGCTTTTTGTTCCCGACCAAATTCCAGAAAATCGGCGCCATTCCGCTCACTTCCTCGCATTCGCTGGCCACCAAGACGATCCGCGACAAGCGCGGCGAGATCGTCAATAATTTCTCGGTGTACAAACACCCTACGGTTTTTGAATCCGTTGACTTTTCGGCGAAAGAAAAAGCGACCCCCATTCAGAAAATCGTCAGCGCCCCCATGGTGGTGGATGGCAAGGTCGTGGGGGTCATTCAAGTTAGCCGCAAGGGCAAGCCGGGCGATCCCATCGGGCCTGACTTTACCCCGCCTGACCTCGCCGAGCTCAACACGGTGGGCACCATTCTCGGAAAGTACTTGGTGACCATCCCTCGTCCGGCCGCTAAAACAGGCAAGAAATAGTCCAAGGGATGCGTGTTACGGCGTCGTCCCATCTGAGTCTAAGCCTCTGCCTGAGGCAACCGGCTCCGGTTTGCTTCCTGGATTTTTCAACGTCGTTCATGAGCTTCTCGGTGAGGTCCAACTTTATCTTGCCGCATTTGACGTTTTCACCGCGCAGGCTCTTCCGCCGTCTTGCGCGCACAGAGGGCGCAGACAAGAACCTGCGTTATTGCTTCAACCGCATGGATATTGGAGCTATCTATTGAGACTGGGGGCGGCGCGGGGTTGCGCCTTGTAGACGCGCCAGCAGGCTGGCAAGGCGTGCAGCCCCTTAGAAGTATTCCCTTTTCCACTCGGTTTGATATACTTGCGCGGTCATTTTTGACGCAGAAGAGGAACGAAACATGCCGGAAGGTCTTCCACGCTTGCTGGTGCGCGACGCCGGGGGCAACGAGCGCGAAGTCGAGCTCGTTCGCACGCCTTTCACGCTGGGGCGGCAGAGCGACAACGACCTGGTGTTGCTCGATAGCCGGATCTCGCGCCACCACGCGCAGATCCTCCAGAACGACGAAGGCTATGCGATCGAGGACATGGGCAGCCGCCACGGCACCTACGTGAACAACGAGCGGGTGACGACCGTGCAGCTCAAGACGGGCGACCAGATCAGCCTGGGGGTGGTGGATTCCTACCAGCTCTCGTTCGTCGGCGAGCAGGTCGTGCTGCCGCAATTGCTGGAAAAAATCGGCAAGGCGGCGGAAAGCCCGGCGCCCCAACTCAAACATCTCGGATTGCTGCTGCAAATGGCGCAGATGCTGCACCGCGCGCCGGCGCTGGAAGAAGTCCTGACCATGCTGCTTGATTCAGCCATCCAACTGACCGACGCCGAGCGCGGGCTGCTGTTCCTGGTTGAGGAGGGTGGTGAGTTGCGCCTGAGCCTGGCGCGCGGCCGGGGGGGAAATTACCTCAAGACCGATACGCTGGAGTACTCGCGCTCGGCGGTCGGGCGCGTGATGAAGTCGGGCCGTGAAGAAGTCCTTTTGGAAGAGGAAATGACAGGCCGCGCCACCCACGACACGGCGATCATCACCGGCGGCGTGCGCGGGCTGGTAGTGGTTCCTTTGCAGAAGCACCCAATGATGGAAATGACGGGTGAGACCATCGTGCAGACCGCGCCGGAAATCGTCGGCGTCCTTTACCTCGACAGCCGCACGCGCGCCACGTCGCTGACCGGCCTGGATCGCCAGGTGCTGCAGACGTTCGCGGTAGAAGGCGCGACGGTCATCGAGAACGCCCGGCTCTTCCGCCTCACGCGGGAGCAGGAGCGCATCCAGTACCAGTTCTCGGTGGCCCGCGACATCCAGCAGGGTCTGCTCCCGCGCGAGCTGCCGCGCAGCGACTACTTCGAGCTGCAGGCCGTCACCATGCCCTGCCAGACGGTGGGCGGGGACTACTACGATGTGATCAATTTGGGGCAGGATCGTTTGGGGGTGACGGTCGCGGACGTTTCCGGCAAGGGACTACCGGCAGCCATGATGGCGGCCATGTTGCAGGGCGCCTTTGCGGCTGTCGCTGCGGGTGACCCCGAGCTGAAGGACCTGTTCAAGCGCGTTAACACCTTCGTTTGCGCCCGTACACCGACCGAGATGTACGCCACGATCTTCTACGGCGTCCTGACACGCGACGGGAAATTCGGCTTCGTGAACGCGGGACACAACTCTCCGTTCGTCCTTCGCGCCAACGGAACGGTGGATTACCTGGAGTCTTCCAATTTTCCCCTGGGACTTTTCGACACCGCCGATTTCAAAGTGGAATCGGCCCAGCTTCAACCGGGAGATCAGGTTCTGATTTTTTCCGACGGCGTGCCGGAAGCGCAGGACGTGAACCACGAATTGTTTGGAGAGGCCCGGCTGAAGGAATACCTGGAGAAATTGGGAAACGAGACTGCGGTCTGCTCAAAGGTCGTCGACGCGGTCCAGAGCTTTGTCGGCTCTGCGCCTCAAGCGGATGACCTTACGCTCGTGGTGCTGCGTTATGGGCCCTCCGCATAGCAGGGGTTCTGCGTCTTCTGCTTCCCCTTCGCGCCATCATGCCTCGCGGGCAGGGCGGTGCGCGGCTTCTGTTGCTTCAAACAATTGACGCAGCCGCCGCAACCTGAGCTGTTTGAATCCCCGCACCACCAGGTCCGCGCGAGTTTGCCGGCGCAGCTCGGCGAGCGGGAAGGTCGAGGCGATGCCCACGCACTTCATCCCCGCATTTTTGGCGGCCTCAATTCCAACGAACGAATCCTCGAAGGCGACGCATTCTTCCGGCGCGCGCTTGAGCCTGCGGGCGGCCTTCAGGTAGATCTCCGGGTCGGGCTTCGACCGCGCTACGTGATCGCCACTCACCAGGCAACTGAAGTAGGACCGGAACTTGAGCGCATCCACAACGAACTCGATGTTCTTCACCATCGCCGCCGACGCCACGGCCATGGGAATTCCGGCGCGGCGGCACTCTTTGACCAGAGCCAGTACCCCGGGCAGCGGTTTGGCGTGCGGCTTGAACGCCTTTCGAAATGAAGCTTCGAGTTCTTCACTCAAGCGCCGGCATTCCAGATTGCTCAGCTTGCCGAAGAAAAACCGTAGGGTGGTACGGTTTCGTGGGCCGAGAACCCGCTGCGGCAAGTCCCTGCGCTCGAACGCGATTTGGTGTCGGGTGAGCAGATCAATCCACTTTTTGAGATGAAACGGGTTGCTGTCAATCAGCACTCCGTCCATGTCGAAGACGACCGCTGCCGGCAATGCTCCGGATTTCATATCTCGTGCTCTAGGGCTCAGGAGTCACCATTCACTTTTTCTCCCCTATTTCGGCACTGGTCGGAGAGCTTTGCGAAGCTTGGCAGCAGGATAGGTGTTGAGAACATCTCTCTTTTCCAACCAGCCGCGCCGCGCCGTCATCACGCCGTAGCGCATGAAATCGAAATGGTCGGGATGATGCGCGTCCGTTGAGATGATGACCTTCATGCCCTTGTCGCGCGCCAGCTTTACGTGGCGGTCGCAAAGGTCAAGCCGCTCGGGATTGCCGTTGAGTTCCAGGATCACGCCGTTCCTTTTCGCCGTCTCGAAGACGCGCTCGACATCGAACGAATACGGATCGCGCTTCAGCAGATGCCGCCCCGTGGGATGGCCGAGGATTCTCACGTAGGGATTATCAAGGGCTTTGAGCAGCCGCGCGGTCATCTCATCCGCCGGCTGATTCATCCGCGAGTGGATGCTGGCCAGAACGATATCGAATTGTATGAGCATTGAATCGGGATAGTCGAGTTTTCCGTCGCCGAGAATATCCACCTCGGTGCCTGCCCAGATTTCGATGCCCTTGACTTTCTTGCGGGCGCCGTGAATCCGCTTGATGTTTTCGACGGCTCGCTTTTCATCCAGACCGTTGGCGATGGTGACGGCCTTGGAGTGGTCGGTGATGAGAATGTATTCGTAGCCCAGCTGCTTGGCGCGCTCCGCCATTTCCTCCACGCTGGTCTGGCCGTCGGAGGCGGTGGTGTGCATTTGGAGGTCACCTTTGATGTCGTGGAGCTCGACCAGCTTCGGGAGTGCGTTTTTTTCGGCGGCCTCAATTTCGCCCAGATTTTCGCGCAATTCGGGCGGAATCCACGGCAGGCCGAGCTTGTCGTAGACCTCTTCCTCGGTCCGGCTGGCCAGGACCTTCTCGTTTTCAAAGAGACCATATTCGCTGAGCTTCCAGCCTTTTTTCTTGGCGCGGTCGCGCAGCGCTACGTTGTGTTCCTTCGAGCCGGTGAAGTACATCAGGGCCGCCCCGTAAGATTTCGGTTCAAGCAGGCGGACGTCCACCTGCAAGTCGTTATCGAGCTTCACGCTGACTTTGTCTTCGCCTTTGCCCAGGATCTGGGCCACGCGCGGATGTTTGACGAAGTGCTCGGCGATGGAGGCGTGGTCGCTGCCGATAACGAGCAAATCCAGGTCGCCGACGGTCTCGCGCCCTCGCCGCAGGGAACCGGCCGGCTCGACGTGGCTCACGGCCTTCAGATTTTTCAGGAAGGTGATTAGGTCTTGTGCGGTTTCGTAAGCTTTCGATAGTAGAAACCGACCGGCAGCCCGGCGATAGACTTCGATCGCCTTTAAGATGTTCTCTTCCGACTTGACGTCCATCTTGGGCAGGTCGCGCAGCCGGCCGGACTTGGCGGCTTTCTCCAAATCGTCCACGCTCTCGACGCCGAGTTCTTTATAGAACATTCGAGCCTTCTGCGGCCCGACGCCTTGCAGATCGAGCAGGTGCAACATGCCCTTGGGGACTTTCTTCAATTGCTCTTGGTGGTATTGGCACTTGCCCGTTTCCACCAACTCTCTGATCTTGCCCGCCAAGTCGGGGCCGATCCCCGGGAGGTCGGTCAATTTGCGGTTTGGATCGCGCGCGATTTCTTCCAGGCTTTCGGGGCAACTTTCGATCGTCCGCTTGGCGCGGTCGTAGGCGGCGGATTTGAACGTCCACTTGGGGTCGTCCTGATTGATCTTGACCAGATTGGCGATTTCTTCAAAAACCGTGGCGATTTCTCGGTTTTCCATGGCTCTCTTTCCTCACGGCGACGGCGTTTTGTGCTTGGCAACCCGCGCGCCCTCGGTGGACTCGAATTAAACGATGAGCGAGGCCGACCCCGCCGAAACTGCTGCTAACATACTCCCTGTGAACGGGTTACAAGATTCTTCGGGGTGTTTCTTCTTGCCACACTCCGTGATAACATGACCTTCAGGACAGAGAACATAATGCCTTCCAGCCGCCTCGGACTGCAAGCGAAGATAATCCTCATCATCTCGGTCACCGTCGTATCGGTGGTCGTCGTCTCCACGCTCATCGCGATGGTGCTGACCCGGCAACCGGTCGAAGAAGAAATATACCGCAAGGCGCTGATGCAAGTGAAGGTGACGGCCCAGCAACTGGTCAACCAACAGGCGCTCACGAATCCTGACAACCTCGAACGCCTCTTAAGCCAGATGCAATCCGATTTTCCCAGCGTAAAACAATCGGACGTGTACCTTCACTTTCCCGGGCATCACCTGGTGGCAACGACCAACCCGCACGGGGATCACATGGAGCTCGACAACATCCCGCACATTGAGCGCTACAACGAGTTTGAGCGGATTGACGCGGACACCATGACGATCGAAACCGATGACGGTGACAACTGGGTGATGAGCACTGCGCTGCGGGAGCGCGGGCAGGTGGTGGGATGCTTGAATCTGACAGTTTCGAAATACAGATCCAATTTGGTCACGGAAAGCCTGGTCTTTCGCAACGTTTTTCTGATGCTGGCCAGCCTGACAGTGGTCTTCCTGGTAGTTCATGTCTTCTTCTTGCACAACGTCCGGGGTCCCATGAAGGAGATGGTCCGGGTGATGGAGAGCGCGGAGGGAGGGCAGCTCGAGGTTCGCGCCCGAGTGTCCAACCGTGACGAGACCGGCCAGCTCGCCGACCATCTGAATCGCATGCTGGACCGCCTGAAGAATTTCAACACCGAGCTGGCCGGGAAAGTGGAGGATGCGACGCGTGAGCTGGCCCGCCGCAACGTCGAGCTCAAGCGGATCAATGAGGAACTTTTTGAAACTCAGAAGAAACTGGCGCACTCGGAGCGCCTGGCGGTGGCGGGACAACTGGCGGCGAGCCTGGCGCATGAAATCGGGACGCCCCTGAATTCCATTTCCGGACACGTCCAGCTCCTCACCCGGCAAAAGAGCGGCGACGAAGTCACCGTGCGCCGGCTGCGGATTATCGAAGCGCAAATTGAAAACATCGTTCGCTCGGTGAAGCAACTGCTTTCCTGGACGCACCGGCTGAACCTCCAGATTGCCCCGGTGGATTTGCGCCATCTATGGGAGGAATCGGTGCTGTTGTCTTCGCCGGGTTTGCAGTCGCGGAAAATCGCGGTTCGAACGGATTGGCCCGCCGTGCGGATCCGCATTCACGCCGATGCGGGATACCTTCAGCAGGTGTTCCTGAACCTTATCAACAACAGCATGGACGCCATGCCGCGCGGAGGAGAACTCAGGCTGAGCCTACGGGCCTTGCAAGATTCCGAGCCTGAACAGGTGGTTGTGGAGATCGAAGACACCGGCGAAGGCATTCCTCCCGAGACCCTTTCGCACATCTTCGAGCCGATGTTCACCACCAAGCGGATGGGGACGGGCACCGGTCTGGGCCTGGCGGTTTGCGATCAGGTGATTCGCGAGCACGGCGGCACGATCCACGTGGAGAGCGCGGTGGGCCGCGGCACACTTTTCAGAATCACGCTGCCGGTTGGACCGCGTGAAAAAGCGGAAGTCGTCGCAGACGGGCGCGTTGGAGCGGGCAAAGCAACTTAGGTTTAGCCCTGGTACGGGCAGCAGAGTCGGCATAGGGAGCAAGGATGGAACAGGAAGCCAATGCGAAGATTCTGGTTGTTGATGACGATGAGGCGACGCAGGAACTGCTTCGAGAAGTCTTGAGTGAAGCGGGCCACCGCGTGGTGACTTCCGGAAGCGGCGAGGAAGCCTTGGAGGCCGGGAAGCGAGAATCTTTCGACGTCATTATCAGCGACATGAAACTGGGAGAAAACTTGAGCGGCCTGGACGTCCTGCGCGCCTACAAGGACATCCAGCCGGAGTCCGAAGTCATCCTGATTACGGCTTTCGGTTCCATGGAAACAGCCATCGAAGCGGTCAAGGCGGGAGCCTTCGACTATCTTTCCAAGCCGTTCAAGATCGAAGAAGTCCTGTTGCAGGTCGAGCGCGCGCTGGGCAATCGCAACCTGGTGCGCGAAAACCGCAACCTGAAGCGCCAGTTGGGGACGCAGGCGCCGCTTTCGAGCCTGGTGGGCCGCAGTCCGGTGATGCTGGACGTGTACAAGAAAATCGCCATGGTTTCCGACTCGCGCTCAACGGTTTTGATCTGCGGCGAGAGCGGGACAGGGAAGGAATTGGTGGCGCGGGCCATCCATCACAACGGGCCGCGCGCGGTCGAGAGATTCTTCGCCGTCAATTGCGGCGCGCTGACCGAATCGCTGCTCGAGACCGAACTCTTCGGTCACGTTCGCGGATCGTTTACGGGCGCCGTGGTCAGCAAGCGCGGCATCTTCGAAGAAGCCAGCGGCGGCACGGTGTTTCTGGACGAGGTCAGTGAGATGAGCCCGGCGCTGCAGGTCAAGCTGCTGCGCACCATCGAGGAGCAGGAAATCCGGCGCATCGGCAGCACCGAGGACATCCGGATTGATGTGCGCATCATCGCGGCGGGCAATCGCAATCTGGCCGGCCTGGTCGAAGAAGGGAAGTTCCGCGAAGATCTCTATTACCGGCTGCGCGTGATTGAAATTGATTTGCCTCCGCTGCGCGAGCGCCAGGATGATGTTCCCCTGCTCATCGAGCATTTCCTGAAGAAATTCGGCGGCGAACGCGGCCGCGTGTTTTCGGTTTCGCCTCAGGCGCTTTCCGTGCTGGTCAGCTATGCTTGGCCGGGAAACGTGCGGGAACTGGAGAATGCCCTGGAGGCTGCCGTCGCCTTGAAACGTACCGGTATCATCACTCCGGACGACCTGCCTGCCAAGCTTCGAGTCCAGCCCGAGAATGGCGAGCGCACGGAAGATTATTATGCCAATCTCCCTTCACTGGATGAGCTCGAGTCCCGCTACTTGAGCCACGTGCTGAAGGTGACCGGCGGCAACAAGGCCAAGGCGGCCGGCATTCTGGGGATCAATCGCAAGACGCTGTATCGCATGCAGGAAAGATTTCGAAGCTTGAAAAAAGCCTCGCGCGATATCTCATGACTGATTGATGATTTTCGGTTATCTTGGTTAAGGGCGCCTCTGCAAAACGGAACGGGGTTCACGGCCGGGGAAACGCCGGCGCAACGGTACGGGGCGTCCATCGCAGGGTTGAAGTGAAGTATTCCTATATCGCCAAATCGGCTCTGAAACATCTGCGCTCGGGCTTCAAGCTGCCTTACATGGTCATGTTTGAGACCACGCTGATGTGCAATATGTTTTGTGAATATTGCATTTTCGGCGAGGAGGGGAAGTTCAACGACCTGAAGACTCGTGCCGTGCGCGAGCGCATTTTGCAGCGAATCGACGAAATGTGCGAGATGGGGATCTTCGCCCTCAGCTTTTCCGGCGGCGAGCCGCTGCTGAACCCCTATACGAGCGATTATATTGCCTACGCCGCGGAAAAGGGCCTTTGGACCTCCATGCCTACCAACGGGCTGCTGATCCGGAAATTTGCAGACGGCGTGGCGCGGCTCGACATGCTGGAGGTTTCGATTGACTCGCTTAACCCGCAGCGCTTCGCCAAGCGGCGCGGGCTGGACGGTCTGCCCAAAATCCTGGATAACCTGGCGTTCGTCCTGACCAAGCGCAAGCCCTTTACGACGCAGATCAACGCGGCCGTCAATATGGAGAACCTGGAAGATCTTTCGGAACTGGCGGAGTTCTGCCGCAAGAACGATTTGGTGCTTCACCCGGAAGCCATCCACAACGTCATGCGGAGCGGGGAATTGCTGCCCGATTCCGAACTTCACGGCAGCGAGATTGACCGCGTCGAGCGAGCGCTGCGCGAGCTGCGCGCCTCCTATCCGAAGAACGTCCGGTTCTACACGCATTATTATGAGTTCTACCGGCAGGGCGGCTTCGGCCCCCAGTTTCCTTGCCGGCATCCTTCCAAACTGATTTCCATGAAGCCGGACGGGGCGATTCATTTGCCGTGCGCCTTTATGACGCTGTTTCAGTCGCAAGCCCCGCTTCAGGAAATTTTCGCACTCGACGCCGTGAAGAAAATCATCGCGCAGGAAACCACGCTGTGGGATTTCTGCAAGGGCTGCAAGATTGGCTGCCCTTATGAGGTCAGCGCTTATACCAATAGCCCGATGCTGGCTTTGGAATCGGGATTGAATTTCCTGCGAATCATCTGACCTCTGAGAATCAGGAATCGGGTTTGCTGGGGGCATCGAGGCACTGGTGCCAGGAGCGGAGACGACCTGATGCTGTGGCTTCTAGCCTCAATCCTTGTTGTTGGGGTGGCGTTCGGCGCATGGTTCTATTACGCATGTACGGTGCCGACTTCTCGTTTCTTTCGCCCGGTTTTGGTGCGCGGCCCGGCGCAAGGACGCAAAATCGCGCTGACTTTCGATGACGGACCTTCCTCTCCGTTCAGCGAAGAGATCCTGGACATCCTGCGCGACAAAAAGGTTCCGGCAACCTTTTTTGTCTGCGGGAAGAACGTGGAACGTTATCCGCATATCGTCAAGCGGATTGCGCAAGAAGGGCACACGCTGGGGAATCACACTTTTTCCCATCCCTTTCTCTACTTTCGGAGCTGCCACTTCATGGCGGACGAAATTGATCGCACGCAGGCGGCGATTGAAGAAGCCTCTAGAGTTAGACCGACCGTTTTCCGGCCACCCTATGGAGGCCGGTGGCCGGGCCTCATGGGCGTGTTGCGCGCCCGAGGATTGAAGCTGGTTATGTGGTCGGCTACAGGATACGATTGGAAGCTGCCGCCTGACGGGGTCGTGAGTTCCGCGATCCGCGAGCTCAAGCCCGGCGCGGTGGTTCTGCTGCATGACGGTCACAATGTTGGTCCGCCCGAAGCAATTGACCGCTCAAACACGGTCGCAGCACTTCCGGCTATCATTGACCAGGCAAGGGCCGCCGGCTATGAGTTTGTTCAGCTAACGGAATTTCTCGTGGCGTGAGTATGTCCCAATTTGCCACACCTAATCCCATCTAAAGGGCCGAGCTTCTTGGTCAAGGCGTTCAATTTCAACGCGATATGGTGCGGCGATAAGCCTTCCTGAGATCATCTTTCTGCCGAGTGTACTACAGCCTGAGGCGGCAATGGAAGAACGGGTAAAATAGCCTCACTATTTTGCCATTTTCCTTGCGCATCCACCCCCCAAGACAGATAACCTCAAGTTTTAGGTTGCATTTTCAATAACTTACGCTTTGAACCCAGAAGTGGTATCCAACATGCCTCAATGATTTGTCAGACGGAGCGGGGTCAAGCACATGGCAGGTCAGAGAATTCTGATTGTGGACGATGATCGGGAAAGCAGGGATCTTCTCCAAGAAGTCTTGGAAGCCAACGGATACGAGGTCTCAGCCGTTCACGACGGGGAATCTGCGCGGCATGAACTGGACGGAGGCAACGCCTTTCGCGCGGTGATCGCCGATCTGAGAATGCCAGGTGAGAGTGGAATTGACTTGCTGCGGGATCTTCGGCATCAGAATCCTGCCTACAGCATCGTGCTGATGTCGTCCTTTATGAACGAATCAGAACGAAAGCAAGCACTTGAGCTGGGTGTGGACGCGATGATTGAGAAGCCGTTTCGGTTGACCGAATTGCTGCAAATAGTCTCTGAAGTAACTAGGAATCGTTCGATCGGGGTATCAGGCTGACGGTGTGCTCGAGGGTCCACTGCAACTTCAATTGAGAGGGACATGATGAACGTAGACGAAAAAGTGATCGAAATTATTACCCGGGAGCAGCACCTTGAGCCCGGGACGGTCTCGATCGATTCGACCTTCGCCGAGCTGGGGATCGACTCCCTGGACGGGGTCAACATACTGTTTGCGCTTGAAGAAGAATTCAAGATTGACATCCCGGACGCCGTGGCCCAAAACATGAAGAGCGTCCGTCAGGTCGTGGACAGCCTCACCCGGGTCATCGAGGGCAAGGACATCGCCGATCTTGTGGCCATGGCTAAGGGCGATGCACCGGCTCAGGCGAGCTGAATTCTCGATCCCATGGGTGCGAGTGTGAGAAGAGTTGCTGTTACGGGCCTCGGTGTCTTTGCCTCGGCAGGCAGGGATGCGGAGTCTTTCTTTGACAATCTGGTCAACGCGCGCTCGGCGATCCGCCGCATTACGCTTTTCGATCCTTCCCCGCTCAGCGTGCAGATCGCGGCCGAGGTGGCGGACTACTGTCCCACCGATCATTTTCCCCTGAAACGCCTGGACCTTCTGGACCGCTTCTCGCAATTCGCCCTGCTGGCTGCCGAGCAAGCGATGAAGTCGAGCGGGATTGAGGTCCGGGACGAAGAGAGGCCGCGATTCGGGGTGGTGATGGGTTCCGGCATGGGCGGCGTCAACACCTTCGACAGCGGCTATTTCAGCCTCTACGCCAAGCAAGCGACCCGCCTGCACCCCTTTACGATTCCGAAGATCATGCACAACGCGTCGACGTCGCAGATTTGCATGGAATATGGCGCGCAAGGCCCGTCGCTGGCGACGGCAACAGCGTGCTCCTCCGCCGGCCACGCCATCGGCGCGGCTTTCCATCTGATCAAGTACGGAATGGCGGACGTGATGCTGGCGGGCGGCACCGACGCTCCCATCACCTACGGGATGATGCGAGGATGGGAATCGGTGCGCGTCCTGGCCACCGGCAACGGCGATCCCAGCCGCGCCTGCCGGCCGTTTTCGGCGGATCGCGAAGGATTCGTTCTGGGTGAAGGCTCCGGAGTGCTTTTCCTTGAGGAAATGGAACACGCACGAAAGCGGGGCGCAAAAATCATCGCCGAGCTGGCTGGCTTCGGGATGAGTTCCGATGCCAGCCACATTACGCAGCCGAGCGTCATTGGCCCGGCGCGCGCCGTGCGCATGGCGATGGAGGAAGCTGGCGTCACGCCGCAGGACGTGGATTACGTCAACGCGCACGGCACGGGTACGCAGCTGAACGACGTGACGGAGACGCGGGTGATCAAGGAAGTTTTCAGGGAGGACGCGCATCGCGTCGCGATCAGCTCCACCAAGTCCATGCACGGCCACGCCATGGGCGGTACCGGCGCTATTGAACTGGTGGCGACCTTGATGGCTCTGGAGCGGGGCGTGATTCCTCCCACCGCCAACTACACTCGCCCGGATCCCCAATGCGACCTGGACTACGTTCCCAATCAGGCGCGCGAGAAGAAGGTGCGGGCCGCCCTGTCGAATTCTTTCGCTTTTGGAGGACTGAACGCGGTCCTCCTGGTTCGGCAGATGGAATAGGCCGCGCCGTAGGCGGGTGTGAAAATCAACGGGGCTCGAGAAATGATTCGCCGAAGAATTGCCATTTTGACTCTCAGCGTGGGTTCTGGGCACGTGCGCGCCGCCGAAATGATTGACCGTGCGCTGGCGGAGGGCGGCGAGGATGTGGAGATTCAAATCCTGGACGCCATCGGGCTGGCGCACCCGTGGTTCGTGTGGGCCTACGTGCAGACTTATTGGTGGATGCTGCGGCACGCGCCGGGATTCTGGCGCCGCTTGTTTGAGCGCCGCCAGGCCAAGCGTCATCGCGCCACCGCTCCTGAATGGTTCTTTCGGTGGGGTTGCGCTCCGGTCCTCAAGCGGCTGAAGCAGTTCGCTCCGCACCTGGTGGTGGTGACCGAAATTGGGGCGGCGGAAATCGCCGCGCTGGGCAAGCGCGACGGTTATTTCAGCGCGCCTATCCTGGCGGTGCAGACTGATTTCCAAACCGAACCGCCTTGGGTCCAGCCCGAGATTGACATTTACTGCGTCGCCAGCGACGAGGCAAAGCTGCAACTGATTTCATGGGGTGTCTCTCCCAATCGGCTGTTGCTTTGCGGTGTTCCGATTGATCCCGCATTTGCCCTGCCCTTTGATCGAGGTGAACTCTTGCAAGCTCTGGGACTCGACCCGCGACGACCGGTGGTCCTGGTGATGGGCGGAGGCATGGGGCCCATGCCCATGGATGAAATCATCCAGAGCCTGGAACTTTGCGGGTTGCCCTTGCAGGTTGTAGCCGTTGCCGGGCACGACCAGGCCTTGCGCGCGCGGCTGGATGCCTTGCGCGGCAAGCTGGCGCTGGATATTCATCCCTTCGGCTGGAGCGACCGGATTCCGGAATTCATGGCCGCGGCCGGATTGCTCGTCACCAAACCCGGAGGTGTGACTTCGTCAGAAGCTCTGGCGGCGGGGTTGCCGATGGTTTTGACGCACCCTATCCCGGGGCCGGAAGAACGCCACGCGAAATACCTGGTAGGCCTTGGAGTCGCGGTCCGTGCGGACGATTCCCGGCAGATTCCCCAGCTTGTGCACAGCCTGCTGGGCGATCCGGATCGACTGAAGGAAATGGGGCGCCGCGGGCGCGATATCGCGCGGCCTGACGCCGCGCACGCGGTGGCGCAGGTGGGCAGGGCCATGCTGGAACGCGGAACGTATATTGATCTGCTGGCCACCACCCACGTTCGGCCCGGCGAATCCGCGTACCTGATGTAGTCAGCGAGCCCTTCCGCCTGCTTGTCAAGTCCTGCGTCAGAGCGCAGAGGCTCGATCGGAAAGCAGCAAATGTTCAACGGACTTCGCAAGTTATTCGAGAGCGTTGTGATTGGCGATTCCGTTCCCGCCTTGGTTCGGTGGGGCGAGAGTCTCCGGCGTCCATTAGTGCAAAA
>OFHG01000622.1_pt1 | contig 13842 bp, 16 predicted proteins | sample 1521931 | NCBI WGS metagenome assembly OFHG01 (sample SAMEA2468438, study PRJEB22500) | soil metagenome | biome: Glassland; feature: Farmland; material: Clay | place: Australia | collected 2013-01-31 | depth 0.55 m
CCCCCCCTCGCGCAGGCCGCGCACGGTCTGCCCGGAAACAGACCCGGCGATGCGCCCCTGCGCCTCCTCGTTGGAGCCGCGTATGTGCGGGGTCATCACCACGTTGGGCAGGTCCACGAACGGGTTGCGCGTGGGGGGCTCCTCGCTCCAGGTGTCGATGCCCGCCGCGGCCACCTTGCGGCGCCTGCTTAAGGTCGCCATGCCGCCGGGCGCGGTCGGCTGATGTCCCGGGGCGGCGTTGCAGTCGTTGTCCATGACGAGCACCACGGCGTCGGTGCCCTCCTGCGCCATGTTCAGAAGCGGCGGGATCCCTCCGTGCAGGAACGCGGAATCGCCGATCGCGGCGATCGTCTCGCGGTCGACCACGCCCGCAGCGCGCATCCCTCCCGCGAGGCCCAGGCTCGATCCGAGGTTCAGCTTCATGTCGCCGTTGAGGATGTGGCTGAACTCGTGCCCGATGACACCTTGGAGTTCATCGCGGGACAGCAATTCGAGGCAACCGCGCGTCACGGTGATGGCCGCGTCGCCGGCACGGCGCAGGCCAAAGCGCACGAGCTGCAGGAAATCCGTGGCGACCTGCTCGCCGGCCGGCAGGTCCGGATCACAGGCGCGGTTCTTGATCAGCACATGCTCGGAGAACACCCCCTCGTGCACGAGCACGTCGGGCGGGGCGGTGCGGATATAGTAGCCGCCGACGCCGAGCCGGCCGGCCAGGTCCGTATCCCGCGCATAGCACCAGTCCTCGAGATGCGCGTTCCAGCAGTCGGCGAGCGAGAGCGCGAAATCGCGCGCCCCGTCGTCCAGGAAGCGGCTGCCCTCGACCAGGGCGGCGATGGCGATGGCCAGCGTGAAGGTGTTCACACCCGGATCCTCCTCCCAGCGGTCCTGGCCGGTGGCCGGGCCCTCGCGGGCGATGAAGGAGAGCGCCCGGACCACCATGTCGCGCACCGGGATGCCGGCCAGTTCGCCATGCTCGTACAGGGCCGAGGCCAGCAGCACCGGGAAGGCGGCCTCGTCGAGCTGGATGCCCTGCCAGAAGGCCTTGCCGCCCAGCCACTGGTTCTGCAGCCAGTGCCCGTCGGCCTGCTGCGTGGCCATCAGGTAGCGCAGCACGTCGCGGGCGTCGTCATAGGCGCCCATGGCCACCATGGCCCCGGCCGTCTCCACCAGATCGCGCGCCCACACCAGGTGGTAGCCGCCGCGGCTCTGGCTGCTCTCGCCCCAGGGTACGGACAGGCTGGCCACCGCCGCCCCGCAGTAGGTGCGGTCCTGGTGCACCTTCAGCACCATGCCGGACAGCGCCAGCATGCGCCGCATCTCCCCGGTGACCTGCGGCGGGCGCATCTGCGACAGCCAGCCCTGCCAGGCCGCGCACTGCGCATGCCATTCCGCGTCGAAGCCATCGAGCAGCGCCGCATGCGCCAGCGTCGCCGCCGCGTCGGGGCTGGTGCCGAGCCCCAGGGCCAGCGTTGCCACCGGCGGCAACTCGCCCATCAGCGTCACCGCCCCGGGGCCGGCGCGCTCGTACTGCCAGCGCATGCGCCCGTGGCGATGGAAATCCTGCCAGCCGTCGCTGGCCTCCAGGCAGCCGACCGAGCAGCGGCCCCAGGCATCGGCCGCCTCGCTCCCCGCCGCGGCCATCAGCGCCAGCCCGAACGGCCCCTGCTCGGCCCACAGCACCGAGCGTCCGTTGTGCCTGCCCACATGGGCCATATTGTTATCGGCGTCGCCGCCGAGCCGGGCGGCCAGGAGCGCATACGGACGCAGGCTGGCATCGCCATCCAGGCGACAGTCGATCAACAGCACATCGCGACGCTGCGAGGGACAGATGCGCAACGTGAAGGTGAAGCGCGCGTGGTGATGCACGATCTCGACCGCCGGTACCCCGGGGCTGGGCAGGCGCAGCTCGTAGTCGTTCAGGCGGCGCAGCTCCACCCAGAAGCCGCGGTCGTCGGCGATGATGAAGCCGAGGTCGCGAATCTGCGGGATGTCGATGCGGGGATAATAGGCCTCGGTGACGATGCCCTCGGCCACCGTGAACCAAAGCCTGGCGGAGCCGAGGCTGGTGCCGACCATATCCTTGCCGGCATGGGCCCAGGTCGGGAAGGGATGGGTGGCGGCCGGTGCCTCGCTGAGGCGCCGTTCAGGAATCGGACGGTCCATCGAGGAATTCCATGTCCTGCCACAGATGGGTCGGGTGCCCCTCGGCGTCGCGGAAGCGCAACCCCTGCTGGCGGGGCACCATGCGGTGGGCGCGCCCGTAGCTGTCCTCCTGCACCTCCGAGCCCTCGTCGGCGGACAGGATGATCAGGTCCTGGTCGAGCAGCACATCGGTGATCTCGTAGGCCTGATTCAGGTAGCGCACGCGCCGGCCGATCAGGGCGCGCAGCGCCCGGCTATCGCCGATCAGCTGCTCAAGAGCCATCCCGGCCATGTTCGCCCCCTTTCTGCCTTTGCACCATCATCGATGACCATAGAAAGCGGGGAAGCCGGCGTCAATGACGCCGCCGCCGCCAGCGATTAGGCTTGGCCGCATGCACTGGAACATCTTCGTCAACGCCAGCCCGCTGGGCATCCCGCTGCTGCGCTGGGCGGCCGCGCTTCTCGTGCTGTTCGCCTTCGTCGTGGCGCAGCGCGTGCTCGTGCGCAGCTACCACCGCATCACCCAGGCCATCGCCGGGCGCACCGACAGCCATGTCGACGACCTGCTGTTCGAGGCCGCCGAGAAGCCGGCCTACTGGCTGATCCTGCTCATCGGCATCCTCGCCACCGTGCATGTGCTGAACCCGCCTGCGGCCGACTTCCCGCTGCTGGGCCCGATCGACCACGGCGTGCGCATCGCCGCCATCGTGCTCGCCGCCTGGTTCCTGTGGCGCCTGATCGACGGCACGGCGGCGCATATGGCCGCGCGCGCGGGGCATGCCGAGGCCGGCTTCGACATGCAGATCCTGCCCTTCATCGCCAAGACCCTGAAGGCCTTCCTCGTCGTCACCGGCGTGCTCGTCGTGGCCCAGAACCTCGGCTATTCCATCTCCGGGCTCATCGCCTCGCTGGGCATCGGCGGCATCGCCGTGGCCATGGCGGCGCGCGACTCCATCGCCAACGTCTTCGGCTCGCTGATGATCCTGATCGACCGCCCGTTCACCATCGGCCAGTGGATCAAGACGAAGGATTTCGAGGGCGTGGTCGAGGAGATCGGCTTCCGCTCCACGCGCATCCGCACCTTCGCCAAGACCCTGGTCAACGTGCCGAACTCGATACTGGCCAATATGGTCATCGACAATATCGACGCCATGCCGAAAAGGCGCATCGCCATGCGCATCGGCCTGACCTACGACACGACGCCGGTGCAGCTGCAGGCGGCGATCGACGGCATCGAGTCCATGCTGAAGGGGCACACCGGCGTGGACCAGGAATTCCATATGGTCAAGTTCGACGAGTTCGCCGACTCCTCGCTGTCGATCTACCTGTACTACTTCACGGCCACGACGCGCTGGGACGAGCACCTGCAGGTGCGCCAGGAGATCAACCTCGCCATCATGGAGATGCTTACGGGCATGGGCCTGTCCTTCGCCTTCCCGACCCGCACCGTGCACATCGAAAAGGGCTAGCGCTTGGCCCGGTTGCTGATCGGCATCGGCATCGCCCTGGTCATCGCGGGGATCCTGTGGCCGTGGATCGCCAGGCTGGGACTCGGAAGGCTGCCCGGGGACATCGTCATCAGCCGCGGGCACACGCGCATCTATTTCCCCATCGTCACCAGCATCCTGATCAGCCTCATCCTGAGCCTGATCCTCTGGCTGTTACGTAAATAATGCAAAGCCATGCGCGGGCATGGCGTTCATCGACAGTTCAGCATGAAATCCCCCGCTGCCGCCGATTCGGGGCGCACCCCGGGCTAGGAACACCCCCATATTTGATTGTGCACTGGCTCACATCGCAGGGCATCTCCACCCTCTTATGTTGGCGCCGTGGATGCCCCAGGGCATCCCGGGCCCCGGCCCGAGGCCGGGGCAAAGGAGAGCATGATGAACAGGACAACGCAGATCCATGCCACCCTGAACGCGCTGGCGCTCGCCGGCATGCTGGCCCTCGGCGCCACCCCGGCCATGGCGGCAACCATCGCCACCCCGGCGGCACCGGTCACCCCGGCCGTGGCGTCGACGTCGGTAACACCGACGGTGCCGGCCACGCCCGCCATCGACGATGCGGCCGAGACCCCGGAGGTGGGCGAGGTGGAGGCGGCCGATACCGTCGCCGGCATCGAGGCCCAGGAGGTCGAGACCCCGGAGATCACCAGCATCAATACGCCCCAGGTCGAGACGCCCCAGGTCAACATACCCGAAGACCGCTAAAGCGACCGATCCCCCCGGGCCGTCCCGGGGGGATACCTTCCCTAATTCCAGGAGCTAGAACATGAAACGATTCATCCCCATCGTTGCCGTGGCGCTGCTGTTGCCGCTGTCCATCCAGGCGCAGGAGCCGCGCATCACCGCCAGCCTGACGCCGTCCTACTTCAGCGGCAGCTACGGCACGGGCTCGCGCACCGATATCTTCTACCTGCCGCTGGATCTGCAGACGGATATCGGCGCCTGGACGCTGAAGGCGACCATCCCCTACCTCCGCGTGCACAGCCACGGCGCCATCATCGCCGGCGGCACCGTCGTCGGCACCACCAATGGCCGGCCCGCGACGCACGGCGGCCTGGGCGACATCTGGCTGCAGGCCCGCTACCGCATCCATCTCGACGATCGCGGCGAATCGATCTCGCCCTACCTGAAGCTCAAGCTCGGCACCGCCTCGCGCGCCCAGGGCCTGGGTACCGGCGCCAACGACTACGAATACGGCGGCATCCTGCGCCTGCGCGCGGGCGAGCGCCTGTTCCCGTTCGCGCAATTGGGCTACCGCGTGCGCGGCCAGGCGGCGGGCTTCGTGCTGAACGACACCCTGACCTACCAGGCCGGAGCCAGCTATCTCGTCGATACCGCCAACATCGCCACCGTGCTCTATGCCGGCCACGCCTCCTCCCAGCCGGGCCTCGCCGCGGCCTCGGCACTCATCGGTGCCTGGAACTACCGCCTGCGGCCCGATTCCGAGTTCCAGGCCTACGGCCTGCTGGGACTGTCCACCGGCAGCCCGGACTACGGCGGCGGGCTCAGCTACCTCTACCACTTCTGATTAAGGGCCTGTTCGCTGCTGTCCCAAACGATGCCAATCAAGGCGCGAGGGATGACGTTTGGTGCCTCCAAATGAATCCCGAGCAACGCGGAGTGGACTCGTTTGGGGCGCAGCCCGTAGGCTGCCGGCCATGAGTCACCATGAGATCGAGGCATATGTGGACGGCGCCTGCTCCGGCAACCCGGGGCCGGGGGGCTGGGGGGTGCTGCTGCGCAAAGGCAGCCATGAAAAGGAGCTGTACGGGGGGGAGCCGGCGACGACGAACCAGCGCATGGAGCTGACCGCCGCCATCGAGGCATTGCGCGCACTGAAGCGCCCCAGCCGCATCACCATCCATTCCGATTCCAAGTACGTCGTCACCGGCATCACCGAGTGGATCCACGACTGGAAGCCCCGCGGCTGGAAGACGGCCGGCAAGAAGCCGGTGGCCAACCTGGAGCTGTGGCAGGAGCTCGACCGCCTGGCGGCACAGCACAAGGTGTCCTGGCAATGGGTCAAGGGCCATGCCGGGCATGAGGGCAACGAGCGCGCCGACGAGCTGGCCCGGCGCGGCGTCCCGGGGGCAAAAGCCAAGCCGTGAGTCCCGCGGCGCTGTGGCTGCTGATCGTCATCGCCAACGCAGCACCCCTGGCCGGGCGCAGGCTCGGCCCCGCCATGCCGCTGGATTTCGGGCTCTCGCTCCCCGACGGCCAAAGGCTCTTCGGTGCCCACAAGAGCTGGCGCGGGCTCATGCTGTCCGTCATCGGCACCGCGCTCTGCGCCGCAATCCTGCAGCTGCCGATATCCACCGGCATCACGGTGGCGCTCTGGGCCATGGTGGGCGATATGCTGGCCAGCCTCGGCAAGCGCCGCATGGGCATCGCCCCGGGCGGCAAGGCCACGGCACTCGACCAGCTGCCGGAATCGCTGCTTCCCCTGATCATGGTCGGCCGCCCGGCGCTGTCCTGGACCACGATCGCCGTGCTTTCGCTCGCCTTCATGGCCTTCGACATCGGGCTACGCCTCGCCTACGCCCGCATGCGGGCTCGGGAGTGAAGGGTGAAACGTGAAGGGGCGATTCACCCTTCACCCTTCACCCTTCACCCTTCACCCTTCACCCTTCACCCTTCACCCTTCACCCTTCACCCTTCACCTCGATGAAGCGTATGAAGCGTGACTTCGGGTGGGCAGTTATACCGCACATCCACGACGCTATAACCGCTGCCGTTCGAGGTGTAGCCGGCCATCTGATGATGGCGCCAGGCGCCGCGGCAGACCCGGCGCGGGGCGGCGGCATTGTAGTATGGGGTAAAGCCGCCGGGCAGGCAGACCTGGCCGCCATGGGTATGCCCGCACAGCATCAGATCGAAGCCGATGTGCGCCGCCTGCCGGTAGATCTCCGGCGAATGCGCCAAGAGCACCGAGGCGGCGCTCAGCGGGATCTCGGTGGTCGCCGTCTCATTAATAACGACGCGGAAGTAGTGCGGACCGGCGGTGCCTGCCAGATACAATCGATCCTCGCCGCGCTCGATCACCGTCGATTCGTTGAGCAGCATATGGATGTCCATGGCCTCCAGATCCGGCACCATCTCGATGAAGTCGTGGTTGCCGAGGATGGCGTAGACAGGCCCCTTCAGCGCCGCCCGCAGCCGGCCCATGGCCGCCACCGTGGCCGAAAAACCGCCATAGGTGCGGGCGCGGTAGTCGCCGGTCAGCACGCAGATGTCGTAGGAGAGCCCCGACACCGCCTCGATCAGCGTATCCGTGGTGTCGGTGCGCGCATCCAGGTGCAGGTCGGACAGCTGCAGCATGGTGAAGCCGGCGAAGCCCGCCGGCAGGTGGGGAATGGCCACCCGGTTGTGGCGCAGCCGGATATCCGCGGCATTGCGCTGGCCGCGCCGGTACAGCCCGGTGAGTCTGAGGGCGGCGCGGATGAAGGCATGGATCGAATACCAGTTCTCGATATGGAAGAAGTTGCGCCCGCGCCCGAAGACCTGGGTCACATGCTCGCGCTCGATGCCGAGCCGCTGGCGCAGGTGCACCGGGCCGACGCGCTCGGCGAGCCGCGTCTCCTCATTCATGGGAAGGCTCACGGGGAGACCGCGGCCGGGGAGGCCGACGCCGGGGAGATCGCCTCCGGGGACAGGCCGCCGGGGCTGACGATGGAGGCCGGCAGATGGCTGCCCGGCGGCGGCACCACCACCAGGCGCAGCGTCACCGGGCGATCCTTGGCCTCGGCCTTGGCCAGATCGACATCGACCTGCTGGCCCGTATCGCGCAGGTACAGCTTGAGACGCTCCCCCGGCTTCACGTCCTTGACGACGATGGTGCTCTGGCCCCCATCCTCCATGCCGGTCGGCACCGCACAGCACAATTCGAGTCCGGATTTGACGTTCAGGCCCCTGGCATCGAGGCGATGCACCGCCGATTCCGGCAGCCGCAGCAGCTTGCCGTTGCGCATCACGCGCAGCCAGACGTCGCGGCGGCTGGGTATCGGCGCTGGCTTCGGCAGTGCGCCCGTCTGCAGGAAATCGAGGATGAAGCCCAACCGGTCCAGGGACAGCGCCGGGGTATGGTGGTCCCCTGTGATGGCGGCGTTCGGCTCATTCGGGAGAAACGCCGAGGACGTGGCGACGATGAGATCGGAGCTGGCGAAGGATTCGTCGGCGACATAGACGTTGAGCACCGGCAATCCCGCCAGCTCCTGGCCCTCGGCCCGGTCGAGCTGCCACAAAAAATCGCTGCCCGGCACCATCTCGTTGGCCTGCAGGTTGCCGACCGAGCTGACGGATGCCACATCGGCCAGCAGTTGTGCCGCATGGGTGCCGTAGTGCGGGGTGGACAGGAACACGGCGCGGCGGATGGGACCCTTGCCGTGGTGCAGCAGGTACTGGCGCAGGACGAGCCCACCCATCGAATGGGCGACGATGTCGACCTGTTTGAAGTTGGCGAGATAGCGCTCGAGCTGTTCCTCGATGACCTCCAGCGGCGGATAGCGGAACAGGGCGATGCCGGTGTTGTAGGTGAAATAGTAGATGTCGCGGTGCAGCCTGGCCTTGACCTTCTCCAGCGCCTCGGGCGGCGGCCAGGAGAACTCGCTGCCGTTCCAGCCGTGCACCAGGATGATCGGCACCGCATCCGGGTATTCGGGCTCCTGCAGCTGGTCGATGGCGCGCCACTGGTTCCACAGTGCCGCCGTCGATTCGCGGCTGCTGGTGGCGCAAGCCGTGAGAAGCAGCGTCGCCGCCAGCATTGCCAGTAGCATCGGAGCCATTCGCATCGGGGCCATTCGCTTCCATGCTCGCATGGGCAAATCATCGACCATCGACGCCCGGCTGCCAAGCGCCGGGGGTTGGCAAAAAGTTCTCGTTATGGTGTCATGATATCCATGAAGTTCGTTTTCGACCTATTCCCGGTCCTGCTGTTCTTCGCCGCATTCAAGCTGGCCGGCATCTTTACGGCCACCGCCGTGCTCATGGCGGCATCCCTGGCCCAGACCCTGATCTTCCGCGTCATCAAGGGGAAATTCGAGACCATGCATGTGGTCACCCTGGTGCTGGTCGCCATCTTCGGCGGCGCCACGCTGGCCTTCCACGATGCCGCCTTCATCCAATGGAAGCCCACCGTCATCAGCTGCCTGTTCGCCGCCGCCCTCTTGGGCGCGCGCTACCTCATTGGCCGCAACCTGATCCAGCAGTTCCTGGGCAGCCGCCTGACGCTGCCGGACGAGATCTGGGACAAGCTGAACGTCGCCTGGGCCGTCTACTTCATGGTCACGGCGGCGAGCAACGCCTTCGTCATCCTCAGCTTCGACACCAGCACCTGGGTCGACTTCCACACCTTCGGCATGTCCGCCATCACCGGCAGCTTCGTCATCGGCCAGACCCTGTATCTCGCCCGCCAGCTGCGCACCGCCGAAGCCGGGAGCGACTGATCCAATCCGATTCTCCGTGAAGGGCCGGCTCTGCCGGCCTTTTTCATGCCCTCTTGCGCCGGCGTCGGCCGCGGCCTATCGTTTTACAAAATCTGCATCGATAGGAGATATGTATGCAAACGGTCACGGTGTCCCCGAAATTCCAGATTGTCATCCCGAGCAAGGTGCGCGAATACCTGGATCTGCATTCCGGCGAGAAGCTGCAAGTGATCCCGTATAACGGCCGCATCGAGCTGGTGCCGGTGCGCCCGATGCCGTCGATGCGCGGCTTTCTCGCAGGCATCGACACGACGGTGCCGCGCGACGGCGACCGGGTATGAACCTCGTCGATTCCTGCGGCTGGCTGGAGTACTTCGCCGGCGGCCCCAACGCCGGGTTCTTCGCCCCGGCCATCGAGGATGTCGAGCATCTGGTCGTGCCCTCGATCTGCGTGCTGGAGGTGTTCAAGCGCGTGTTGCAGCAGCGGGACGAGAACGATGCCATCCGTGCCGCGGCGATGATGCGCCAGGGCGCACTCGTCGACCTGGATGCGACGATCGCCATGGATGCGGCAAGGCTCGGCGTGCAGCACGGCCTGCCACTGGCCGACAGCGTCATCCTGGCCACGGCGCAGGCGCGCTCGGCCACGATCTGGACCCAGGATGCCGATTTCGAGGGCCTGCCGGGCGTCAATTACATCCGCAAGTGAACCGCTTCCTCTCCGGCAGCTTCGTAATCGGCCAGACGCTTTATCTCGCCCGCCACATGCGCACCGCCGAGGCCGAGACCGACTGAACCAACAACCGAATCCTCCGAAAGGGCCGGCCATGCCGGCCCTTTTTCTTGGTATCGCTCCAACGTGAAGGGGGATTTCCACCCCGCTTGCCGGAGCGCCGCACGGACGGGACTGGCGAACGGATCGGCGCAATATGTTGCGCCCGTTCGCGGCCCGGCTAGGCGGGAGACGCGCCGGCCCTGCGGGCGGCCTTCTTTGGTTCTTTCTTGGCCGCGCAAGAAAGAACAAGGGACGGTATTTTGGCTCGGGGCATCCCTGCCCCTCGCCCGGCGGGCGACCTCCGGTCGTCCAAACGGCTGTCCTGCCCTTTTGTGCGCCCATTCGCGGGCCGGTGCTGATCTCCAGAAGCCTGTGGGGGACAAAACCGTTGTTGTCCTTTCTTGCATGCCCAAGAAAGGACCAAAGAAGGGCACCCCGGAACCAGCCTGCCCTTCGGGTCCCCGATCCTGCATGCTCAAAAGCGGCCGCGGCTCCGCCGCTCTACTCCGCTTTTGAACACTGGTCCCGGCAGTCTGCTAGCGGGGGATCAAGAGTGTGAAGAGGGCTTGCCGGGGCGCCGCACGGATGGGGCTGGCGAACGGATCGGCGCTGATCTCCACCCTGCCATCTAAGTCAAGCTATCGCTTGACTATATAGCGGTACTGGTCAAGTATTTACTTGACTCATAGGCGGAATTGGTCAAGCGATCGCTTGACCTTAGGTGGTGGCGATGAAAGCGACGGCCTTGAAACAACTGGACAAAACCCTGGCCGGCATGAGATCCGCGCTGGCGGTGCAGCCGCCGGCGCGCGGCTGGCTGCGCGCGATCCGCGATGCCCTGGGCATGAGCGGGCCGCAGCTGGCGAAGCGCATGCGCATGACCAAGCAGGGCGTGGCCGATCTCGAAAAGAAGGAGGTTTCCGGTTCGATCTCGCTGAACACGCTGCGCAAGGCGGCCGAGGCCATGGATTGCGTCCTCGTCTATGCCGTGGTGCCGCGCGACAGCCTCACGGCCATCGTGGAGCGGCAGGCACGCAAGGTGGCCGAAGGCCATGCCGCCTACAGCGCGCACACCATGCTGCTGGAGGACCAGCTGCCGTCCGCCGAGGAGAGGCGGGCGGCAATCGACGCGGCCACGGCGGAGCTCGCGCGCACCATGCCGAAGAACCTCTGGGACTAGGGCCTGTTCACATAAAATGCGAACGAAGCGCTGCTGCCCGAAACGGAGCCAGGCAAGGCGCGAGGAGCGAAGTTTGGTGAATCCAAATCAACGACGAGCAACGCAGCATGGCTCCGTTTCGGGCGCAGCCCTGCGGGACGGGCCGTTTTTCCGTCTCGCGGCGTTATGCCTCGCTTGTGTGCAACAAGCACGCGGCGCTCACCATGCCTTGCGAGGCCATAAATACGGCCACGTCGCTGCGCCCGTATTTTATGTGAACAGGCCCTAGGCCTTGGACCTCGCGTACCCCGACGGCGCCACCCCGCTCGATGCCGACGAGGCCGAGGGCTTGCGCCTGACGCACGTCACCACGCGCCAGGAGCTGAACATCTTCGAGCAGGAGAACATCCGGCTGGGCGCCGCCTGGGCCTTCGCGCGCCGGCGGCCGCACATCCTCAGCGAGGCCTTCATGCGCGAGCTGCACCGGCGCATGTTCGGCCATGTCTGGCGCTGGGCCGGCGAGTTCCGGCAATCCGACAAGAACATCGGCGCGCCGCGCGAAACGATCGGCATCGCCCTGCGCCAGCTTTGTGACGACGTGCGTTACTGGATCGAGCACGGCACGTACGCACCGGACGAGATCGCCGCCCGCTTCCATCACCGCCTGGTGGCCATCCACCCGTTCGCCAACGGCAACGGCCGGCATGCCAGACTCGTCACCGACCTGCTGCTGGAAAAGCGCCTCGGCCGCCCCCGCTTCACCTGGGGCGGCGCCGACCTGGAGCAGACCGGCGTTGCCCGCCAGCGCTACATCGCCGCCCTGCAGGCGGCCGACCGCGGCGACGATGCCCCACTGCTGGCCTTTGTTCGCTCCTAGGTCCCGGGCGGAGCCGACCCGTGCCGCATTCGACCGACCCCGCTACCGAAGCCGGCAGCTTCGTGATCGGCCAGACCCTGTATCTCGCCCGCCATCTCCGCACCGCCGAAGCCGAGAGCGACCGAACCACCCGATCCGACCTACCAATAAGTGCACTGTTGCCTGCCAGCCCATTGACCTATAGTCGGCTGGGGTTGGGAGGAACAATGGATCAAGAAGAGCAACAGTTTCTGAATGAGCTGGAAAAGAAGCTTTGGACCAGTGCCAACAAGCTGCTGCCATCGCTCGATGCCTCCCAATACAAGCATGTGGTGCTGGGGCTGGTGTTCCTCAAATATGTTTCCGATGCCTTCGATCTGCGCCGCGAGCAGCTGAAAGCGCTACTGCAGGATGAGGCCAACGATTACTACCTCGACCCTGCGGACTTCGGCAGCACCGAAGAGTATGAAGCCGAGATCGCCGAGGAGTTGGAGCAGCGCGACTACTACGCCGAGGCCAATGTCTTCTGGGTGCCGGCACCGGCGCGCTGGCAGTTCCTGCAGGACAAGAACAAGGTGGTCATCACCGGCGAGCTGGATCTTGATGGCAAGAAGATCCGCTCCATCGGCCAGCTGATCGACAACGCCCTGGAGGCGATCGAGCACGACAACCCCAAGCTCAAGGGCGTGCTCAACAAGAACTACACCCGCTTGCAGATCGACCAGGCCAAGCTCGGCGAGTTGATCGATCTCGTCAGCACCATCCCCTTCATCCACAGCACGCTGAATTCCAAGGATATCCTCGGCCATGTCTACGAATATTTCCTCGGCCAGTTCGCGCTCGCCGAGGGCAAGAAGGGCGGCCAGTTCTACACCCCCAAATCCATCGTCTCGCTGATCGTGCAGATGCTGGAGCCGTTCAAGGGCCGCGTGTACGACCCGGCCATGGGCTCCGGCGGCTTCTTTGTGCAATCCGAGCATTTCATCCGCAATCATCAGGGCCGCATCGGCGATGTCTCCATCTACGGGCAGGAAGCCAACCACACCACCTGGCAACTGGCGGCGATGAACATGGTGATACGCGGTATCGATTTCAATTTCGGCAAACAGCCCGCCAGCACCTACACCCACGATCAGCATCCCGACCTTCGCGCCGACTATGTGATGGCCAATCCGCCCTTCAACATGAAAGAGTGGGATACCGGCGTGGATGAGCACGACCCGCGCTGGGTCTATGGCAAACCGCCCAGAGGCAATGCCAACTTCGCCTGGATGCAGCACATGCTGTATCACCTCGCCCCCAACGGCTCCATGGGCCTGCTGCTCGCCAACGGCTCGATGAGCTCCAACACCAGCGGCGAAGGCGAGATTCGCAAAGCCCTGATCGAGCATGATCTGGTGGAATGCATGGTGGCGCTGCCCGGCCAGCTCTTCACCAACACCCAGATTCCCGCCTGCATCTGGTTCCTCACCAAAAACAAAAAAGCACGCACCTCCGCCAGCGGCAGAGCCCTGCGCGACCGTAGCGGCGAAGTGCTTTTCATCGACGCCCGCAACCTCGGCTACATGAAAGATCGCGTGCTGCGCGATTTCACGCAGGATGATCTGGATAAGGTCACGAGCACCTACCACAACTGGCAAAGCGGAGAGGCCTACGAAGACGAAGCAGGCTTCTGCGCCAGCGTGGATTTGGCGGGAATCCAGAAGCACGATTTCGTACTCACCCCCGGCCGCTATGTCGGCGCTGCCGACGAGAAAGATAACGGCGAACCCTTTGCCGAAAAGATGGCGCGCCTGACCGGGCAACTCAGCGAGCAATTCGCCGAGAGCGACCGGCTGGAAGCGGAGATCAAAAAGAATCTGGCGGGGATTGGCTTCAATGTCTGAGTGGGCCACTCGACCGCTGGGCGAATTACTTGAACTGGTGATTGACCATCGAGGAAAAACGCCAAATAAGATGGGCTACGATGATTTCCATGATTC
>OFHG01000623.1_pt1 | contig 13833 bp, 11 predicted proteins | sample 1521931 | NCBI WGS metagenome assembly OFHG01 (sample SAMEA2468438, study PRJEB22500) | soil metagenome | biome: Glassland; feature: Farmland; material: Clay | place: Australia | collected 2013-01-31 | depth 0.55 m
GACATGGAGCGCATACCAATTGCCTGTCCGCCGATGGCAATCAGCACGATCGACCAGAACGGCAATTGATAATGGACGATCACAGACCAGATAAAAGTCCAGCTAAAGTTGGGAATCAGGTCAAAACCATACCCACCTGAGGTTGGGAACCATTTTAAATCGATTGCAAAAATAACCAGTAAAATAATCGCCATGCCAAATGCCGGTAAATTGCTTACAAAAATGCTGACGGGCATAAGGACCTTATCAAAGCCCCCCTTGAGATAAGCTGCCAACACGCCGAGGGTGTTCCCGATCAGCCAGCCGGCGATGATCGCCGGGAACTGCAGACACACTGTCCACCAGATGGAATTTCTGAGAATATCGGCAACCGGTCTGGGATATTGACTGAAAGAGATACCGAAATCGCCACGCAACATATTTTTCACATAAATGAAAAACTGCACAAGCATAGGTTGGTTGGTTCCAAACAGCTCCACATAATGCTCGTAGACAGCTTTCATGCCTGTCGAACTGGACATGCCTTGGGCAAGCCTTGAAACGATGGCTGCCACTGGATCTCCTGGCATCAGGCGCGGCAGGATGAAATTCAACACGAATGCACAAACAAAAGTAATCAGGAACCAAAGCAGCTTGTTAAGGAAATACTGTCGGTATCCTTTCAACTCAATACCTCCTCTTAATGCAAATGAGTTCGGAATACCTCAAACCCAATCCCACGATGCATCGTTATGTTGGAATTTTAGCGCAAAGCTCCAAAATTCCAACACAACGACTTTCTTCCGGAAAAGAGGTTACCTGATCTGTATTCCAGACCATGAAAAATCAACAGCCATGTTCCGGGGTTGGTGGGACATGGCTGTTTGAATTCATGACGGTTTACTGCTTGACCAAAGTCAGGTTATAGAGACCTGCGATGCTCCAACCGTCGGTCAAATCAAGAGGCGGGACGGGCGGATTGGTGCCATCACCCTCGTGAGGGAAGTTTGTCCAAACGCTCTCGTTCACCGTGTGGAACGATTGAGGACGGTACATCAGCGTGAAGGAAGGGATATCGGTCAGGTACATCTTGACCAATTCGGTGTAGTCAGCCTTCATCTTGGCTTCATCGGATAGAGTGGGAATCTCTTGGATCAATTTGTCGGCATCAGGATTCTTATAGTTGCCAAAGTTGCCGTTCCAGTTGTTCGTGGTCCCAGCGAATTCAGAGCTCATAAATTTGCGGACGCGATTCCAGGGCTCGGCCGGGCCAGCACCATCATTATACATCATGAAGATGTCATAGCCCTGTTTGGGGAGAGGCCAGTTGGTGACGACAGTCTGGTAAACGCCCCAATCAGGGTAGTTGGTCGTGATATCAATGCCGATCGCTTTTCCGGCGGCCGCCACCACCTCAATCGCAGCCCGCCAATCGGACCAGCCGTCGGGGCAGGTGGCTACATAGTGAAGGTCCTTGCCATTGTATTCACGCCAGCCATCGCCATTGGTGTCTACGATCCCGGCATCATCCAGGAGCTTCTTGGCGCCTGCGACATCATTGCCAATCCACTGCAGGTCCTTAACAGCAGTCTGGTCGTACAGGGCTTGCTCGCCAGGTGTGGGGTTCATGAGCGAGCGAGGAACCTGTGCAAAGGTAGCCGATTGGTTGGTCATGGCGTTAGCGATGATGGTGTCATAGTCCACCGCGATGGCGATCGCCTTGCGGACCGCGACCTGGTCCAAACCGTAGGAAGCCAGGTTGTAGAAGGCGGTCGGGAGGCTGGCGCCAATGCCATAAGGAGCATCAGGCAGGTAAGTGGAGATGGGCAGGTTATCCTTCAGCCACAGATCCTGAACATTGGAGTTGAACTGCTGGCTGACATCCACCTCGCCGGCTTGCAAAGCGGTTGTGCCGGCAGCATTATCCTTGTAGATTACATGGGCGAGGTACTTTGGAACTGGTAGTTTGCCCCACATGGAGGCATCCTTACCCCAGTAGTTATCATCCCGAACGAGCACAACCTTCGTATCGTCAGTGAACAATTTGTGATAGGGACCGGAGTAAACGACGTCTTCGGCGGGATCAGCCATAAACGCGGTAGCGTCACCACCGGTGCGGGCTTCCAGTTTCTGGGTCCAGGCTTTCTGGATGACATAGTTACTGCTCAGGTAAGCATTGACGAGCAGAGGATTAACGGCTTTACCATCAGCGCCCAGTTTGGCTTTGACCACAACCGTCTGAGGATCAACTGCTTCAATGGTGTCGATGTAATCTTTGTTGGCAGCGCCAAATTGGGTATTGTACTTGACGTGGGAAGCCCAGGTATAAGCGACATCGTCCGCGGTCACCGGGGTGCCATCACTCCATTTTGCGGCAGCTTTGATCTTGAAGGTGACCTCGGTCATATCGGCATTCCAGGTGAAAGGACCGTCAGCCAGCAGAGGATACACTTTGCCGTCGAGCATGTCGTACAGATACGGGGTTTCGAACATGGTGACGCGGGCGTTGTCCTGCTGAGCGATAGCCATCGCGTTATTGCAGTTGGAGGAGTATGGATTCCAGCAGACAACCGGATTCCACTGTTGACCATTGAAGTACAAGGTTTCAGCGCGGGGTAGGGCAGCAGCCAACGAAGCCGGGTCCACTGGGACTAGCTGGGTCTCTTTGACTACCTGGGTCTCTTTGACCACCTGGGTCTCTTTGACGACCGCGGTTTCCTTGACCACCTGGGTCTGCACAACCGGCACTTCAACGGTCTGGATAACGGTGTTTGGTGTAGGTGTTGCACATCCCCCGAGCACCATACCCATCACTATGATCAAAGTTATTACGAAATGCAAGCGTTTCATTTTCATTCTCCTTCAATTTTATCGAATGGTTAATATAAACTGGTTAGCCGGCAGTGTTTTATATCGATATTTTTAACCTCCTTTTGGTTTTGCAAGGCGATTAAGTACCCTGGGAACGAAGTACTCAATAATCATGTACATCTAAATTTCTTAATCAATGGCCTTTTTGCTATCTCTACAGCTATCGCGTATGACCAGTTCGGTTGGCAGAACGATCCGGCAAGGCTTGGTTTCTGGATTTTCAATCTTTTCGATCAGCATTTCAGCCGCTACGCTACCCGTTCTCTGGATTGGCTGCCTGACTGTAGTCAGGGATGGTTGGCTGGTGGCTGCGGTGGGAATATCATCGAAGCCAACTACGGCAATATCGTCCGGGATGCACAGCCCTGCCTCTTGGATGGCGCGCATGGCTGCAAAAGCCATGGCATCGGATGCGGCAAATACGGCATCCGGGCGCTGGGGGAGCAGCCGCTTCATGGCCAGGTATCCACTGATGTCTGAAAATTCACCTTCCGTGACCAGCTCGGGCTGAACGTGCAGGCCGCGCTCACGTAGGGCATCCTGGTATCCCTGGTAACGGTCTAGACCGGCGATCATATTGCGCGGGCCGGTAATCATGGCTACTCGCCGGCGGCCAGTATGCAAGATATACATCACACCCTGATAGGCCCCGGCCCGATTATCGACGTCGACGAAATTGAGCCGGTCGTTGGTGGGATGGCGTCCAATGGTAATGAAAGGCCGTTGACTTTCCGAGAGACGCTCAATTAATGGGTCATCCATCACCATCGAAGAAACGATGACGCCGTCAATTAAACCGTTATAGAGGACCTGGCTGATAGTCTTGCGCTCATATTCCGGTTCCGCCAGCCAGAGCATGACCGAATATCCACGAGGGTTGCAGGCTGAAGCCACCCCCTGGATCACAAGGGGGAAATACGGGTCGGAAAAGATAATGGTTAGACCGGTGGGTATGACCAGGCCGATGACGCGCGTCCGTCCAACGGCCAACCCTCGGGCTGCCAGGTTGGGTTGAAAGCCGATGTTCTGGATGATGTCAAGCACTTTCTTGCGAGTCTGTTCGCTGACGTTTGGGTTTCCGTTGATGACGCGAGAAACGGTGGAGCGGGAAACCCCACTCATCTGGGCGATGTCTTCGAGGGTTAAGGGCATGACCGCCGGGCCTAGGAGCGCTCCCAAAAGGGTTTAAAAAAGAGGCAAACTTCCGGGAAAAGGTCAATTTGATTTTAACTAAACTTGGGAGCGCTCTCAATAAACATTTTACATCAATTTCGACCTTGTTGTCAAGTACCAATTTTAAGGTGTCAACCAAACCTTAAAAGTGAACCATTCAACGTTCAAAAGTGAACCGGATCAAACGGTTCCGAGTATGATCGTTATGGATATGCTACCATTTGGGTGGAGGTAGGAGCTGGTTTTTTCTTTGGCGGTTTGGTGGGTGTGGGGGTAGAAGTAATAAAAGCCAGAGATGTCTTTTCTGGTGTCATTGTTGGCATGGGTAAAACCTCGAGCAGATCTTCAGAGGCCACTTTGAAGGTAACATCTCTAACTTGAATCCAGCCCTGTGCATGATTTGTCGTTATTACAACCAGCCAAGAGTGATCGGGAGAGCGCCCAAATATAGTTAACGCATCTCCTTTATGCAGAGTCTCTAAAACAGGGGCGTCTGTAAACGGATCCATGTAGAGTGATGAATTGTCATTTATTACGATCGCAATCCTGTCCAGAGCGGGAGTGACCAAGGGTCGTTCGGTAGGCGTACTCGAGGGGATTTCCGAAGTTGTGGTAAAAGTGGGAGGCGGAGGAATGTTTGCAAACGCAGTTACGACATTCACTGGTGTGGGGAAGACTGGCATGGTTGCGATGCTGTTGAACAAAAGTTGATTTAAAATAGGAGTGAGCCAGAATGCCGAATAAAATAAGCCTGCTGTAAGGATAAGCCCCAAAGGAATGAAAGCTAGCCTCTGCAGTGAGAAGCTTTGTCTCGATTCTCTTTCAATTGTAATGTTATTATCCTTTTCTAATACTTTTTGTCGAACAAATTCAGCAAATTGTGAATGGAAAAAACGGTAACGTTTTCCGCCTCCACCTTCATTCACGATGACTTCGAAAAATTCACCACTCAAATCCAGCACTGGTTCCATGTAGTGTTCAAATTCATCTGAACGCAAGTAGTGCATTAAAATCTTCGGTCCTGTGAGATAGAGATCATCCCGTAATGATTTGGTGATCACGCCTTCTTGTACAGCAATATAACCCAGCACCCCATATACTACCCTTTGTTGAATATCCTTCTCTTGCGCCGAAGCCAGCAATATGTTCCATTGATACTTCAGCCATCCGTCCAGACCTGTGGGGATCTTCTTGGGATTTTCTGACCATTCAGCCAGGGTCTGTTTCAAGAAAGGACCCGGATACAGATAACGCACTGCTGCAACGAAACACCCCTCGCTTGCTTTTGCGAGGAGAGATAGAAAGCCTGGACTCAAATCCAGACCTAAGGATTGGCTTTGTATAGCAAGGTATTGGCGAATATCAGCCAGGTTCGCTTCGGGGTTGTCATCGAGATCAATGCGCTTATGAAGCAGGACATCATCAAGCCAAGCCAAGGGGCCATCGTGGCGGGATGTAAAAACCATCACAATTCCGGGTGGTAGACCCAGCAAAGGGAGCACCATGTCCAACCGCCACTCATGAAAACGCCCTGTCGGCCCAAATGCCTCATCTAACCCGTCAATCCAGATTACCTGTCGCTCACCAGGTTCCAAATTTTGGCTTATGCGGTTTAACACGTGGAAGAAGGTGGATGGAGCAGAGCTGGTTTTTTCTTGGGGCCAGATAGGTAGCGCGTGGATTTTTCGAAGCTGAGCAGTTAAAGAGCGTAACATTATTTCCGGATCGTCCAGCTCCGCCTCGCGGCGAATAAAGTGGTATACCGCGGTCGGATCACATTTAACCTGATTTGCGACAAAGGCAGTTTTTCCTGTTCCAGGGCGACCGGTGATCAAAAGATAAGCGGGTGCTCCAGGAATCGCCAATACTTCCTCGATAAATCGTTCGACCTGTTCCTTAAGCCAATCCCGGCCAATAAAGTTTTGATGCTTTCTGAACACCTCTGCGTAATCGGCAACTTCCCCCCAACGAGTTTGCTGGTCGACAATTAACTTTTCGATAAGCTCATCCAGGTTCCTTGCTGTAATAACCTTTAGCGCAGTAGTCAAATCGCCGTTTTGAGCTGGTATGGTTGTGTCGGGGTGAACAACTACGGTGTGGATCCGTGGTAATGAATGGATCTGGGCAGCTGCGAGCAGCTTTAGGAATCCTCCCTCAACAGGTAAAAGGTTACCATCGGGATCGATTCCGGCTGTGATCGCGACCCCGTGTAGGTTAAGCATTGCTAAAAGAGAGAATGGATCCGGGGTTGACATACTTTATTCTGAAATCTTATTTACCCGCTTTGTATTGAGGGCAAGTGCGGTGATAAGGTAATTCAGATAGATAGCGTTTCCATTCCGCCTGCGTCAAATTGCGTCCCACAAGATTGCACGCAATGATTTCCCAGTCACCTGGTATCGTATACCAAAAGATAAGATCACCAGTGTGCCCTACAGAGATCATTTAGTTGCCATCAGGGCTGGTTGCCAGGGCTAAGATACGCGTCGATTGGCTGGTAAGAGGCCTTCCTAACATTTGCTGATTGGACACATCCCAAAGAATCAAATGGTCGTCAAACCCTCCAGATATCAGAACTTTGTCTCCGTTTTCAAAAGCCAGGGCGCTTACCCAATTCGTGTGGCCACGGAGCGGCTGTGATAATGGGGAAAGCGAACCAGGCGCCCACAACTGCACAGTATTGTCCCCACCGCCAGAGGCCAACATCTTACCATCCTGGCTGTATGCCAGGCTAAGTACCGGTCCGATGTGCCTGGAAACGTCAGCAACAAGTCCCCCGGTCTTTGTGTCCCAAATCTGGAGGGTTCCACTATTCCTGCCGACTGCTAATAGCTTTCCGTCTGGGTTCAAAGCCATGGCAGTTATTCTGTCTTGAATATTTTCAACGCTTAGTTTGGTCGAACGATTAGTGCGTAAGTCCCATAATGTGACATCCTGAGCCTGGCTCAATGCCGCCATCCAATTCCCATCTTTACTAACTGAAAGATTTGTCACCCAATCCTGAGGGCCTGAGAGAGCAATAGGAAGTCTCTGTTTGGTTTCCAGATTCCATTCGAGAACCTGGGCATTGCTGCCCGTGTATAGGAAATCACTGTTCGGATTGAAAGCTGGGTTATAAGGCGAGATGGGCTCATTATGATTTAGCCATTGTAGCGGCTGAGACGTCCCGGCGTCCCAAAGTTGGATTGTCCGATCACCATATCCAACAGCCAAGATATTGTGGTGAGGGCTGTAGGCCAGACCGACAATCTCAGATGAGTTTTTTACGATTTGATATGCGATCCTGGGGGTTGGATCCACCTGCCATAACAGCATAGCTCGAAAACCAGTTGAAATCAGGTATTTACCATCTATTGTGAAGGCCAGGCTTTTAACAGGTTCGGATTGTATGGGGTAAGGTTCATGAATAGGTTTCAAGCTGGATGAATCAAGAATTGAAATCTGGTCATCGCCACCAATTGCAAGCAGAGTCCCATCTGAGCTATACGCCACACTTAAGATGGGCGACGAGAATTGAAGTGGATCCTGGCTGAGTTTCTGTGAATTTACATCCCAAAAAAGAATTTGCTGATCATCGCCACCTGAAGCCAGTACTTTTCCGTCAGGGCGGAAAGCCAGCGCAACTACTTTACCCTTGTGTCCGGTGAGAGGTTATCCCAGTAATTTATGATTTTTTACATCCAACGGCTTAATCGTACCATCTTCATCACCGGAAGCCACCAGGTTGCCTGTCGGGCTGAATGCCACTTTGTATATTTGCCCCATATGCCCATTAAGTGGACTACCCACTGGCCGGCGGGTCGCCAGATCCCAAAGGATTAAATCGCCATTTTGATCACCTGATGTCAGTAATTCACCATCAGGACTGAAGCTAATACTCTTGATTGGACTTGTGGTTGCAACCAAAGGCCGTCCAAAGGGTTTACCTGAAGCAACATCCCATAGGATAATGAGCCCATCATCCCCAGCAGATGCCAGGAGCTTTCCATCTGGGGAAAAAGCAATATCATTTACCGGACCAGAATGACCAACAAGCGGACCCGCCAGGAGTTTGCGAGTGACCAGATCCCAGAGCAGGATAGCTCCATCATCGCCACCAGAAGCAATGGTAGTTCCATTGGGGCTGACTGCAACACAATTGACCAAGCCAGTATTTCCAGGTAAATAGGATGATAACCCTGTGTGTACTTCTAAAATAGCGAGTAGATTACTAAGCGCTTCAACCGAGTGGTTAAGGCGATATGCTTCGAGGCTCACTAATACGGCCTGATCATAATTTGCATACTCTAAATTATTGGAGCGGAGGATTAGACGAGAGGAGAGGAGATTGACAGGCTGATCCTGTGAGGCAATAGCAGTCGGGTTTAGATGCGGTACGATTGATCGAGCACTTATAGATGAGGCGATGTTGTGTTGGAGAGCGGATTGCAGCACAGGCTGAAGAGTAGAAGCGTACGCTATGGCGGTCTCGGCTACATGCGCATTATGACTAGCGTTGATCCCTAATTGACCAGCGATTAAGCTAACCATGAGCAAGGCCAGGCAAGCGATCAGAAATCCAAATTTCCAATAATTACGATTACTATTGACCGCCTGCTGCCTATTCGCACCGCGGTTTATTCTCACAAAGCCAGGCTCCCCTTTCTCCACTGGCATCTTTCCGGAAGTTTCTCACTATAGTTTTTTGGATATTTTATATTTTATCACTACTTAATGAAAATTTAACATAAATCCTGGAGGTTCTTTAGGAATGGCCGTGGTAGGACCCCGGATTTGGGGGTGTGAGCGTGCGCACGCTCACACCCCCAAATCCGGACACCTTTACGGAAGATCCCAAAGACCCATCCTGGACATTGGTTATATTAAAACCAAGCTGAAATGGACCTTGGTACATCCAACAGTCGCATGCCCCTCATTCCAAACAGATTCAAAATAAAGAACTAGGAGAACGGCGCTGATCCCGCGTATAGCTTGGATAATCCTAAGGCAAATGTCGCCCCCGCTGAACCCCCATCAAGTACTCGAAGCGGTTTCCCATCCTGTCGTTCGATTTTCCAGCGGACATCCTTGTCCTTTGCCCACCGGCCTCGTTTGTGTATTGCATGGATAGCATTTTGCTGAGATTCTAAAAATTTTTCCCCAAAATCAACAAATGACATCGTTTCAGGATCCGGGTAAAGTGTTCCATCGCCCTCATCGAGCAAATCCAGAGTCAGGTCAGCAGTAATCCCTTCACTATCTTCACCCAGCAATAACAGGGTCAGGCGTTGGCTGTTGATTTCCTTGCGAGGACTTTTCATAAAATGATTGATCGCATCCCATGCCCATGCAGCGCTGAGCGGACTGAACCAGGTAAGATTTGCTAGAGCACCTTTAAGTAGAGTGGACCAGGAACCTTGGTTGAATTTATCAAGATTGGCTGAATCTAATTCCAATATTTTCCCTGGCAGGTTGATAGACTGCAGCAGATGGGGCAATTTTGTATAGGAATAACTGTCCAGGTTCGCGACTCTTGCACAAGTGAAGATGGCTTGAGCGATACGCCATTTTTCCTCACTCAGCTTGTTTGGCAAGCTTTGCTGATAAATCTCAAGACGGGACAAAGCGGATTCTAACTCGACGGCATTGAGCGCCTTGATCTCAGTGAACAAGGTGCTACCAAGAAACAATTTGCTCCAATTGCTTTGCCGCCACGCCACGACTTTGAGATTCTCAATCAAGCTCATGGGATATTATCATTTCTCTAATTACATCTTGGCCCATCCCGATGCTCAGCCCTGCAAAGAAATAGTCTCGATTTTATATTTACAATGACCCAGCCAATTCGAAAGTAATACCATTTTCCCATTGAAGGTCGGAAATCTTTGACTTATCGATTACAACTTCTGCACCTACCTGATCTGTAGCAACTGCCTCCAAAGTCAACACCCGCTTCCAAGTTCCGATTTTTACTGCAACACGGGTACCTTGCAGCTCTATGTAAAAAGAGCTAATGCGAATGGCAAAGTTTCCCTGTTCATCTTCGCCGTAATACCACTGCAAAGCACCACTCACAGTTTGGCCTTCTTGCTCAACAGGCGTGGCCGCATACAGATATCCAGGCGGGGCGGGGAAAGCAGGTTTCAAGATGAGTTTCGCCAACTCCTGTTCTAGCCTCTCGAGTAGCGAATAATTGTGCGTAAGGTTTTTCAAGGTAGTTGGCAAAACTTGACGGCGAATCTGGGCCAGCTTTTGCTGGCCTGCACTACCTGCCCAGGCGTTGGCTTGGACCAATAAGTATTCCAGACGGACTGCACAGGAAATACATGTCTCAAGGTGATCCAGAACCGTTTGTTGCTCCTCAACTAATATGCTTCCTGTGAGGTAATCGATAAATAGTTCATCTGAGAGATGTTCTCCAATTGCTTCAGGGGATGTAGACAGGATCTTATCTATCATTTCCCTCGCCTTTTGCGGCGAAATTTGCACGGTTTTCTTCATTTACTTCCATCCTTTGTTATTCAAGCACTTTCTCAATGCTGCTCGAGCGCGGCAAACCCAGACACGGACTGTTCCCGGTTCTTCTTGCAGCACCTTTGATGCTTGACCATATCCGCCTTCCTGTAAAACAACCATCGAAAAAGCCTTTTGGTGATTGATGGGCAAAAGCTCCAGGCAGCCCTGGAGTGCCGTGATTAAATTCTTAAGCTCGAGTATGTCTATCGGATTATTGCCAAGAATCGGCTCAATTGTAATTTCGATCTCGTCATCACCTGCTGGGTGAGTCATTTGCAATGGCTGTTCCACCCTGGCCCGTTTGTGAAGCTTCTTACGGGAATGACCGCATTCATTTTGCAGGCATAGGAGCAGGTAATTCCAAAACCTACGGCCTTTGGCCGGGTCATAAAGACGCATCACAGAAGGCAGTCGATATGTGCAGAATTCTTCCCAAGTGTCCTCTGCATCCTCGCTCGAAGCCTTTGGCCCTAAATGATACAGGCAGAAGCGTAATAAATAATTGAGTTGGACAGAATTAAATAGCCACTCAACCACACGAGTTTGACCGTCCGCTGACCATTGACTGCCAGGTTTTCCGAAAATCGCTTCTATAGATACAGGTATGACGACAGCCATCATGCAACTCCAGAGAAGTGAAAGATATAAATTTACTCCTCATATTTCTATAGTGCGGAGGTCCGAGTCCGTTACAGGCTTTATGTTCTCGCTTTCGATTATGAGAATGGTTCGCTTTATAAGAAAGATGAACAAATACATCTCTGGCAGGTAGAGAACCTATCAAGAATCTTCCAAGAGAGTGTAACGGGATATTTCCTCTTTACTAAAGTAGATTGGATATACACTGCTTTTTTACCACGATCTAAACCAATCAACAAACTGGCAAGCGGAACCAGTACGATGTAGCAGATAAACGGAACTTGAATAAAGTTGGCACTATGACTAATGATTTTTTGCACAAAGTCTCTCAATTAAGAGAAACGTGCAATGGTGTGACTTGTAGAAGGGGGATAAATCCCCAACGATTCTCAAATTTGAAACATTGGGTCGTCCTTTTGGTGGCCTTCTCCCTGGTAGTTTTACCATCACAACCACCCGTATCAGCTCAACAATCCTCAGGCGCAAAAATATTAATCACCGGCATAGATTCGTCTGCATTCCCAAAGGTAATGGTTCAAGCACTGGTTCGATATCGTAGTAAAAATGTTCGCGAATACGACACATTCCAGGAAAACCTGCTACTAAAATTCGCTGCGTGGGACCATGGTTTATTCCGCTATACCGACGAAACATCCCTCAGACCTATCTCTGGCTGGCTAAACGAGCGGAAAGCGATCTTTAGAAAACTGGAGGCGCCAACTCTCCTGAGCCAGACACCTTCTCAATCCTCTTGCGCAGGGGAGCGAGGTTTAACTTATTTCCTTTGCCAGGTGCATAATTTGATTTCCACACCCGCAGGCTGGATATCTATTCTATCGTTGTTGGTGGCGCTTGGAGCTATGGCATTTACCTGGTTTAACCGAGCCCGAATAGGCGAAGCAAGCGGAGCAGCAATAGAGAGGGTACGTGAGAGCGTCTCCCCTCGGCGACGCCTCAATGAAGCTCGGGTCGGTGCTTTCCTGGAGGTCCTAAGCGGTGATGATACGCTAACCGGCAAGCACATTCCACTTTATGTTAACAAAGTCACCCTCGCAGGACGCAGTCCGCAGGAAGCCGAGTTGGTTTTCGACATGACCAACGAACGCAGCGTGGTTAGCCGGCTGCATTGTGAATTCAGGGAAGAAGAGGGAGTTTTCAAGATTCGTGACCTGGGTTCTACTCACGGAACGTTCCTCAATGGTGGCCGAGTGCCAGAAAGTGGTGACGGTTTTGTTCTGTCGGAGGGTGATCGAATTGAACTTGGCCCGGTGAGACATGGTGGCTTCTTGCTGCTCTTTCGTCTCATCGACCGACCTGAACCGGTAGGAGGAAATCCGGCGAGGATGATTTAAATCACGGGCTGGAGGCTGGCGAGACCGGGGAGCATGGTTTTTTAAGTCACTGTTACAAAATAGCAGTGGCTTACTATAGTAAAGGTGGAAGGAGAATTCTTCATATGGCATTCGTAAACCGCTTCAAACATGGACTTAATGTAACCAAGTTCAAAGCCGACCAGATGTTGCGGATCAATAAGATCCAGACCGAGATCAATACAATACGCCAGCAGGTCTCAGGCGCTCGGATGGAAATCGCCAACACGGCTTTCGAGCTATTCAAGCAAGGTCGTGTGGAAGATCCCGATATCAAGCGCCTCTGTACTGCGGTTGAAGACCTTCTGGGCCAAATCTCTGAGCGGGAGGCGATGATTGAAGCCATACGCGCCGAAGAGGCGCCCAGGCAGCCAGAAGAAGATTGGGGTGCTCCTCAAAATCCCTGCCCGTATTGCAGCTTCGATTTGCCCGAAGGCTCAGTTTTTTGCCCCAATTGCGGTCATTCACTACCCGAGACCCTTGCGGTGGAAACGCCTCCTGCGCAGGCGCCAGCCAGCACCTGCCCACAGTGCCAGGCTCAATTGCCGCCAGGGGTGAGTTTTTGTCCTAATTGTGGATGCCAGATACAGCGTCCGGAAGGAACCAGTAAACAGGAGGAAGAAAGATGAACTGCCCAAGATGTGGTACCGAAAACGCACTGACAAACCGCTTTTGTCTGAAATGCGGCTACCAGTGTACTCCACAAGATCGGCCGGCGCAAGCGTCGTATCCGCCACCGTCCAGACCCGTGGTGCGAAGAACCCCACAGACTCCACGTTCTCAGGCGATTTTTTTAGGGGGAGGGGCTGCCCTGGCCGGAGGCGGCCTGTCAGCGCTGGGATGGTTCCTGCCCTGGTTCAATTTCGGCTCCCTGGGTGCGTTGCTGGGAGGTTTGATGGGCCTGGGGCTGGGCTCTGGCTCATGGCTTTTAAACACGGTCGGAGTTGGCAATGGATTGCAGCTGACCCTGATTTCCCTGGTCGGAGGGTTGGCAATCCTCGGCGAGCGCGACGGGTTTTTCCTGGGTATTCTAGGCCTGATCGTAGCTTTCATCCTGATCAGCATCGTTTTAATCTCTGTAAACAATATACGCCTGGGTATCCACCTATTTGAACTGCAAGCTGCAAATGGAGTAAACAGCCATTCGGTTATTTGGGGAAAAATGCAGTCCCTGCGCAAGGGTTCGGCTTACATCTTCATCATCATGGTGAGCGTCTTTGTGATCTTATCTTCGATCCCGTTCGTAACAGCTGTCTTAAGTGGAGGCTTTTACTTGACTGCCCTGGGATCTGCCGCTACCTACCTG
>OFHG01000624.1_pt1 | contig 13786 bp, 9 predicted proteins | sample 1521931 | NCBI WGS metagenome assembly OFHG01 (sample SAMEA2468438, study PRJEB22500) | soil metagenome | biome: Glassland; feature: Farmland; material: Clay | place: Australia | collected 2013-01-31 | depth 0.55 m
TTCCCTATACCAAGCTTTCCCCCGTGGTTCTTTTCTTCTTTGACCGCATCTCCGTCTTGCACTGGCAGCTCCGGCCAGGCGCGGGGGACAACGTCGCGGAGGCCCTCTACGGGAGGGAGGCCCGGGTTTGATGTACGGCATTCTTATCGATGTCACGAAATGCAAGGTCTGCGAGAAGTGCGTCGTTGCCTGCACCAAACGCAACGGCAGGAACTGGGCAACGCGAGCAACAGGATTCGTCCCGAAGAGCTGCCTCTCCTGCCGATGGATCTCCCGTCCATCGTCGACCTCAATCAGCAGGAGGTGGGTGGCGACGTCGAACACGGGCGACACACGACCTTGCCAGTGTGGAATCGCAATCGTCATCGCTGATGCCGCGAGCACCGCGCGGACCTGGACGCGGCGGTCGAGGCGTGGACGTCGACGCACGAGAAGCGCGACCTGATGGAGCGTCTGCAGGGGCTCGGCATCGCGGCGGGGGCGGTGCAGTCGCCGCCGGAGTGGATGAGCGACCCGCACCTCGTGGCGCGCGGCTACTTCTGCGAGCTGAACCACCCCGAGGCCGGCCGCGCGCGCTGGGCCGCCTATCAGGACGAGCAACTGCTGGCGCGGTTGGAGCTCGCCACCGGCGCGCGCCGCCGCATCGACGCGGGCGAGCGCCTCGTTCACCCGCGCCAGCGAGACCTGGACCGGTTCGAGCTTGCCGAGCAGCGCGGAGAAGTCTTCGCCCTGCGGGTCCCAATCCACGTACAAAGGTTTGATCTTGGTACGCAAGAAATGATCGGGGCAAGAGGTGCCCAATTCGGCCAGGCGCCGGGCATCGTAACTGTTAACAAACTGAAGCACGCTCTGGGTGTCATGCACCGTAGCGATAAACCTATTCTTTTTAGACAGCATGCCACGCAGGATTGGCAGCAGGCGAACGAGAATTTTCCGGCGGGCGTCTTTATCCAGGGAGGCATATTTTTGCCCACCGAAAGTCTGATCGCCTTTATCAAACTCTTTGAGGTAGCGGGCTGCCTTCTCAACCAGGTTCAGGGTGAACTCATAACACGCTTTGTCATCCTCCGCCCAATTGATCAGCCCGTGCTGCCCCATGACGAAACCTCTCAGGCGCGGGTTCTGCCTGATTTTTTCCTGCATCAACAGGCCGAGATCGAAGCCGGGCCGCTGCCAGGGAATCCAGCCGATTTCGTCGCCGAAAATTTCCTGGGTCAGGCCCTCCTGATCCTTACTGGCGGCAATGGCGATGCCTGAAACCGGATGCATATGATCGACATGATGAAAAGGGATGAAAGCATGCAATGGAGTGTCAATTGATGTAGCGCGTGGATTCAACCCATAAACACAATGCCGGTACATCTCCACCATTTCGTCCTCGATCTCGCTTTTTACACCTTTCTGATCGGCCTGGTCGTAACGATCCTGCAAAGTTAATAATTTGCCCATGTAAAGGGAGGCAAAATTGCTACGGCTGGCGGTGCGCAGATCGCCGCCCGACCCCTTGACCCATAAAACATCCACATCTCCTCCAATGAGCGGATCGGTCATTTTCATTTTAGACGAAGTATTGCCCCCACTGGTATTGGTGATACGCTGATCGGACCCCAGGAGATTACTGCGATAGCGCAGGCGCTCCACCGCATCCAGTGCATTAGCAACTGAATCTTCCCACATATAATTTACATAGCGGAACTCATCAGGTTTATAAGCCATAATTTACCTCTCCCACTTTCATAATAGTAAAAAGAGAGAACCCGCCAATCCTCAATTCTCCAAAGATGAAATTCAAGGAATACACGGCTTTTTTGGAGCTTAGAACTTATTGTAAGCCTCGCTCATCTTACGATATTCAATGAACGGCTCATTGATGATCTTGACCGCCAGCTCGATCTGGCAGGATTCTTCCAACGTGGATGACCAGTGAAAAGCCTCATCCAGGGTCTGTCCAATGGCGAAACTACCATGCCCGCGCAGCATAATAATTTTGTAATTCTGCAATGCTTTAGCGACTTTGTTCGCCATTCCGGGTGTACCGGAGGCGAATTCTTCTGCCACCACTGGCACTTTCTTGAGCAAATAAGAAGCTTCATTGTCAATCGGCACGAGTTCATCCCGTGAAAGCGAGAAGGCGATCGCCGTGCGCGGGTGGCAGTGAACCACGGCGAGGGCGGGGGTGTTCAAGTATATGGCACGATGCACCACCAACTCGGTAGAGGCAAGAGCCACGCCGCTATCATTCTTCTCAATGCCAGTTTCAATAAGGTCGTGAGGTTTAAGATTGCCAAGCATCGCCCCGCGGCGCTTGATGATGAGGTGGTCTCCGATACGGATGCTCAGGTTTCCGCCATGCGAACTGATCATATTGGCAGTGTACATGTCGCGGCCGATATCACGGAACATTTCATAGATTCTCGAATCAACCATTCAAGAACTCTCCTTTGCCGTAGCCTTAATTTTAGCTACTTCGGCGTTCTAATCGTCCAGTAAGTCTATAAATTCGCCAGCCCCAATTCTGCCAATTTCTTGGGTTTCGGCACACCGTTTTCATCCCAGCCGCGACCGCGATAATACTCTTTCAGCATCGGCTCCAATTGCACCACCCAACCTTTGGATGGGCCATCTGTGGGAGCATCGTTAAGCAAGCGCGGCGGAAGTGTGTCATCCTGGCGGGAGAAACCTTCGCGCAGGTTATAAAGCCGTTCCAGATTCCAGACGCGTTCCCCGGCGCGGATCATATCGCCGGTGGCATATGGAACAGCCGTCACGGCTGAGAGCACGCGGGCGAAATATTCGTCGGCAACACCCATGTTGGTAAATTTGCACAGGACCAGCGAGTCTATCGCCGCAGACGAATTTTGGTTTAAGATCACGAAGCTGGATTTACCCTGCACCTGAAAACGATCGATCAATTTCGGCAATCCCAATACCTCCGGGCCGACCATATTGCCACGCATATGGCACCCACCGCGGTTCGAGGTGGCATACAGCAGACCCTGCCCTTGCATGCCGCGCGGGTCATAGGCCGGCATTTCCAGGCCTTTGACAGACATAGAAAGCTCGGGATGGCCGAATTTAGTCGCCAGGCGCAAGCTACCACCAGCCATCTCTGCACCGAGATCGCGGCGGTAAGCGATATCTTCTACGCAACGGGCCAGTAAATCGGCACGGCCAAACCGCAAGTCAGAGTCAAGATAACCCTTTTCGCTCAGCTCCATGGCGCAGGCGATGGTTGAACCCACCGAAATGGTGTCAAGTCCCAGGTCGTTGCACAAAGTGTTGGCTTCGATGATCGCCGGGAAATCGTCAATGCCGCATTGCGCGCCGAAGGCCCAGGTGGTTTCGAATTCCGGGCCCTCACCTTCCACTTTTTCAGTGCGGCTGATGCGCGTGCAGCCGATTGGGCAGGCCCAACAAGACGAATTTTTGACCAGATATTTGTCGGTCAGCTCCTCGCCCGAGATGGCTTCGGCGCCCTCGAACTGAGTCTGCTGGTGATTGCGGGTGGCCAACGCGCCAATATTGTTCATGATGTTCATCAACACGACGGTGCCGAATTCAGGCAGGGCCTGGCTGGTGAGGGGACTGGCAGAGAGCAGCTTACGCGTCTCGTACAGCATGAACTTGAAGCGTTCCTGGTCCTCAATCGCGGGCCGCTGCTCGCCTTCGACGACGATTGCCTTGAGGTTCTTGGATCCCATTACCGCGCCGGGGCCGCCGCGCGCCAGGGCACGCTCGCGGTCATTCATAATGGCCGCCATACGGCCCAGGTTTTCGCCTGCCGGCCCGATGCAGAGCACGTTACGGTGATTGTTGTTTTGGCCGAGCTTCTCCGTCACGGCAAATACACGCATCCCCCAGAGCTGGCTGGCGTCATGGAAATTGATCGCTCCATTTTTGATTTCAATCCAGACCGGCCTCTCGGCCTTGCCACGCACGATCATCACATCATAGCCGGCTTTCTTAAATTGCATACCCCAAAAGCCGCCTGAGTTGGCATCCAACACCGTGCCGGTGAGCGGGCTCTTGGTGCTCACCGAAAAGCGATTGCTGGTTTGATAACCGGTGGCAGTCAGCGGACCAACGGTGAAGATGAGCACATTTTCGGGCGATAACGGCTCTACTTCCGGGCCGACCAGGTCCCAGAGCAGGCGCGCGCCTAATCCACGCCCGCCGATGAACAGGCGTGCCATCTCCATATCCAGGGGATAGGTTTTAGAGGTTTGAGTGTTCAGATCTACATCCAGGATTTTCCCACACCAACCAGACATGATGGTCTCCTATCGACCGCCCGAGACAGGCGGTGAATATTCTCGCTTAGCATCTGCTGCCCGGCATCCGCCGCCAGGCAGGCTGGCCATTAACTGTTCAGCCCCGTGCGGAGAGCACACGCTTTTCATAATCTTTAATCGTGTCCATGTAAGCCAGGCCTACTGGTACACCCTTTTGCATACAATAATAATCCCATATAGCGCCGACGGGCATGGCTTTGAGCACTTCCTGCAAGGCCAGCCTTTGGCTGAAATCGCCTTCGATTTCGAGACTACGGAGCAGGCCGAGTGGCTCGAGCAAGGCCAAGAGCAGTGCACGCAGCGTATTGCGGGCCCCAATCGTCCAGGCTGCCAGGCGGTTAATGCTGGCATCAAAGTAATCGAGCCCGATGTGGATCCGATCGATGGCGTTGCAGCGCACAACTTCACGGGCGATCGCCTGCAAATCATCGCTGAAAGTGACCACGTGGTCACTGTCCCAGCGCACGCCACGGCTGACGTGCAAGAGCAGCTCGTCCAGGTAAATCAACAAGGACGAGATTTTATCGGCGATACTCTCAGTGGGGTGGAAATGGCCGGCGTCCAAGGTGAGCAGGATGCCGTGTGTAATGGCATACGCGGTATAAAACTCCATCGAACCGACTACGTAGCTTTCCGAGCCGATGCCAAACAGCTTCGGCTCGACGGCGTCAAGGTTATAGTGCGCGTCGATTCTTTCCGCCAGAATCGCGTCGAGGGAATCTCTCAGCAAGATGCGGGGGGTCTGGCGGTCTGCAGGAGTGTCCTTGTAACCATCCGGAATCCAGATGTTGGTGACGGCTGGCGTCCCTAATTCCCGCCCGAAATATTCACCAATTTTGCGGCTGGCGATGCAGTGATCGATCCAAAACCGGCGAATGGCAGGATCGCGGTGAGCGAGGGTGAACCCGTCGCCGGACTTCGGGTGCGAAAAGCAGGTGGGATTAAAATCCAGGCCGTGACGGTTGGATTTGGCCCAATCTTTCCAGGCGGCGAAATGCTCGGGGCGCAGGTCGTTACGCTCGACCTGCTTACCGCCCGTCTCGGCGTAGATGGCGTGCAGATTGAGGCGGTGAGAGCCGGGCAGGAGGCTGTAGACCACGTCCAAGTCGTCACGCAGCTCAGCGGCGTTGCGGGCTTTGCCCGGATAATTACCGGTAGCGGCAATGCCACCGGTCAGCTCGCCCCCTGGGTTTTCGAAACCGCCGACATCGTCTCCCTGCCAGCAATGCAGGCTTAGCGATACTTTTTCGAAGGTCGCCAGGGCCCGCTCAGTGTCCACACCCAGGCTGAGGTAGCGTTGGCGTGCAATGCTGTAAGCTTGCTGAATTTGAGCCTCTGTAGGGGTCTTCATCGGTCTACCTCTTCAATCATTCCAGGTGAAATATTTCAGTCATTTCAATAAAATTCTCATCCGGTCGGGCGTTCACTTCGAAAAAAGGCGCCATGAAATCCTGCCAACGTGTGTTAACCTCTTTAGCAGCCATTTTTGCCTGGGCTGCCTGCAGGCCCTCTTCGGTTTCGAAATAGCCAAAAAGCAGGCCGTCTTCTCGAGCGAATATCGAATAATTATGCCAGCCGGCTTCTCGTAAAGCCTCCAGCATTTCCGGCCAGACATTTTCGTGGTGCTGCTTGTATTGCTCCAATTTTTCTTTTTTCACTTTGAGCGAAAAACCAACGCGTACCACCGTCGTGCTCCTTATTATAATCAGAGCGTCACTTCGGCAATCAGCGATATAGCGGCCAACTGCCGAAGTGACAGCCTTGAACAGCTTACTCCGGCAGGACCGGTGGGTTAGAAGTTGAAGTTATCAATATTATCCTTGTTGAAGATGGTTGGCGGGCCAAGCAACACATTGAGGCCGAGATCAGGATCATCCTGAACGGTATAACTACCGAGCTTGCCGGCTTTAAATGTATCGCCAGCCTGACCCTTGATTTGGCCCGTGGCGAGCGCGTTGAGAGCATAAATGGACAAGTAACCGAGATCGCCAGGGTTCCACAGAGCGAACTCAGGTGCGGCCCCGCTCTTTACATATTCCCTCATCTGGTTGGGAGTTCCCAGGCCCGTTACAAATACCTTGCCGATGAGATTCTTGTCTGAAACGGCACGCGCCGCGGCAGCAATGCCAACGGTGGTTGGGGCGATGATGACCTTGAGATCGGGGTACTTGGTGAACAATCCAAGCGCCTCGTTGTAACTCTTGGTATCATCGTCGTCACCATAAACCGTATCAACCAGTTGGAGCTTGGAGTACTCAGGTTTCTGCAGTTCAGACTTCATCACTGCGATCCAGGCATTTTGATTAGGTGCAGTGGAAGTAGCGCTTAGGATGGCGATCTGGCCGCCATCGGGACCGGTCTCGTCGAGGGCCATCTTGATTTCCACGGCGCCAATATCCTGGGTTACGGCCTGGTTTACGTGGAAAATACGACCATCCTTGCCGATGGCGGAATCAAATGATACGACCGGGATGCCAGCCGCCATAGCATCTTTGCCGGTCGGAACCAGTGCATCCGAATCGTCGGCCGAAATGGCCAGGCCATTGACCTTCTGGGCGATCAGCGAGTTGATCAACTGGATCTGTTGGGTTGCGTCAGCAGTCGATGGACCCTGATAGAGAACGGTGACACCCAGCTCCTTGGCGGCATCTTGGGCCCCTTTATTTGCAGTATCAAAATAGGGGTTGCCAAGGTTTTTGGGGACCAGCACAAAGGTCATGTTGGCCGCGGGCGGCTGGGTTGCAGCCGGGGCCGCTGTCGCCGCCGGCGGCTGGGTTGGGGCGGGAGCCTGAGTCGGCGTTGCAGCTGTCCCGCACGCACCTAACAGGATGCTCAGGATGGTTACAAATACTAGAGACATGAATGGGATACGCTTTTTCATCTTTTCCTCCTATACAGTGGGTGGATAACTTTCATTTACTGCGCTAGAAAAGGGGTTGCGAGATTAATGCATCTGCACCTCCTTTAGAAAAGGCTCAGTAGCAGTCAGCAGACATATGCCTGTAACTTGAGAAAGGATCATGGTCCTACACATTGGCAATCACCGGGGCACGCGACCAGAAGAAAAATATGAAAAACAGGGCAAATAAGAGAATGATCCCCAATCCATATAAGAGCGAAGAGCGAGACAAACGAAACCTGCGCTCCGAAAACTGACGGGCCAGGCTGGGAAGCAGGATGGAAACGATTAATAGCGAGCCTATTGCGATACCTTGAACCTGTCCCTGGATATTGAGCAAACCCATTCCAAAACGCATCAAACCGATTAAGAGTAACGAGAGCACAGCGCCAGGCATTGTACCGATACCACCGTTGATATCCACTCCGCCCAAAACTGCGATCGTAATCACGGTGAGCTCCAACCCCGTGCCAATATCTGGACGTGTGCTGCCAAAACGCGCCGCAAGGATTAATCCGGCCAGGGCCGACATGAAACCGGAAGCAGTAAAGATGATCATCTTGAGGCGATCCACATGCACCCCTGCATAAGTGGTGGCGTCCTGGTTATTCCCGATCGCAAACAAATAACGGCCAAAAGTGGTTCGATGCAAAACGAGACCGAATATTATGGCAAATACGGCAAATAACAGGGCGGAAAACGGAATCAGCGTGCCCGGCAATCTACCTTGACCCAGGTAGGTGAATGCGGGCGCGTAATCCCGAGCGGCCTGGTCGCCGAGAAACACGAAAGCGATGCCGCGATAAGTGGCATAGGTACCGAGGGTCACCACCAGGGAAGGGATTTTCACACGAGCCACCAGATAACCATTCAACGACCCGCCCAGCGTACCCAGCAGCAACCCTGCCAGGGCAGCCAACCAGATATTTACGCCCTGGATGTGCAGCAACCCCATGAGAGAGGCGCTCATCCCCATATTGGAGGCTATGGATAGGTCAATATTGCCGGTGATGATGACGAATACCGTAGGCAGCAGCATCAGGCCCATTTCCATAAAATCCGAAGAGGTACGCGAGAGATTGAGCCCATTCAGAAAATAAGGAGAGAGGCGGGTGTTGAGGACGACAACCACAATAATCAAGCCCACCAACATCCATTCCCAGCGCCGAAAACGCTCCAGAAACAGCCGGCGGGGGGCAAGCTCACTAATGGAAATTGTGGACTGCTTTTCTACAGTGCTAGTTTCCATATCTGCCTCATGTCCTGATATTCCTTCGACCGCTTCTTATAACGAGTGCATCGACAATCACCGCAACCAGGATGAGAAAACCTTGTGCTGCTGTTTCCCAGAAGGGTGAAATGTTCACAATTGTCAACGAGTTCTGGATGATACCTAACAAAAATGCCCCGAGCAGCACGCCGGGCACGGTCCCGACGCCACCACTGATACTGACACCCCCTACCACAGCCGCTGCGATCACCTGCAGCTCAAAACCCAGGGCAGTATTGGTCTGGGCCGACTCAAAACGCGAGGCCCACAAAACGCCGCCGAACCCACTTGCGATCCCGCTTACGAGATAGACCAGGAAAATAATCCGCTGGGTACGAATACCGGAAACTTTGGCAGCCTCCAGATTACTGCCAACCGCGTAAATATCGCGACCCGTGCGGGTATGATTCAAGAAATAGTAGAATACTGCCGCCACCAGGATCGCGTAGATAACCATATTTGGCAGGCCCAAAGGGGTACCTTTAGATAATAATTTGAAATTCTCGGGCAGTTCATATGAATTGATCCAGGAGCCCTGGCTGTAGAAAAATACCAGGCCGCGATAAACACTCAATGTGCCCAAAGTTGCAATAATAGCAGGCACCCCTCCATACGAGATAATCAATCCATTGAATGTCCCCAGGACCGCCCCCAATGCCATCCCCAGCAAAACCGCCAGGAACATTGGCATACCGGGATTCTGTGAAACAACGAAGGCGACCATCATGGCGACCAGCGCAAGCATCGAACTGACCGAAATGTCAATGCCTTTGGTGAGGATGGTCAACGTTTCAGCCAGCGCCACAATCGACAGAATCGAGATGTTCAGCAGAATATCCGTGAAGTTGTCAATGGTAAGGAAACCGGGGCTGCGCAAAGTCACAGCCACGATCAGCAGCAGAATGAACAGGCTGATCCCCGCTTCTCGAACCTGAAGCAATTTCGAAAGAAAATTCCAACGGCTAACAGGCGGATTTTGCGCGGTCATTGCACCATTCCGGTTTTGACCGTCTCTGTGGCGGCAGTCATAATCTTTTCCTGAGTGGCTTCTGCCCGTGTGAAGAGGCCGGTCATGCGACCTTCGTGCATCACGAGGATCCGATCGCTCATTCCCAATACCTCGGGAAGTTCCGAAGAAATCATGAGAATAGCTTTACCTTGCGAGGCAAGCTTGCTCATCAGGGCATGGACAGCCGCCTTGGTACCTACATCAATCCCGCGCGTTGGCTCATCCAAAATCAAGATGCGTGGCTGGGTAGAAAGCCACTTTGCCAGCACAACTTTCTGCTGGTTGCCGCCGGAGAGTTCACGCACCTTTTGCCAGATGCTATTCGCCCGCACATCCATCTGGCTTGCAGCTGCAAAGGATGCTTTGCGCTCGACTTTATCCTGCAGCCAACCATGCCGGGCATAATCAGCCAGCATGGGTAAACTGATGTTGGCGGTTATATTCATCGGAGGAATCAGGCCATGTCTCTGGCGGTCTTCAGGGACATAAGCCAGCCCCAGTTCAATCGCCTGATGAGGCGAATGAATGCTGACTTCCTGCCCTTCTATCCAGATTGAGCCACTGGTCGGCGGTTCAACCCCAAAAATCGCATGCGCCACATCCGTTCGCCCGGCGCCGATCAGGCCTGCCATACCGAGGATTTCCCCCTTGTGTAGCTCAAAACTGATATCCTGGAAGACGCCGGTACGGGTCAGATGTTCGACCTTTAGCACCACTTCGCCGGCCTGTACTTCCTGTTTAGGGAACAAGTTGGTGATGGTGCGCCCAACCATCAATCGGATCAGTTCGTCGCGTGTCACACCCGTCAATGGACGCGTATCTACGTAGACGCCATCGCGTAATACCGTCACCCGGTCAGCCAGCTCGAACAACTCTGCCAGCCGGTGAGAAATGAATACGATGCCTGTGCCTTCTTCGCGCAGGTGGCGCACAATGCGAAACAATTCTTCCACCTCATTCAGAGTGAGCGAAGAGGTCGGCTCATCCATAATCAGGATGCGGGCATTCACCGACAAAGCGCGTGCGATCTCGATCATTTGTTGTTGGGCGATGCTCAGGTTGCGGGCTTTCTGTTTCAGGTTCATGTGGACGCCGAGCGAATCGAGCAATTGGTCAGCCTGGCTATATAACCCGCGCCAATCAATCCGCCCACCGGTCGTGGTGGGCTGGCGCCCGACGAAAATGTTTTCGGCTACATCCAGATCCGGGAAAAGGCTGAGTTCCTGGTAGATGGCCGCAATCCCGGCCTGTCGCGATTGGAGCGCGTCGCTAAAATGAACCTGCGAACCGTTCAGATATATCTCACCGCTATCTGGCTGGTGGACACCGGTCATCACCTTCACCAGCGTGGATTTCCCGGCACCGTTCTCGCCCAGCAGGGCATGCACCTCTCCGGGAAATAGATCGAACTGCACGCCGCGCAGGGCGTGTACGCCGGCGAAGCTCTTGCTGATATGGGTCATCCTTAAGATGTTTTCACTCATGTTCTTCCTGGATAGATCATGCGCCCAAAGCCAATCGCACCAGACCGGCTTTATATCCTGGCAGTCTGCTGCGGATCCAGGGCGGTCAAGGTTTCATCGACCTCGGTGACGGCCGATACGAAGTTGTGCTCGACATAGACTGCCGGCGGCACCGACTCCCCACGCAAAATTCGCAGGGCGAGCTGGATGAGTTTTTCGCCATATTTTTCAGGTGAATAAGTGGTTGAACCAATAATGCGAGAACCGGGGCGTTGCAATTCTTCTCGCACCCGCCGGTCCGCTCCCTGGCCAACGATGGCAATCTGTTCCTCAAGATGCAGATGGCGGGCAGCTTCGAGTGCGCCTATGGCAGCATCATCATTGAAGCTTAGCACGGCGGTCTGGCTGGTTTTGGGCAGGCCTGCCAGCACGGTTTTCATCACCTGCAAGCTGGTCTCACGGGTATTGCCCGAATGGCGTACAAGCTGCTTGCCTTGCGGGACCGGGCCCAAAATAGATTGCAGGCCATCCAATTGGCCCTGGATGCGGGCGGCCGGCAAGGCCCCGGCGCGCGGCTCGTCCAGGATGACCAACTGGTCGAACTGGCCTTCCCAATGCTGGCGCAGCCACTTGCCCAACGCAACGCCAGCCATATGACCGGCGCGGTAGTTGTCCACGCCAAAATAAGTGGCGCCCACCATCGGGATATCCACGGCGATTACCGGTATTTCGGCATCTTGAAACAGGTTGATAATGCGGTTGCCGGTTTGCTCGTCGATCTGGTATTCGATCACCAGGTCGAGGTCCTGGCTTAAAAACTGCCTGGCAACTTGCACGGCCGTATCCGGGTCAAGCTTATTGTCGGCCAGGATCAGCTCTACATTACCGGCCTCCCGAGCGGCCTGCTCCAGGCCATTGCGGACATCTACCGCGAACGGCAACTCTTCGCTCAGGTTGGCAAAACCAATGCGATAATGGGCCGATTTCTCTTGACAAGGAGCATAGGTGACTAAACTGTCTTCAGCACATACCGTGAAACTCAGGCAGGTTTGCTGCAGACATTCGATCCATTCCTGGCTGAGCCGGTCATCGGTAAACAGGTGATCAATCTGATTCAGGCGCGCAAAGCAGGTCAGATCGACTTTGCCGAATTTGCTTGAATCCACCAGGGCGATCACCTTTTCAGCGGCAGCCAGGGCCTTCTCTTTGATCTGGGCTTCGGCAATGTGCACTTCGGTGAGGCCCGCTTCGGGCGTGATGCCGCTGCACGAAACAAATGCCGTCTTGACGTGCAAATCCTGAACCATTTGCTCGCTAATCAGGCCGGTGATCGAAGTACTGTCGGTATTCAACACCCCACCCAACAAAATAACGGTATTGGTCGGGTTTTGGGCGAGCTGGCGGGCGATCTCGATCCCATTGGTTATAACGCGCAATTTGCGGCGATTCTGGAGGAAACGGGCAATAAAATAAACCGAAGTACTGGCGTCCAGCAGAATTGAGTCGCCATCCTCGACCTGCTTCGCCGCCTGGCGAGCAATCGCCTGCTTGGCATCCGCATTCTGTTTCAGGCGCGAAAGAAAAGAAAGGCTGCGCACCGGTACGTTCTCTGCCAGGACGGCGCCACCATGCACGCACTCGAGCAGGCCATCCACCTCCAGCGCATTGAGGTCGTTGCGGATCGTTCCTTCGGACACCCCTAAGGCATCTGCCATTTCGGGGACGCGCAATCCGGGCTCCTTACGCAAAATGTCCAACAAACGTTGACGCCGCTCGAAAACTGTCACAGCACACTTGCCTATTCTATTTTGACGGTTGCTTGTTGAAGGCTGCGGAAACTTGTTGAAAACTTAGCTTTTAATATATATTATTTATTGAAACTTGTCAATATAGTTGTTGAATTTTGTTGAATTATAGGAGAGAGTTGTGTATTTGGATCCTGTATGATCAGGTGGTTCAACCGGCTTTGCCGTGGGGGATCTCCAGATTTAACGAAATTACTTTACAGGCGAGATTGGCAGCGTAAAATGGATCGTAGTTCCTCGACCGGTTTCACTGCTCGCCGAGATTTCCCCCCCATGGGCGACCACCAGGCTCCTGGCGATCGCCAATCCCAGCCCGCTGCCGTGCGAATCGCTGGATTTGTAGAAACGATCGAAGATATGGGGTAAATCCTGTACGGAAATACCCGCTCCGCTATCGGAAATTGAGATTTGCACTCGATCTTGATCCCTGTCCTCAAATCCGCAATTTATCTGAATATGGCCACCATTCGGCGTGTAACGCAAGGCGTTGGCCAGCAAATTGACCAGCACTTCCCGGATGCGAGTTGCATCGATCTCCAAATCCGGAAGAAGCGATTCAACTTCTACCTGCAAGGCGATATTGGCGGCGACCGCTTGCGTCTGAAATGACTGGGCGACCTCGTGGATCAGATCCACGAGATCCGTCATCTCAAGCTGTAGTTGAAGTGCGCCGCTCTCTGCCATAGAGAGGGTGCGCAGATCATCAATCATGCGGGAAAGAACGCGTGTCTCCTCTAGAATGGCGTTAATATGATCCGGGTCGGCCGGATAGATGCCATCCAACAGGCCCTCCAGGTTGCCCTGAATGATGGTCAATGGGGTGCGCAACTCATGGGATACATCCGCCAGCAAATTGCGGCGCTGCGCATCGGCGACCTGCAAGCGCTCCGTCATCGTATTGAAGGAACGGATCAAGGCGCGCACTTCAGCCGGGCCGCTTTCTGCCACTCGCACGCTGTAATCTCCGCCTGCGACGCGTTCGGCAGCTTCCAGCATGGAGCCAAGCGGGGTTGCAGCGGCACGCAAAGAGCGAAGAGCGAAGGCGAGA
>OFHG01000625.1_pt1 | contig 13783 bp, 6 predicted proteins | sample 1521931 | NCBI WGS metagenome assembly OFHG01 (sample SAMEA2468438, study PRJEB22500) | soil metagenome | biome: Glassland; feature: Farmland; material: Clay | place: Australia | collected 2013-01-31 | depth 0.55 m
TGGCAGAGCTTGAGAACTCGCTCTCAACGCGGGGGGTTGCCGTCAACCGTCTCGCGCGGTTCGACCGCCACGCGGACTTTGATTTGCGGATTGTCGTGTCCGGAACTAACGGAGCTCTTGCCCGGCAACTGCTTCAAAGGGCCGGCCTCGTCATGCCCCAGCACGATGAGTCGCTTGCTCTGGTTGCCGGGAAGCTTTACGGAAAGGACATGCTGCTGGCCGGGGGCACGGACGCGCGCGGAATCGTTTACGCCGTGTTAGAACTTGCCGACCGCGTGCAATACTCAAGCGCGCCGCTCGACGGTCTGAGGCTATCCCGACCGGTCATCGAAAAGCCCGCCAACGCCGTGCGCGCCATCAACCGATGCTTTGTCAGTATTGTTGAAGACAAGCCCTGGTACAACGACCGCGACTATTGGCGGGCCTACCTCGGCATTCTGGCCACCCAGCGATTCAATCCCTTCGGTCTGAGCTTCGGGCTCGCCTATGATTTCACCCGAACCATCACCGATTGCTACTTTCACTTCGCCTATCCGTTTCTAGTCGCCGTCCCGGGATACGGCGTCCGGGCCATGGGACTCCCGGACGCAGAACGCGATCGAAACCTTCAGATGCTGCGGTTTATCAGCGATGCAGCCGCGGCGCGCGGGCTGGAGTTCCAGTTGGGCCTGTGGACGCACGCCTACCAGTGGCACGACAGCCCCCACGCCAACTACACCATCTCCGGCCTGACGCCCGAGACTCATGCCGGATATTGCCGCGACGCGCTGCGCGCCGTGCTCGGCGCCTGTCCGGCCATCAGCAGCGTGGCGATCCGAACCCACGGTGAAAGCGGCGTGCCCGAGGGAAGCTACGATTTCTGGAAAACGGTATTTTCCGGCGCAGCGGCTTCGGGGCGGGCGGTCGAAATCAATCTGCACGCCAAAGGGATTGACCAGCGCATGATTGACGTGGCGCTCACTACCGGAATGCCGGTCACCGTTTCACCCAAATACTGGGCTGAACACATGGGGCTTCCGTATCATCAGGCCTCCATCCGCGAGCTGGAAAAGCCGCCACGGAACCGTCAGGTCAACAAGTCCTTTTCGCTCAGCTCCGGATCGCGAAGTTTTATGCGTTACAGTTACGGCGACCTGCATGAGGCCGGCCGCCGCTACGGGATCTACACTCGGATTTGGCCCGGCACGCAGCGCGCGCTGCTTTGGGGAGATCCTGTCACCGCGGCAGCCTACGCGCGCGACATGCAATTTTGCGGTGAATCGGGCGTGGACCTTTTCGAACCTCTCACTTTCAAAGGGAGACGAGGCTCGGGCTTGCCCGCTGGCCGATGCGCCTATGCCGACACTTCACTGAAGCCGGGTTTTGACTGGGAAAAGTTCCTGTACACGTACCGCATTTGGGGCCGGCACCTCTACAACCCTGACACCGACCCGGACGTATATAGAAGGTTCCTCAGAAAGCAGTTTCCCACAGCCGCTCCGGCGGTGGAATCGGCCCTCGCCTGTTCCTCACGAATTCTTCCCATCGTCACCTCCGCATACGGTCCTTCGGCGGCGAACAACAATTACTGGCCTGAAATCTACACCAACATGCCGATCATCGACACCGGGGCGAAGACGGTTTACAGTGACACGCCAAGTCCCAAAACCTTCGGCAACGCCAGCTCGTTTGATCCCGAATTGTTTTCAAACGCCAATGAATTCGCAGAGGAATTGTTGCAGGGGCGAGGGAGCGGAAAATATTCACCTATCCAAGTCGCACAATGGCTCGAGGATTTGGCCGGCGACGGAAAGAAGCATTGGGCAGCGGTGAAGTCCAAGACGGATAACCAGAATAGCCCGGATTTCCGCCGCCTCGCGACGGACGTTGAAATCCTGACCGGCTTGGGGCTCTTTTTCGCGGCGAAGTTTCGATGTGCGGTGCTTTACGCCATCTTTGCGCGCACGGGTAGCCGAGCCGCGTTGGACGAGGCGCTCAACGCCTACCACCGGGCAAGGGACGCCTGGGCCCGCCTGGCGGAGCAGGCCGGGGGCGTGTATGTCCCCGACATCACCTACGGTCCGGAAGAAAACTTGCGCGGTCATTGGCTGGACCGTCTCGCCGGTATTGACGATGATCTAGCTGAGATGGAAAAGCGCCGCAAAAGCACGGGGCCTGAGATTCAGTCGAACCAGAATTTCGAGGCAGACCGGGTCAGACGCGCCATCCAGGAAGCGCTCGGTCAACCCTCTCGTCCGTCTTTGCGATGCAAGCACGTTCCTGCGCAGCACTTTCAGGCAGGGGCGCCACTCAATATCGAACTGGAGGTTGATTCCCCGAAAGGGACGCCCCACATTTCGGCCGTCCGTCTCCACTATCGTCACGTTAATCAAGCCGAAGACTACTTGGCAGAGGAGATGGAATACATCGGAGAGCGCTATCAGAATTCCCTTCCGGGGACCTACACGCAGTCCCCTTATCACTTGCAGTATTTCTTTGAGGTGCTCGGCAACAACAACACAGCGTGGCTTCTCCCCGGCTACGATCCCAATCAGCCGCACCAACCTTATTTCGTTGTTCTGCAGCAACAATTCGGCCGGGACCGATCTTGACCTCGTTCTCACAACCGACCCGGAAAGGGCTTGCCTAAAGTCCGAATATCCAAACCTGCTTGAAACCTGAGTAGAGAGAAGCTGCCTTGTAAGGATTTGCCCCTGCCTCTTTTTCCAGTCCGGCCAGGACCTCCAGATCCTGGCTTGCCAGCTGCACCGGTTTAAGGGCGGTACTTCAATGTTACTCCTACCCCGGCTTCGGCTTGGAACTTACAGCGCGATTTTCGTGCGATACTGGGACATGCTGCTTCGGCCTTGCTCGGTGCCAATTCCACTCGGCCTAAGAAATGGAGACCTCCTATGAATCGAATGAAACTGCGCAGTTTTCTCTTTCTTCCCGCGGCCTTTGCCGCAATGCTCGTCCCGGCCCTGCTCACTGCCCAGAAACCGCAAACCGCGCCGGAGACGAGAGGGACACCGCTCACGGTGACCGCGCCCTCGTGGCAAAAGGGCGACTACTGGGCCAATTTCGACCACCGGTTGCTGGTTGATTTCGGCGACCTTGCGCACTTTCACGACGCGGATCAGAAGCTTGGCCCGGCCGCCGCAGGCGAGGATCGCGTCGTCCTCATGGGGGACTCGCTCACTGAAGGCTGGAACCTGGAAGAATCCTTTCCCGGCAAGCCGTATATCAATCGCGGCATCAGCGGGCAGACCTCGTCTCAAATGCTTCTCCGCTTCCGCCAGGATGTGATTGATCTCAAGCCGAAAGTGGTGGTGATCCTCGCCGGAACCAACGACATCGCCGAGAACACCGGGCCCGTGACGCTGGAGCAGGTTGAAGGCAACCTGATGTCAATGGCCCAACTGGCCACGGCCAACCACATTCGAGTGGTATTGTGCTCGGTGTTGCCGTCGGTCCATTACTGGTGGCATCCCGAGCTGAAGGATCCGGCGCCCAGGATCGTTGCCCTGAACAAATGGATCAAAGCCTACGCGGCGGAAAAGGGTTACGTCTACGTGGACTACTACTCGGCGATGGCAGACGCCGCGGGCGGACTGCCGAAAAAACTGAGCCCGGACGGCGTGCACCCGTCGGCGGCTGGCCACGCCGTCATGGCGCCACTGGCTGAATCCGGGATCGAGAAGGCGCTGAAGTAAAGGGGTACTGGCCAGATGCCAAGGACGGGGCTTTAGGGATTATGTCCCGCAGCGCTTCGCCCTCCACAATCTGCGAAACCGGGAACGCTGCCGCATAAAGAGCCGCACTTACCTTTCTGACGAAATCGGAAAAACACGCCGCGGGGCGCGCCGAACAGATTCGCTTTGAGAGACGACAGTGAGCGAAACCGGCTGCCGGCACGCAAACGAGGAACGAAAAACCACTCGTGAGCACCTGCAGTGGGAACTGACCCGAATGAGTGAGGAATTAATAATCAACGGAGCGGACATTTTTTCAAAATCTGGCAGGTGCCGATTAAGAAGCTGGTTTGCGCCTTGACTTAGGGAACGTTCGCGCTTAAGTTGGCCTGCTCTGCAGGATCGAGTTACTTCCGTCTTAAGTTGGTTCGAGCGCCGTGAGAGGTGCAAACCCTATGGCCATGAAAAGCGTGGCGAGACTCTGCCGTTTGGTGATTGCGATGGTTCTCTGCCTGGGATATGCGAAGGCAGCAGCCGAATCCCATCCCAAACTGACGTACGACACACCCGCAGCTAAATGGACCGAGGCCTTGCCGCTTGGCAACGGGCGCATTGGTGCAATGGTGTTTGGCGGACCGGAGGATGAGCGCCTGCAGATCAACGAGAGCACCCTCTGGGGCGGATCTCCCCACAACTACACGAATCCTGAGGCCTACGCCCACCTTGAGGAGATTCGACAGCTGATCTTCGCCGGCAAGGTGGACGAAGCTGAGAAGCTTTCATCAACTCTCATGGGCCGGCCCAGCCTTCTAATGCCCTATCAACCCTTTTGCGATATCCGGCTGCATTTCCTGGGCCACGACCAGGCAACAAAATACCGCCGTGAACTCCGCTTGGATGATGCGATCGCGGAGACAACCTATAGAGTAGGCTCTGTGGATTTCCGCCGCGAGGTGTTCGTTTCTTACCCGGACCAGGTTCTTGTAGTTCGAATCACAGCCAGTCGGCCGGGCCAGGTCACGTTCAGTGCGGGGATGGATTCTCCCCAGCCTGGAACGCACGTCGAAAGCACCGCAAGCGATATTTTGCGGTTGACCGGTCAAATCCAGCCGCGCCGGAATCCGCCGCAGTCCTGGGTCGGTTCATGGGATCAGCCAGGCATGCGCTTCGCCGCGGCGCTGAAGGTGCTCGTCGAGGGCGGTACCCTTCGCGCCGCCGGAGGGCATCTGGAGATTTCAGGCGCCAACACTGTGACCATCCTGTTCAGCAACGCAACCAGCTTCAGAAATTATCGGGACATCGGCGGCGACGCTTTGGGTGCCGCTCAGGGCTACGTGCGGCACGCGTCGCAGCTCTCTTATGAGCGGTTGCGGCAGAGGCACGTGGATGATTTTCGGCGCCTCTTCTCGCGAGTGCAGCTCCGCCTCGGAGAAGACCACTCCACTGAGATGACGGACCGGCGCATCAGGGATTTCGCTGAGAACGAGGACCCCAGTCTGCTCGCTCTCTATTTTGAGTTCGGCCGCTACCTCTTGATATCGTCTTCCCGGCCGGGAGGGCAGCCGGCGAATCTACAGGGAATCTGGAACCAGGATCTGAATCCCGCCTGGGGCAGCAAGATGACGACGAATATCAACCTGGAGATGAACTACTGGCAGGCTGATACCGGCGACCTCTGGGAAACGGAGGAGCCGCTGTGGAGCATGATCCGCGACCTGCGTGTGACCGGGGCCGAAACCGCCCGTGTGGATTACCACAGCAGAGGATGGGTACTTCACCACAACACCGATCTTTGGCGCGCGGCGACCCCGGTGGACGGACCGTGGGGAATCTGGCCAATGGGAGAAGCATGGCTGGCGAACCAGATGTGGGACCACTACGAGTTCAGTCAAGACCGGGAGTTCCTGCGGCGACAGGCATATCCCGCGATAAAAGAAGCCGCCGAGTTCATACTCACCTTTCTGGTGGAGGCGCCGGCCGGAACGCCCTTCGCAGGCTGGCTGGTCACGAATCCCTCAGCTTCGCCGGAAAACCAATACATATTGGATGGCAAGCCGGAGCATCTGACGTACGCGCCCACCATGGATATCGAGCTTATCCGGGAGCTCTTTGAGAACTGCCGGCGTGCTGCCGAGATTCTCGGAACAGACACGGAGTTCCGGTCTGAGCTGGAGCGGACCGAAAAGCGCTTGCCACCGCTGCAAATCGGCGGGCGTGGGCAACTGCAGGAATGGATTGAGGATTATCCCGAAGCTGAGCCCACGCATCGGCACGTCTCGCATCTGTTCTCGCTTTATCCGGGGCATGACATCAGTCTCGAAACCACTCCCGAGTTTGCGGCTGCCGCGAAGAAGACTCTCGAACTGCGCGGTGACGGCCGATCAGGGTGGGCGGAAGTCTGGCGGGCGGCGCTTTGGGCGCGACTTCACAACCCGGAGCACGCCTACGCCAACCTAAAGCTCCTGATCACGAAGAATACCCGTCCAGATATGCTCAACGCGGGTCCGCCTTTTCAGATTGACGGCAACCTGGGCGGTCCCGCCGCGATTACCGAGATGCTGGTGCAGAGCACTCCCGGGGAGATCCGCGTGTTGCCTGCACTACCGCAGCAATGGCCGAGCGGAAGCTTGAAGGGAGTGCGCGTGCGGGGTGGCGGCAAGGTGGACGTGACGTGGAAGGAAGGCCGCCTCACCGAGCTCCGGCTGCAATCCGATCGTGCGATCAAATGCCGGATCAGCTACGGTGACGAATCGGCCGAGGCCCAGATCGAACCTGGCAAGCCGACCGTGCTGGATGGAGCGCTACATCCGACTGGCCAGTGATCGTGTGTGGAGGATCGGGTTAGGGAAAAAAGCGACTTACACCGAGTGGTTTTGGAGAGGCAGGCAAGAATCTACCACAAACCGTGCACGGGCCGTGCCTTGTAGTTGAAATTCAAGTGAACGAGGAGGGAACTGATGAAGCAAGTTGGGATGGCAATACTCCTATTTGCGAGTTTTTGTTGCGCGCAAGAGCCGAGCGATTTTCAGCCCGCTGAGACCAACGTTTGGGGAGCGCAATATCCGCGCGTTGACAGTACGGGGAGGGTGGAGATTCGCGTGAAAGCTCCGGAAGCCACCAAGGTCCGGCTAAATTTCTGGAGTGGGCCAAAAATGGACATGGTGAAACAGGAGGACGGTTTCTGGATGGTTACGACGCCGCCCCTTGTTCCCGGCTTTCACTACTACACCCTGAACATTGACGGCGCGGAGGTCGCCGACCCCGGCAGCCATTCGTATTTTGGCGGAGGCAAGGACGCAAGTGGAATCGAGGTCCCCGAACCGGGGAGCACGTACTATTCACCTCAAGATGTGCCTCACGGGCAGGTCCGCGAGATTTGGTACAACTCAAAGGTAACGGGCACTTGGCGGCACGCACTGGTCTATCTGCCGCCGAACTACGATACCGAGACCAAAGTCCGCTATCCCGTCCTGTACCTGCAGCATGGTGGCGGCGAGGACGAAACCGGGTGGATCAGGCAGGCCCACGCAAACTTCATCCTCGATAACCTGATCGCGGATGGCAGCTGCAAGCCCATGATCATCGTGATGGCATATGGCTACGCCAGGCACGCCGGCAAACCTCTTCCCGACCTGACCGGAAAGCCCTTCGGCTCACCCGAAATGAGGCAGGCGATGCAGGAGATGATGACTGCCTTTGATGATGATTTGACACAGGCTCTGATCCCATACGTCGATTCGACGTTCAGAACCATCGCGGATCGCGATCACCGTGCCATGGCCGGCCTTTCGATGGGCGGGATGCAGACGTTTCAAGTCACCTTCAACCACTTGGATATGTTTTCCTATATCGGCGGATTCAGTGGAGCGGGCGGGGCCTTTCTGATGGGCAATCAGAAATTCGACGTGAAGACGGCCTACAATGGGGCGATGGCTGATCCGGCTGCCTTCGCCAAGAGAGTGCATCTGCTTTGGATAGGCGTTGGCACCAAGGAGCCTGAGAGAATGCGGGAAGGACTGGTGAATTTCCACAAAATGCTGGAGGAGGCGGGAATCAAGCACGTCTTCTACGAGTCGCCAGGCACAGACCACGAATGGCAGACATGGCGTCGTGATCTGAGAGACTTCGCGCCGAGACTTTTTCAACAAAAGGGTGAATAATTTGTTGAGCAAAAGGGGCCCGCAGGCTGCTCAGCGAGAAGGCCCCCTGTTGAGAGTTTCTTTTTCGTTCGAGTAAGAAGACGTTTCAGGACGTGCAAATGCTAGCTGGCTTATGAGCGCAGGTGCGTGTGCGCCTGCAGGCAATCGGGCCTACTTTTTTCTACATGTGAGGCGTTGCGATGAAAAGGATGTGGACAATGAAATCGGGACTGCTTTTTGTTTTGACGCTGGTGACGAGCGTTGGTCTGGTGCCTCGGCTGGCGGCGCAAGTGAAGACCGAAGTGCCTCCGGTGGTTCCCGGTGCGAAGGCTGTAACGGTGGAGCACATCAAAATCCACGGTGAAGCGCTGGAAGGAAATCTGGAGGGGGATGCCGTCGACCGCGACGTGATCGTGTTCCTGCCGCCCAGCTACGCCACGGAGAAGACCCGGCACTATCCGGTCGTCTATGCTTTGCACGGTTATTCCATCGGGGCCGAGCAATGGACTCACGAAATCCATGTGCCCCAAACCATTGAGGGAGCCTTCGCTCAGGGCAGCCAGGAGATGATTGTGGTGCTGCCCGACTCGAAGACCTTGTACGGCGGCTCGATGTATTCGAGCTCCGTCACCACGGGTGACTTCGAGCGATTCATCTATCACGACGTGGTGTCCTACATTGACTCTCACTACCGCACGATTCCTAACCGGCTGAGCCGGGGTCTGGTAGGCCATTCCATGGGCGGCTATGGCGCCACCCGCATCGGAATGAAACATCCTGATGTGTTCAGCAGTCTCTACATCATGAGCCCCTGTTGCCTTTCGCCGATGGGCTCCAGGCCGCCGGCAAATCCGGACATGCAGAAGGCGATGGAAGAGCAGGAAAAGGCATTGGCAGCAGTAAAGACCCCTGCCGACGCGGCAGGCTTGTCGTTCTTCGTCCGCGCTCGGCTTGCCTCGGCCGCGGCGTGGTCGCCCGACCCGAAGAATCCGCCGCTGTATCTTGACCTGCCGATGAAAGACGGCAAGCCCCAGCCCGATGTGATCGCCAAATGGACCGCCAACGCGCCTTTGGCGTTCGTGGACCAATACATCGACAACTTGCGCCGGTATCGCGCCATCGCCATGGATGTGGGTGACCAGGACGGGTTGCGATTCGATGCGCGCAAACTGCACGATATCTTCGACAACTATGGTCTGGCCAACAGCTTCGAGATTTATCACGGGACCCACACCAGCGCCGTCGCTGATCGGTTTCAGAACCATGTACTTCCGTTCTTCAGCCGGAATTTGTGTGCCACGGAAAACTGCAAGTGAGCGTTTGACCCTCTAATCCGGCAGCGGCGATTTACGCAGGGGGCGGCATCCCCATTGAATCCCGGGGACCGTCCCACCTGCTGGAGTGGACCCGCTTTTCAGGGTTGACCGCCCGTGGGTCTTTAGGGAGTGTTCATTGTGAACGAGGAGACGCTCACCTCGCCGCCGAGGGACTTCGTAGCGTAATTGAAGATCGCGTACCGGTAGCCCATAAAGAAATGCCAGTCAGTTTCGAGCACGAAGGGCGTGCCGACCGAGCGGAAGGTGTGGCCATCGGTGCTGTAGGAAAACTTGCCCGTTCGGCCTGCTCCGGGATGAATGTCGGCGGAAACGCGCAGCCAGATCCGGCCGCCCGAAACCGAGTGGCTTTCGACTTCAGTTCCCAGGCCAGTAGTCTGCCACTTCTTGTTCATGGTGAGATGGTCTTCCATCACAACACTGAAGGCTCCGTTATCCCGTTTGATCCCGACCCATGCTGATGAGTCCCGGAGCAGAGCAAGGCCCGCCCGGTCGCCGTCCTTCATCGCGGAGTAATCAAGCACGATGGTGGCGGTTGACTCGGGCCCCAGGATGCGGTGCGTCAGGGTGTTCCTGGCTCGATAGAGATCCTCGGTCAGCGTGGCTGTCTTCAGTCTGAGTCCGTTGTCAACGGACCACTTTGAGTTATCGGGATTGTGATTCCACTCCCATTCAGGGCCGAGCGTCGTGCCCTTAAAGCTGTCAGTGCCGGTGAGCGGTTTCAGAGGGTGCGGAGGGAGGGGATAAGGATAGGAAACGCCCCAGGCATTGTGGGTGATGTCGAGGACGGGCCAGCCGTCGGAGTTCCATTTCAAGGGCGCGAGCACGGGAATCCGCCCGCCGGGATACGCATCAATAAACGCCATGTAGAACCAGTCGCCGCGCCGCGTCTCGACGATCCCACCCTGGTGCGGAGAGCCTGCCCCAGGGACCGGGCTGGCTGCCTCGACCACCAGCGGCCGCAGGGTGTAAGGCCCGAAAGGCACGTTCGTTGATCTCAGGACATATTCAGCGTCCGGCGGATGGTCGGTGAAGATGTAGTAGTTCCCATGCACCTTGTAGAATCGCGACCCTTCGAGCATCCCCATATCGCGGGGGGCCGTGAACACCTTCTGGCTCCTGACTTCACTCGTTCCATCAGGGGAAAGTTGAGCCACGTGCAGGGTGGTGTTCCCGTACGCCACGTACAGGGTGTTGTCATCGTCCACGAGCAACCCGGCGTCGTAGTAGCACTTGTTGAGGACCGCCTTCCTGCTCCAGGGCCCCTCGACCGCAGGCGCAGTGTAGATGTAGGTCTTGGAGAACTCGATGCAACCTCCCCAGTAGAACGTCTTATTGCTCTTGCGGTATCCGAGGAAAGAGGCCCAGGTGCCCTTGACGTAAGCACTGCCCCCTGCCAGGTCGTATGCGGGTGAGAAGTCGAGCACGGGCACCGAGTGCCCGACGTATTCCCAATTGACGAGGTCGTAGGAACGGAGAATCGGCGCGCCTGGCGAGTAATGCATATTGGATGCGGAGTAGTAAAAAACATCTCCGACGCGAAAGATGTCGTCGTCCGCAAGGTCTTCCCACAAGATCGGATTCTCAAACTCCGGGGTCGATTGGCTGGAGCGCGAAGCGGTCGGAGTAGCGGCCGTTCCCCCGAAGCCGAAACCGATGAGCAGGAACGCGATGAAGCAAATCAAAAGTCCGGCGGGCGAGACACGACGGGGAGGAGTTCCGAGCATTGAGACTCCGTCATCGAACGAGAGATTCACTCCGCAGAAAAGCCGAAGCTTCCTTCCTTTGCGGACCTTGACACCCGCTATTCCGGCAAGGCGAGCCGGCCTTCAATATGGAAGTGCCCGCTGACCGCCGGCGCTCCGGTATCAGGCTGGCCCCCGCCGATGCTGATGGTGTATTCACCGCCGGCGATGATCGGATTTCCATCCGCCGTCACCATACCCAGGTCGCGGTTCTTCAGCTCGAAATGAACCTTCTGGCTCGCGCCGGGATCGAGGTGAATGCGCTGGAACCCGCGGAGAGCTATTCGCGGGGCCCCTTCCACATCAGGGAATTTCAGATAGAGCTGAACCACTTCGTCCCCCGCCACTTTTCCGCTGTTGGTCACGGTCACAGCCGCTTCAACCGGATCGCCCGCGTTCACGGCTGCCTGCGGGAGGCTGAGATCGCTGTAGCTGAAGGTCGTGTAACTCAGGCCATAGCCGAACGGATAGAGCGGCTTTCCCTTGAAGTATCGGTAGGTGCGGTTTGCCATCGAGTAGTCCTCGAAATGGGGCAGCTGGGCGATGTCCTTGTAGAAAGTGACCGGCAAACGGCCGGCGGGATTGTTCTTCCCGCTCAGCGTGTCCGCCATCGCCGCGCCGCCTTCCTCGCCGGAATACCACGCCTCAAGGATCGCATTGGCGTGTTCATTGGCCCAGTTGACGGCCAGCGCGCTGCCATTCATCAGCACGACGACCAGGGGTTTGCCGGTCGCCCCGACGGCTTGGATGAGGGCTTCCTCCGGCTCGGGCAGGTCAATGCTGGTGCGGTCTCCGCCCAGGAAACCGGGTTCGTTCACCGGCATCTCTTCGCCTTCCAGTTGGCTGGTGATCCCGACGACGGCAATCACGACGTCGGCATTCTTCGCTGCCGTAACGGCTTCGGGTGAAGGCGCATTGTTCACCTTCGCCCAGATCAGTTCCACGCGAGGCTGCCCTCCGCCCATGTTTCCGTATTCGACGGTCAGCGCGACTTTCAGCCCCTTGTCCAGGTGCACCCGACCGACCTTTCCTTCCACTCCGTGGGTTCTGAACACCCGCGCCACCGTTTTGCCGTCAAGCATCACCGTGGCAAAGCCGTCGGCGCGTACGCCGATGTAGTAGTCACCGGAATCCGGCGGCGTCAGGAAGCCTGTCCATTCCACGCCAATGGTCTTTTTCCCGGCGACCTCCGCCGGCAGATTGCTTTCGCTGAGGTTAATGTTCGGCTCAACCCGGCTCATGATCGCTGCCGGCCTCGCTCCGGGCCCCAGTTCTATTCCTTCCCAGTTGCTGTACTCCGCTGTGAGACCAGGTTTGCCATCGGCAGTCGTCAGCACGCTGTCCGGCACCGGATTGCCGTCGTTGCGCAGGAACTGGGTTCCGGGAACGAACGTAATCTTCGCGTTCGGGAACTCGGCTTTGAGGCCATCCAGCATGGAAACGGTATGCGTCGGTGTTCCGGTGTAGTTTCCGAGCAGGACCTTCGTCTGATCAGCCAGCGGGCCGACCACGGCGATCTTGGTGATGCCTGATTTGAGGGGCAGAGTGCCATCGTTCTTCAGCAGCACCATGGACTCATTGGCGAGCTTGCGGGCCAGCGCGCGATGTTCGGGGCTGTCGAGCTCCTTCTCATCAATCTTCGTATACGGAACCATCTCCGGCGGGTCAAACATGCCCAGCTTCATCCGCGCCGTGAAGAGGCGGATCAGCGCCGTGTCGATCGCACTCTCACTGAGATAGCCTTGCTGCACAGCTTCGACGTACGGCCTGTAATCGTGGTCGTCCTTCACTTTGGCAAAAAAGTCGATGCATTCATTGTCCATTCCCCGTTCGAGCGAGATCGCGGATGCCTGGGGCTGCGTGGGGCGGTAGTGGTGGCCGCTGAAGATGTCGCGGACGGCGCCGCAATCCGAGACCACATAGCCCTGGAAGCCCCACTTTTCGCGTAGCTGATCCTGCAGCAGGAAATCGTTGGCGCAAGCCGGCTCGCCATTGACGGCGTTGTAAGCGCACATCACGGATCCCGCATGGCCCTCCACGACGGCGGCGCGGAAAGCCGGTGCGTAGGTGTCGAGGATGTCGTGCTTGCTTACGTCCACGTCGGCGAAGTGCCGCGTCGGCTCCGGGCCGCTGTGCACGTCATAGTGCTTGGGCGTCGAGATCACGCGGTAGTACTTCGGGTCATCGCCCTGCATTCCGGTGACAAAAGCAACCCCCATGCGGCCGGTGAGAAAGGGGTCTTCCCCGTAAGTTTCCTGGCCGCGGCCCCAGCGCGGATCGCGGAAGATATTGATGTTCGGAGACCAAAAATCGAGACCGTGCATGATGCTCGAGCTTCCGTCGTGCGATGACTGGGCGTGCACAGCGCGCGCTTCGATTCCGATGTGCGTGGCCATCTTGTGAAGGGCGGGCACATCGAAAGTCGCGCCGAGCCCGATCGGCTCCGGGAACTCCGTCGTTCCGTTGACGGCGACGCCATGCAGCGCCTCGCTCCACCAGTCGTAGGCCGGCACACCGAGACGCGGGATGGCCCGCGCCTGGTTCACCAACTGCGAGGCTTTTTCCTCCAGCGTCATGCGGTCGACCAGGTCAGCCGCCCGCTGCTCCGGCGTCAAGCTGGGGTCCAAATAGGCAGGTTTAGCCTCCTGCGCCAATGCGCCGCAGGCCATCCCCGCCACCGCGATAACCAAGGCAATTAGTCTTGTACCCGTCTTTGGCATAAAAGTGCCTCCGTAAGCGAATGCGCCGCTGATTTTCGGGCATCAACCTAATCCATGAGGAGATTATTGTCAATCCCGTGGCACCTGTGGTGCGCAGAAACCTCATCAGAATCACGCCGCGACCGTAGCAAGTCGATACTCATGACGCACCCCACCCCGCATCTATTTCTTCTT
>OFHG01000626.1_pt1 | contig 13780 bp, 19 predicted proteins | sample 1521931 | NCBI WGS metagenome assembly OFHG01 (sample SAMEA2468438, study PRJEB22500) | soil metagenome | biome: Glassland; feature: Farmland; material: Clay | place: Australia | collected 2013-01-31 | depth 0.55 m
TGCGCCGGCGGAGTGGCGGCCGCTGGTCGAGGCGGCCAGGAGGGCAGCGCGCGGGTGGTGGCGTACTGGTTCCCGCCTGACCTGGCCGGCTCGTTGCGGCGGAATGCGGCCGGCGTGGGGCGGTCGCGGGTGCCGGAGGTGGGAGTCCGCGCCACGCTGGCACGGTTGAGGCGTCCCGGGCCGGCAGATGGATTCGACGTGGTCCTGGACGTGCGGTTTGACGGTGCCGGAGGGTTCGAGGTGGGCCCGGCTGGCATGGAGGCGCCGAGTGGACGCTGACGATTTCGCGGCCAGCGAGAGGCAGCGGGAGTGGTTTCATGCGCTGAGGGTCCCGCCCGGCATGTGGGCGGTCATCCGGGTCGACGGGCGGGGGTTCTCCCGGCTGACCGGGGAGCATTTCGCCAAGCCGTTCGATGAGCACATGCGCCAGCACATGACAGCAGCAGCTGCCGCGCTGATGACCGAGCTCGCTGGGGTCTACGGCGCCACCCACAGTGATGAGATCTCCATCGCGCTGCCGCCGGACTGCGGCTTGTTCGGCCGCGTAGTGAAGAAACTGGTGTCAGTCAGCGCGGGCATCGCGTCGGCGGTGTTCACCGCGGAAGCAGGCCTGCCCGGCCACTTCGACTCACGGGTGTGGACCGGGATATCCGCTGAGGATGTCGCTGATTACTTCTCCTGGCGCCAGTCTGATGCCGCCCGCTCCGCGCTCAGCATGTGGTGCTACTGGACGCTGCGGCACGCCGGCGAAGGCGCGCGGCAGGCCACCGCGGCGCTGGCCGGGGCCAGCACCGCCGAGCAGAACGAACTGCTGTATCAGCACGGGATCAGACGAGTACCGCGCCATGGTCACCGCCGCGATCACCAGCGAAACACGAACATGACTCCGCCAGTCGCAAAGGAGCGGAATTCCGAGAGCGCACTCATCTGACCGCCGAGCGCTTGCGCGCGGATGCACCCCTTCATACTGGATGTGTGAGCGAGCGAGATGCACCCAAGGCTGGCTGGCTCAGCGGCTTCTCCGCCGATCCGCCTGCCAAGCACGGACTGGCTCGAATTGTGGACGCTGACGGTGGCCGGGATGACGCTGAGAAGTCAATGCCGACAGTGGCCCCGCGCCATGCCGGTCTCAGCGGTCAGGGTCGTTCCTCAGCAACACCGTCATGACCGCTCGGCGTTCCTCCGCGGTGGAGGGGTTAATGAAGAGGCGCCGGACAGCGCCCGCCTGAGCTTGGGTAAGCCCGGCAGTCGCCGTGTCAAGCCTGCGCCCGAGTTCGTCTTCGCGGCCCTTGTGCAGCGTGTCCCTAATAACCGTCCGGGAGGTGTCCATTCACGGGGTGCCGTGGGATTGGTGTCAGCTCACAGCGGGGAGTGGGGGTAGCCAGGGCTTTCCCTCGATGGCCGTGCGGATGGCGTCGGGTGCGGGGATGCCGTGGGCGGCAGCCGAATCGAGGTAGCTGCGGATGCGGCACCACCGGGCGAGGGTGGCCAGGGAATGCCAGTAGCCGGACACCGCCTGATGCCGCTTGGCGGCTTTCGCGCCGCGCTCGGAGACATTATTCGTCCAGTCCACGGCGAAGTTGCGGGTGAACAGGAAGACCTGTTCCTTGTAGCCGCGCAGCCAGCAGCCGAGTGCGTAGCCGGGGTGGTTCCCGTCGTGCCAGTCGCGCAGCCGGTTCCAGGTGATGCCGAAGGCGGCGGCCTCGTCGTAGCGCTGGCGGAGCTTGCCCAGCAGGTCTGCGTCCAGGGCGGTGCTGCCGCGGGCGCGGGCGTCTTCGACGGCCTGGTGTGCCTCGCGCAGGATGGCGATGATGTCGCCGGCCCAGGACTGCAGCCCGCCGGGGCCGAGCTTGATGACTGCCCGGCATCTGCGGATCACGTGCTGGCAGCACTGCTGGATTCCGGCCAGCCGGGACAGCAGGTGCTGGTAGCCGGTGTAGCCGTCGGTCATCAGCAGCCCGGTGAACGCGGCCGGGATCCCGGCGGCGACGGCTGCCTTGCGCCGCGAGGGGAGGGCCTGCAGCCAGGTCAGCCGCCCGTCCGGGGTCCGGACGATCAGCACGTGCGGCGCGCCGGGGGCCGTCTTCTCCTTCTCCTCCGGGTCCTGTTCGTCCTCTTCTTCCCGCCCGGCGGGCTGCGGGGCGCTCTTGCCCAGCACGTTCACCGGGGTCTCGTCCGCGGCCAGCGCTTTCTCCCCGGCCAGCGCCGCGAGCATGGCCTCATCCAGGCCGGCCTTCCCCAGCTGCGCCGCCAGCCGGCCGCTGGCCTTGTCCACCCAGCCCGCCGAGACCGGCACCCCCAGCAGCATGGCCATGACCTGCGCGGCACGCTCGGGCGGCACGTTCCCGTACGCGGTCAGCACCACCGCGGCGGCGTTCAGCACCGCCCCGTAGGACACCGAGCCCGGGTGCGCGCCCGGCGGCGGCTCCGCGAACGTGACCGTCCCGCAGCCCGGGCAGCACCGGCCCGGCAGCGCCCACTCGGTCACCGTCCGGACGATCCGCACATCGGCGACCTGCGCCCACCGCGATCCCGCAGCCGCCGCACCGTCCAGGCACGTCCTGCACCGGCGGCACTGCGCCGGCGGCTCCGCGTCCTTCTTCTCATCCGGGCCCGGATCCCGCTCAAGGCCTTTCCCCTGGTGACCCGGCTGGCCTCCCCGCTTGCGGTCCTTCCTGCGCTCGCGCTCGGACTGCTGCCGCGCCCGCCGCGCCTCTCCCGCCCCGATCCGCTCCTTCGACGAAGGCATCCCGGAGTCGGTGCTGTCCATCGACAGGCGGCGCTCGACCTCCGCCAGCCGCAACTCCAGCCGGCGCTCCCGGTCCAGCGACGCTTCCAGGGCGGCCGTCAGCGCGGCGATCTGCTCATCCTTCGCCCCGATCACAGCCCGCAACCGCGAGACCAGGTCCCCCTGCTCGCCAGCCGCCCCAGGCTCATCGGACACGAGCCGCAAGCCTGCTCAACCTGCACTAAAAGTTCAACCACCGCCACGTATCGGCGTGTCGCGCTCAGACCCCGTGAATGGACACTCCGGGAGACTCTGGGCACCCTGGCAGCGTTCCCCTGGCTGTGCGCCGCAACGCGGGCAGTTTCACCAGGAGGGCGTGCACGTTGGTCCGCTGGTGGCTATTGAGTGGTGTGCTGGGCGGAGTCATCCCGTCCTCCTCGGTGCGGGGCACCAAACGATTATGATCATCGTTCCGCATATATGCCTAGATCTAAAGGACAGGTAATAAATGGCCTGCCGCGTTGCATACGCCAGCCTGCTCACAAAGCCAGAGCGCTGGGCATGACCGTGATACACATCAAGATCGGCCACATCTGCGTGCGCAACGAACAGCACTCCGCCGGCGCCTTACCGCCGAGGACACCGGATCCAGAACGGGCTGCGACGCGCTCTTTTGCCGCCGACAGAGCGGTCTGCTGGAGCCTGCGCTTCAGGCCGCTTGGTGTCGCCCGCGCCCATCCAGGACGTCTGAGAGCTCTTCCTCGGGCAGTCCCACGGAGGCGAAGGCCGTTACAGAGGGTAGCCGGGTGGCCGGGCAGTAACCATCGTAAGAGGCGCTTGTCAACTGGCCTGATTCCTTGATTGTTTCGGGTGTCATGTGCCGCGTGTTGCTACGGCTGGCTTGTGTTTGTGCTGTTCAGCGTGCTTGCGTGGCCGGGCAGGCATGCTGGCGCCGGCCTATGTTGTTGATCATGACCGGTCCCGCCGGGATCGGTGCTAGCGGTGTGTGCGTGCCGGGCTGCGGGCGCGGGAGGTTACGCGCGGGCTCCTCGCTCTACGTAGTTCAAGCGGGCTTGGTGTCCCGACATCGTGCAAGCGAGCTGGTGAGGAGGCCGCGGCCACGGGGGCGGGGCTGCCCTGGGTTACTGGCGAGGTCGTCCTCTACGCGTCTGCGGGCTCGCCCCGCCCCGGGGATTCACTGGTGGTCTTAGGGCTGGCCGCGCCGGGGCCGGTGACGGCGGGCTATGCGGCCATGGCCGCGGTGTGGCTGATGGTCCCGGCGGCGACCCGCTGGTCCCAGGAGGCCCGGCTGGTGACGACGCTGTAAATCCAGCGCAGCAGCGTGGCCATGCAGGCGATGTGCGCCTGGCCCTTGGCCAGCTGGCCGGCGGGGCGGCTGGTGAGGTGGGCGTATTTGGCGGCCAGCACCGGGTTGGCGCCGTGGATCATCGCCCAGGTCGCCCGCCAGGCGGCCTTGCGCAGCACCGGGCGGCCGCGCCGGGAGATCCGGGCCTGCCCGGCGGAGTTCCCCGAGGAGTTATCACACGGGGCGACCCCGGCGTGCTTGACCAGGGCCCGCGAGGAACCGAACCGGGCCGGGTCACCGGTCTCGGCCAGGATGCACGCGGCCACCTCCAGCGACAGCCCGTCAATCGTGGCCAGCACGTCAGCGATGCCCAGCACGTGCAGCTGCGCGATCATCTCCGCCCCTACCCTGGCCTGCAGCTCGCGGGCCCGCCGCAGGTCCGCCAGCGCATGCCCGGCCAGCTTCAGCGCGCCCCGCCGCCGGGCCGGCACCGCACCGTGGCTATCACCCAGCGCGGCATGGAAAGCGGCCACGATCCGGTGGCAGGCCCGCTGCCCGCCCCACCGTGGCAGCACACCGCGGACGAGCTGGGTGAACTCCGCCAGGCCATAGCCGCGCAGCTTCCCCGGGTCACCATCACAGCGGTCGGCAACCACCTGCAGGCAGGCCAGGAACGTCACAGAATCCAGCGGGGCAGCGGCTGTGCCGAGCGCCGCGGGCCAGGCCAGCGCCAGCCGGTCAGTGATCTGCTGCCGGCACCGGATCGCCTCGGTCACCAGCGCATCCCGGCGCTGGCCCAGGTACCGCAGCACCGCCCAGTCCTCCTCGATCACCTCCGGCCGGTAGCACCGCAGCTCCGCCGTCAGCCGGGCGATCAGCACCGCGTCCTTCTGGTCGGATTTGTCGCGGGTGTAGTCCTCGGCCTCCCGTGCGTTATGGGTAACCAGCGTCTGCACGCACACGAAGTTCAGGCCCCGCTCCGCGCACGCCTGCTGCACATGCATCCACCGAGACCCAGTCGGCTCGCACGCCACCGTCACCGACGCAAACCCCCTGGCCTGCGCCTTGGCCACCGCCCAGTCCAGCACCTCACCCAGCTGCCAGGCCTTGCACCGCGGCGACCGGCGCGCCAGCACCTTCGAATCATGATCAGTGACCACAACGGCCTGATTGTCCTCAGCCAGGTCAATCCCGGCGATCGCGTTCTCCCGGGGCACCAGCCGCCGAAGCTCAGCCAGCCGCGCGTTCCGCCGCTTGTCTCCCCGCGAGACCCCGCTACCCTTGCTCACTGAGCCGTTCTCCTTCCTGTGCTGGGACACCAAGCCCGTACATCACAGCAGGAGAACGGCTCTCAAAGATCACATCTCCGGCTTACGCCTATTACTACGCGCACAGTCCCGCCGTTCGGCGCGGCCCTGTGATGGACATCTCTTCACCCTGATCGGACACATAACAGGGTGTACTGGCCTGGAGGTGCTGATCAGGCTGTCAGCCAGTTCAAGCGACGGCCGCATCGTCTAATCCGCGGGCGCAGGCTGCGTCGATTCCGGACACTTGGCCAGGCTGGTGAGCGCCTGAGCAAGCGGACCGCTGAGATCGATCGCGTCTGGATGCTTAACCCAGGCTACGCCAGCCACACAATATCGGTCAGCCGATACAAACGCTTCGTATTGGCGACTCAGTTGCGCAATACGCTCATAAACCTGTGGCTCGCTACTGTAAATGCCGAAGCGCATCGTCCGGACCGCGAAGTCGAGCACCTTATAACCATGGCTCAAAGCGTGCTCGATGATGCTTAGCGGGTTAGAAAAACTGGACACCAGCAGGATCAGGCGCTCAAAGCCGCATTCTACAATCCGCTTGGTTACCTGGCTGCCGTCAAACCCGCCCCACAGTTCAGGCATCTGTGCCGGGCGCTCGTAAGCGGGAAGATATGGCGGATTTGATATTACGCACCCGCCCACCACGGAGTTCTGGACAGCTGTAAAGAAATTTTCGTTGATCACAATATAGCGATCCTCGACTGAATGGTCTACAATTACTTTCTGGGCATACTCGTAAGAGGCCTGGTCGACCTCGTACCCGTTGATCTTGCCGGTAAAGTCATGGTACTTAAGCAGCTCCACGATAGTTTCTCCGGTGCCAACACCCAATTCTACAATTTCCTTATTTTCCAGCAATTCGTAACCATGGCGAAAAAGGAAATCCCTGACGCACTGCGCGTAGAACTCAGACTCCTCGCGATCCTTGAAGATCGTCTTGCTGCAAGCGTCGGCGGCGCTTTCTGTGGCGGTTTCGCCGTCCGGCATGTCCACTTTCCTCCTCGCCCGCCGGGCTTTGGCGGCCATGCCGCATTCACCTAACTCGTCGCGTAGGGCTCCGACAGGCGCGGCTTCATCAAAGGTGCCCTCCCGGTCGGCTCGATGGGAAGCTTCCCGCAAACCGGCCCGGGAGGGCGCTGAACAGATGTGATTGTGGCACAGTCAGGCGACGGCGGGCGTATTTTCCCACGCAAACCTGCGTGGGCAGGCCGGGGTGTTCGCGGGGACCCTGGTCCGCATACGGCTAGTCGACCTGGCTCGCCGGCACGTCCGGGTCGCTAACAAGCCGGAGCGAACTCGGCCGCGGGTATCCGCTCGCTGGTGGCAGCAAGTCTCGCAGGCAGACGGCACAGGTCAATGGACAGACAGTGGCACTGGTGCGGCTGTCGCGTTGGATCATCCGGGCGCCCATCGATCCAGGCCCAGCACCTGCGTCGGCGACTGCCTCAGATGGTCGCAAGGGCCCCCGGCCAGCCGCCGCCTCGCCTGCTGCCCCGAACGGGAGCGTGGCGTGCCGTCGCGCGGGTGCAGTTGCCGCCGAAGCCTGCCCGGCAGTTACCTGGCGGCGTCCGGAGATCACGCAACGCGATGACGCCGAGCCGCCTCGGCATTGCCCGTTTCATTAGGTATCTACTGGATACGCAGGAGCGCTTCGACTCTTTTCCGTAGATCAGCACGGAACGTCTCCTGTACCAGCCTACCATCATTGGTGCGCGAAATAATCAGGATTCGCTCGGATGCAAAATCGAAGGGAATTTTAGGCGATCGTTTCTCCCTGATTGGAATCCAGCCGGTCGGGGTTGCTGCAGGTGAGTTGGTCAATGAATGTAGCATGCCTGCTTCGAACAGCACGTTAGGGTTATCCGAGAATCCATTGACCGCATCCTCGGTCGGCTCCGAAAAGTAGCATATGCCAAATCTCGATCTAGCAATCTCCTCGATCAGCCCGAGAGTGATCGAGCCGGATTCCTCGATTCTGTTCCACTGCACAACCCGCAGGGCGGCACTGAACTCGCCAAGTACCTCCTGGATGACTCCTATAACACCGTCATCGGCCTGACCAGAGAATGCGACGAATATCTGCGGCTTGGTAAGACGAGGGAATTTAGTATTGCGCAAGGTAAGCGAAAGCTCGCTTACCGCTGCCCTGGTTCCGGTTAGCTGGGCATTATTGGCCTGCCGAAGCTCCAGAAGAATGGCTACTGCATCTGCGAGCAGGGTTAGCTCGTCCTTCGTTACTTCGGCGATTTCAAGGTAGGACGTAGATTCCAGGTAGATCACACCGAGTATGCGGGACCAATGTACTAGAGGAACTATTATAGAGGTTTTCATGTCCCTGTTAACCGGTGCCTGGTACTTTGGTAAATCCAACACTTCTGACCAGAGATCAACGTACGAGTCGGCGTGCCGGAGCGACCCTCTCTCTGGGTCAACGATCCACAGCGGCTTGCACTGATCAAAAGAGACCGAAATTTGCGAGGTGTAGCGGCCTGCCGCATTCCGGATAGTGGTGGCATGGTGCTGATTTTCGGAACTCCAGACGGTCCTCAGGCCGACCCGATCGTCAACCTGCTGCTCGCAAGCCAGGCTGAAGTACGCAGCATCCAGCTCGTTACTGACGTATTCGTAGATGAGGTCCCTGATCGAGTCAACCGTCTGCTGATCTACGATATCCACGGATCGGGCAAATTGCCGCAGGTGGTCACCAAACGTCCGGACGCTCTTGGGCATAGCACGATCTCCTCCCCGTATGCTGTCTCATGGCCCAGTCGCCAGGATCACATATTTCCTAAGCGACCGGAAGAGCCGATTTGTCATCAGTGTGGCTGGGGGGCGGGGAACTGCTCGCGATCTCTCGTTGTCTTGCCTCATCTGCGCGCGGCGGTCAGGGCCGCGTGCGGCGGCTGGACGGGCCCTCACCTTCTCGCGGTTCACCCAGTTCGCCACGCCCTCCGGTTTCTCAAACGGCGCATTAGCGATACTGAGCCTGCGCGGCTCCAGGCCCGATGCCCGTCGGCCACCTGGAGAACACAGCCGCCCAGAACTGGCGGTTCTGGCTGCTTGAGCACAACACTCTGGTCGGCTGACGTCCCGCACTGAGTCGGCAGGGAGGCGCGGACTCGGCGCCTGCCGGGTCGGGCAGAGCCAGTAACACTCTGTGACGGCTAGCCGTGGTAGCGGTTTCTGGCATCCGCCGGGCGGGAACCGACGGCGGCCGGATATCTTCGTGCTCCTGAAGCTGGGCGGCCGGTCCCGGCAGCCGTCAAGAATGAGCGTTGCCGTTGGATGTTTATCTGGTCGCGGACGAAGCTGTCCGGGGACTTCGCCTTGAGATCCCAAGGAGCCAGTCGCTCCGCCGGAAGTCCCGCAGATTCTTGGTGACGATGATCTGGGCCTTCGCCTTATCGCGGCGGCCAGGACATGACGGTCGTTAGGGTCGGGGAGGTCCAGGCTGCGATGAGAGGCTCGTAGCCGGAGACGAGGCAGTCGCGCACCGCTGTGTTCATCAGCTGGCGCAGGCGGTCGGTCTTCTCGACCGTGATGTCCTGCATGTTCTTCCGCAGGTTGTCGGTTACCTCATCCAGGATCTTCTCGGTCCACTTTGCCTGCACCAGGTGCGGAAGCTGGGCGATGCGGATCAGCAGATCGCGCAGGGTGTTGGGGTAGAGGACCAGCGTCATACACCGCGATGAAGGGCATGGTCAGTACAGGCCCAGCTCTTGGCTCAGGTCAGCCAGATCGTCAGCGGCAGCCCGCCGCTGCAAGTCGTCTTGCCGCTTGTACTGCATGAGCGGGATGATCTGGACGCCGTGGCCCGACTCCAGCAGGCTGAGCACCTGGGCAAGCATGACCACGGTCGGACGCGGAATCACAAGCGCGTCCTCGGTGCCGACTTCGCCGAGGGCTTCGATCAGGTCTTCTCCCGGATGGCTACTGAGGTAGTCGCTGATGCGCCGTGCGGCCCGGCCTGCGACCTCGGTGTCTACATCTCCCGGGTCAATCGAGGCGATAGGGTTGCCTGTCATCGCCCCAACCTCCTCATCGAGTTATCCGCAATAAACGAAGCATCCGCAACTCTGGAGCTTCCACTGGGGCACCGCGCTAGCTAGGGCTGGTCGTCGCTGGACGTGACTGCGCTTACGGTGGGTTGTGTAGTAGGCCACAGCATCTGACCGGTGTGTACCTGCCAAGGATGGGTGTAACGTCGCCCGGCGGGCCGGATTGCTGCTGTGCACGAACCGAGTCTGGGAGCAACCACGCGTCGTGTCAGCCGACACGGTGAACGTCCATGGACAGCGCCTAGAGGCGGTGGTTACCGGCTTTGATGCTGTCGGTGAAGCTGCGCCATTGGCCGGTGGTGAGGATCAGCTTCGGCCCGTCCGGGTCCTTGGAGTCGCGCACCGCGACCGCCGCACCCAGGTCGGCTATCTCGACGCAGCTGCCGTTGCCGCCGCTGTAGGTGCTCTTCCGCCAGAGCGCGCGGGCCAGACCGGCGTCCGGCTCCGCGTGCTCCTTCCTGATCGTGGTCACGCCAACTCCTCTGCCGCTGCTGTGAGCATATCGCTCGTGGCCTGCGGGCTCAGGGCCGCGGCGCGGAGGTAATCGAACACCTGCACGTAACGGGTGATGTCTTCCGGCTCCTCCAGGAACAGGGCGCTGGCCACGTTCTCCAGGTACACGACGTCCGGGTCGACGGGCTCGGGAAAGCCGAGGATCTCGAACGATCCGACCATGGCACCGTGCGCGCCAGCGGCGTACGGCAGTACCTGGATCATGACGTTGGGCAGGTCGTTGGTCTGGGCGAGGAACCGGAGCTGCGCGGCCGTGATCGCGCGGTCGCCGACGATCTGGTGGACCACGCCTTCACCGAGGACCGCCGACAGGTGGAGAGAGCGGTCCCCGGTTACGCGCTGCTGGCGCTGGTGGCGCACGGCCACCCGCCGGTCGGTGCCGTCGTTGTCGTCGTGCGGCCGGAACGCCCGGATGACCGCGCGGGCGTAGTCCTCGGTCTGCAGCAGCCCGGGCACCAGGACCTGCTGATAGGTCCGCACCGACGCGGCCTCGGCCTCCAGCCCGATGAAGTGGCTGTACTCACTGGGCAGGACATCGCCGTAGGAGTGCCACCAGCCCTTCTGCCTCGACTCGCGGGCGAGCTGGACCAGCGCCTCGCGCTGCCCCGGATCGGTGACGCCGTAGATGTCGAGCAGGTCGCGCACGTCGCGTGGGTTGAGCCGGGTCCATTGCCCGGTCTCGATCCGGGTGATCTTCGTCGGGTGCCATTCCAGGCGGGACGCCACATCGTCGCGGGTCAACCCGGATTCGGAGCGCAGGCGGCGCAGTTCGGCCGTCAGGCGCTTGTGGCGCACGGTGGGACTGCGGTAGGCACCGCTCGGCATTTCCGTCCTCCAAGTACTTACACCGTGTAAGTCGCACGGTGTAAGTTACGTCTGTGCGAGCGTGAAGCTGTGCCAGGCAGCATAGCGGCCTGGCGTCCGGAGGGCAGGAGGCTGCGCAGTGGCGGCGGACCCGGCAGGCAGGTGCGGGCCTCTAACCCGTCGCTGGTCAGCACCGGCCGGACTCAGGACAGGCGATCACACCATCGCGGAACAGTTCAGGCGGAGTCGGGGGCACAGACGCAGGACCGGCGCCGAGAGGGCGGGTGCTCCTCTGCCGCTGGATGGAGGCCCGCCGGGCAATGCCCCGGCGCAGGTCCTGCCTCGACACCCGACGGGTGAGCCGTCATGACCGGCCTCCCTGCGGCCCAGGCCGGAGCGTCGGTGCCGCTGCAGACCTCTCTTTGGCTGGGTGCCTTACCGTCTGCCGTCGGATGTGCGCGCCTGCACGCCCGCAACGTCATGCACGAATGGAACCTGCCGTCCGTCGCTGGCACCGTCGAGCTGGTCGTCTCCGAACTGGTGACCGACGCCGTACGCGCCTCAACCGGCCCGGACGGCCGGCCCAGGTACGGGGCGAAGGCAGGCCTGCCGCACATACACCTGCAGCTGTCGTCCGACCGCATGCACGTTCTCATCGAAGTCTGGGACCAGGATCCCCGCATGCCCGTAGCCAAGGTTGCCGGTGACGATGACGAGAGCGGCCGGGGCCTCATGCTGGTCGAAGCATTGTGCGAGCGCTGGGACAGCGCCCCGGCGCCAGGCTGGGACGGCAAGGTGGTCTGGGCACAGGTCGGGGCGATCTGATTCATCTCGCGCCAATCCGGAGGCCCTGCACCCAGCGTCACAGGCACGCCCTGGCCAGTACTGCCGAACTGAGCCATTCTCCGCTATCAAGGCGGTGCCGCTGCGCGGCACCGCTGGCCCGGCGTCAGCGGCGGGCTCTGCGTTGGGGACGCGCCGCCCGCCGCACGCCGGGCCACACCCGCCATCAGACCGCAGGACCAAGTTCGACCAATCGGCGGCAGGCGGGTTCAGTACTCAGCCATCTTCCTCGGCTCCAATTGTCCCGCTCGCGGTCACCGCGTCTAGGTCGCCCTGCGGGCGTCGCTGCGCGATCGGCTCCGCCGAACCTAGACACGGTGACCACTCACAAGGGATCAGCGCCTACGAGGAAGAACGGGGAGGTGCAGGTATCCGTTGACCTGGCGGGCTGATCGCTCGCCTTGCATGTGTCATACATCTACTTATGATGGTCATGTGAGTAAGGTGAGGGGCCCGATGCGGGAGCCGACATACTTCGTCCTGGCGTCCCTGCTGGATGGGCCCCTGCATGGTTACGCCATCATCCAGCGCACCGCGGAACTGTCAGGCGGCCGGGTCCGGCTGGCCACCGGGACGTTGTACACAGCGCTGGACCGCCTCACCGCTGAGGGCCATGTGGAGCTGGTGCGCGAGGAGATCGTCAACGGCAGGGTGCGGCGCTCATACGGGCTGACGCCGCCTGGTGCTGGGGCGCTGCGGGCCGAGGCGGCGCGAATGGCGGAGGCGGCCCGCCTGGTGACGGACCGGGGCCGCGGCCTAAAGGCGGGCGGCCCAACCCGGAAGACGAGTCCTGCGTGACCCCGCTGGAGCGGCGCTGCCGCTGGCTGCTGCTCACGTATCCCGCCTGGTACCGGCGCGACCGGGCCGGGGAGATGCTGGGCACCTTGCTGGAGGCCAGCGGGCCTGGCCAAAGCTGGCCTTCCCTCCGTGACGCGCGGGCGCTGGTCACCGGAGGCCTGCGCGTCCGGGGCTGGACCTGGTCGCTGTCGATGCTGTGGGTGGTGGCAGGGACTGTCGGCACTGGCTACGACTTCTACATCACCACCAAGCCGTACACCTGGGCTGACGTCAGCCTCGGGATTGAGGGGTGGAGCACAGATCCTGAGGCCGTCAGGATCGCCGTAGTTCTGGCAACTGCCGCATCGCTGGCTCTCCCTATCCCAGCGCTGATAGCCGGGTTCATCAGGCTCCGCGGCTGGCGGCCGCGCAGTTGGCTCCGCATAGCTGCGTGGGCGGGGGCGTGGATTGCAGGCTTCGCGCTCATGTACCAGGCCGGTGTCTGGGGAACATACCCAGGGAGCCCAGGCTGCCCTTGTGCAGGTATGCCCCGTATTGGTAGCCCTGCCGTGGTGAGCTGGGGCGAGCTGGCGATCTGTGCCGCGTGGCCGGTGCTAGGAGCTGTGATGACCTCGATACTGGCCGTGCCAGCCCAGCCTTGGAAAGGTGCCCGGTACGAGCAGCCGTCCTGGCGACGAAGCTAGCCGATGGCCGCCTGTCGCCGGTGATCTGCAAACGGAGGTGCGTGCCCGATCCGTGCCCGATGGGGGAGTCAGCCAACGGTACTGACGGTCACTCATGGGCAGATCGGAATCGGCGCTAATCTGCTCGGATGCCGATCGGAGCCCGCCCGGTGACGACCTTCTAGGCAACGGGTCGCGGTCGATTACGATCAACAGCGTGTCAGAGCCGCACAGGGTCATCATCGAGGCGGATTACTGCGCCGATGGCATCTGGTTGGTCACCACCAAAGAAGAGCTGGCGGCCACCACTTACGAAGAGTGGCGCCGCGTGACCACAGCCCTGTATGGGCCGCCCCCCTCTCACCGGCAGTGGGGTGACCGGCTGAGCGATCAGCTACTCGATGACCTCAAGGCCTGGAACCGGTCCTGGGACGGCTGCGGCGGTCTCTGGGAGAGCGCCGAGGCCGACCGGGCGTGGCACGAGCAGGGCCGCGAATTGGCGATCCGGGTCCAAGACCAGCTCGGGACCGACGGCTGGGAAGTGCTCTACCGGTGGGATGAGCGCGTGCACCGGGTGCATCCGCCGGGCAGCTGGCCAGCTGATACCTGGGAGCAGGAGCTTCTGGGCTATCCGCCACGTGGCCGCAGGAAGCCGCAGAGATAGCGGTCCGCATCCTGACAGCATTCCGTGACGGCCTGCCCACGTCTGCGGATCTGTGAGCGTACGAAGGCTGCCAGGCCGGAAG
>OFHG01000627.1_pt1 | contig 13779 bp, 12 predicted proteins | sample 1521931 | NCBI WGS metagenome assembly OFHG01 (sample SAMEA2468438, study PRJEB22500) | soil metagenome | biome: Glassland; feature: Farmland; material: Clay | place: Australia | collected 2013-01-31 | depth 0.55 m
GGGCACTGGTCCCGGCGCCGCCAATGCCTATCCCGTTTACGTGCGCGGCCTGGCCTATCTGCGCGCCAGGCAGGGTCAAAACGCGGTGCAGGAATTTCAGAAGATCATCAACAACCCCGGCATCACCGTCGGCAGCGACATCCTCGCGCTCTCGCACCTCGGCCAGGCGCGAGGCTTCGCGCTCGCCGGCGACAAGGACAAAGCCCGCCAGGCTTACCAGGATCTGTTCGCCCTCTGGAAAGACGCCGATCCCGACTTGCCAGTGCTGAAAGAGGCCAAGGCCGATTACGCCAAGCTCTGACCTTGCTCCGCGTTACCCGCCGAGCATCCTTGCCAGCGGCAAACAGCTAGTGCAATCCCACCGAGCCGCGCACTGATTCGATCAGCTTGGCTGAATCGTAGCCCACGCCGTCCTTGAAAACCGTTTCGACCTTCTCGATGTCGGCGATGTTTTTGGCCGGATCGCCGTGAATGAGGACGAGGTCCGCCGTCTTGCCCGGCGCAAGCGTCCCAATCGAATCTGATTCGCCCAGGAATTGAGCGCCGTTCGAGCTTGCGATTTGAATGGCCTCGGCGGGCGTGAAGCCCGCTTCAACCAGCAATTCGACTTCGCGCTGGTCGCCGAAGCCGGCCAGGTCGCCGCCGTAGCCGGTGGGATCGTTGCCCGCCAGCAGCCGGCCACCGGCCTTGGCGAAGTCGCGCTCGAATTCCATTTCCTTTTTGAAAAGCGCCGCCCAGTCGGGCTGGGTGCGGGCCGCAACGCGCGCGCGAATGGCCAGGTAATCCACGCGCGCCTCCATGGCCATGGCGTCCAGTACGCGCTGCTCGAGCGGCGGGCGGTTGGGAACGAACGTCTCGAACACCGGCAGCGTAGAGGTGAGGGCGACGTGGTGAGCCACCAGATCGCGAATCATTTCTTGAACGGGTGCGCTTGGGAGATCGAGCTTGGCGAGCGACTCGTCCGTCGCTTTCGAGGACGGGCACACATCCTCGGTTTTGCCGGGAACGAATTCGGTGTCTACCAGCAGGCCGTGTTCGAGGTCGTCAATGCCGAGCAAGGCGGCCTCGCGATAACCGATGGAGCAGAGGTGCCCGGTGATTTTCATGCCGTGCTGGTGCGCCGCTTGGACGGCCGCGGCAAGCTCCGCGCGGGTGATGTTCATGTACGCCTTGAAAGACGTCACGCCTTCGCCCGCCCAGTAGTCCACCAGCTTGCGCGCGTCATCCGGTCCCGTGAGCACGTGCATCTGCGGCGTGAATGCGCCCACACCTTCCAGGTACGGCCCGGTGACGTGAATCTTCGGTCCCGGAATCTCGCCCCGGTCAATCATCTTCTTCAACTCGAGATCCGTGTAAGGCTCGATGCTTCCGGTGGTGCGCAGCGACGTGACGCCGCACGCCAGGTACAGGCGCGGCGCGCTGAAACCCATTTCGTTGTAGATCACCGGATTCGTGGTCATGCCGGACGGATAGAAAAGGTGGTCGTGCATGCCGACCAGCCCCGGAATCACCGTGTAGCCCGCGCGGTCAAGCACCCTCGCGCCCGCGGGCACGCTGATTTTGGAGGCGTCGCCCATCGCTTCGATCTTCCCTCCGCGAATCACCAGCGTCTGGTTATCGAGCGGCGCCGCGCCCGTGCCGTCAATCACGCGCACGTGAGTGATGGCAATCGCCGGCGCTTCAACGCTGATGAATTTCCTGGTCTCGGCTGAAAACTTGGGCGTTTCTTGGGCCGCCAGGCGAAGGGACAGGAATCCGGTGCAGGCCAGGATTGCGAAAAAAAGAAAGGAACCTCTGCGCATAATCACGCCTCCGCTTAAGTATGAACTTTTCGGTTCGCTTACTTGCGCACGATGCGCTGGATTGAGATGGCGCGGCCGGTTGCGTCATCGGCTTCGATGAACACGGCGCACAGGCGCACGTCGCCCGTTGCCACTTCAAAACGCGCCGGCATCTGGTTGAGGAATTTCCTGATCACCGCCTGCTTCTCGATTCCGATGACGGAATCGTACGGCCCGGTCATGCCGAGGTCGGTGATGTAGGCCGTGCCGCCGGGCAGGACCGCTTCGTCGGCGGTCGGGATGTGGGTGTGCGTGCCCAGCACGGCCGTGACGCGCCCGTCGAGGTACCAGCCCATCGCCTGCTTCTCCGAAGTCGCCTCCGCGTGCATGTCCACGATGCGGATCTTGGCCGACGGCGGGATGCTTTCCAGCAATCGGTCGGCGGTGCGAAACGGGCAATCGAGCGAAGCCATGAAGACCCGGCCCTGGAGATTCATCACCGCGTATTCCGCGCCGGAGTCAGTTTTCCCCAAGTAAAGCCCGTGGCCCGGGGTCGGGGCGGGATAATTCGCCGGGCGCAGCAGGCGGCCGTCAGAGTGGTCGGCGAGATAGGGAGCGGTCTCTTTGCGGTCCCAGATGTGGTTGCCCGAGGTGAGCACGGCGATCCCCAGGTCGAGCAGCTCTTCGACCAGCGCCGGAGTAATGCCAAAGCCACCTGCCGCGTTTTCACCGTTGGCCAGAATGAGGTCAGGCCGAAACTCCTCGCGGAGGCCGGGAAGGTCTTGCTTCACGATGCGCCGGCCGGGCTGCCCGAAGATGTCACCGATGAAGAGGATTTTCATTCGCCGTCACAAGGAGTGTTCTGGAAGCCGCCTGACTGCCACGCCTGCTCCGGAAGCAGGAACCCTGAAAAGGGGCGAAAGCGACTGGGCGCTCAGTCCGTGAACTTCAGCATCTGGTCGAGCATCACGTGGCACTCGCCCAGCTTCTCGTCAAGATCGTTGTGCGTGGAGTCGTATTTGGCCTTGAGCTGGTGGTACTCGTCCGCCAGGTTCAGGCCCGCCAGCACGGCGACGCGCAGGGAATCCACCGTGCGCGTGCGCGCTGCGATCGAACGCATCTTGTCGTCCAGGAACTTGGCCAGCTTCTGGATGTATTCGGGGTCCAGCTCGCCTTTCATGTTGTATTCCTGGTCATAGATCATGACCCGGACGCCTTCGCTAGTCTTAGCCACGTGACTCTCCCCCGTCCCTGATTCCAGTCCCACGGCGGGGACAAGCAGGGCCATTATCCCTCGCCGTCGGCGTTTGTCAAAGCTTCGATCTGTTCGAGCAGTTTTTCGATGCGGGCGCGCACGTCGTCGCGCTCGCGGCGCAGGACCTCGAGGTCGCGCTCCAGCGCTTCGATGCGCTTGGGCTTTTCCTTCAGCTCGGCGCGGAGCCGCTCGACTTCCTGCTGGAGGGCGCGTTTTTCCGCGTGGGTTTGCTTGAAGATTTCGAGCGCCTTGGAAAGTTTTTCTTCGAGCTTCTGGAGATGATCGGTGGGTTCAGTCATGATTGAGTTCATATCCGAAATCTGAGGATTAAGAATGCCGCCGGTTCAATTTTCAATTCTCGTTCAGGTGCGGACGCGCACGCCCAGAGGTTCGAGCGCGGAAAGCACCCGCCGGGTTGCTTCGGCAATCTCTTCGCCCGCCAGTGTCCGCTCCATGCTCTGCAACGTCAGGCGGAGCAGCAAGCTGTAATGTCCCGCGGGCACCGCGCCGCCGCGAAACAGGTCCACCGGCCGGAAACTCTGAATCTCCTCCAAGCCCAAACCGGCCAGCGATTCATCCAGCCGGGCGTACGTCACGCTGTCCGGGACAATCAGCGAGAGGTCGCGTTCGACGCTGGGAAATTTGGAGTAAGGCCGGGCGGCGGGCTCTCGGAGACTGCTCTCGAGCAACCGGTCGGCATCAACCTCCGCCAGCCAGACGTCCTGCCGCAGCTTGTACTCGCGCGCGAGCTCACCGCTCAGCCGGCCGAAGATCGCCAGCGCTTCACCGCTCGAAGTAAACCGGCCCGCAAGCCCCGGTTCGTAATGTCCGCAGCCGCCCGGCTCGAAACGGAGTTCGGGGAGCTCGAGCGGCGCGAACAACGTTTCCAGGTCGCCCTTGAGATCGAAAAAGTCGAGCGCCTTTTCGTTGTCGTGGACGCTTTCGGCGCGCCGCCGTCCGGTGAGCCCGAGCGACAACACTCTCCGCTCCAAGGGGCCGCCTTGAACGTCGCGCGTATAGGTCCGGCCGAGTTCGAAGAAGCGAACGTCGGCCTGGCCGCGGTCGAGGTTCCAGCGCAGCGCGTGCAACATGCTGGGCGCGGCCGAGGAGCGAAGCGCGGAGGCATCCTGGCTGAGCGGATTCGCCAGCACCACGGGCGGCCGGTCCGTGAACCGCGCGTTCTCCGCCGGGTCCACCATCGAAGGGGGAATGATTTCGCGATAGCCAAGAGAGGTGAGAATTTCCGTCACTTTCAGTTCTTTCTCGCGCCGCCGGTCGTGTTCCACGCGCGGCGGAGCGCTTCGCAGGCGCGAAGGCAGGCGGCTGTAGCCGTAGTGCCGCGCCACCTCCTCGATCAAATCCACTTCTCGCGAAACGTCCAGCCGGAACGACGGCAGCGAGACTCGCCAGCCCTCCGTCCCCAGGCGCAGAATCTCAAAGCCCAGGGACTTGAGGATGTGCCGCACGTCTTCCCAATGGATCTCCGTTCCCAGCACGCGCTCGATTTCGCTGCGGCGCAAAATGACGTCCTTGCGAGGCAGAGGGTCAGGATAAACTCCCACCATGCCGCGCAGGATTTCCCCACCCGCGAGGTCGGCGATCATCAGCGCCGCCCGATCGAGCGCCACCGGCGCCATGCGGATGTCCGCGCCGCGCTCGAAGCGGTGCGAAGCTTCGGTGTGCAATCCCTGCGTTTTTGCCGTGCGCCGGATCGAAACCGGGTCGAACCAGGCGCTCTCGAGCAGCACCGAAGTGGTCGCCTCGCAAATCTCCGAATCTTCGCCGCCCATGATGCCCGCCAGCGCCACGGGCTGCTCCGCGTCCGCGATCACCAGATTCTCCGCTGTCAAGGGGCGATCCACGCCGTCCAAGGTGCGCAGCCTCTCGCCCGCCACGGCCCGGCGCACGATGATCTTGCGCCCACGGATGCGCGTGAGGTCGAAAGCGTGCAGCGGATGGCCGAGTTCCATCAGCGCGTAGTTGGTGATGTCCGCCACGTTGTTGATGGAGCGCACGCCCACCGCTTCCAGCCGTTTGGCCAGCCACGCGGGCGAAGGCGCAACCTTAACGTGCCGGAGCACGCGGCCGCACCATCGCGGGCAAAGGGTTTCATCTGCCGTCTCGATGGAGATTTCAGTCGAGGCCGGATCCCCCAGATCCTTGACCTGGGGCGATAGAACCGCAAGCGGCTTGCGGTAGCAGGTGGAGATTTCGCGCGCTACGCCCAGGTGGCTGAGGCAGTCGGGCCGGTTGGTTGTCACTTCCGCCTCGAGCACGAAGTCGCCGCCGATTTCGGCGTACGACTCCACGTTCACGCCCAGGTTGGTCAGGTCGCGCTTCAGTTCGCGCGGGCCCACCGGGACTTCCACGAATTCTTTCAGCCAGTTGATCGAGACTTTCATCGGTCAATTTCGGTTGAAGGTTAAAGGCCAAAAGTTGAAGGCTAAGATTTCGACTTTCGACCTTTGACTTTCGACTACAGGCCTAGAATTGCTCCAGGAACCTCACGTCACTTTGAGCGAAAAGTTGAATGTCATTGATGCCGTACTTCATCATGGCAAAGCGCTCCACGCCCAGGCCGAAGGCCCAGCCGGAGAATTTCTTCGCGTCAATGCCGCCGTGCTCCAGCACGTCGGGATGCACCATCCCGCAGCCCATCACTTCCAGCCAGCCGCTCTCCTTGCAGACGCGGCAGCCCTGGCCGTCGCAGATCGTGCAACTGATGGCCACGTCGCCGCTCGGCTCGGTGAAGGGAAAGAAGCTGGGAAAGAAATTGGTGCGGATTTTTTCGCCAAAGAATTTGCGCGCGAAGAAATCCAGCGTCCCCTTCAAATCCGCGAACGTGATGTCCGTGTCCACCGCCAAACCCTCCACCTGGTGGAACATGGTGGCGTGCGAAGAATCGGGATTGTCGTGGCGATAGCACTTGCCCGGACAGATGATGTAAAGGGGGGCGCCGCGCTTCTTCATGGCGTGGATCTGCACCGGAGAAGTGTGCGTGCGCAGCACCGTCTGCGAATCAATGTAGAGCGTATCCCAGTCGTCGCGTGCCGGATGGCTTTCGGGAATATTCAACGCGTCGAAATTGTAGTAGGTGGTCTCAATCTCCGGTCCCGTCTCGATGGTGAAGCCCAGGCCGAGAAAAATGTCTTCGATTTCGCGCATCACACGCGTGACGGGATGAATCGAGCCCAGCGCGCGCCGGTTGCCGGGAAGGGTGAGGTCGCGACCGCTATGGGTCTCCACCGTGACGGTCGCGGGATGGACGGTGGGCTTCAACTGGACGCCGCTTGCCTCGACTTTGGTGTCGTGGCGAACCGGGATTTCCTGCGCCAGCAGGGGAGTTTCCAATTCAGCGGCGTCTTGCTTCAACTGGTTGAACTGCTTCCCCACGGCTGGCTTCAATTGCCTCGCCGATTTCTTCAGCCAATTCCCGTCAATGAAAGAAAGAATCCCGTTTTTGCGGGCCAGCCAGCGGTCGCGCAATTCCTTCGCCAGGCGGTTGCGTTCGTGCTCGTTCGGGGCGCCGCGCGAGAGCAACTCCCGCTTCTCGCGTCCCATCGCCGCGCGCACTTCGGCGAAAAGCACTTCTACGCCTGCGGCGTCGGACACTCCGAGCTCCACGAGCGTTTTGCGAACTTTGTCGTCAATGGACATGAAAGAGTGCAAGGTCGAAAGTCAAAGGTTAAGCGCTCCGAAACGTTTGAACGTTCAACTTTCGACTTTCGACCGTCAACTTCTTCAACTTGCGGAGGCCAGTGCAGCTTTCACCTTGCCCGCCAGCTCGGCAAATCCCGCGGCGTCGCGCGCGGCCATATCGGCCAGAACCTTGCGGTCGAGCGGCAGGCCGATTTTCTTCAGGCCGTAAATAAGCTGGCTGTACGTGAGCTGGTTTTCTCGTGCCGCGGCGCTGATGCGGACGATCCACAAGCGGCGAAAATCCCGCTTCTTCCGCCTCCGGTCGCGATAGGAAAACCGGCCCGCGCGGTCCGCGGCCTCTTTCATGAACTTGTAGAGCTTGCTCTTGCCGAGGAAATTGCCCTTGGTAAGCTTGGCGAGTTTCTTCCGTTTGGCGCGGCGGACAGTGCCGCGCTTGACTCGAGGCATGGGGTTTGCTCCTTTCGAGAAATTTCGGGGCAGCGAAGGCACCCAGCCACTGGCCTTCCTGCGCCTGGGAAAACAGCCGTCAGCTTTCAGCGGTCAGCAATCAGCGAAAAACCGGTAGAACACTGCCCCAGCAGCCAACTGAATGCTGATATCTGATGGCCGACGGCTACCTGCCATACGGCAGCATGGCGCGGACGTGCCGCACGTCTGCCGCAGAGACGGTGGTGGTCTGATCCAGCTTGCGTTTCCGCTTGCTGGCTTTGGACGTCAAAATGTGGCGGGCAAACGCATGCCCGCGAATGACCTTACCTTTTTTGGTCAGCTTGAAGCGCTTGGCCGCGCCTTTGTGCGTCTTGAGTTTGAACCCTTTCGCCAAATCTATCCTCCCGAAGATTCCGAAGTTCCCGGCGTGGCCAGAGCTTTGGGCGCCTCGGCCACGGGCTGCGCCGCCGGCTTTGGAGCGCTCGCCGGAGCGTGAGAGCCTCCCGCGCCCGCTTGCGAAGGCGCGGCGCTGCGCGGCTGGCCCGCCCCCTTGCCGCTGCCTTTCTTGGGCGAAAACACCGCCGAAAGGTTGGGACCTTCCTGCTTGGGCCGGCTTTCAACCTGTCCGGTGTCGGCCAGCGATTCGATCAGCCGCTCCATCATGTGAAAGCCAATCTCGCGGTGCGCGTTCTCGCGCCCGCGAAACATGATGGTGGCTTTGACCTTGTCCCCCTCCTTCAAGAACCCCACGATTCGGTTCCGCTTGACGTCGAAGTCATGCTCGGAAGTGCGGGGACGGAACTTCACTTCCTTAAGCTCCATCGACTTCTGATGTTTCTTGGCTTCGTGCTGGCGCTTGCTTTGCTGGTAGAGGAATTTGCCGTAATTAATGATGCGGCAGACCGGCGGATTCGCCGTGGGCGAAACCTCCACCAGATCCAGTCCCCTGTCCCTTGCGATTCTTATCGCCTCGAAAGGCGGCATGATGCCAAGCTGGTTGCCTTCGTCGTCGATCACCCGGATTTCCCGGGCGCGAATCCTTTCGTTGATACGAACCGATCGATTTGCGATAAAGCTCCCTCCTGGCCCGCCGGGGCCACAATCCAGAAATAATCGTCCCTCAACGCATGAGGGAATTCAAAGGCCCAGGATGGTCCCAGCTTACCATTTCACCGCCCGCGTGTCGATAAGCTCCCGCAGCCAGGGGACGAACTCGTCGAGCGGCCGGAAACCCGCGTCGCCCGTATCACGCCGCCGGACGGAGACGCCGCCGCGCTCGATTTCGCGGTCTCCCGCCACCAGCATCAGCGGGACCTTCTGCAACTGGGCGTCACGAATGCGGGCGTTCAGCTTTTCGTTGCGGTCGTCAAGCTCCACTCGAATCCCTGCCTCACGCAGCTTATCCGACACTTGGCGGGCGTATGTCAAGTGCTTCTCGCTGATGGGCAGCACCACCGCCTGCACCGGCGCCAGCCACACCGGAAACGCTCCGGCATAATGCTCAATGAGCACTCCGAAGAAGCGCTCGACCGAACCCAGCAGCGCCCGGTGCACCATGACGGGCGTGTGCGCGTGGCCGTCCGCGGCGACGTATTCCAACCCGAACCGGCGTGGCAGATTGAAATCGAATTGCACGGTGGTGAGCTGCCACGGGCGGCCGATGGCGTCCACCAGTTTGACGTCTATTTTCGGCCCGTAGAAGACGGCCTCGCCCGGCATGTATTTGTAGGGGACGTTCATCCGCTTGAGCGTCTCGATCAGCGCTGCTTCGGCCCGCTCCCATTCTTCGACTGTGCCGGCGTAGAGCTCGGCGTGATTGGGGTCGCGGGCGGAAAGCTCGACTTCGTACCGGTCGAAGCCAAACGTCTTGAGCACCTGGAAGGCGAATTCCACGCAGGACTCGACTTCGGCCTCGAGCTGCTCCGGCATGCAGAAGATGTGGGCGTCATCCTGGGTAAAGCCGCGCACGCGCATCAAGCCGTGCATCACGCCCGAGCGCTCATAGCGGTACACGGTGCCAAGCTCCGCGAAGCGGAGCGGAAGCTCGCGATAACTGCGCCGCCGGCTCTTATAGATTAAGATATGACCTGGGCAGTTCATGGGCTTGAGCTGGTAGCGGTCGTTCTCGACCGGCATGGGCCCGAACATGTTTTCGCGATAAAAGTTCGTGTGACCGCTGGTCTCCCACAAGTGCAGGCGCATGGCGTGCGGCGTGTAGCCCCTGGAGTAGCCGGCCTTCCCAAGCTCGGTCCGCCGCCAGTCCCCAATCTCGGTGCGGATCACCCCGCCCTTCGGATGCCAGAAGATCAGCCCCGGTCCCGCTTCGTCCTGGATGCTGAACAGGTCCAGTTCGGTGCCCAGGCGCCGGTGGTCGCGCTTCTTGGCTTCTTCGATCTGGGTCAAGAAATCATCCAGATCCTTCTTGGAAAGAAACGCCGTCCCGTAGATTCGCTGCAAGGGGTGAGAGTGCTCGTCACCCTTCCAGTGCGCGCCCGCGACGCTCAGCAGCTTAACCGCCTGGATGCGGCCGGTCGAAGGAATGTGCGGGCCGCGGCAGAAATCCAAAAACTTTCCCGTGCGATAAGCGGAAAAAACCGGGTCAGCCTTTTCCTGAATCAACTCGCACTTCAGGAACTCGCCCATCTTCTCAAACAGCTTGATGCCCTCTTCCTTGTTGTAGTACACGCGCTCGTAGGGCAAGTCGGCTTTCACGAGCTCCTGCATCTTCGTTTCGAGCTTCGCCAGGTCTTCTTCGGTGAAGGGCTTTTCGCGGTAAAAATCGTAGTAGAACCCGTTCTCGGTTGCGGGGCCCACGCCCGGGTGCGCATCCGGGAAAAGCTCCAACACCGCCGCGGCCAGCAGGTGGGCGGAGGAGTGACGATAAATCTCCAGCCCCTCCGGCGAATTCGGCATAATGAACTGGATGGGCGCGTCAGACTCGATGGGGTAAGCGAGGTCCACCAGGCGGTCGTCCAACTTCGCCGCCAGGGCGTCAGCGGCGAGGCGCGGTCCGATCGATTTGGCGACTTCCAGCGCGGTGGTGCCCTGAGGGAATTCCTTCGTGGCTCCGTCGGGGAAGGTAACTCTAACGCTTGGCATTCCTCGGTTCGTTTCCCGATTCAATATACAATCCTTAAAAATAGCAGATTCTTGAGGGCTGGGTCAAACCCTCCGCTGGTTTCTTGCTCTTGGAAGGCAACGCCAGGGATGCAAGGCCGTGCCCGGGTCGCCGCGTCCGCCAGAAGGAAGGAGAGGTGAGGAAGACGACCGAGCCTTCCTCCGGGGCGCAAAGGGGTGACCTACTTGACGATTTTGGAAATCCTCTTCAGTATGAAACCAGCGTTTGCCTGCGGGCCTGTAGCTCAGCTGGGAGAGCACCTGGTTTGCAACCAGGGGGTCAGGGGTTCGAGCCCCCTCAGGTCCACCAAACCTTCTGCTCCGGCTTGTACCTCTTCGTGGACGTGACCCCCTCAAGTGAATTCTGTCTCTTTTCACTTGGTATAAGAAACAGTCACGTCAGGCCTAAGGGATGAACGCCTCCGGTGCGGTGCCGTGCCGATAGGGCGCATACCAGTTGTGAACACGGGACCACTTGGTTTTGTAAGCAGCGGTCGGCAGTGAGTCCTGGGAACGGGTGGTCCACATCAGCAACTCCTCCATCAGCCGCGATTGTTCAGCCGCCACGGAAGGATCGCCAAAAAGGTTTTTCAGCTCGCAAGGGTCCGCGGCGAGGTTATACATCTCGCCGTAACCCATCATGTCGTAGAGCAGCTTCCAATCTCCCATGCGCACCATCTTCGTGTATCCGCTCTGATCCACTTCGTTGAGTTCGTCATAAGTCATCTGGGACCCAACTCTGGGGCGAATCGAGGCAACGTCAAACGGCACATGGTCCGAAGCCTCGTAAAACAAGCCTCCAAAGCCCACCCCCGAGTAGATGCTCCTAAACTCGTCCTTCGGAAAATCTTCACCCTGCAGAAGCGGCCAGAGGCTTCGGCCTTGAACTCCGGGAGGAATTTCGGCGCCCATGGCATCGCACATCGTCGGCATGACGTCGGCCATGGAGACGAAGACTTCATCAAGGGGACGGCCGGCTCGAACGCCCAATCCCGACCACACCATGGGAATCCGAATCAGCGCTTCGGGCATTCCCGCTCCCTTGCGCTCCAGCCCGTACTGCATAACGTAGTCGCCGTGGTCGGCCAGGCAGACGATGACGGTCTTTTCGAGAAGGCCGTTCTTCTTCATGTAACCCACCAAGCGCGCCAACTGGTCGTCGAGAAGCCGGAGCATTCCAAGATAGTTGGATACGTAACGTCGCCAATTCTTGTCATACCCCGGACAGTAATGGTTTTGGAGCTCTCGTAACCATTGCCATTGGAAGCCCTTCTTCTCCAAGGCTTCCGGACCCGCGCAGCGATCCGGCACTTGGTCGGGTGGGTACATGTCCCAGTAGGGCTTGGGGACCTGCTCGGGATCGTGCGGCTCGGGGAAGCTCACCTCAAGGGCAAAGGGGGAACTCCCCCAGTCCTCCATAAACTCAATGGCGTTGGTAACAATGCGATAAGGTAGCTGCGTCTCGAGCGGGAACGGAGTAGGTACGTCGGACAGGTTGTAATTCAGCTTGCCCAGCCATTCGTCGTATTCCACAACCTCCTTGGGGGCGTTGACCGGCTTCCAGCCCCAGACGTGGCTGTACTCTCTCCAATAATCCAGCCTGCCCGGGGTCAGATAGGTGTGATTCTTGCCGCAAAGGCCGGTTCGGTAGCCCCTCGATTTGGCGACTTCGAAGAGGTCCGTATTGAAGAAAGCATCCTTGATGGCGCTATTCTGGCGCACGCGATGGGCCTCGGGCCAGCGGCCGGTCAGCATGCTGGTTCGGCTCGGCACGCAGACCGGGCAGGTGGCATACGCGCGGTCAAAACTGACTCCCTCGCCTGCCAGCGAATCGAGGGTCGGACTTGTGTCCAGCGGATAGCCGGAACGTTTCGTGAGCCCCGCGCGGTGCTGATCGGAAATGACAATGATGATGTTAGGCCTGTCAACTTCCGTTGCAGGCGTTGCACCGCTTGGCTGGAGACGGGGAAGGATTGCACTCACCGCTCCGGCCGAAACGGTTTTCAAGAAATCTCTCCTTTGGACCATGGTTACCTACTCCTCTCAACCCCGCAAGCTTGGGCTTCGCGAGGTTTTTCCTAAGAACATCCGCATGCAGGCAAGCCGGAAAATAAGCCCGCGGCGCGACTGCGGGTGGGTCATCGATCCAGAGTCTCCGGGGCTCCGGCTCAAGGACATCTTTAGAACGTGACGACAGGTTGAAGCATGACTCTAATTTGACCTCCTTAGGGCCTGCCTCGTCCATCCCGACGGCACAAACCCCTGAGAGGCTCGCCCGAGGTTACGTACACAGTCTCACGCAATCAGAAGGTCAACCTCAATGACAATTGGATTTCACGAGGATCGACCTGCGTTGATGTCACTTTGCCGAAGTTAACGTCCGTAAATCCCCCATCAGGGCTGCCAAATTGTGTGTGGTTGAACGCATTGAAGAATTCTCCCCGGAACTGGAGCCGCGTCGCTTCGCTGACTCGGAAATCCTTATGCACCCCGATGTCCCAGTTGTTGATACCCGGCCCGATGAGGATTGCCTGCCCGGAATTACCCATTGTCCCACTGGGGGGCATCTCAAAGCAGGATGTGTCAATCCAGTAAAGACCGTTGGTGCGGAGATTCTTGTTGCTAAGTTCGTTTCTCCCATCACAGACACGGTTGGGACGAACGTTCCGGAACGAATAACTTGTCGTGTTGGGCCTAGTCACTGTAAAGGGCGTGCCTTTTTGGAATGTCGTAATCACGTTCAATCCCCAACCACCTACCGCTGTATTGAGAACGGGGTTCGCATTGCTCAGCCATTTGCCGCCCCGCCCAATGGGAAGCTCCCAAACTGTGCTCACGACCAGGGCCTGCGGGACACTGTACAACGCTGGGCCCTTATCGCAGTCTCTGCAGGTCCCAATCTGGTTCAGGGTCCCATCGCCGCCCTCGTTGCTGACCGTCAGCGTCTTCGAGTAAGTGTAATTCACAAGAACGCTGAAGCCATTGGAAAACTGCCGTCGGAACTTGATCAGCAGGGCTTGATAATTGGAATTTCCCATATTGCCCGCTTCCAAGATATAGGGAAATGCCGGATACGGCAACGGCCTTGAGCACTGCATGGTGCTGACTAGGTAGCAGGAAAGCCCCAAAGGCTTGCGACCAGCAGAATGTGCTCGCGCCCGCGGGAGGCCATCTCCCGCCCGAAAATGTGCGTTAGTTCTGTCAAGGTCATGATGTTCAGCCGCAACATTTCGGCCACCTTCTCAAGCGGCTGATTGAGGAAATCCCCATAAATGCCAAATCCCGCGTTATTGACGAGAATCTCGATTGCGATGCCGCGGCGGTCGAGATCGGCCTTCAATTCCGCCCCTGCCCCGGCTCGCGAGAGATCCATCCCGAGCACTTCAACCTGAACGACATGCTTCTTTCGAAGGTCGCCCGCCAGTTTGTTCATCAGCTCCGCGCGGCGCGCAACCAAGACAAGATTGGCTTGGTGCGCTGCCAGGAGTTTTGCGAATTCGACACCGAAGCCACTGGATGCGCCGGTTACCAATGCCC
>OFHG01000628.1_pt1 | contig 13772 bp, 15 predicted proteins | sample 1521931 | NCBI WGS metagenome assembly OFHG01 (sample SAMEA2468438, study PRJEB22500) | soil metagenome | biome: Glassland; feature: Farmland; material: Clay | place: Australia | collected 2013-01-31 | depth 0.55 m
CGATCGAGGGGGCCAGCGCCGGGCGGCCCTGGTCGTTGAGGTACTTGTAGATGATCTTGCGGTGGTAGATCCCGCCGTGGGCGTTGACGTAGCTGAAGTAGGCGGCCGACGCCGGGGCGATCTCGCTGGCGCCGGGCGCGGCGGCGCCGGTCAGCGGCTGATAGCTGCCGATCGTGATCGACCCGGACAGCACCCCCGGCGCGCCGGCGACCGGCGAGGAAGTGTGGTGAGGGGCGGAACTGCACCCGGCCGCCGCCAGGGCCATGGCGGTAAGCCCGGCGGCAACCGCCAATCTGGCCCGTGATGGTCTGCTCATCCGATGTCCACCTCCGCGCTCGCCACAGACCCCACGCGTGGCGGCCATATCAGCCGCCACGCAAAGTATGTTCAAAAAGGCCGTAACTGGCTTTAGCTGATGCCTGGCAGGTTCCTGCCACAGACCACCCGTGCCGTGACGCCATTTCCCCTGGCTGTGGCGCATTGGTGGCTAATGGCGGCTTTCGGCCTGGCAGGTTCCTGCCAGAGTGCACTTATTGACCGGAAACACCCAGCAATCTGACCTTTGTCCCATGACCCCGCTGTGGGCGTGCCTTCGGGCCCCACCTGGGGTCATGCCGGTTCATCCGAGGGATAGCAGGCAACTATCTGTCAGATGTCAGTTCGGGGGCGGGTGTGCTGGGAGCGGGTGCTCTTGTGATCCCAGGTGCTGAGCCGGTGGCCCCCTTCTTTGGGGCAACGTCCCTGGTTAGCGGGATCCTTGCGATCGGCGCCTATGGAGCCGGTCATGACTGGCATGATGTAGAAGCGAACCTGGTCGCTACACTCGTCTCTATCCCGACTGGCGGTATCGGCGACGAGCGCATCGTCGGGCTAACTGTTAAAGGTCTTGCTCGTGCATACGTCAGGGACGGGATAACAGGTATGATTAGATGGTCCGGTCCGGAGCACGAGTTCACGGGTGCTTCAAGGGTTGCTGCTGGTGTGGCGGCTGCGCATGCCAATTCGCCTAATATCCTGAGTCTGATCTTGAACATGAACCCGAACCAGGATCCTGGAGCGAGCGGCTGGGGCTGGTAATGCCAGGAATTCAAGCGCTGCCGACGTGGGTTGTCGCCCTAGCAGCCATTTTGGCCACGGGATTGTTCGTCTGGCGATTCGTATCACTTATGACTACGAAAAAGCAGAAGCTCGCGATCCTCAGAGCCGCCGCAGTCATGGTGGTCTTGCTTGGCCTGCTGGCAAGCATCAAGCATAATTCGGCGAATCACGCGCTTGTCCTGCTTGGGGATGTGATGGTGGCCCTCGTGGTCGGGACATTGCCGGCCGGCCGGGAGCTGGCCAGGGTGAACCGCCTCAGTGCAGAGACCGGGAAGCAGCTACAGATTTCCCAGAAATATGCCGGGCTTTTCGCACTAGTGACAATGGTATGTCTTGCCACGCTGCTAGCGGTTGAGTACGCAGTGTTGTGAACACCAGTTCAAGAGGCACTGCCCTTAACTTCCGGGACGTATGTTCGCTTTCGGGAGATTCGGCGGGGCGATCGTTATGGTGTATGTGACCTCTTCGGTGTGCCAGTGCTGCCCGCGCAGCCTGCAGCATCACCATGCTCGCCGCCGCCACGGTGCCATCGATGCTGAGCGGTAGCAGGTAGGCGGCGAGCGCGGCCTGGCCATGCGTCACCGCCAGGTGCTCGATGTGGACGAAACTCACCACGGCGGCGATCGCTGCCACTACCAGCACCGCGGCGGCCGTCGCTGCCCGGATCATCCGGTCGGCCCTCACGACCGCACCTCCCTCGCTGCGGGGAACATTGAGGGAACATTCCGCCAGGGATCAGCGGGGGATGAGAGGTGACGGGCCGGGGTGCTAACCGCCACGTGAGCAGGCAGAACGGGACGTACGGTGACTGCCGGAGATGAGCGGGGACGACCTGCCCCGGTCTTCAAAACCGGTGAGCGGCGCTCTGCGTCGCTGGCGGGTTCGATTCCCGTCCGCCTCCGCTATCTGCGCAAACGCCGCCATCGGGGTCAGCTCGGCGAACGGACGGTCGTGGCACCTGCCCTCGTCGCTGCGTTTCTTGGCTGTGTCTGCCGCATCATCCGGGCATCCAGTGCAACCGAACTGGCTGCATCATCGTCCGGTCTAACGCAAGCGGATGATGACATCCCAGACCTGCTCATTGGCCGCCCAGTGCTCCGGTCGCATGGGCCGTCTTGAGGTACGCCTCGACAAAGGCGCGGATGTCAGATCCCTGGCCGATCACCAAGGTTATTTCGCCGGCGTGGTACCAGACGTACACGTCGTAGGAGTCTTGACGGGTGATCACGACCTTCTCGGTATGGATCGTTTCCCGCGTCACCTTCGTACCTGGACTGCTCATCGCCGCGGCCATCGCGGGCACCATGGCCCGCTGGACCTCGGGAGTGTCGTACTGGGGCTTCACCTGGATGAGGATGATTCCGCCGATCTCGGTCCCTTCATGCAGGACATTGTGGGCCGACGCCGTCTTGAAGTGCAGGGGATCGGTTTTGGCGAGTTCCTTCGCGGTGGCGGCGTCTGCGCTTGAGGGATTGCTGTAGTCGTACCCGGGCACGGCGAGCAGGGCGGGTTCGCCTGGCTGTGCGGTGTGGTGAGTAGGGCTGGGGCTCGCACTGGTGGTCTGGCTGGCCGCCGGGGTGGCCGGTGCTCCCCCTCCGCCCCCGCAGGCAGCCACGCCCAGAACGGATGCAGCTGCGAACGCTAACAGAGCAGCGACGTTCTTCATGACGTACCTCTCGGACTATGCAGAACGCGCGCCGAGGATGCCCGAGCGGGCACATGTGCTCGCATACCCCCGAACGCAAGCGCGATACCAACCACAACGGTTGCCGCCCCAGCTTCTTGGTCCCCAGGGCCAATGGTCCCTAGCGTGGGAACATTAGGTCCCTCCCGGCCTCACGGGCCGGGCGTGCGTGGGGACGCAGCTCAGCCCGCTGGCCCCGGGTCCGCAGTATCCGCTCCCATGCAACTCTTCGAGGTACTCCACCAGTTCGGCCGGGCTGCCCGAATGATGGTGCTACCCAACGCAGTGCGCGAACGGGCACCCGTGGGGACCGGGCCGGATCATCGTGAGCTAGTGCCGCAGCGAATGCGCCCCCAGCGCTGGCGGTGCATACGGGCAACGGCCGGCCTGGCCACCAGACGGTCGCGTGCCAGGCGCCTGGCTGCGGGTCGGTCTGGTACAAGCCCAGGTGCCCTGCCGTTCAATCTCCTGCACAGCCTGGGGAGCGGTCGGCAGACTCCCGAGGGTGAATCTGACCACTGTGGCGGCCTTCACGGCCGCTGGGCTAGCGTTCGTTGGCGTCGTTGTCAATGTCGTCTGGGGCTATCGCCTGGTACGTGACCCCAGTGGCGGTGCCGAGCACGGCGCCTGCCCCGCCTCCCTCACCATCAGCCGCGCCGCCGCCAGCGTCTTGTTATCCCACCACGGCCAGCGGCAACTGCTACGAGCCGGGGGAATTCTGCTCAACGGCCGACCACGGCATGACCGGGTTGGCGGGCGACGGCAAGAAGATCATCTGCGAGGACAACAACGGCTGGCGCGCTAGCGTGCGCGTCTACCGGCAGCGGTCCGGCGGGGTCATCCTTGACGAGGACGCGGACTGGATCGAGGCCACCCGGGACCTGCGCCAGGCCTACGTCGACCATCCCGACCTCGACCCGGCTGTCGCCGGCGGCTTCGTCTAAGCGGGCCGCGGAGCCGGCTCAGAGGTCATCCTCCTGGTGCCCGGGCCCGTCCCGGCGGAAGTACTTGCGGTCCTCTTCCTCCATCTTGGCGACGTCCGCGGCGGCGGCACGCTTGATCTTGTCGAGTTTCGGGTCGACGCGCGTGCGCGTGAGGACGACCCAACGGCGCAGCCAGCGCGGCTCCTCCGGAAACCTGGTGGAATCGAACCACTTGAAGATGCCCATAACCGACTCCTCGGTCAGCACAGCTGTGGCGTTCCCGGCAGCCGGCTGTTTCATGCGCACCGGCACCATGGAGGACGAAACTCCCTGGTGGCCGGGCCGTACGCCTCCTCCGCCAGCGCGGCCGGGCCTGCGATCCTGGTAGCAGAAGGGGGATTGTGCCATGGCCATCAACGACGACACGGCACGCGAGCAGATGCTGCGCGATAAGGCTGTCAGGCAGCTGAAGAAGCGGCGTGACTTCTACGGTCATCTCCTTGTGTACACCCTGGTCAACGGGTTCCTGGTGGTGATCTGGGCGATCACCGATGTGCATGGGTTCTTCTGGCCGGTCTTCCCCATCGTCGCATGGGGGATCGCTGTCATCCTGAACGCCTGGGACGTCTTCTGGCGTCGCGACATCGACGAGGAGCAGATCCGGCGCGAAATGGACCGCATGGCCAAGCACGGCTAGGCCCGCGGGATCCAGCGCGGCGGGAGATAAGCCCGGTTACTCCCAGCGGAACGTGAACCGGGCGGCGACTGCCGCCGCCACGGTGAAGCCAGCCACCACCGCGGTGTCGGCCATGCTCCACGGCTTGCCGAGCCAGGGGTCCTGGACCAGCCGCAGCATGTAGGTGAGCGGCAGCATGTTGTGTACCCAGTGCATCGCGCCGGTCAGTACCTCCGGCGGCGGGCCGGCGCCGGAGAGGATCATCATCACGAAGAACAGGCCGAGCCCTGCCCCGAGGGCGCCGCGGGAGGACGGGATCGCGGCGAGCATCAGGCCAAGCGCGCAGAACAGCACGCCGCACAGCAGCCAGGCGCCGGCGAATCCGGCCACCGAGTGCGGGAAATGGATGTCGTACGTCACCGAGGCCAGCCCGATGACCAGGAGCGACCCCACCAGCGAAATGCCGAACGCCACCGCGGCCTGCGCGCCGAACAGGGTCCACGGCGGTGCCGCCGAGGCCCGGAGCCGGCGCAGTACCCCGTCCTCCCGGTAGCGCACCAGGTGGACCGGCAGGACCAGCAGCCCGACCGCCGCCCACACCAGAGCGCAGTAGGCGGGGACGTAGTAATCGAGTGCGCCCACCCCCCGGTAGTAGTGATGGTTCGGGTTGTTCCCGAAAACCCCGCCCATGACGAAAAGGAACAGCAGTGGCAGCGCGAGCGTGAACACCACCGTCAGCGGCTCACGCAGGAACAGCTTCGCCTCGATCGAGGTCGACCGGGCCAGCGCGTGCATCACTTACCCCTCGTCCAGGCGGCGGCCGGTGATCCGCAGGAACACCTCTTCCAGCGACGGCCGGTCGACGATCAGGTCCGTGGGCCGCAGGCCATGCGCGGCGAGTGCGGCGGCCACGTCGACAGCCACCGGCCCGCAGCCGGTCACCTCGATCTGGCCGTTCTGATGACCGACACCCACCACTCCGGGCACCTCCCGCAGCCAGGGCAGATCCGGCTGCGGAGCCGTGAAGCGGACCTTCACCTCGCGGGTGTGGCGGGCGATGAGATCGCGCGGGGTGTCCATGGCGACAATCCGGCCGGCGTCCATGACCGCGAGCCGGTCGCACAGGCGCTGCGCCTCATCCATCGAGTGCGTGACGAGCACGACGGTGGTCCCGCGATCGCGGATGGCCTCGATCAGGTCCCAGGCCACATGCCGGGCGGCGGGATCCAGCCCGGTGGTCATCTCGTCGAGGAAGACGACCTCGGGGTCGTTGACCAGGGCCAGGGCCACGAACAGGCGCTGGCGCTGCCCGCCCGACAGCTCGGAGAAGTGCGCGGACCGTTTACTTGCCAGTCCCCATTCACCGATCAGGGCCTGCCAGTCGCCGCCGCTGGGGGAAAAGGAGGCGAACCAGTCCAGTGCCTCCCAGACTTTGATCCGGCCCGGCAGCGCGGACTCCTGCAACTGGCAGCCGATCCTGCCCCTCAGCTCGCGGGACTGGGCCTGGGGATCCAGTCCCAGCACCCGCAGCCGGCCGCCGTCGGCTTTGCGGAGCCCCTGCAGGCACTCGACGGTGGTGGTCTTACCGGCACCGTTGCGCCCGAGCAGGCCGAAGATCTCGGCCCGCGCGACCTCGAACGACACATCGTCCACCGCGACGGCGGCACCGTAACGCTTGGTGAGACCGGCCACCGAGATGACCGGATCCGCCCCGCGCGTATCCGCCACCTGCCCACCCCGCAGCCGCCGGCGTGATCCTGGCTTCAGCGTGCCTGGCCGGTTCTGGGCAGGCGAGAGGCGAAGGTCCCTGGCTGCCCTGACCCACGGCCCTGGCAGCCCCGGTCCCTGGGCCGGGCCTGGGCGGGGCGGGCCTGGGCGGGGCGGGCCTAACTGCGGCGCGCGACCAGCCAGCGGCCGACGCTGTGCACGCCAGCCCGGCTTGCCCGGACCGGCTCGGTGGCGGCCTCGGTCCCGGCGGCACGCTCGCGCTCAGCCTCGGCCACAGCCCCGGCGCGGCCGCCGGGCCGGCTGTCGCGGATCCCTATCACCGTCAGGCGGCCAAGCGCCAGCGCGGCGATGAACACGATGACCACGCCGAGGCCGGCGAAGAACCCGATCTGCTCCAGCGGCTGGCTGATCGTGCCGCCCACCGGGAAGCCGGGATTGAGGGCGCTGGTGGCCGTCCAGAGCGGGGCGAGCACAGTGCCCAGCGCGAACCAGGCGCCGGCCACGGCAGCCAGTTCCGCGCCGAACATGGCCACCGGCCTGGTCGCGCTGGACATCAGGACGATCCCGCCGACCAGCGTGGCCGCCCCGGGCACGATTTCCATCCACAGCCGTCCAGTCGTGAAAGTCCAGGTGGTGTCGGGTGTGTATGCGTAGTGGAAGTAAGGGCCGGCAAGGGGGATGAGCGCGCCCCACGCTCCCAGCAGCACCAGCAGCACGCCGCTGACGGCGCCACGGGTGCGGGGCACTTGCAGCATGGTGGTCATGGACAATCACTCCCTGGGCAGGCGGGGGGACGGGAGCCTGCCCAGCGCACCCACTACCCGCGGGGTGCCCTGTTATGCGGGCGTTCCGCGCCGGGCGCAATGAGGGGCATAACGCCTGGTGCCCGCCGCCGGCGCAGCCTCGCCGCAGGCCCGGATGCCAGGTAAGGTCGCCATCGTGGACCCCCGCCGGTTCGTGCCGCGTACCGATTCGGTGCTGGCCGACCCACGTCTTGCCGCGGCGGCCCAGCGGCTGGGAAAGGCGCGGGTGAAGGCAGCGGTCACCAGGGCCCAGCAGCAGGCCCGGACGGGCGAGATCCGCCCCGCGGACGTGACGGAGGCGGCAGTGGCCGCGCTGCCAGCCCGCGCGACCACGCTGACGCCGGTGGTCAACGCGACCGGTGTGCTGCTCCACACCAATCTTGGCCGGGCGCCGCTGTCGGCCGCGGCCCGTGACGCCCTGCTCGTGGCGGCCGGCTGCACCGACCTCGAATTCGACCTGGCCTCGGGGGAGCGTGGGCGACGGGGGCGGGGCGCGCTGGCGGCGCTGGCCGCTGCCGTGCCCGCCGCGCAGGCGGTGCACGTGGTGAACAACAATGCAGCCGCCCTTGTCCTCGCCGCGACCGCGCTCGCGGCCGGGTGTGAGATCGTGGTCAGCCGGGGTGAGCTGATCGAGATCGGGGACCGGTTCCGGCTACCGGAACTGCTGGAATCGACTGGCGCCCAGATCCGCGAGGTGGGCACCACCAACCGGACCACGCTCGCCGACTACGCCGCCGTGATCGGGCCACATACCGGGTTCGTGCTCAAGGTCCACCCCTCGAACTACCGCGTCGAGGGCTTCACCAGCAGCGCCAGCGTCGCCGAACTGGCCGGGCTGCCGGTGCCGGTCGTCGGCGACATCGGCTCGGGGCTGCTCGCCCGGCACCCGTTGCCGCCCGAGGAGCCCGACGCCCGGTCCCGGCTCGCGGCCCGGCCCCCCCTGGTCCCCCGCCGTTGCGCAGCGGCGAGGCGGTGCGCAACGGCACGGCACCGGCTGTCGTCGGCCGCACCGAGTCCGGCAGGCTCCTGCTCGACCTGCGTTCCGTTCCTCCCAGCGACGACGGCACCCTGGCGGCGGCTGTGATCGCCGCGGCAGCTGCCCAGCCCGGTGGGGTCCGCCCGGCTGCGGCCGGTTGACGGGAATGGACGCCGCCGGCATGCAGGTCATTGCGACCGCGGGTCACGTGGATCACGGAAAGTCCACGCTTGTCCGCGCGCTGACCGGGATGGAGCCGGACCGGTGGGCGGAGGAACGGCGCCGGGGACTGACGATCGACCTCGGCTACGCCTGGCTGACGCTGCCCTCCGGGCAGCGGCTGGCCTTCGTGGATGTACCCGGCCACGAACGCTTCGTGCCCAACATGCTGGCCGGGGTGGGGCCGGCGCCGGCCGTGCTGTTCGTTGTCGCCGCCGACGGCGGGTGGATGCCGCAGTCCGAGGAGCACCTCGCCGCGATCGATGCGCTGGGGATATCCCGCGGGCTGCTCGTGGTGACCCGGGCTGACCTGGCCGACCCCGGCCCGGTGCTGCGGCTGGCAGCTGAGCGGATCGGCCGCAGCAGCCTCGGCGCGGTGGAGGCGGTCGCGGTGAGCGCGGCTACCGGGCGCGGGCTGCCCGGACTGCTGGCCGCGCTGGGCAGGCTGGTGGCGGGGATGCCGGGCAGCGACCCCGGTGCGCCGGTGCGGCTGTGGGTGGACGGGGTGTTCAGCATCAGGGGCAGCGGGACGGTGGCGACGGGGACGTTGCCCGCCGGGACCGTGCGGGTACGCGACGACCTGCTGGTCACGCCGTCATCGCGCCAGGTGCGGGTGCGCGGGCTGCAGTCGCTGAAGCAGGCGGCAGCCAGCGTGAGCGGCGTGGCACGGGTCGCGCTGAACCTGCGCGGGATGGACACTGACGCGCTGTCCAGGGGAATGGCCCTGGTAACGCCGGGGGCATGGACGCTGACGTCGGTGGTGGACGTCCGGCTCGCCCCGGGACAATCTGCTGCCGCGGCCGGCGAGCCGGTCCCCCCGCGCGAGGTGACCGTCCACATCGGCTCCGCGCGGACCACCGCCCGGATCCGGGAGATGGGGGGCGCGATCGCCCGGCTGACCCTGGCAGAAGCGCTCCCGCTGCACGTCGGGGACCGGTTGCTGCTGCGTGTTCCCGGGGCGGCTCTTCCCGCCCGGGCCGCCACCGGCGGAATCCGGCAAGACCGGGTGGCCTGGCCGCCGCTGACCGGCGCGGCCGTGCTGGACGTGGCTCCGCCTGCTTTCCGTGGCCGCGGCGCTGCCGCCGCGGCCGGGCGGGTACTGGGTTCCTGGCCGCCGGTACCCAGCGCGGCCGACCTGCTGCGCCGGCACGGACTGCTGCGGGCAAGCGCGCTGCGGGCGATGGGGGTGGGGGATCACCCGGCTCCGGTCATCGGGGACTGGCTCGCCGATCCTGGGCACTGGGCAGCGCTGCGTGAGCGCCTGGCGGCGATCGTGGCCGCCCATGCCGCCAAGGAGCCGCTCGCGCCGGGAATGCCCGCCGAGGCGGCCCGCGCCGCCCTGCGTGTGCCCGACCGCCGCCTGGTGGAAGCGCTGGCGGCACCGTCCCTGGTGCTCAGCGAAGGGCTGCTGCGCGCTGCGCCGCGGCCCGGGACCGGGCCAGCTGGTGCGCGAGCGGCCACCGGGCCCGGTGCAGCCGCCGTGGCGGGCGGCGCCGCCGTGGCGCCGGGGGTCCCGCAGCGGGTGCTGGATGCCGTCGAGGCTTTGCGCCGTGATCTGGCCAGTTCCCCGTTCCTTGCGCCGGACGCGGGCCGGCTGCGCGAACTCGGGCTGGAACCCAGGGTGATCGCCGCCGCGGCGCGAGCCGGCCTGGTGCTGCGCATCAGCGACCAGATAATCCTCGGCCCCGGCGCAGACGTGCAGGCGGCCCGCCTGCTGACCGGGCTTCCCCAGCCGTTCACCACCGCGCAGGCACGCCAGGCCTGGCAGACCACCCGGCGGGTGGCGATCCCCCTGCTGGAGCACCTGGACCGGGCCGGGATCACCCGCCGGCTCCCGGACGACCGCCGCATGCTCAGCCAGCGCTGACAGTGGGCGTCAGGGAACGTGGCTGGGGTCAGGGACCCGGGGGCCTGCGGTCGGCGAAACGGGCGCTGCTCCAGGCGGCGGCTTCGGCTGGCGGCTGGTTGTCGCCGATCCAGCGGGTGATGACCCGGGCCGTGATGGGGGCCATCAGGATCCCGGTCCGGTAGTGCCCTGAGGTCAGCCAGGCGTTGTCCAGACCGGGAACCCGGTCGATGACCGGGCGGCCGTCAGGGTGCCGGGGCCGGAAGCAGCACCACTGGTAGTCGGCCCGCAGGCCGCGAACGGCCGGCAGGGTGGAGTAGAGGCCCTCGAGGATGGAGTCGATCACCTCCTGGCTGACCTTCGGGCTCTCGTCTCCGGTGTCGAAGGTGCCGCCTACCAGCAGCCGGCCATCTTCCAGCTGGGTGGCGACCGGGGCGACCGTCCCCGGCAACCGCAGCGGCGCCGGCTCGGTCACCAGCAGATGGCCTTTCACCTGGCTGAACGGCAGGTCGATGACGAGGCCGTCGAGCAGCGGGGGCAGCCCGGTGGCAAAGACCACCGCGCCGGGGTGGATGTCGCCGGATGTGGTGCCCACGGTCACGATACGGCTCCCGGCGACGGTGACCGAGACAGCGGCGATGCCGGTCGCGAGCGAGGGCAGGCCGCTCGCCAGCCGGGCCAGCGAGCGCAGCGGGTTGACCCTCGCCTGGCGGCGGATGAGCGCCCCGGCCATCGGCCGGGCCAGCCCGGGCACGAGGCTGGCGACCTCACCCGGGTCGAGCCACTCCACGGCGGGCCGCTGATGGGGTGCGAACCCGCCCGGATCGGGGGCCAGGCCGATCCAGTCCAGTTCGATCAGGCCCACCCCGCCTGGCCAGCGCTCCTCCAGCTCATCCCAGCGTTCCAGGCTCGACCGTGCCAGCTCGACGAACGGCTCCGGGTCGCTCCACTCGTGGATCTCGGGCGTGAGCAGGCCCGCGGCGCCCCCGGTGGCGCCTGACCCCAGCCGCCCGGCCTCGATCAGCAGCACCGAGCCGATGCCCGCCTCATGGCAGGCCGCCGCGATGGCGACACCGGCGATGCCCCCGCCCACCACCAGGATGTCGGGCCGGGGGAGCGGTATCTCGCCCGCGCCGCGGCCCAGTTCGGCCCGCTCTTGAGGCGTGAGCTGATCACGCCAGATAGCAGTCTGTGCGACCATGCACCCATTCTCTGCGACCCGGCCGTCAGCCAGCACCACAAGGGGCCGCAGGAATCCTGCTCAGCCGGCGCTCGTCCAGCCCGGGCGCACCAGGCCCGATTCATAGGCCAGCACCACAAGCTGCACGCGGTCGCGGGCACCGAGCCTGAGCATCACCCGGGAGACATGCGTCTTGGCCGTCAGCGGGCTTACCACCAGCCGCTGCGCGATCTCGTGATTGGTCAGGCCCGCGGCGATCAGCGTCAGCACCTGTGTCTCGCGTTCGGTGAGGGCCGCCAGCCCGCGGCCTGCGGCCGGCCCCGGCTTGGCGTGTGCCGCGTACTCGGCGATGAGCCGCCTGGTCACGCCCGGTGAGAGCAGGGCGTCGCCAGCCGCGGCGGCGCGGACACCCCTGACCAGTTCCTCCGGCTCACTGTTTTTCACCAGGAACCCGGTGGCGCCGAGCCCTATCGCCTCGAAGACGTACTCGTCGAGGTCGAAGGTGGTGAGGATGACCACGTGAACCGGGTCGAGGGCGGGGTCGGCGGCGATCCTGCGGGTGGCCTCCAGGCCGTCCACGCCTGGCATCCCGATGTCCATCAGGACGACATCGGGGAGTAGCTGAGCCGTCAGCCGCACCCCTGCGTCACCGTCGTCGGCCCCGCCGACCACCGTGATGCCCGGCTCGGTCTCCAGCAGCGCCCGGATCCCCGCCCGCAGCAGTGCCTGGTCATCCACCAGCAGGACCCTGATCACGATCGCTCCCGCGGAACCGGCGGCGGGGCCGGCGTGGGTGGGGTGAGAGCTGGTGGGGCTGGCGGCGGGCCAAGGGCTGGCTCCGGGTTCCCGGCCTGGGGGCCGGACAACGGCAGCGTGGCGATGACCTGGTATCCCCCTCCCTGCTGTGGGCCGGCGGCCAGCGTGCCGCCCACCGCCTCGGCGCGTGCCCGCATTCAGGGCAGGCCGCTGCCGCCGCCCGGGCGGGCCGCCGCCGGGGGGCTGCCCCGGCCGTCGTCCGCGACCTCGATCCGCAGGACGGTGTCCTGGAAGTCGAGACGGATAGCCACGCGTGTCCCCGGCCCGCCGTGGCGGACCGTATTGGTGAGCGCTTCCTGGACGATCCGGTAGGCCGCCTGGCCGGCGGGCACCGGCAGCGGCCGCGGCGGGCCGGTGCTGCGCACGTCCACCGCCAGGCCGGCGGCGCGGGCGCCGTCGGTGAGCTGGGTGAGGTCGGCGGCACGCGACAGCATGGGCGCCGGCCTGCGCGCGGGAACCCCGTCGGGCATGCGCAGGGCGTTCAGTACCCAGCGCAATTCGCCCAGGGCACTGTTGCCCGCCTCCTTGATCGCCATCAGTGATTCGCTGGCGCGGCCGGGCTGGTGGTTCTTCAGCAGCGCGAGCCCGGCGTTGGCCTGCACGGTGATCAGCGCCAGCTGGTGGGCCAGCATGTCGTGCAGATCCTGGGCGATGCGCAGCCGTTCTTCCCCGGCCCGCCGCCTGGCCTGCTCCTGCCGGGCGCCGCGGTTCACCGGCATATGCGCGCTCAGCGTGAACCCGCCCGTCAGATGCGCGTCCAGGGCCACGCTGCCCGCCATGGTGATCACCATCACCAGGGCGGCGATCGTGACGTCGGCGCGGCTGGGCCGTTGTGCGTGCAGGACCACTACTCCTCCCGCCCACCTACGGTAACCGGCGCCCGGATGCGTGTCCCCGGTGCTATGTGACGGTGCTATGTGACGGTGCCATGTGACGGTGCTAGTTGACGGCGATGGCGGTGAGCGGGTCGAGCCTGGCCGCCCGGCGGGCCGGGCGTGCGCCCGCCAGCAGGCCCGCGGCCACCCCGATCAGCAGGATCGCGGCCACCTGCGGCCAGGGAACCGAGACCACCCCGGTGGCGCCTGGCGCACCGGCGGAGGTCACCTTGACCGAGGTGACCAGTGCCCAGCCGAGGAACAGCCCCAGCACCGCACCGGTCCCGGTGCCCAGGGTGGCGGTCAGCACCGCCTCCCACCGCACCATGGTGCGGATCTGCGCACCGGTAGCGCCGACCGCGCGCAGCAGCCCGATTTCGCGGGTGCGCTCGTGCACCGCCAGCGCCAGCGTGCTGCCGATCCCGAGCAAGGCGATGACGATGGCCAGGGCCAGCATCACGTAGATGATCCCGAGCAGCGGGGTGACCCCGGACCCGGCGGCGGCCAGGTAGGCCGTGCGATCCTGGACGCTGGCCGCCCCCGCGGTGGTGGCGATGGCGCTGATCTGCCTGGTGGCCGCCGCGGCGTCAGCACCGGGCCGCAGCGCCACATAGACGGCGGTGTTCCGTGGCTGCGTGCTGTGCGCGGCCCAGGTGGCGGCCGGCACCACCACGTTGCCGAGCGGGCCGATCGGCTGGTAGACGCGCCCGATCGGGATGGCCGCCCGCCCGGTGCCGACGCCGAGATCTATCGCCGGCCCCGGCACCGCCGTCGCGCGCTCGACGTAGAAGGGGACGTCGTCGCGCTCGCCGGCCGCCCACTGATCGTAGAAATCGACGAGCACCCCGTAGGGATCGAGCTCGATCACGGGGTGACCCTCATCGGAAGGCCGTCGCGCGCGCACCGGGCCTTCACGTCTGCGATGCGCATCTCGCCGAAGTGGAAGAC
>OFHG01000629.1_pt1 | contig 13759 bp, 19 predicted proteins | sample 1521931 | NCBI WGS metagenome assembly OFHG01 (sample SAMEA2468438, study PRJEB22500) | soil metagenome | biome: Glassland; feature: Farmland; material: Clay | place: Australia | collected 2013-01-31 | depth 0.55 m
CCTCGGAGAACCGGCTGAGCTCCTCGTATCCGCACTTGGCGAGCGCGACGTCCACGTCCAGCCCGTAGTTGGTCTCGATCAGCCCGACGCTGCGCCCTGTGGATCCGGACGCCAGATGGGAACGCTCGAGCAGCACCACGTCGCGCAGGCCGAGCTTGGCAAGGTGGAAGGCGACGCTCGTCCCGATGACGCCGCCGCCGACGATGACCGCCTCCGCGCGGCTCACCATGGGCGGTCAGGATGCCCTGGGGCGGCAAGAAGGTTCCGCGGCTCACGTCCGTCGTCCGCGGTCGACCTCCGAGGCGGAGATCATCTCGTCTTGGACACTATCCACCTGGAGCGTCACATGGGCGATGCCGAAACGGTCCCGCAAGAGCGCGTTCGTCCGTTCGACGAGGCGCGAAGCCTCCTGGACCGTGGTGTTGCCCCACACCCGAATGTGCCCCGTCAGGACGACATGGCCCGTCGTGACCGTCCAGACATGCAGGTCATGGATTCCCAGGACGCCCGGGACCGCCTCGATGGCCGCCGCCACTTCCGCAGGGTCCACGTCCGCCGGGGACTCCTCGAGGATGACGCGGACCCCGTCCCGGACGAGACGAGCCGCACCGATGGCGATGAGGGCCACGATGAGCAGGCTGATGGCCAGGTCGAATTCCACGATGCCCGTCACCTGAATCAGGACCGCTCCCGAGACGACGCCCACGGACCCCAAGGTGTCCCCTAACGCATGGAGGAAGGCCCCGCGGGCGTTGATGTTCCTCCTGGCCCACTCCCGCAGAAGGGCGAGCATGGCGAGGTTCGCAGCCAGACCCGCGGCTCCGACCACGAGCATGATGCCGCCCTCGACCGGAGACGGATGGAGATACCGGCCGAACGCCTCGATTCCCAGGAAGACCGCGACGCCCACCAGGAGGAGGGCGTTCGCGAGGGCCGCGAGGACTTCCATGCGGTGGTACCCAAAGGACATCCTCGCCGTGTGCGGACGGCGGGACAGCCGGAGGGCCCACACGGCCAGGCCGAGCCCGACGGCGTCCGTGCCGACATGGCCAGCGTCGCTCAGGAGCGCGAGGGAGTTCGAGAGCCAGCTCCCCGCAATCTCGAGGACCGCGGCCGCCACGGCGATGAGGATGGCCACCTCCAGACGACGCTCGAGGCTCGCCCGCGGGGCGTGGAGGTCTTCGACCATTTTCACCTCGACATGCGAGGCCGGCGCATCAAGCTTGGGCGGGCGGCACACGCGGCCCGCGGGCCCCAGCATCCAGTACACGCGGGTCCGGAGGGGCTTCATCGCCCCGTCCTTTAGTCCGAGGGGCGGCGGCACGGGGGCGGGCTCGTAGGCGAAAGGCAAGGCGAATTCCCTTTGCGGCACCCCGCGTCGCAGTAGCACTGCCCGTGGCCGGCGTACCGGGCCGCGGCGGGCCGGCCACGCAGGGCGGCCACGATGGAGTCCGCGATCACCTTCGCCTGGAAGTGGGCCGCGGCGCCGCTCTTCGAGACCGGCACGTCCGTGCAGTCGCCGGCCGCGAAGATGTCCGGGTGGGCCTTCGTGCGCAGGGTCGCCTTGTCCGTCGGCAGCCAGCCGCCGCGGTCCCCCAGTCCGCTGTCCTCGACGACCTTGGCGCCGCGGTGCGGAGGCACCATGATCAGGAGGTCGTAGGGCACGGTCTCGCCCTCGATGGAGCTGACCGTCCTGGCCTTCGGGTCGATGGACTCCGCGTTGAAGAAGATTGTGAAGTGGACGTTGTGCTCGGTGAAGACCTTCTCCACGACCGGGTTCACGGGCTCGAGCGGGAAGATGCGCGACAGCGGGGAGAGGAAGTGGATGTCCACCTTGTCCCTCATCTTGCGCTTCGTGAAGTAGTAGTCGAGCTGGCATGCGGCCTCCGAGGGGGCGGGCGGGCACTTGTACGGCACGCTGGCCACGGTGACGACGATCTTTCCGCCTTGGAAGGACTCGAGGGCTTGGCGGAGCCTCACCGCGGCCTCCAGGCTGTAGAAGTGGTGTGCGGCCTCCTCGAACCCCGGCAGCTCCTCGGGAGTCAGGCGCGCCCCCAGCGCAACGACGAGGCGGTCGTACTCGAGCACCTGACCGTCCGCGAGGACGACCTTCCGCCCCTCCGGATCGATCTTGACGGCCTCCCCGACGACGAGCTTCACGCGCTTGCGGAGCAGCTTGCGCTCGTCGCGGACGAGCTTCTCGGGCTTCTGGTGCTCGAACGCGACGTACACGAAGCCGGGCTGGTAGACGTGCTTCCCCGTCTTGTCGACGACGGTGATCTCGGCCTCGTCCGGGCGGAGCTTCTTCGCGAGGAGGTTGGCCACGATCGTGCCCGCCACCCCGCCGCCCAGGATCACGACCTTCTTCATCGCACGAGCCTCCCGGCCGTCGGCGTCACTTGAGCTTCTTCACGATGAAACGCGTGTACCCCTGCTCCTCGACGACGCCGATGAGCTGGTGCCCCGCCTTCTGGACCCAGAACGGGATGTCCCTCTTGGACCCCTGGTCCGAGGACCAGACCTCGAGTTCCTCGCCGACCTTCGCCTGGCGGATGCCGCGGATGAGCTCCATGAGCGGCCCGGGGCAGTAGGAGCCGCGGGCGTCGAGGACGATGCGCTGGCTTGCGGATGCGGCCATGGGTCTCGCCTCCTCACAGGAACATCGTGATGCCGCCCTCGCCCGCGCGGCTCAGGAACTCCGTCACGCCGATCACGTCGTCGACGATGGGGTCGAGGTCCTCCTTCTTCATGTCCATGAGGTCGTACGTCGTGGCGCAGGCGTGCACCTTGACGCCGCCCATCTCCTTGACCTTCACGAGCATGTCGTACCAGGAGGGCATCTTCTTCGCCATCATGACCTTCATCATCATCGGCCCGATCTCGCCGTAGTTCACGTCCATCTTGATGTTCTTCTGCGGGTTGCCCTTGCGGAACGCTTCCAGGCCGTAGAACGTCAGGAAGATCTCGACGTCCTGCCCGAGGGCGACGGCCCCGGAGGCCATGATCGCCACCGGGTACAGCTTGTCCGCGGTCCCGCTGAAGACCACCAGCGAAAGCCGGTCTGCCATGCCTTACCACCAAGAGCCTGTTCGGGCGTCGTTGGATTAAGTCTCTGTCGAACGGACTGAACATACATACATGTGCGTATATGCAAAACGATGCAAGTACTGGGATGCGCCTAGGTCGGCTGTCATGGACGCGCCGGACGAGTCGTTCTTCGAGATCAAGGCCCGCATCATCGCGGTCCTCGCGAACCCGAAGCGCCTCCAGATCGTCGAGATCCTCGGCAAGTCCGAGCGCACCGTGTCCGAACTGGCCGCGGAGCTGGAGACGGCGCAGGCCACGACCTCCCAGCACCTCGCGGTCATGCGCAAGACCGGGGTGGTCGAGACCCGTAAGGAGGGCAACTTCGTCTACTACCGGCTCGCGGACCGGAAGATCGCCGAGGCGTGCGAGGTGATGAGCCGTGCGATCGCGGACCTCCTCATGAGCCAGCAGGAGCGGATGCGGCCCGTGCTCGCCGTCGCCCAGCGCCATGGGGGGATGGGATGACGCGCTCCGTCTCCCGACCGCGTCCCGGTCGCCAAGCGGGAGTCTGAGACGATGAGGACGCCGGCGGACGCCGTGGAGCAGACGTACCGGGAGATGGAGGAGATGATCGGCGGCCTCGTCGAGTGCTACGCGATCCCGCACACGAGGATGTGCATGCGCTGGTCCAAGCCGACGAAGAAGGCGTACCGCGAGGAGGTCGTGGGCTGGCTCGAGGACTACGGCAAGTCCTTCCGGCGGCTGCCCAAGAAGTCCCTGCCCGGCCACGACGACCTGCCGACCTTCGCGCGCCACCTGCTCGACGCGCAGATCGCCGCGATCCTCAAAGGGGACAACCCCGAAGTGGAGCGCAGCTACGCGCACCTCTTCGGGTGACCGGCCGGATCACTCCTGCAGGATCCAGAACTCGTTGCCGTCGGGGTCCTTGAACATCGCGTGGGTGCCCCACGACTCCTTCTTCGTGGGCTGCGTGAACTCCACGCCCTTCTTGCGGAGCGACTCCTCCTCCTGCTTCACGTCCTTCGAGTAGAAGCCGAACCCCGTGTTGCCGGGCTCGAGCTCGTCCCCCTCGCAGAGGTGGATCACGAGCTTGGAGCCCTTGGGCGCGACGGTGATCCAGTGGCCCTCGCTGTCCCGGACCTCGAACCCGAGCTTCTCCCTGTACCAGTCTGCGGACTTCTTGCCGTCGGAGACGACGACCGCGACCGAACCGAATTCCATGGGCATGTCTGTCCCTCGGTCCCGTCCAAGACGGTCCTGCAGATAAAGCCGACGCAGGGAGGTGGGTGAAAGGCTCATCCCTTCCCGGTGGTTCGTGGGAGCCATGGTCGGGTCGCCGCGGATGGCCGTCGCACGGGCGCTCGCGTCCGAGTTCCGCCGGCGGGAGGGTCGGAATCTCCTCGCCGTCGCGGTCTACGGCTCCGTGGCCTATGGACACGAGCACGCCCACTCGGACATCGACCTCCTCGTCGTGTGCCGACGGCGGACGGGCCTCCCCTGGGCCCGGATGCGCCGCGGGTTCCTCGTCACGTTCAACGAGATGACGCCGGAGGAGGTCCGCGACGAGGTGACGGGGCCCAACCTCAACCTCGCGGAGATCCTCAGCGGCTGGCGGGCCATGCGTCCACTCTACGACCCGACCGGGCTCCTCCGTCGCTCGATCGCCCGGGCGCACCGCGTCCCGGGCCATCAGTTCCGCCGGGCCGCACGCGAAGGTCTCTTCACCGTGTACGAGGACCTGGGCAAGCTCCGTGACGCGGCCGAGGCCGGAGACCGTCCAAAGTTGCGGGAGATGGCGATTTGGTACACGGGAGGGGCGGCCGCTCTTCTGTGCCTCCTCGAGCGTCATGTGGTTTCCACGGGGGAGGAGCTGTTCGTGGAGGTCCGGGGACTCGGACCCGTCGGGAAGGAGATTGCCGCTCTCCGCTACGGGAACCCGGGTGTGCGAGAGACCGGCCGCCTCGCGGAGTCGATCTGGAGCGCCCTCCGCCGCGAGGCGCGGCTCCAGGGAATACGGACCGATCGGCTCCCATGAGTCTGCGGGGAGGCTCATCCCTTCGCGATGGTCGCCCTCCGCTGCCGGGCCCAGGTCTCCAGGAACCCTTCGACGATGTCCCGCGCCGTGACGATCCCCTCGACCTGGTCCAGCCGCGTGACGACGAGCCGCCGCACGTTGTGCCCGATCATGAGGCGCGCGGCCGCCCGGAGCGTGGCCAGGGGCGTGACCGTGACCACCGGGCTGCTCATGACCTGCCGCACGAGGACCTTCTTCGGGTTCTGCTCCTTCGCCGTGACCTTCCAGAGGATGTCCCGTTCCGTCACGAGTCCGACCGGCCGTCCGGACCGCACCACGACGAGCCCGCCGATTCGCTTGGCGGCCATCTTCTTCGCGGCCTCCAGGACCGTCCACTCGGGGTTGGCCACGATGACTTCCCTCGTCATGACTTCCCGCACGAAGACCATGGGGATCTCCGGGACGGGAAGCGGCGCGCCCCCTCATCAAGGCTTCCGAAGTACCGGAGGGCGTGGCGCCCTCGCGGGGTCCGGCCCCGCGTCCTTCAGAAGTCGATCCAGACGTAGCCGCCCTCGGCCTTCGCCTTGTACGCCTTGACGTCCGTGACCCAGTCCGTCTCGGGGTCGGCGGTGCCCGTCTTCCGGTCGAAGCGCCCCTCGTGCCACGGGCACACGAGTTCCTCGCCAACCAGAGTCCCCTCTCCGCGCGGCCCGCCCCCGTGGGTGCAGATCCCGTCGATGCAGTAGTACGCGCCGCCCAGCCGGACGACCGCGAATTCCTTCTTCCCCACCGTGGCCTTCGCCACCTTCCCTTCGGGCACCTCGGACTCCTTGAGCGCCTTCTGGAACGCCATGGCGCCGCCTACGCGCGGACCGTTAAATACGTTCGCCGAGCACGGTGGTGTGACTTCCTCGAGAGATCTCCGGATTTTCACATTCGCACCCCTCCCCCGGAAACCTTCTCATCCCCGGACGTCCTACACGTGCCTCGACGATCCCTCCGGTGGAAGACCACCGTCGAGCGGCCCGGCCCGGCATGACGCGCCCTGCGCCGAACACGGGCGGGCCCGGGCCGCCACGATGGCGTGGCATCTCGGAGGCGAGACGGGCCCGCGCGGGGGCCCGTGGATCGGCCTGGCCTTCCTTCCCGGGAGGCCAAGGGGTGTACGGTTGCCCCCCGGCGCCCTCCGCGATGATGCGGTGATTCCCCTCTACGGCCTCCTCCGAGGAGGCGGGGGCGCACGGGAGGAGCCGAGCGGAGTGGAGTGCGTTGCGGGGGATCGGCGGCTCCCGCGAACGACACACAACCGCCGGGGGCGCTCGCGTCGGATCGGCGAGCCGGGAAAGCTCTTAGGACCGCGGCGGCTCTGGTCCCGGCATGGGAGACGCGCTCGCGGACGCCTTCCGATCCGAGATGCCGTGCGAGCCTCGCGATGCGGCCCTCCTGGCGTCCCTCGTGCGTGAGCGTCCCGCGCGCCTCGGCGGGGGCCCCGAGGACAGCGACGCGGACCTCGTCGTCCGCCTCCGCGACCCCCGGACCTTCGGGGCGTTCGCGGAGGCCGTCCTCGACGAAGGGCGGGTCGCCCCGGGCCTGCGCACGGCCCTCCTGGAGCACGCGTTCGACCTTCTGCCCCTGCCGCGGTCGGAAGGCGAGGTGATCGAGGTCGGGGCCCGCGCCCCGCCCCGGCTCCTGGCGCTCGCGGCCCGCCTGGCGGAGTCCGGCGGCCTGAGCGTCCTCCATGTCATGCATCTCGTCTACGCGGTCTTCCTCGACCGGTCCCTGCCCTCCAACGTCTCCCGGCCGACGCGGACCGCGGTCTACCGTGCGCTCCTGGCCCAGGGCGACGCCAGCGAGAACCTCCGGGCCCTCTACGCTGGCCTCCATCTTGCCTCGGTGCCGGAACCCGAGGCGGCCGCAGAGTTCCGACGGACCCTGCGGTCCCGGGAGGGCCCCGAGAGCGTGCGGCGCCTCCTGGCGTCCGCCGCCGCGGCCGGGGACGGGGGCCGCGCGATCCTCGCCGCGGTGGCCCGGCGCGAGGGGCTCCTCCCGAGCGACCTGCCCGAGGCCGAGGCGCCGGCGGTGCTCGTGAACATCCCGCGGCTCCCGGAGAGGCTCGCCGCGGCGGGGCGGAGATATCTAGAACGCCGTCGCGTGAAGTGATGCTGCCGATCGGGAGCGGGTCAATGCTTCTTGTGGACGTCGACGACGTACTTCATGTACGCCACCATGCCGCCCGCGGTCGCGTAGTTCTCGGGGTTCCGGAAGAACGGACAGCCCAGGACCGCGGAGACCGCGCCAAGGATGATGAACCCGACGACGCCCAGGGACCGGAGATTCGGCCGCTTCATGGTCAACCCGGCCTCCCGATTTCGGTCCACCTACATTAGGCTTGCGTGCCCTCTAGGACACTCTCCGTACCGCCGCCGCCCGCGGCCCGCCGTCGGAGAATGCGTACGAAACCTCTTTGTGCGCCGCGGCAGGTCCCGCGTCGCATGCCGCTGCGGGACCGCCTGAATCGGCTGGCGGGCGGAACGATCACCGACCTCCGGGAGGACACCTTCGACGGGTTCGTCACGGGCTCCCGTCTCGTCTTCGTCGATTTCTGGGCGTCCTGGTGCCACCCGTGCCGGGCCATGGCTCCCGTGATCCGGTCGTTGTCCCGCGAGTACGCGGACGTGGCCTTCGCCAAGGTGGACACGGGGTCGCAGAAGGCGCTCGCGGAGCGCTTCACGGTGCGTTCTATCCCGACCTACCTTCTCTTCCGGAACGCGAAGATCGTGGAGCGGTTCCCCGGGGTCGCCTCGAGGGACCGCCTGGCGCGGAAGATTGAGAAGTGGCGATGAGCCGCCGTCCCGGATCCCGCTCGGAGCCGGTTCAGAAGTCGAAGAGCCCGAGCCGCTCCTCCGTCCGGAGGCGCCCGAGCCGCTGGCGCATTTCCGCAATCTCCAGGCGTTCCGAGACCAGCGAGCTCAGCCGCTCGTCCTCGAACGGCCGGAACGGCTGCACGCCGAGCTCGCGGAGGATCCCGTCGGCCTCCCTCGGGTAGCGGCTGATCAGGTTCGAGAGCGCGAGGGAGGAGGCGAGTCCGATGGGCCGCATCGCCGCGAGCCGCTCGAGGGCCAGGAGGTCCCGCGCGTACGCCTCGTCGGGGCCGAAGCGCCGCTCCTCGAGCACCTTGCGGACGAGCTCCGTCTGAGGTATCGGGGTCTCCATCGTTTCCCGCTTCCCTTGGCCCCCGGCCCACGGGGACGGACCTTTATATTATTTGCCGTGAGTTATCACGTCGTTTGACGAAATCCATCGTCAGGCGACGAAGGGAACGGGGGACGGGCCCGTCACGGGTCGGAGCAGTCGCGTGTATAGCCGCAGCGGAGGCAGATGATCTTGCAGCGGGCCTCCCGGGTTGGCCCGCCACAGACGTCGCAGGGGATGGAGCCCTCCGGCAGTCCCCGTTCCCCGACCCGGTCCGTGCCTAGGCCTTCGGCACGCATCGCGGAAGGTCCGAAGGCGGTCCCGCCGCATAACCCTTCACGCCGGAGACGACTCCGCCTTCCCCGGCGCGACGGGTCCGTGCGCGCGAGATGACGCGCGCCCGCTCAGCGGAAGGGATGCCCGCAGTAGAAGCAGAACATGTTGTCCTGGTTCACGAGCGTCCCGCAGTTCGGGCAGCGCTTCTTCGCGGCGGCGGCCGGGGGTGGCGGGGCCGTTGGGGGCGGAGCCGGCGCGGGGGGTGCGACAGGTCGCACGAACTCGATGGGGGGCGGTGGCTGGGCCGACCTCGCCTGGACCGTCGGCGGCGGTTGGGTCCCGGGTGCGCCGGGGGGCGGACCGGGAGGCGGTCCCGCGTAGGGATACGGGGGCGGCGCGGAGGTCCGCGTGCGATAGGCGGCCGACCGCCGCGCGCGGGCGCGGCGCTGGGGCACGAACGCCACGATTGCCGCCAGCGCCAGGATGAAGATCGCCAGGTAGAGCAGGTTCGAGGACAGGAACTGGTACAGGACGAGGAGGAAGCTCGGGAGGTTCGAGGCCCCCACGGTGTAGACGGGGGAACGGTAGGTCGTGCCGTTCACCGTCGCGACGACCTGGAACGAGAGGCCGTTCGCGGCGCCCTGCGGCATCGGGATTCCCGTGGCCGAGTAGCTGTCGCCTGCCACGCCAGTCTGGGCCGGGGTCGCGTTCCCCAGGGAAGATGGGTTCGTGCCGTAGACGATATGCGTGTCGGTCACCGCCAGGGTCTGCGATGCGGACAGGTTGGCGGGACGCAGGATGGACCAGCCGACGGTGAAGGTCGAGCCCCTCGAGACGGTCTGCGGGTAGCGGTTGACCGAGATGAAGGGCTGGTTGAGCTCGTAGATCGCGTTCCACGCGTTCACGATGCCGTGGCCGTAGTAGACGCTGTATCCGCCCGTGGGCGAGACGGCGGTCTCGTTCAGGACGTTCCAGAGTTCCACGTTCGTGAGCGTGGGGTTGAGGGAAAGCAGCAAGGCCGCGACGCCCGAGACGAACGGCGTTGCGAGCGAGGTGCCGGTCAGGGTGTGCGGCGCGTTCCCGCCGCCGTCGAGGGTCATGATCTGCACGCCCGGCGCCGCGATCTGGAGTCCGTTCCCGTAGTTGGAGAAGGACGCGCGGGCCCCCGTCGGGTCGACCGCGCCGACGGAGACCACGTTCGGGAGGGACGCGGGGTAGTCCAGGCCGTTCGTCCCGGCATTCCCGGTCGCGGCGATCACGAGGGCGCCCTTGCTCCAGGCGGAGTTGATCGCGTTGGAGATCTCGTTGGGGCCGATCACCGTCGTGTTCGTCCCGAGGGAGAGGTTGATGATCCGGGCCCCGTGGTCCGCGGCCCACTGGATGGCCAGGGAGGTGTTCGTCGAGCTCCCCTCGCCGTTGGGCCCGAGGGCCTCGAGGGCCATGATCCTCACGTTGGCTACGCCGGCGATGTCGATGCCGTTGTTGATGACCGCCGCGATCACGCCGGAGACGCCCGTGCCGTGGTAGGTCCCGCTCGCCGCGTCGGAGTCGATCGGGTAGCAGGAGCTGTTGATGAAGTTATAGCCGTGGGTTCCCGCCGCGCAGGTTGGATTTCCCATGTTCACCCACATGTTCGGCAGGATGTCGGATTGCATGTACCAGACGCCCGTGTCGACGACGGCCACCGTGACGTTGGGGCTGCCCAGGGTGACGTCCCATGCCTTGGGCGCATCGATCATGTTCAGCCCCCACTGGTCCCCGAGCTTGTAGTACGGGTCGTTCGGCGTGAACGTCGAGTACACGGGGAAGTTCGACGTGACGGCCTGCGGGGCGGGCCGCGCGAGGACCGGAGAGGCGAAGGTCAGGAGGAACGCCAGCGCGAGCGCAAGGATGGAAAGGGTGCGGGAGAGCGAGCGCAATCTGTGCGAGAAAGGCAAACCTACGGGCCTCCGGGCTGGCTTGGTGATTCCGTCGTCGTCTATGGCGTCCGGTCCCTTTTAAACCTCTCTCCTTCATTGTCAGGGAGCGACAATTCGTCCCCCTTTGCGGCGAATGCTTTTACGGGGGCCCCGTGTGGCGCCTCCATGTCCGCGGACGCGCGCCCCGTGGCCCTGGTCACCGGCGCCTCTTCGGGAATCGGCCGTTCGACCGCCCTCCTCCTGGCCCGCACGGGCTACCGCGTCTTCGCGACGGTGCGGTCCGACGCCGGCGAGGCGTCCTTCCGTGCCGCTGCGGCGGACCTGTCGATCGAGATTCTGCGGCTCGACCTTGCGGACGAAGAGGGGCCGCGTCGCACGGTGCAGGAGGTCCTGCGGCAGGCCGGCCGCATCGACGTCCTGGTGAACAACGCGGGCTACGCGAAGCTCGGCGCGGTGGAGGACCTTCCACGGGACGACCTCCGCCACCAGTTCGAGGTGAACGTCTTCGGCGCCCTCGCGCTCTGCCGCGAGGCGATCCCGACCATGCGCGCCCAGCACTCGGGACGGATCGTGAACGTGAGCTCCCTCGCGGGGAAGGTGAGCGTCCCCCTCATGGGCGCCTACTGCGCCTCCAAGTTCGCCCTCGAGGCCTTCAGCGACGCGCTCCGCGCCGAGGTCAAGCCCGCGGGGATCCGCGTCTCCTTGGTGGAGCCCGGTCCCGTGGCCACGAACTTCAACCGCCTGGCCCGGAACGAGAGCCACGCGATCCTTCAGTCCCCGAGCGCCTTCCAGCTCGTGTACGAACGGATGCGGCAGCAGGGGGCGGAACGCTGGGCCGCCACGCCCGAGCAGGTGGCGCGGACGATCCGCCATGCGGCCCGGTCGGCCCATCCGCGCGCCCGGTACCGCGTGCGTCTGCGGGAGAGCGTGGCGACGGGGTTCGTCTCCGTCATCCCGCGGGGCGCCCTCGACTGGCTCCTGATCCGCTTCGCCGGCGGGCGTGCGCCCCGCCAGGCGTAGGCGTCGGGTTCATGTGCCGCGGCGCCTTGGCGAGGCCATGCCCGGCGACGGCCCTTTCTTGTGGATCCGCGACCAGTCCTCCCCCCTCGGCTTCTGGCATCCGCCGGAGGGCGGGATGTGCGTCAACGCCTTCCTGTTCGTCCGGAGGGACGGGAAGATCCTCCTCGGGAAGTACGCGGACCACCCGAAGTGGGAGGAGCTGGCGGGGCTCGACGCGAACCGGCGGCGCGCGAACGCGGGCGGCTGGATCCTGCCCGCCAGCCACCTGAAGTTCGGCGAGGAGCCGCGGGCCGCGGCGCGGCGGGTCGGGGAGGAGATCCTCCAGGCCCCCGGGTTGACGTACTCCGAGCCGCGGGTCGAGACGGACCTGTACGAGGCGCGGTTCGCGGCGGGGAAGATGCACTACGACATCTGGTTCTTCGTCGATGTGACGCCGCCCGCGGGCTGGGAGCCCAAGGCACCGCCATGGTTCGCCGAGCTCGCGTGGCAGGACCCGAAGACGCTCCCCGCCTCCGCGTACGCCCGGTCGCACGAGGACGTCGTCGCGCGTTGGCTCGCGCCGCGGCCCTCGCCGTGATTGCGGGTCAGAGGCGCTTCGCGAGCGCGACGAACTGCGCGGACGCCCCGCCCGTGATCGGCTTGCCGTGGCCGAACACCGCGTTCTCGAAGTGGAACGTCGCCAGCTTCTTGATGGACTCGCGGTGCTGCCTCGGGTCGACGTTGTACACGTCGTCCATCGGGCCGAGGCCGCTCTCGTTGTTCGCCGCGTCCCCCGCGATCAAAAGGGAGCGGGAGTCATCCAGGAGCGAGATGCTCCCGCGCGTGTGTCCCGGTGTGAAGATGACCTTCAGGCCGTCGTGGACCTGGCCGTCGTCCAGCGCGACGTCCACCGGCGTGGGCGGCTGCTTCTGGGACTGCGCCCCGGGCGGGCCGTCGTAGGTGCGCTTCTTCGAGATGTACTCCGCCTCGATCTTCGAGGAGACCACCTTCGCACCGACCGCGTCGCGCTTGATCCGCGCGAGGCCGCTGACGTGGTCGGGATGGACGTGCGTGATCACGATCGACGTGAAGTCCCGCGGCCTGATCTTCGCCTTCTCGAGGGACGCGAGGAGCTTCTTCGCATCGGGCTCCGAGGTGGTGTCGATCAGGATGAGGCGGTTGTCCGCGATCACGTACGAGTTCGAGTAGGGGTCGAAGAAGTGCAGTCCCTTGAGGATCTCCATGCTCCCAACTCTGCGCGGCCTACTCCCCCGTTTGCTTTATTCCTTTCGTGCCCGGGGCTCGTAGGATCCCGCAAGATGGCCCCGGAGCGAGGCGGCTCGGTTGGCGCGCCCGATGGGCGGGATCAGGAGGATGGCGACGGCGAGGGAGACCGCTCCCAGGAGGAAGACGGCGGCGGAGGTCAGGACCGAGAACAGGTATCCGCCCATGGCGAAGCCCAGGATTCCGCCGCCCCAGCCGGTCGCGCTGTAGATGGCCAGGCCGCGGCCCACGGACTCCCGGGGCACGAGGTCCACCGTGAGCGCCGAGCCGACAGCCGTGGACACGTACGAGACGAAGGCCACGAGGCCCGACGCCAGCCAGAACTGCCACAGGACCCCGGCCCCGGAGTAGACGACGAGGCCCGCGACCCCGGCCGCGTAGCAGAGCGCGAGGAACCGCAGGCGGCCCAGGCGGTCCGACAGGAAGCCGATCAGGAACGGGAACGGGAGGGTCACGATCCCGCTCACCGCCACCGTGCTCGTGAGCTCCGCGCTGCTGAAGGTCTGTTGCATGACGAGCGAGCGGCCGAGGGCGCCGATGAACGATCCGAAGGCCGCCAGCAGGCTGCCGACGATGAGGATGACGAAGGCCGCGGTCCGGACGCTCGCCGCGGACGCGCGGTCCCGCGCCTCGGCCTTCGCCGGCGCGGGAGCATCCCTCACGAAAACGCCGATCGCGGGGCAGAGCAGGTAGAGGAGACCGAGCGTGATCCACAGGCCCGAGAACCCGAGCCGGTCCTCGAGGACGCCGATGCCGAGGCCGCCCAGGATGGAACCCACGGGTGCCGCCACCGCCAGGAAGCCGAGGATCCGGCCCCGTGCGCGCGCCGCCGCGCCCATCCCGGCCAGGATGCTGGCGAGCGCGAGGGCCATCCCCGCGAGGAACCAGATGGCCGCGGTGGCCACCACGGCCAGCCGGAAGTCGCTGACCTGGGACAGGACGATGACGATGGGTGAGATCCCGAGCCCCACGAGGATCATGAGTCCCCTGCGGTGGCCCACGAGGTCCGCGAGCCACCCGGCGACCA
>OFHG01000632.1_pt1 | contig 13741 bp, 10 predicted proteins | sample 1521931 | NCBI WGS metagenome assembly OFHG01 (sample SAMEA2468438, study PRJEB22500) | soil metagenome | biome: Glassland; feature: Farmland; material: Clay | place: Australia | collected 2013-01-31 | depth 0.55 m
CGGTGCGTGATGAGTTGTTCCGTCCAGGGAATAGGCTGGCTTCGCCGCAGGTAATTATAGACTGCCAGGGCGGCTGCAACGTCGTGGCGGCAGATTTTACCGTGTGCAGCGGCCTCGCAATCGCAGCGCAGAAACAAGTAGCTTTCGCTGATTTCTATGGAAACTTCGTATACCTCGAAATCATTGACCTCGCAAATCGCATTTTGGGTGGTGACCTCTTCAACCTCAACCTGCCCCTGGTTGTAAAGGGCCATACCCTGGTTGTAGATCGCCGTTCCTGTCGCGCGCAATAGGCGGTCTGGCTTTAAGGCTTCAACAGTTAATTCAGGCATTGTTCTACGTTCTAATCACTTATCCCGATAATTTGGACGGCCTCGTATGCAAAATTTAATTTTACTGCATTCGGACGAAAAATGAACAAACCGGCGCCAGGTGAGTAGTTTTCCTGGCGCCGGCGTCCACGGGATGTCAAAGGGGGTCAGCTCAAGCCGACCTCATGATTAAATTCTTCGATCAAGTTGTCAATCTCTTTCACTTGTGTTTGCACGCCCGTCCAGTAATCGCGATCGTGCCACTGGCTCAAAATTTCTTCATAAGTCCGGCCTTGTTGCTCCACCCAGGTGAAGTACTTGAGGTTATGCACCCGCCGGCGGTCTGCGTAAGTAAGCTCGAGCAAGTTGTCGGTAGATTGCCCGTGCAGATAACGGGCAAAATCGGCGGAGGCGTTCAAGGAAGTGTACGGGCCATATTCGGCTTGCATTTCTTTGATACGGCTTTCGTACAGCTCCATCGAGTCCGTCAGTACGGTCAGAACTACGTCTTCGTGGCCCAATTCATAATATTTTGCCATCTTGATGGCAGAAAGAACGTTCGAAATGCCCGAGAACCCAAGCAGATCCAGTTTCTGAACCACGCTCTCCGGTACGCCTTGCTTGACCAGGTAAGCACACCCTTCTGCCTCGTTGAACAGGCGCGAGACGTTGACTACCGCCTGATCGTCGATTGCCACGACCATATCGGTGTTTTTCGTATTGTGAATCCATGGCACGTGTTTGTCACCGATGCCTTCGATGCGGTGCGCGCCGAAACCATTCTCGAGCAGGGTAGGGCATTGCAGGGCCTCACTGGCGACGATTTTGCTGCCCGGGAAAAGTTGCTTCAGGTAGTCGCCGCTGGCGATCGTCCCGGCGGATCCGGTAGCAGATGCCATCCCGCGATAGGTATCGCGAGGTCCTAAAACCTGCTGCAATACCTCTTCCATGGCATGTCCGGTGATCTCGTAGTGCCACAAGTAGTTGCCGAATTCTTCGAATTGGTTGAAGATCATCAGGTCTTCACCCGAGTTGCGCAGTTCCCAGCATTTATCGAAGATTTCTTTGACGTTCGATTCGCTTCCGGGAGTGGCAATTACTTCTCCGGCGATCTTCGAAAGCCAATCAAACCGCTCGCGGCTCATGCCCTCGGGCAGGATGGCAATCGATGTGCAGGCCAACAGGGCCGAATCGTACGCGCCGCCCCGGCAGAAATTGCCGGTGGAAGGCCAGACGGCTTTTTGGGTAGTAGGGTCAAACTGCCCGGTAACCAGGCGTGGAGCCAGACAACCGAATGCGGCGCCTACTTTATGGGCACCGGTCGGGAACCATTTTCCGACCAGGGCAATGATACGGGCCTCCGTACCGGTAAGACTGGAGGGGAATTCGATATAATTGGCACCACCGAACAAGCCTCCTTGCGCTTTCGGCTCGTTGTGCCAGGTAATGCGGAAGAGATTCCTCGGATTTACATCCCACAGGCCGATCCCTTTCAATTCTTCTTTGATTTTTCCAGGGATCAAGTCCGGATTCTTCATTTGGGCAAAAGTTGGAATGATAATATTCCGTTCTCGAACGCGTTGGATAGCGTGTTTTCGGCGGTCCCCATCAATGGCCAGATCGATTTTCATGTCTTTTTGTACTCTCCTGATTTAATGATATTTTTAAACGGAAAGCCCTTGGGTTTGGGATTACTTTCCGGGTCTCCTGATAAATTTGCGCCGTGTTGCGTGTAAACAAACGCCGCCAGTCTAGCGTGCGATGGGTGGCGTAGCCTGGGCTTCATCTTTGCTTTCTCGATGTTCTATATCTTCGGGCGCCTCACGTACGATGTATAAAGGCCTGCCCTTGGCTTCGTCGTATAACCTGCCGATATATTCGCCCAAAATCCCCAATGAAATGAGCTGCACACCTCCTAAGAACAACACAGCGATCAATGTGGTAGCCTGCCCAATCAAGGGGTTGTGAGAACCAAAAAGGCGTAGTGCGATCACCACCGGAATTGCCAGGATGCTGAGGCCGGCAGAGATGAACCCAAGGTAAGTAGCCACTTGCAAAGGAAAATAAGAGAAACCTGTGATCGCATCGCTGGCGAAGCGCAGCATCTTCTTCAGCGGGTATTTAGTTTCTCCCGCAAAGCGCGCCACTCGTTTATAGGGAACGCCAATCTGGCGGAAGCCAACCCACACCGACATGCCCCTCAAAAAGCGGTGGCGTTCTCGCATTTTATTCATCACGTTAACAACTTTGCGGTCTAGCAGGCGAAAATCTCCGGTATCCATGGGTATGTCGACATCGGTGATACGGTAGATGAGCCGGTAAAACAGTGAAGCGGTAAATAATTTAAACCAACTCTCGCCTTCACGTTCGGTGCGTATGGCGTAAACGACTTCGTACCCTTCACGCCATTTGGCAACCAGGCCTGAGATGACCTCTGGCGGGTCTTGCAAGTCCGAATCGATGATGATCACCGCCTGGCCGCGACTGTAATCCAGGCCGGCGGTCACTGCAATTTGGTGTCCAAAGTTGCGTGCGAAAATCACGGGTCGCACGCGACAATCCTTTTCGCCAAGGCTGCGGATGATTTCCGTGGAGCCATCCGTCGATCCATCGTCCACCAGAATCAATTCCCAGGTATCCCCGATTGCGTCGAGCACTTTGCACATGCGGCGATAAAGTTCGGGCAGTGTTTGTGCCTCGTTGAAGTTCGGTGCGACAACAGAGAGAATGGGTTTATCTTCCATTCAAAACCTTAAAATCCCTTTCACAGCTCCAGGTAGCTGGCTACCCGGATGTATTCAGAACTTTCTTAACCGCCTCGAGGTTTGGCTGGATAATGGGCGCCTGGCGAACCGCTTGCATCGCAGCCTTGACATCTTTAAGACCGCTGCCGGTATTCAACACCAGGATCGGATCAGATGGACTGACAATCGCCTGTTGGAGTGCCTTCACCAGTCCGGCATAAGCTGTAGCGCCGGCTGGTTCGGCAAAAATGCCCACCTTGCCCAGGGCCGGGATGGCTGCCAGGATCTCTTCGTCGCTGACCGTGACGTAGCTTCCGAGGGTCTCCCTGGCAGCTCGAACGGCGCGTACGCCGTCGCGCGGCAGGTCAACAGAAATGCTGTCGGCCAGGGTTTTAGCCGAAACCGGGATGATCGTCTCTGTTCCAGCGTGGAATGCATTGGCGATGGCGGCCGATCCCTCCGCCTGGACGCCGATAATGCGCGGCATTTGTTCCAACCACCCTAACGCCAGCAGGTCCTTAAAACCCTTGTGGATGCCAGAGATGATATTCCCGTCGCCGACCGAGACGAAAACGGTAAGTGGCATTCCGAACTCGGTGGCGGGGTGCCGTGGTTGGATAACCTGCCGCTGGATCATCTCCCAGATTTCCAGGGCGGCGGTCTTCTTGCCTTCCGCGGTGAATGGATTGTACCCGGTGTTACGACAATACCAGCCAAATGCCTCGGCGGCCTGGATGGTCAGGTCGAATGCTTCGTCGTACGTACCGTCGACCAACAATACCTGCGCACCGTAGACCAGCAATTGAGCCACTTTAGCGGGTGGAGCAGTCTTGGGCGCAAAAATAATTGCCTTCTGTCCTACAGCAGCCGACATACCCGCCAGGGCTGCCCCGGCGTTTCCAGTGGAGGCGGTGACTACGATCTCGGCACCAATCTCGCGAGCGCGCCCGACAACGACGGCGCTGGCCCTGTCCTTGAATGAGGCAGTTGGGTTGCGGCTCTCATCCTTCACCCAAAGGTATTCCACTCCCAACGATTTAGCCAAAGCTTCCGGTGAGTATAGAGGCGTCCAGCCGGCCGCGCGCAGAGGCGTGCCAATACCACCTGGGTCGAAAACAGGTAACAATGGCAGGTAGCGCCACAGGGATGGCTCAGCGCTGGTCAGAATATCCTCGGGGCGAAAATTTTTACGGATGGTGGCGAAATCCAGGATAACATCCAAATTGCCGCCGTCTTTCGGGCAGGTGTAGGGGATTTCCTGCGGGCTATATTCCCGTCCACATAAAGAACATTGGAAACCAAGAAATTTGTTCATGAATTTTCCTTGCAGTCAATCTTGTTCGAATGGTGTCCCTAGGGACCCGGGTGGCGCTACCCGCAGCGAGCGCAAAATTCCTGCCGCGATGCGGCGGCTTGATTCGGGCAACATAGCCAGGAAACGCTTCACCCACTCCGTGTCTCCAATGTTCACCAACAAGAGCGTCAGAATCATCAGTGGGAAGGGTGCAACCTGGAGTACCTGTGCAGGGATGCTCGGTAAGACCGGCTGAATGACCAGGCTCAGCCATTGCAAGAGAGAAAATAAATAAGCGCCAAACGCAGCCCGCAAAGGATTCCAGCCGCCGAAGATGGTTATCGCAAGGGCTATCCAACCAAAACCATCCAAACCTGAGATGGTACCCTTCCAACCGGCTTTTACACCCAGAGAGTAGATCGGCCCGGCCAAACCGACCAGTGCACCGCCTAAAACGGTGTACAGATACCTCAATCGGTTGACATTTGCTCCGCGAACAAAGGCAGCAGCCGGTTTCTCGCCAATTCCCTGCAAAATTAATCCAGGACGAGATTTGAATATCCACACCCACCCTCCGATTATAAGGACATAGCTCAGATAAGTCATCAGATCAGACTGGAAAAATAACGGGCCTAGGATTGGAATCTGCGAGAGGAGTGGAAAATTTAGAGCCGGTAAGGTTGGCCCCTGAGTACCGGTAAAGTTACTTCCCAGGAAATATGCCAGACTCAAGGTCGTGTAGGTTAATACAAAACCGACTGCAACCTGTGATTGGTGCAGTGAAATGCTGCTGAAGGCGATGATTAAGGCCACAAACGCCCCCACCACCATTCCTGACAAGTAACCCAGCACCAGGCTATTGGTATTCACCGCGACCACGAAACCGGTCATTGCCGAGAGGACAATAGTGCCATTAACCGAGAGGTTGATTACGCCAGATCTTTCTGCAAACGTCTCACCGATGACAGCAAAGATCACCGGCCCGGCTGTAACCAGCACACTTGCCAGTCCAATAATTACATCATTAAAGCTCATAGTCGGATACCTTTCAGGTTTTCTGGGTGAACCGCTCTCGTACTCCTTCCATCAACAGTACAAACAGGACCAGGATGCCCTGCAAGACACCAGATATGTTCGAGTCCAGCTGTAACTGGATGGGCAATTGTATACCGCCAATATTGAGCGCGGCGTAGAATAAAGCTATCGGGGCGACCCAAATTGCCTGGTAATTGATCAACATCGCCACCAATAAACCGAGAAAACCATATCCGTTTGAGATCGATGGTAGCAACCGGTGGTAAACAGCAACCACCTGCAAAGCGCCTGCCAGACCAGCGAATAATCCACAGATAGCAAATGAAAGCAACAGATACTGCCAGGTTGGGACACCCATAATGTATGCAGCCCGAATATTCTTGCCGATCGCTTTCAAGCGTAAACCAATATAGGTCCCACGTAATAGGATAAAGATGAAGATGATGCTGGCTGCAGCCAGTAACAATGCCCAAACACTGATTTGCAAATCCGGAAGGGTTGGTAGGGATAATCTGGCAGGAAATTGCTGTGTACCGCTTAAAGAAGCTACGCCAGGTCGTCGCCAGGGACCATAGATCAACCAGAGAACAACCGCGTTGGCAACGAAATTGAGACCCAGACCTCCAAAAATCTCATTCACCCCACCAAAGGTCTTCAAAACTCCGGCCAGCAAAGCCCACAACATTCCCCCCAGCATTCCGGCAAGGATGCCTAAAACCAGGATAATACCTGTCGGTGTTGGGGTATTCTGCAAAAGACGGAGTACGCCAGTCGTAAAGACTGCGCCGAGCATGATCTGGCCTTCGATGCCGATATTCCACATCCCTGCGGCAAAGGTTATGAGAAGCCCGGCGGTGGCAATCAACAAGGGCACCCAGGAAACGAGGACGCTGGATACATTATCGACTGAGCCAACAATCCCGTAAATCAATTGTTGATAGGCTTTGAAAGGAGGCGCGCCGGCAAGCAAGAGGATGAGGGTTGTAAACCCTAAAGCCGCAATGATCGCCAGTAATTGGAAGCCTATGTTGGTCCAACGTGAATTAGGTTCTATTTTCATATTGAACTCAATGGGTGAAATTCCTTTTTCAAGTCGTTCCCGCCAATTAATTCACCGAGCTGTTCGACCGTTGTACTGGCTGCATCCAGGGGGGCGGAAACCAGCCCACTGAAAAAGACAAGAATCCGGTCGCTATAGCTCAAGATCTCCTCCAGATCTGATGAAATAAAGATGATCGCAGTCCCTTCACTACAGCGCGATTTCAGTTTTCCCCAAATATAAATACTGGATTCGACGTCGAGGCCTCGGGTAGGATGTTCCAACAGGATCAAAGACAACGATTTTTTGAGCAATGCCAGGAGCGCCCGTTGTTGGTTGCCTCCTGATAATGATTCGACCGGGCTTTCGGCACGACCATGAATGTTAAATTCCTGGATTTGCTGGTTGCAGATCTGGAGGGCTCGTTTCTGATCTATGAATAACCCCCGTTTGTCATCCAAAAGAGAGAAGTGCTCTGATAATGTGAGCCCAGGAGCCAATCCTTCTTCCAGACGGGCTGCTGGTAAGTATGCGACATTCTTTTTTAAGAAGGAATGATAGGGCTTGCCCGTCATATTCTCATTTTGGACGAAAACCTCACCACCTACCGGGCGCAACAAACCAGCGCAAGCTTGTAAGAACAAGGTCTGTCCGCTGCCTTCCATTCCTGCCAGACCGATGACTTCACTCCTGCACACTGTAAGGTTGATATCTTTCATTTTCAACCGGTAGTCTTCCAATTCGATATTACGAAGCTCCAACACGGGCTGTCCCGGTTCAAATCTCCGGCGCTGCTCTTTCAACACCAGCTTACCAAACATCATCGCAATCAACTGCTCGTTGTCAAACGGAGGGTTCATTTCTCCAACGAGCTCACCGGCGCGTAAGACAGCTAATTTATCGCAAAGCTCTCCGACATCCTCCAATTTATGAGAGACAAATACAATGGTTTTCCCCTCAGCGGCCAGTTTCTTCAATGTAGCGAAAAGCTTTATCTTCTGGGCAGCGCTGATGCCGGTAGTGGGCTCGTCCAGGATCAAGACCTCCGCGCCTAGCCAGAGCAGGCGTAAAATTTCAAGCTGCTGGCGTTCACCAACTGTCAATGCATCTACATAATTTTCAGGATCGATGTCAAAGCCAAATTCCCTGGACCATTCGAGAAATTCTTTCTTGACCTCGTTTTTGTCAGGAAAGATTCCACCCTGGGCGCCAAGCATGAAATTATTGAGGATTTGCATGGGAGGAAAGTCCAATGGATCCTGATGAAGCATACCAATGCCATGGCGAATGGCATCGGCTGGAGATTGGATCACCACCTTTTTTCCATCCAGGATAATATCCCCTCGGTCGGCCTGGATAAACCCTGAAAGGATTTTCATTAAGGTGCTTTTGCCAGCCCCATTTTCGCCGAGGATCCCCTGGATCTTTCCCGAGTAAAACGTCAGGTTTAAAGCTTTGTTGGCGTAAACCGGTCCGAATGTCTTGTGGATATCTCTTAATTCGACCTTCATCGGCTCCTCTGACAGGGAGGGAAACCAGTCGGTTTCCCTCCCACTATTACAAAGATTAACTACTCTTACCTAACATTCCTTCAAGAAGTTGCGGCAAATACCAGATTTGCTGGTCCGTTGCTACTTCTCCAGCTTTGAGGTAAACCGTACCATCTTGCAGGTTGATCGGGCCGGTCCAGAGGTTTAGGCCACCCGCTAAATCGGAGATGAATTTCTCGAGGGTGGCTTTGTTATCGGCGCTCAAGCCAGCTCCGATATTAAAGCCGACTGCACCGTAATCCGGATTATCGAAATTCGCCCAATCTGGTGGGTTCCATTCGAAATGGGGTTTCCAGGTGCTGTTAGAAATCGCTTCCAGATTCTGAAGCAAGGCAGGTCCCCAGTTGAAGTAAGGCACTCCCAGGCAGACATTAGGCGCTCCTGAGCATGCGTCGATGTAATCGTAGGGGAGGGCAAATACCTTCTTGCCGGCATTCGTCATTTTCTGAGCTTCAACCAGAGCTTCCGTCGTGTCGATTCCAGATATCACGACATCGAAACCGGTATTATAGAAGTTATCAGCTACCTGCGTTGGATCCAAAGTTATTCCGGGTTCATTGTACCAGTACCCGATCCAGGTTACGCTGAACGTCAAGGCCGATGGATCCTTTTTCAAGATCTGGGTCCAGCAATATTTTGCCCCAAGATAAGCCGATGAAGCCAGGCGGCGAGTTTCAGGATTGATCAAGGGCCCTAAAAAGCCGATCTTCCCGGTCTGGGTTGTCAATGCAGCCGCACATCCGGCAATTTCCTTCATATATTCCATACGACCCATGATATCGATCATGTTAGGGAAGTTCTTATAATCCTGTCCCTGCGCCCATTCTTGGTCTCCAGAGAGCATGATGGTCGGGATTTTCGGATTGGCCTCAGCAAAGGTGTTCGAGTCATCCATGAAGCTATCCGAATTGAAGATGACCACCTGGGCGCCCTGGCTAACCAACTGCCCGGCTATTTGTGCAGGCGTAGACTTTTCGTTGAATGCATTTTCGACCAAAAGCAGCTTTGAACCGTTGTTCATCTTGCTTATCGCGTAGTTTACGCCATCGTAAGTTGACTGACTCCATCCGCCGTCATTCTTCGGGCCAACAAGAATCATACCGATGGTTAAAGGTGCAACCGTTGCAGCGACTGTCGGCGCCGTCGTGGGTGCAGTAGTTGCTGCGGTCGTTGCGGCTACTGTAGGAGCCGCCGGCGCCTCAGTGGTCGCCGGTGCCTCAGTGGGGGCTGGTGCTTGAGTGGCTACCGGTGCCTGGGTAGGTACCGGTGCCTGGGTGGTAGCGGCGCCGCCACAGGCTGATAGTACCATCGCCAAAACCAGTAGGACACTCGTAAACAGCCATAATTTTTTGTTGGTCATATCGTTCTCCTCCCGAGAATAGATTTTTCAACATATCGACTTGAACTGATCAAAATTCTGATTGGCACAATAGGGAAACTCGCCTCCTTTCCGGTCCTATTCCCCTTCTGGCTCGATTATAAAATTGGTTTTATTTTAACGGCCAATGTCGATTCAAACCAGATGACATTCATCATTGTCCGCCTAACCCGCATAAAGCTGAGATAAACAGAAATCCTTCCCGCGAATTCTTGCTCAAAAAACAAGAATCCTATGAGTTAGGCGTTAATGCTGGCAAGGGGGCGGTGATCCCATTTGCCCACCAGTACATGCAATATTTGCATTCCAGGCCAGGCGCACCTGGAGGAAACTGGTCCAAATCTGGTTGTGCCATTTTTTCACCCGCGGGAACGACGATATTGCCCTGGTTGTCCTGGATCGGACCGGAAAAAACGTCAAAGCGGTTGAAATTCCCTTTTAGCATCTGCGCCAGGGTATTGCGAACCTCCTGGATCACTTCGGGAGGCAGGTCTTTCTCGCCGATGGTCAGTTGTTGCCCTTCCATAAAACCGACCAGGCCCAAACCGCCGCTGTCCGCGTCAAAATACTCCCAACCAGGCTTGTATGTTTTATTAATGACTTCTTGGGTGATGCGAGCGTACACCGGGCCCCAGTTCCAATAGGGCGCGGTCAAACAGCGTTCTGCTGCGCAAGAACCGCCCCAGTCATAGGTAACGCCCCATTTTCCTTTCTCCTGGGCAACGTCAGCCACCGCCGGTGTGTCGGCGCCGGTGAATACCACCTGTGCCCCGCCATCGAAAAGCTTGGTAGCCGCCTCTCGTTCAGCCGTCGGGTCGTGCCAGGTATTGATCCAGGCTACATCGATGGTGCATTCCGCACAGGTCTTCTTCATGCCCAGGGCGATGGCATTTCCAAGACGCATTTCCTCGGGAATAGGGAAAGTAGCCATGTATCCAATATGAGGATTGCCGTCTAACTTGGCGCGGGCGCCGGCCAGCATCCCGGCCAGATATTTCATGTCCTCCATAGACCCAAAGAGGTTGCCCAGGTTTGTCTGGTTTGAGATGTACCCACTGATGTGGATGAAAGTTGTATCAGGAAATTCTTTGGCCACTTTTACAACCGAATCCTGGTAACCAAAAGATGTTGCAAATACCAGGTTGTATCCAGCTCGGGCGAGGGCCTCGAATACCGCCGCGGCACTGTCTTGTTCGGGGACATTTTCGACGTAAACGCTATGCACATTAGGAATCTTATCTTGCACGTATTGCATGCCCTCGTAATGCGATTGCGACCAACCCTCGTCATCATGCGGGCCGAGTAAAACGAATGCAATGTTGAACTGGTTGGGTTTGATCGGTGGAATCTGAAAACCATCTACCTGTGCGGCACTGGTTGAAGGAGGTGCGCCTGCGATTGATTGGCACCCCGAAAGTGTGATCGCTGCCAACAACGGGATTACGAACAGCAGGGTTTTCCAATTGGGTTTGAGGCTTGTTTTTATCATAGTTGGTTCCTGGGTATACTGGGTTGGTCAGGATAGCTCTTTGGACCGAACTCCAGCCATCATCAGGCCGATTTCCTCTACGGAGGTATCTCGGTCTACCACACCAATGATCTGTCCCTCGTACATGACAGCAATTCGATCGGAAAGGTTGCGCACTTCATCCAGGTCCTCACTGATCAAGATCGTGGCTGTACCTTCCTGCCGCTGCGCTACCAGTCGCTGGTGTATATATTCCGTGCTGCCGATGTCCACACCGCGGGTCGGTTGCGCGGCGATCAAGACCCGTGGTTGGCGGCAGAGCTCGCGAGCCAGGATCAACTTTTGAATATTACCGCCTGATAAATTACGCAGGGGTGTTTGGTGTGAGGGGGTCTTTATTTCAAAATCATTGATCAATTCCTGGGTATGGTTGGCGATTTTTGTGAAATCCAGGAAGATGCCGCGGCAGTAGGGTGCGCGCCCGTGATCCTCCATCATTAAATTTTCTTCTACAGTGAGTTCTTTCACCACACCGTCCAGGAAACGTTCTTCTGAAATATAAGCAAGGCCTGCCGAAATAAGACGATCGGGCTGCCAGCCGGTAATTTCCGTTTGCTCGATCCATACCTTACCCTGGGTCGGCTTACGCAGGCCCGCAATGGCTTCTGCTAATTCGCGCTGGCCGTTCCCGGAAACGCCGGCAATACCCAGTATTTCTCCGGCGCGCACTTCCAGATTGATGCTGCGTACGGCCGGCAATCCATTATCTCCGGTAACCTGGAGATCTTCAACCCTCAATCTTGTCAGGCCCATCTCGACCGGGGAGCGCTCTACTCGCAGGAGCACTTCACGGCCTACCATGAGGCGCGCCAGTTCGTTACGGTTGGTATCTTTGGTGTTGAGGGTTTGAACGACCCGTCCATTGCGCAGCACGGTTACCCGGTCGGTGATAGAAGTGACTTCATGCAATTTATGACTGATGAAGATCAAGGCATGCCCTTCACTGGCCATGCGCCGCAATGTAACGAATAGATCGTCCACCTCCTGGGGGGTGAGCACCGCTGTGGGTTCATCCAGGATCAATAAAGCTGCCCCCCGGTAAAGGGCCTTTAGGATTTCTACGCGCTGCTGCTCGCCCACCGAGAGCTGCCAGACCATAGCGTTGGGGTCGACATGTAGACCATAGATATCGGATAACTCTCGCACCCGCCGGGAGACGACGTCCAGGTCGAGCAACAAACCGCGACTGGAAGGTAAGCCCAGGGCAATATTGGCGGCTACTGATAAGCTTGGGATCAGCATGAAATGCTGATGAATCATCCCCAATCCCATTCGAATGGAATCCGCCGGAGAATGAGTGGTCACAGGGCGATCGTCTATCAGGATTTGGCCCTCGTCGGGCTGGTACAGGCCGTAGAGGATGCGCATTAATGTCGTTTTACCGGCCCCATTTTCGCCCAAAAGGGCGTGAATTTCTCCGGCCTTAACTTCAAAGTTGATGTGATCGTTGGCAATCACACCAGGGAAATGCTTCACAATCCCACGTAATGTAACTTTTGAGATGCGATGGGCTGGTTCAGATGTCACTGGAATGCTCCAGAAAAGTTATCACCGAAAGGCACCCTGCGTAGGGCTCTTGCAGCTCTACGCAGGGTGGGCTAGAAATGTTTACTGTGCGGGCAACGGCACCTTGATGCTGCCATCTGAAATGCCTTTGACGGTGTCATCAGCCGCCTGCTTGACATCGGCAGGCAGTTGATAGCCCGGGTTGAACTGGATCGTCTCACCGCCATTTTGAAGATTGATCGAAAAAGCCTGGCCACCCAGGGTTCCCTTGCTTATCAGATCCATCATTTGCTTGATCACTCCATCCCATACGTAGACTTCAGCCGCTACAACGATATTGGGAGCCAGAGATGATTGGTCTGATTGGGTGCCGAACCACAGCACGCCCTTATCTTTAGCGACGCCTATCGCACCGACAACCATTTGGGCCGAGCCGGTCAATACATCCGCACCGGCGTTGATTTGGGTCTGGGCTGCTTCGGAAGCCAGGGCCACGTCACTGAATGAACCGATCCAGTTGACGTTCACCTGGGCGGAGGGGTTGGTAGCCATCACGCCAGCCTTGAAACCATCGACGTAAAGTTTGGCGTCGCCCGTCTCGATCGGGCCAATCACGCCGATCACGCCGCTCTTGGAGAGTTTGGCAGCCATGACGCCCTCCACGTAGCCGCCTTCTTCAGAACGCGCTTCGTAAGCGAAGATATTGTTGATCCCATTTTCAGTAAAGGTATCTACCGTCGTCCCCCAGGCAAATGCAGTGTTGGGGAAATCGGGGGCGATCTCGGACAGCGAACTGCCATACTGAGAGCCATGCGCGATCACCAGGTCATAGCCTTTGCTGGCGTAATCACGGATAGCGGCAGCGGCATCATCCACTACGAACAGGTTGTCCGAGTAAGCGAAGTCAAATTTATCGGCGCCCATCTCGCTCTTGATACGATTGAGCGAATCATACATGCTTTGGCTGAAGGCCAAATCATTGATCTTGCTGGGCATTACCACGGCCACTTTGAACACCTTGCCAGGCGCCTGGGTAGCGGCGGCGGTGGTAGGGGCGGTAGTGGGTGCAGTAGTTGGGGGGGGCGTGGGGGGAGTGGGCGGGGCCGGGGTAGGTGGAGGGGGTGGGGCGGGGCCCGGGGCAGGGTGCGGGCAGGGACGGGGCGGGCCCGGAAGGTGGCGGGGGAGGTCGGGGAGGTTGTCGTCGGGGAGCTGGCGCAGGCGGCGCTAAATATGGCGTGAAAGCCCTCCGGGGCCGTCATCGAGATGATGATCGCCCCCGCCCCGACGGCGGCGGCCCGCCTCGGCGATGCCGATCTTTTCCTCGGCTACCTGAAGTTCCTGAACACCCTGCTGGCC
>OFHG01000633.1_pt1 | contig 13738 bp, 6 predicted proteins | sample 1521931 | NCBI WGS metagenome assembly OFHG01 (sample SAMEA2468438, study PRJEB22500) | soil metagenome | biome: Glassland; feature: Farmland; material: Clay | place: Australia | collected 2013-01-31 | depth 0.55 m
GTGGGGGTGGGGGGTCGCGGTCGCGCGCGCGGGGCGGGCGAGCGGCGGGCGGCGGCGGGGGGGCTGTGTGGTGTGCGGCGCGGACGGGACAGGTGGGCACGCGCGCGCCCCGCACCGTGCCCGCCGATGGCGCAGCCAGCACCGGCGGGCACCGACGTAGCGGGCCAGGCGGCACGCATCGCCGCCCATGCGGCCGCTGACCGGACGGTGGGAGTGCTCCTGGTGCGCCTCGGCGGGTATGCGGCCGGCGTCTTCGGCGGCAGCCCGCCCCGGCTGATCTCGTCCAAGACGGGCTCACGGCTCGTCCACGGCCGGTCAGCGGCCGGGGGATGGTCCCAGCACCGGTTCGCGCGCCGGCGGGAAAACCAGGCGGCGCTCGCGCTGGCAGCGGCGGCCGACACGGCAGTGGCGGTCCTGTGCCCCTATCTGGAGCGCCTGGACGCGGTCGTGCTCGGTGGCGACCGGCGCACCGCGGCCGGCCTCCGCTCAGACCCCCGGCTGCGCCCGGTCCTGGACCGGGCAGTGGAGCGGTTCCTGACCGTGCCCGACCCCAGGCTGGCCGTCCTGAAGGAAACGCCCCAGATGTTCCGCGCGGTCCGCATCCGCCTCACCGGGCCGCCCGGCCCGGACCAGCCCCGCTGACACCGCCCTCAGACCCGCCAAGCTGACACCGCCCCAGGTCCACCCCCCGGCTAGCCGTGATCAGACCCAGGCTGATTACTGTTCGTAGTGACAAAACTACGATCTATCTCATGGGTAGAGCCAGCACGTGATCATCCCGGCCCTCGCCGGCCGGTGCGCGGGGTCATGGTGACCAGCCGAGCGGGGGGGAGATGACGGCACCGACATCGCAGACGCCCGGGACAGCAGCACAGCAACCGGAAGAGCCGCCCCGTTCGCTGGTCCCCGAGCCGCCGCGGCAGGCGGGGGTGGACCGTTTCGACGACGCCATCGTGGTGACGCGCACCCGGGCCTGGATCGGGCTCGCGGCGTGCCTGGCCCTGCTGATCGGCGTCATCATCTGGGCGACCACGGCCACCGTCAACCACACGGTGACCGGATCGGGCGTCGCGCTCGTCAACGGCACGATCACCCGGGTGGAGAGCCCGGTGGCCGGAACGGTCGTGGAGTGGAGGACCGACGCGAACCAGCTCGTCCGGGCCTCCCAGGTCCTGGGCTGGGTCGAGACCGGTAACCATCGGCGGGTGCCCCTGGTGACGCCAATCAGCGGCCGCGTGCTCAACCTGGAAGTGGGGGTGGGGGCCACGGTCGTCAAGGGCCAGCCGATGTCCTCGATCACCGCGGTGCGGGGGCCGCTGGTGATCCTGGCCTTCCTCAAGCCGACCGATGCCCAGCTGGTGTTCCAGGGAATGCGGGCGCTCCTGTCGTTCCCCGGGGGGCAGACGTTTCCCGGGCAGGTCGTCCACGTGGGCGCGCTGCCGATAACCAGGCAGGAGGTCGCCAGCGGGATCGGCAGCCCGGCGCTGGCCGACATCGTGGCACCGAGCGGATCGGTCGTCGCCATCACCGTCGCCCCCACCGGGCTGAAAGCGGGCGGCGGGACGGCCGATGCCGGGGACGTGACCTCGGTCACGGTAATCGTGGGCAGCACTCACCCCATCAACTACGTCTTCTAGCTGGCGGCAACCCATGGCGACGACCGAGGGCACGGCCCACCACCTCGTACGGACTCCGGCAGTCCTGCAGATGGAAGCCACCGAGTGCGGCGCGGCGGCGCTGACCATGATCTTGAACTGGCTCGGCCGGGACGTGCTGCTCGAAGAGGTGCGGGAGGCGTGCGCGGTGTCGCGCGACGGCGTGAACGCCCTCAAGATCATCGAGGCGGCCAAGAGCTTCGGGCTGGAGGCGGCCGGGTACCGCCATGACGCGCAGGAGGTCCGCGCCCTGGAGCCACCGTTCGTGGTCTTCTGGAACCAGAACCACTTCCTGGTCGTGGAAGGTTTCCGGCGGCACAAGGTCCGGCTCAACGACCCCGCGTCCGGCCATCGCAGCGTGTCTGTGGCGGAGTTCGCCGAGAGCTACAGCGGGATCGTGCTGGCGTTCAGCGCCGGCCCCGGCTTCCGGCCGGACCCACGCCGCCGCCGGCGGCGGCCGTTGCTGGAGATGCTGTCGTTGCTGTCGCGGTCGCGGGCCGGGATCGGCTATGCCGCGCTCGCCGGGATTGCGCTCGTGGTGCCCACAACCGTCGCCGCGCTGCTCACCTCTGTCTTCGTCGACCAGGTGCTCGTCCAGCAGAACCTGAGCTGGGCGACGAAGGTGGTGATCCTGGCCGCCCTCGTCACCCTGATGCTTTTCGCGCTGAACCTGTTCCAGCAGCGGGTCCTGCTGCGCCTGCGGACCAAGCTGTCGATCCGCATGTCGGCGGGGTTCCTGTGGCACCTGCTCCGGCTGCCCACCCGGTTCTTCGACGCGCGATCCCCGGGCGGGCTGGTGAGCCGGGTCCAGCTCAACTCCCAGGTCGCCGAACTGCTCTCCGGCCAGCTGGCCACCGCGGCCATCAGCATCATCACCATGCTGCTGTTCGGCGCCGTCCTGCTCGGCCTGAACTGGATCCTGGGCCTGGTCGCCCTGGGCGTCGCCGCCTTCAACCTGGTGATGCTGGTGACCGTCTCCCGGGCCCGGATCGCCCTGAACCAGAATCTGCAGCAGACGCTCATGCGGCTCAGCGGCTACACCTACCTCGGTATCAGCATGATGGACGACATCCGGGCCACTGGCTCGGCGGGCGGACTCTTCCGCCGGTGCGCCGGCACCCAGGCCCGGGCGCTCAACGCCGAGCAGAAGCTGGGCTTCCTCACCCAGTCACTGCTGGTGGTTCCCGGTTTCCTCACCATGCTCAACACGGTCGTGGTGCTGGCCGTCGGCGGGTTGCTGGTGATCAACCACGACTTCGCACTGCCGAAGCTGATCGCCTTCCAGATGCTGGCGGTGTCCTTCTTCGCGCCCATCGCCCAGCTGGTATCGGTGGCCAGCCAGTTCCAGAACGCACGCGCCTGGATGCAGCAGATCGGCGATGTCCTCAACCAGCCACTGGACACCCTGGCCCTGACCACGGCCGCGGTGCCGGGCGGTGCCGCAGCGCCACCGGCCCAGCCGCCGGGCGGTGCGCCCCGGCGGGAGGCCAGGCTGCGCGGTCACCTGGAGCTGCGCGGCGTCACATTCGGATACGTGCCCAACGAGCCGCCACTCATCAGCGACCTGACCGTCACGATGCAGCCGGGTGAGCGGGTCGCCCTGGTCGGCCCGACCGGCAGCGGCAAGTCCACCATCGCGAACCTGGTCGTCGGGCTGTTCCAGCCCTGGTCGGGGGAGATCCTGCTGGACGGCATGCCACGCGATGCCATCCCGCGCGAGGTCATGGCCGCCTCGCTGGCCAAGGTGGATCAGTCGATCCTGCTGTTCAGCGGGAGTGTCGCCGACAACATCCGGTTCTTCGACCAGTCGATCCCGCCCCGGGATGTGGTGCAGGCGGCCGAGGATGCCTGCATCTCCGAGGAGATCCAGGCCAAGCCGGGAGGATTCGCCCACCATGTCACCGAGGCCGGGCGGAACTTCTCGGGGGGCCAGCGCCAGCGCCTGGAGTTTGCCCGGGCGCTGGCGATCAACCCCACCTTGCTGGTCCTGGACGAGGCGACCAGCGCGCTGGACGCGGTCACCGAGCAGCAGATCGACACCAATCTGCGCCGCCGCGGCTGCGCCTGCCTGCTCATCGCGCACCGGCTCTCAACCATCCGGGACTGTGATCAGATCATCGTCCTGGACCGGGGGAACGTGGCAGAGCGGGGCACCCACGAGGAACTGCTCGCCCTCCGCGGGCTCTACCACGAACTCGTCTCACATGGCTGACAAGACCACCACGGCGGCCGGCCCGCGGCCCGCCGACCTCAGGGAACCGCTCGTCTCCCACGGCACGCGGCACCAGGTGGGGGCCAACCGCCCGGTCGAGCTCGCCGGCGACACCGCCTGGTATGTCCTGGACGGCATTCTCGACCTGTTCCTGCAGCAGCACGTGGCGGGCACGTACGGCAGACGGCGGCTGCTGGGCACCGTGGGGGCGGGGACACTCGCCTGGCTCGGCGGCGAACCCGAGATCCCGCCCGGATGGCGGCTGCTCGCGGTGGGGCGGGCGGGCACCGAGCTGATCAGCGTGCGTGGAACGGCGCTGCGGCAGATGATCGAGCCCGCCGCCCTCGCCCGGCACGTCGAGGACTTCACCGCCTCGATGCCCGATGGGGCCGGGGGGCCGGCCGGGCCGGCGGCACCTGGGCCCGCGGCGCCCGCGGCCCAGGCGCCGGGCGCGGAGCCGCCCGCATCCCCCGATGCCCGGATCTCCGCGGCCAGGCAGACGTTCGGGGCGGCGGTGGCACAGACGGTACGCAGGGCGGCACAGGCCGACGAGGCGGACAGCGAGCGGATCGGGTCGGAGCAGGACCGCCAGCACCGCATTCTTGACTCCGCCCTGGCCGACCTGGTCGAGGTGGTGGACCGCCGGGAGCCGCTGGGCAGGGCTCCGGGCAGCCAGCTGGCCCAGCTGAATCTGGCGCTGGCCCGCATCGGGCGCCAGCTCGGGGTGGACATCCCCGCCCAGCGTGGACTGGAGGAGGACGACAGGGATCCGGTGGGGGCCAGAGTGACCGCGGCCGGGTGCCGGGCCCGGGTGGTGACCCTGCACGCCGGGTGGTGGTCCCAGGCCGGCACCGTTCTGCTGGGATTTATAGCCGATGGTGACAGCCCGGTGGCACTGATCCCGGCCCGCTCGCGTTACCTGCTCTTCGATCCCTCGACCGGCGACACAGTCCGGGTCGATCAGGAACTGGCCGGCCGCCTCGCCCCGCAGGCCTACGCGATCTACCGGCCGCTGCCGGCCGAGGCCCACTCGGCCAAGGCCCTGCTCGGATCGGTGCTGCCCCGGCTGCGCCAGGAGGTCTGGCTCCTCGTTGCGCTGGGCACCCTGGCCGGCCTGGTCACGCTGATCACCCCCATGGTCACGTCGGTGGTCTACAACCAGGTCCTGCCCACGGGGAACAGGTCGCTGCTGCTCGCCATCTCCCTGCTCCTGATCGGCGCGACCATCACCTGGGGCCTGGTCGCCCTCGCCCAGAACCTGGTCGTCGTCCGCATCTCGGGACACCTGGAGGCCAGCCTGGACCCGGGGCTGATGGACCGGATCCTCCAGCTGCCAGCCACGTTCCTGCGGCGCTACGACACCGGGGACCTCGCGACCAGGGCCGGCGGCCTGCAGATCATCCGCCAGCAGCTGTCGGGTGCAGTGGTCACGTCCTTCCTGACGCTGACATTCTCCGTCTTCAACGTGGTGCTGCTGTTCGTGTACTCCGCGCTGCTCGGCGCTGTCGCCCTGGGCATCCTGGTCGTCGTGGCGGCGGTGCTGGTGCTGCTCAACCTGCGGGTCATCGCCCACGAGCACCGCGTCTTCGATTTCACCGGCGACAACGCGGCCGACCTGTTCCAGATCCTGCGGGGCGTCAACAAGATGCGCATCGCCGGGGCCGAGGCACGCCTGATGGCGCGATGGGCGTCCCGTTTCCGGCTCCAGCAGCGCGAGACCTACTCCGCCGGGCGCCTCCAGGCCTGGATCTTCGCGGTGATCGCCGCCCTTCCGTCCGCCCTGTCAGTCGGCCTGTTCGGCGTGGCCGGCGCCGTACTCGTCGGCAAGATCTCGCCCGGTGACTTCATTGCGACGGTGACCGCGCTCGGCCAGTTCACCGCGGCCCTCACCGGGGTGGCGCTGACCGTCGGCCCGCTGCTGACCGTCATCCCACTCTGGCAGCGCCTCCTGCCGGTCCTCAGCGAGCCGGTGGAGGAGATCGTGACCGCCGAGCCCGGCATCCTGTCCGGCCAGATCTCGGTCCGTGACGTCTCGTTCAGCTACGACCCGGGCAGCCCGCCGGTGATCCAGGACGTGTCATTCGACGTCCGGCCGGGGGAGTTCGTCGCCATCACCGGCCCGTCCGGATCGGGGAAGTCGACCCTGCTGCGGCTGCTGCTCGGGCTAGATCAGCCGAGCTCAGGCACCGTGCTCTACGACGGCAAGGACCTCAAGGCACTCGACCCCCGTGCGGTCCGGCGGCAGTTCGGCGTGGTCATGCAGGAGGCCAGGCCGCTGCCCGGCGAGATCCTGTCCACGATCCTGGGGGACAGCACCGGGGACGAGGCCGATGCCTGGGCGGCGGCCGAGGCGGCCGAACTGGCCGACGACATCCGCCAGATGCCCATGCGCATGCACACGATCCTCGGCGAGGGCGGGCTCGCCTTCTCCGGCGGCCAGGTACAGCGGATGATGATCGCCCGCGCGCTGGCCCGCAAGCCCAGGCTCCTGTTCTTCGATGAAGCCACCAGCGCGCTCGACGACAGGGCGCAGGCCCAGGTGTCACAGCACATCGACGCGCTCAGGACGACCCGCGTGGTCATCGCCCACCGGCTCAGCACGATCCGCAACGCCGACCGGATCTACGTGCTGGAGGACGGGCGGCTGGTGCAGGCTGGCACGTTCGACGAACTGATGGCGGTGGAGGGCACGTTCAAGCGGCTGGCAGCCCGTCAGATGGTCTGACCAGGGACGCGGCGCCCACCGCCCGCAGCACCGCCAGCCCGTCCAGGAGCGGCGCGTCGCAGGGGTCCACCAGGGGCGCGCACCGGGCGGTGGCGCCGCCGCCGAGCAGGACCAGTTCCATCACCTGGGCCGCGGCCCTCAGCCGGCCCCGGCCGGCGGCGATATCCAGCGCATCACCCGCCATGCCCGGGTCCGGGAGCAGGCGCGCCGCTTCCGCCACGGCTTCCTCGCTGGCCACCGGCCCATCAGGTGACTGCCATCGGCCGGCAAGCAGATCCCGGGCACTGTCCGCGGCGACCGTCATGAGCTCTATCAGCGGCCCGGTGGCGGCAGGCCCGGCCAGCTGTTCCAGGACCCCCCGCAGGCCGGAACCGCTCTGGCCGGCCGGCGGGACAGGCGCCAGGGCGGAGGCGAGCCGCCGCAGGCGCGCGGCACTGGCCACTGCCCCGGGGTGGTCGGCCAGTTCGGACGAGGCGATCACGGCGGCGGCCGCCAGCGGGTGGCGGTCACCGGCGGCCGGGACGCCCGCGAGTGGCCCCAGCCCCGCGGCGGCCGGCGGGGGCGCGGACCCAGCCGGCGGGGGGAGGGTGGCCGCCGCCGCCCGGAGCAGGCCACCCGCCAGCGCGGCGGCGCGGGCCAGGCTGGGATCGGACGCGAGGGCCTGCTCCGCGGCCGGCAACGCCGGGTCCGGGCGGCCGAGCGGGCGCAGCGACGCCCGGGCGGCCAGCCGCAGGATGTGTGCGGTACGGGCGACCCGCTCCGCTGGCCGCGGCGGGGCGAGACCCCCCGCGGCCAGCCGCAGGGCGGCGTATGCGTCGGCGCGCTTCTGCGGGAGGTGGCCCGGCCGGGTGAGCCAGCCAAGGATCCGCGCCAGCGTGGCCGGGGCGAGCCCGGCGGAGCGCAGCGCCCCGGTCAGTGTCCGCTCGCTGAAGTGGACGGCGCGGGCCACGGCGACTACCCGGTCCGCTTCCGCTCCGGTCAGCAGGCCCGCCCGCGCGAGATCGGCCACCACCTGGCGGATATCGGCCAGCGCGTCGGTGACCGCCCGGTCCCCGTCCGGGCCGCGGGCTTGCAGGACAGCGACCTCATCATCGGCCTGCCAGATCCCGTCGCGGTAGGACTCATAGATACTGCCGACGCCGATCATGCCGAAGCGGTCGAGTTCGGCGGCACGCAGCGCGCCCATGCTGGCCGCGCCGACAACGGGTACCCGTGCCTCAAGAGCCCACAGCAGCTCCTTGTGCCAGGGCGCGGGGGTGGTGTCGTAGAGCCCGTCAATGAGCACGACTGCCGCTGGCCGCAGGCGAAGACCCGACAGCACGTCCCCGCCCCGGGGGGGCGGGAGGATGACGGCACCCGGCAGGGCGGCGCGGGCATGGGCTTCCCCCAGGCTGGGGCCGGCGAACACAACCGGGGTGCCGGGCATGTGCGTCACCGCCGGTAGGCCCCGGGAAGGAGGAATCCCTCGGCCGCCACCCGGACGACCGCGAGCCCGGTGCCCGGCCGGGCCAGATCCACGGCGGCGACCCGCCGGACCCCGGTTCCCGCGAGCCGCTCCAGGACCTGCCCGGCTTCCCCGGCCGGGCTGGCCGCGGCCAGCTCGCGCACGCCCGCGCTGAAAGAGCAGCGCGCGGGAGGGGGAGCGGGCGCGCCCCGGCGCAGCACCTCGGTGAGGGCAGCGGAGTACAGGCCGGGGTACTTGTCGTCCCGGGACCCGGCGATGATGGTGGCCCGGGACTGGGCTGCTTCGGTGATGGCGCGCAGCACGGCGACCCTGGCCAGGCCGTGGGCCCCCACCCCGCAGCAGCTGAGCGGCCGGAACTCCCGGATCTGGTCCGCGATCACGCACCGGTAGGTCGGGATAGCGGTCGGGCCGGTGCAGTTGAATATCGCCACCTCGCAGCCGGCCGTCCGGATCTGCTCCAGCAGTGCCCCGGCGGCCGGCTGGGCGCCGGCCAGCTCGTCCTGATCGACCGCGGTAGCCACGCGATCGGCGGCGGGCCGCAGCCGCCAGCGGCGTTCGGCATCCCGCTCCACGAGTTCGTACAGGCCATGCAGGATCGCCTCGTCCCGGCGGTTGCCCGACGCCAGGCCGTTCGTCGAGCCCGCCAGGAAACGCGGCCCGGACAGGCAGGTGAGATCGATGTCGAGGCTCTGCCGCGGCACGAGTATCCCGGTCCCAGCCAGCAGGTCCGATCCGGCCAGCCAGGCCACTTCCCGGCCCGGGTCCCAGCGGTCCCGGTCGGGCCCGGCGTCCAGCCGGCCCGGGTCCAGCGCGCGGCCAGGTCCGAGTGCGGCGAACGAGGCCACCTCCCCGGCGGGCAGATGCTCCGCGTGCCAGGTCTCGATGCTCTCCATCACAGCGGACGCCTGCGCGGCGGCATCCGTGACCCCCTTCCCCTGACCGCCCGACAGCGACCGCCCGTTGGGGCGGATGGCCAGCCAGACCGGGATGCCGATGCGGTCGAGCCCGGTGACATCGGCCAGGCGGGTGATGCCGGTCATCCCGAACAGTGCCCGCGCCCGCTCCATGGTCTGCTCTGGGCGCACCCAGCGGCGGCTCGCCCCCAGATCGAACAGGCTGGCCGGGGCCAGCGGCTGCGCGGGCGGCCGGGCGCGGGCGGCATCGGGGCCCGGCCTGGCGGCACGGGCGACCGGCGTTCGCTGCTTCATCGGCCCTCAGCCGGGCACGGTGACGGCTGGCCCGGTTCTCATCCGCCACTGGTCGTCGAAGACGGCATGGGCGTCAAGCATGTCGATCGTCGCCCGGGCCTGGCCTGGGGGGACACCGTCATCGGCACAGCGGCCGATCACCTCGTCCACGCTGGGTCCCGCGCCCGGGGACACCATCTCCCCGATGACGGCAAGGCCCGGGCGGGAGCGCAGCCGCAGCCGGTGGGACACGGTGTGCAGGTCGAACCCCTCGAACGCGGGTTCGTAGCGCAGCGGAGGACGCAGCCGCAGCCGGGCCTGCCCGGGAAGCGGGCGGAGGGCCTGGCCGGCGGCGAGCCGGCCCAGCAGGCCGCGGAACTCCGCCCCGTCAGCGAAGGAGCCCTCGCCCACGACCCGGTAGCCATCCGGCCATTCCTGGGACGCGTGACAAGGGGTGATCATGCGCACCGTGCGGGCGGCCATGTTCACCAGGAAGCCGCTGGCGCAGGCGATGGTCCTGGCCGCGCTGTCATCGTCGGCCTCGATCCGGCTCGCCCCGCGGTTAGCTTCGGCGTTCGCCGCGCGCCCGGCCCGGGACAGATGGGTGCTGGCGTCCGGCATCTGCATGACAAGTTCGGTGTCCAGCAGCTCTGCTGGGGTGAATGTGGTGAAAAGCCGCCGCAGGACCGGCAGGCTGAGGACCGAGATCCGCATCGTCCCGGCATGAGGGCCACGAGACCGGGCGACCAGTGCCCGCACCCGGTCCAGGTGCCGGAAGGGCTGGGCGGTGGTGGTCTGCGCGGCGTGCCCGACCCGCTCCTCCCACGCCGCCAGGAACCGCTCGTAATCGGGGTTGTCCAGCGGGTCGGTGGCCCAGTACAGAAAGCCGGACGCCAGAGCCGGACCACACATCTGATGGAGGGCGGCGACCACGTCCGTCCACAGCCGTGCCACCTCGGGCGTGTAGCGAACCGTCGAATCGAGGGCCGGGGCGGACACGCCACAGAACCAGCAGCCGACAGAGCACCCCTGCTGGAGTTCCACCGCCGCTGGCGCATGCGCGATCTGGCTGTTGACCAGCAGCCCGAACTCGATCTCGCAGCGCTCGACCTGGTACTGGCGCCAGGCACGGAACCGCGGATCGGCACCCTCGCCGACGCAGCGCCACCGGTTGGCGTTCAGGAAGAGGTGGCGCTGGTGCTCGCGGAAGGCGAGAACCGTGTCCGGAACGCCATCCAGGTCGGCGTCATCGCCGAGCAGATCGCGCAGCAGCAGGGCGCGCGCCTCGGCTCCGGTCAGTTCCAGGCCATAGCGGTCCGCGGTGCCGGCCGGATCCAGCTGGGCCGCAGCCCGGAAGTCAGGACAGGCCAGGTACCACTCGCCGAATCGCTTCATCTGCCCGAACGCCGGGCGCAACGCCTGGTCGGCCGCGGCGATGCCAGGTGGTGCCGGGATGGGATCGAGCGGGAAGGTCATGAGCTCATCTCCAGACAAGGACGGACGGGAACCGGGTGGGCGACACGGCGCGCAGGAATGTGTAGCCGAGCCCGGCGAGCCCGCGGTGAAAGCCGAGCAGGAGCGGTGCGGTCCCCGGCTGGGTACCGACCGCCCAGTCGTCACCGCCCGGCGGGATCAGTGCGGCCGCCGCCACCCGTGCGGCCGCCGTCTGGCCAGCGAGCAGGAGAAGTTCGACGGCGCCGCCACGCCCGCAGCAGACCGAGGCATCGGCCACCGGGTCCCGCCGGCCTGCCAGCGCCACAGCCGCCCGCACCCGTGCCTGCCAGGAAGGCGTGGTGCACGGCTCGCCGAGCGCGAGGGCAGCGGCTGCCACGCCGGCCGTGCCCCGGCACCAGCTGTCGCCGGCCATGGCCGGACCGGTGCCCTTCAGCATGGTGTCAGCCGCGGCCAGCATGGCGTCGGCCGCTTCGGCGAGGCGGCCATCACCAGTAACTGACTGGATGCGGGACAAGGCAAATGCGGCGCCCATCAGGCCATGGGCCAGCCCGGTACCGGCCGCCCCGGGCTCCCGCCCTGCCGGTGGCGGCCCCGCCGGGAGCAGCCTGGGCAGCAGCATGTCCAGGGCGCGCGTGCCCAGGCGGGCTGCCGCGTCCGCGGCGGCTGTCCCCCCACCGTGCCCGGCTGCCGCGGCCAGCGCGAGGGCGGCACCCAGCAGGCCGTCCGCCACGTCCCCGGCATCAGCCGTGTCCTGGCCGCCCGGCGCCGGGGCGGCCGCCAGGCCGGCTGCGATCCGCCGCGCGCCGCTCGCCAGCCAGCGGTCGTCCAGCAGCCCGGCGGCCAGCGCCAGGCCGTAGACGGCCGAGGCGGTGCCGGTCAGCGCACCCCCGGGCGGTGCCGGGCCGGCCCGCCCGCAGAAGCTGGCGATCGGGTGCAGGCACTCATGCGCCAGCCGGGCGAAGACAGCGTCGTCCCACCGGCGGGCGCAGGCGGCCAGAAAGACGCCGAGCCCGGCCCGGCCGCCGGAAAGGTCGGGGCCGATGGGCATCAGCTGGCGCCGGCGGAGCAGGTGATTCTCGCCGATGACGAGCCAGGACGCGATGCCTTCCACCCGCACCGCACGCGCCGCCACGAGCTCGGCGATGCGCCGGGCGGCGGCATCGAGCAGCCCGGGGGAGACCTCCCGGGTCCCCGGCTGCGCCCCGGGACCGGCCTGCCGGACGTGCCCGCGACGCCGGGGGGACTGGCTCGCTTCGAAACAGCCGCGAATGCAGAGCAGCTGCTCCTCCCGATGCCGGGCGTCCAGGCCGGCCAGCCGCGCATCCAGGTCGGCGAGGGGCTCTCCCCGGAACAGGCCGTGGACCGTCCCGCACTCGGTCGTCAGGCCGCGCTCCCGCGGCCGGGCCATGAACAGGGGGATGTCGAGCCGTTCCAGTGCGGCCCGTTCCGCGGTGGTGATCGCGCGGGCGGCTGCCGGGTCCTGGGCGTGAACGCGTGCCAGCTTGGCCGGCCACCACGCGGGGTCATTGACCGCGTCAAGCACCAGGCTGCGGTCCAGGCCGTTGCGCAGCAACTCCGGTTTGCTGGCGCGCAGGGCCAGGAGTTCGTAGGCCATGGTGGACCGGAAGGTGAACCGGGCGGGCGAGTCGAACAGGCCGGACCGCCGCACCAGGCCGGCCGCCTCTGCCCGGTGCTGCCCGAGCCAGCTGTGCGCGCCGGTGTAGCCGCCGATCAGGTCCTCCAGCTGCCCGGCCGCATCGGCGAGCACGTCCCCGGCCGTGGGTGCGTTCCGGGCGCGCTGGGCGGGCCGGGGCCCGGTCACGGGGGCCATGCCGGCGTCGTTCATGTTGATCCAGCAGCGCCCATAGGCCAGATGACGGCCGGCCAGGCCGGAACTATCCCGTGTCTGCCCCGAGCTTGCCCCCACCCACCAGGGCAGCAGGCCGGTGTCCACCACCGAATCCTGCAGGCCGGCCAGCACCGCGGCATCGGCCGCGATGGGTGGCCCGGCGGCGCGCACCGCCGGGGCTGCCAGCCGGGGCGGGGCGAGCATCTCGGCATCCACCACTGCGGGCCCCGGTCCCGCGGCGATGATGTTGTCCACGAGCAGATCGGTGCCCTGCAGCACCGAGCTGAGGGCCAGCAGCGTTCCCGCCCGCCGGTAGTAGCCGCTGAGCGCGGCCGGCCCCCGGCACGGCCGCTGGGGGATCCATGCCGCCCACCCGTACCCCTCCCGCGCCACCACGCCCGGCGCGAGCGGCGCGGCCAGGCCGGCCTGTTCCAGGGCCGGTACCAGGCCGTGCAATGACCGTTCGGCGTCCACCGGCCGGGGCTTGTAGGCGAGGACCAGGCCTGCCTCGAAAACCAGCTGCGCGACCGTCCTGCCCCCATGGTGCCGGTCCGACCAGCCCAAGGTGATGCTGGTGACCGGACCGGGGTCGGCGCCGGCCCAGAAGGCGGCAACCAGAGCGGGCAGATCATCATGGAGCCTGCCGAGCAGTTCGCTGGCGGCACGGGCGAGTTCGTCCACCCGCTGGGCCACCAGCCGCCCGAGCACGGGGTACCGCACCACGAGCAGCGGTAGTCCCGCTTCCCGCTCGCTGGCCACGAACATGCGGTAGGCGGCCTCGGCGCCACCTTCCTCCCGCAGCCGGCGGCGCAGATCCGAGAAGACCACGTAGGCCGCGGGCGCCGCCAGTTCTCCAAGATCGGCGATCAGGCCGGCCACGAGTGAGCTGGCCGCCCCCGGGCCCAGCAGACGGTGGTGGCCAGCGGGCAGGGCCCGCCGCACGGCCTCGCCGGCTGCCCCCGCGGCCGCTGTCCACAGGTGCCCGAACGGGGCCGTCGCGGGGTGGCCCGCGTCCCCGCCAGAACGCGCCCGGCGGACGAGGTCGACCAGCGTCTGGTTCCGGGAAGGAGCTTGACTGGCGGCGGGAACGCGGGCGTCGTGGATGAGCCCGCCCGCCTCCTCGACGATGATCTGCACGGCCGCGAGATCCCACTCGCTGAGACCGACGGCGTCGATCGCGCCGTCGACCG
>OFHG01000634.1_pt1 | contig 13731 bp, 6 predicted proteins | sample 1521931 | NCBI WGS metagenome assembly OFHG01 (sample SAMEA2468438, study PRJEB22500) | soil metagenome | biome: Glassland; feature: Farmland; material: Clay | place: Australia | collected 2013-01-31 | depth 0.55 m
GTGCGGTCGAGAAGCCACGCATCGCCGTCGAAGGGCTGTTGAAGTGCCATGCGCGCGCCTGAGTTCTGGCACCGCACGGATGTCACTGCGCGGCTCGAAGGGCTGGCGCTGGCTCCGCTGGGCTGGCTTTACGGCGCCAGCGTCGCCTGGAAGGCCGCACGTGCCAAACCCTTTCGCGCCAGGGCCAAGGTCGTGTGCATCGGCAATCTCACCGTCGGCGGCAGCGGCAAGACGCCGATCGCCATTGCCGTCGCGCAGGCGCTGGCAGCCCGCTGGATGGCACTGGTGAATGAGTTCACCCGTGGCGATGCCGGCATCACCGCCGGCTTACGGAGATTTTGGGAGCAGATGGCCGAATTGCCGGATGATGAGAGGCCGATGCTAAAGATCTTAAGCGACTTGCAGCAAGCTTTCGTGGACCAGGCGCTGGCGCTCTACAACAGCCGGAAAGGTGAGTAGACCAATATCACTTGTTCGACAGTAATTCCACCGCCCTTTGCAATGGCTCATCTGCTTCAGTTGCTGGATCATTATTAACTACGATCTGTGGGGAGACGCCGCGCCCTTGATACCACTCGCCTTTGGGCGAGAGCCACTTAGCAATCGTCAATTGCAACAGGGTATTATTCAGCAAGGGAACCGTGGCCTGGATCACGCCTTTACCGAAGGAATTGGTCCCGATGGTCGTCCCTCTGCCTGTTTCAGCAACCGCGGCGGCACAGGTCTCGGCAGCCGAATAGGTGGTCTTATCCATTAAGACTACCAGGGGAATATCGGCGGCGATGGGTTTACCTTTGGCAAAGAACTGGACGGTTCGATTGTTTGTCAGATCTGCGGTGAAGAGTAAACCATCTTTGATGAAATCACTGAGGATATCCTGGGCCGCTTGCATGTCCCCGCCTTCGTTATTGCGCAGATCCCAAATCAAACCTTTCGGATTCTGCGCCGTGAGCGCCTCTAAGGCATCCTTCATCTGCTGGCTGGCTGTGCGATTGAATGCATTTAAGGAAATATATCCGATCCCGCCTGGTAACATGCGGGACGTGACGTAGTCTCGCACCCGGCGGGTTACATCGTATTCGAGGACCTGATCATTACGCTGGATCTTGAGATGTACTGTGGTGCCCGGGGAACCACGAATCATCAAGCCGGTTTCTGATGAGTCCGCATATTTATCCAGGGTCACCCCGTCAATCGACAGAATGACATCTCCAACCTGTAGTCCTGCCTTATCGGCAGACCCGTTTGGGAAGACAATTGTGATGACCACCTGACCGGCTTTGTTCTCCGCGTACAGGCCGATCACTCCGGTTTGTCCGCTAAAGGCGCTGGTGAAATTCTGAGCCGCCATGGGTTCAATCAATTCTGAGTATGGATCATCGATTGTGGCGAGCATGCCTCGAATAGCGGCATAAGATAACTCTTGACTGGTATGCTTGTTGAATAATGAATCGTTTGCTATCCCATTGTAAGCAGCATCCATTAATTTTTCATCCGGGCTTCTCCACTTCCCGGCTACCCAAAAACCGGCGCCAAACGACGCGGCACACAGAGCGATGATCCCCAGTATCTTAAATAATTGCCTGCGTGGGATGGTTATCTTCATCGAGAGGCTACCACTGCGTCAGGCTCTAATTCGATCTGGCGAGAGCGTTATCCAAGGCCTGAATGCAGGACGCGTCAAACAAATGGCCAGCTTCTTCATGCAGGTAGGCCAGCACTTCCGGAACACTCAAGGCCTGCCGGTATGGACGATTGCTGGTCATTGCATCGAACACATCGGCAACTGCAACGATCCGGCCCATCAAGGAAATTTGTTTGTCTGTCAATTTTGCGGGGTATCCCGTTCCATCCAGCCGCTCATGATGCTCCAGGATCGCCGGACGCATCGGGTCCAATAACTTGACCTGGCTCAGAATATTCCCACCGGTGCGCGGATGCTCTCTCATTAATTCATTCTCGGCAAGGTTTAACGTGCCTTTTTTTAACAGGATCGAATCCGGAATGCCGATTTTGCCAATATCGTGGAGTAAGCTGCCAATGCGAATATCATTCACCAGCGTCTCATCTAACCCAAGCTCTTGGGCAATCATTACGGAATAGTCAGATACGCGCTGCGAATGTCCCTGAGTATGGGGGTCCTTGGCATCAATGGCAGTGATCAACGACTTAATAACACCCAGGAACAATTCCTCGGTGCTCTCGTACATATCTGCAATCTGCAGAAATATGCTGGCTTGTTCGGCGAGAATCCGCACCAGTCGCGCATCCTCTTCCTGGAACTCAGCCCGCGGCTTGTTTAGCACCATCAGACCACCCAGTACGTGTTCGCGATCCTCGACAGCGTCTTTTGCCAGTGGTTCACTGCGTAAAGGGACGGTAATTGCTGAGCGGTTGAAGTACGAGAATTCCCCTTCCTGCAAATTTGTCAGGTGGGACTGCCGGCTGGCATGATTTCTGGCGTGTTGATTCAACCTGGAGATTTTGGCTTGCTGGTCATTATTATCGCCAGGTGAAGGTGAGTGCCCATGAACCGGAGGTTGATAGGCTACCTGGAAAACCATTTCACTCGTGGTAGGATCTACCAGGAAAAGCGAGCTGCGTTCGGCATCCACCAGACGCGCCGCGTTTTCGGTTACCAGGTGCAATAGATGGTTGCGGTCCAGTGTTCCGGCTACCTCTCCCAACATTTCGACCAGTGTCAGAAGGCGCTGGTTTGATCGCAGGACCATATCCATTTCTTTGCGACGATCCAGCTCGATGGCCAGGCGATGGCCTAACACCATCAGCAGGTCTAACTCGGCTTGCTGAAAATTGAAGATCTGGATAACACCCAACGTGTGATCTTTGTTGGTGACCGGCAAATTGATCACATTTTTCTTACGGGCGGCGTTAACCGGGTCAACCGTCCTCAGCCAATCCGGATCGGATGGCAGGTCACCAATCACCATAACCCTGGTATCGCAGAGCGATATCCCCGGCAAGCCTTGCTGGCAATTAAGGCGCAAACCAATCAGATACTGGCTTTCAGCATCGCCTCGTACGTGCGTAATGACTAATTCATCAGCAGCCGCATCCAATTGAAAGAAATTTGCAGAATCGGCCAGGGAAACCTCGATCATCAGATCTAACATATCCTGAACCATGAGCGAAGGATCCGCTGTGCCTGCGATTTCGTCGGCGCGCGCGATGGTGGGCAGAACTAGCTCGCGCCCCTGGACAAATGGATGGCGGTTTTCTGGAGCATGCTCTTCTTGCTCGGCCAGGCGCTGCTCACCAGCCTCCAACATACCTGCATTCCTTTCGAATAAATTATCCTGCGTTAAAATGATTCCTCATTGAATCATGCTCTTGTGTAGAACAGAGAGCATGTTTCAATGAGGACAATTCGGGTTCAGATCACTTATTCCTGGCTTATCCGGACCACAGCCAGCCGCCGGACCATAACCATCCCCCAGACCACAGCCAACCCCCGGACCACAACCAGCCCCCAGACCACAACCAGCCACCGGACCAGATCAGGTTACCCGCCATGGATGGATAGGAGGCGTTAGAAATGAGAGCCACAGCCTGCGGGGCAAAAAGAGCCGCCAGTACCAGCAGGCTGATTACGATGATGAAAATTTTCTTGTTGTTACTCATATTTCTCCCTCCATCGAATTCTTGATGGATCTTAATCGACTTTGAAAATTGCCAGGTATCATGCAGGATCATTGATCATTTGAATACGGTTGATAATTACAGCCCTCCTCTCTGTCCAACGGATACGCTGTGCCAAATAAAGCCCAATAAAAAAATCCCTGCGGTGATGAGCTACCGTAGGGATAAATAAACGCATTTTCCGCTTAGGTAGCCCGACTGCCATACGGTAAGTTCGGTACTTACCGCTTAGACCGTGGCTTTGCGTACCCATCTTTCGATGGATTTGCCCTTTCTGTGCGAAGTCTATTGCTTAGGCAGCCAGGCTATCATGCAAGGGGTAACCCTGCTTAGACCCTCTAGCTTTGCGTCTCCATCTTTCGATGGATTTGCCTTTTCTATGCTATTGTTAAGAAACTGTTAAAAATATACACAATTTCTCAATCAAAGTCAAGCAAAGTTCCTTACAGATTTGTAATGTTTGCCGATCATTGGTTGTTCGATTCTTATTGGATTTCTATCGATTCCAGCATGGAAAGATCTCGAGCAGCACCCAATTGTTTGAATACTTGCTCTGCTGCGGCGCGATGCATGCGAGCCTGTTCCTGATCGTTCGTAGCCATTGCGACCATGATGGCCTGTGCATGCAGCCGTCCATCTTCTATCCTATCCGGCCCATCTTCTAATGCTTTCCAGGCGTTTTCAAGCGCCTGCTGGGCGTATTCGATGTTACCCTGCCGCAGCAGGCTGGCGGATGTCAATCGCCAGGCTGTAGCAAGTAATGGGCTGACTGCGATTTGAGAAGCCACGTTTGCTGCGTTTTGGGCACTGTCTTCAGCTTGGAGCAGCTCGTCCTTCGCCAGTGGGATGTCAGCCACTGTGCAGTATGCTTCTACGATCACATCCGGGACATTAATTTCCTGTACCATGCGAAAACTGTCCTGGAGCGATTCCGAGGCTTCATCGATTTTTCCTTGATACAGCAGGGATTGCGATAACCCGACATAAGAGTTAGCAGCGTGCCAGTTCATTTGAAACGGCCTGGAGACAGCCAGGCTGTCCCGATAAAATAGTTCGGCCTGTGCTACATCCCCTAAACTGCGTACGAGCTGTCCCAGATTGTGGTTGGTAATTGCCACACCGTCGACATCACCCATTTTCTGGCGTAAGTCCAGGCTGCGCTTGATGGAATTATAGGCTGCTTGCCAGTTGCCGGATACACTTTCAAGGATGCCTAAATTACTCAAGGCGGCTGCCACTCCCCAGCTATAGCCAATCTCCTGCCAATAAGTCATAGCCGTTCGTGTGTGCTGCATGGCCTGCTCAAGATCACCCTGCCGGAAAAGAATCCCGCCCAGGTAATTCTCGGCCATTGCCAGGGTCGTTAAATTCTTGTCGATCCCCGCGTAATGCATCGACTTCATGATTGCTTCGTTGGCAGATTCGAATTCGGATTGCACGAAATGGCACCAACCCAGGCGGGCGTAGATTAGGGCGGCTTCTACTCTGGATTGGGTATCATCCGGTTCACCGGTCACTTCCAGTGCCTGGTTGAGATAGATAATCGCCTGTTCCTGATCGCCTTTTTTATGAGCCGTATCGCCCATGCGCCGGTAGATGCCGGCGCGTTGTGCCGGAGTGAGCAGGGTACTTTGCAGCAGATCCAGGCCGCTTTGGAGCACTGCCAGGGAGGTATCATAATTTCCGATAAACTGATACACTTCTCCCATCTGGTGAATGATTCTCCAACGAGTTTCATCGCCAACGTCGGGGACGTCGCTCAGTAATTCGGCTGCCTGTTCGAAAAAAGACACGGCAACATCGTTCGCATGTCTTGCCGCAGCACGCTCACCGGCTAAAATCAAATAGTGGAGCGCTCGATCATAGATTTCGGCTTTTCTAAAGTGATACGCCAGATCCTCGGCGTGCTCATCTTCACTCCCTCGCCACTGATTCTCCAGAGCGATGGCCGTGCGGTGATGCAGGATACGCCTTTGCGCCCTTAATACCGAGTTATAAACGATCACTTCAATTAAGGGATGGCTGAACTCCCAATAATCTTCTTCCATGGTTGGATTCAACATCCCCCGTGTGTGAAGACGGGACAGGATTAAATTGTTATCCTCGCGCTCCGCTACCTGAGCCAGAAGGGCGCTGTTGAAGCGATGTCCAATGACGGATGCGATCTGCAGCAGTTGCCTGGCCGAGGTGCCGAGCGAGTCGACGCGCGCTCTGATCAGGCTCTCCAGCGAGGCCGGCACGACCAGGGCATCAGCTTGTAAGGTGCGATTCGCAACCAGTTTGCCTCGAACCAGACGTAAGAAGTCTTTCTCAACCAATAAACGCACAAACTCCTCGATAAAATAAGGGTTGCCGCCGCTTTGTTGAATAATGAGGGATAAAAATGAATCCGGCAGATCGGCAGAAGCAAGGAATTCATCCAGGAGCTGCCTGCATTCGGTGATGGTAAGCGGGTTGATGGATAGGTGAATGTAGTGATCCGGGTGCATGCTGCGAGTCCGCGCCAGGACTGGCTCGAATGGACTGAATTCATTTTGCCGTTGGGCACAAACGAACAAAATCGGCCGCGAGACAATCAGGTGCGAGAGATATAGAAGCAAGTCCGCTGAAATTGAATCGATCCATTGTAAATCGTCTAAGATCAGCACCAGGGGTTGTTTTAAAGCCAAAACGCTGAACAGGTGGTGGATGGCTACAAATGTCTGGCGGCGGAGTTGTTCAGGCTCCATCGAGGTGATCCGTTCTCCCTGCGCTCCACTTGGCTGAACTCCTAACAAGAGCTGCAGAAATGGGCGAGTTTCGGACAACTCAGGGGACCAGAGATATATTTTCTGATCGATTTGCTCATTGATCTGCCGGGGAGTGTAATGATGTTGAATATCGAAGACCTGCATCAGTAAATCGGAAAACAACGCGAAAGCGTATTCTGAATGGCGCGCAGTGCATACGCCATTCAGGACGAGCGCTTTATATTTAACAATTTGTTTCGAGAACTCGCGCATCAAACGGCTTTTGCCGATGCCGGCCTCTCCTTCGATCCAAATGATTCCACCAGTCTCTCCCTTCAAGACCTGGCTCATGCGGTTCATCTCGTCCAGTTCTTTATCGCGGCCAATGAAAGGCGATTTGAGGCCAATCAGCCCCCGCACCGGCAGGATCTGTTCGCGTAAACCCTCTAATTGGAAGGTAGTGTTTTTGGGTAAGCTTTCGACCATATCGGAGGGGACCGGCGTATATTCGAAACGATAGGAAGTGTGATTGCGTATGGATTGAGTAACCCATACCCGGCCGGATGGACAGGCCTCGGCGATGATACGGGCCAGTTGAATGGGCTCACCGGCTGCCATAAATTCAGCGGTGTGTCCCATTCCAACCTTGCCTGCAACAACCTTTCCCATGGCTGCACCCAGGTGGATAGATATGGGCAGCTCTGTCTGCTGATCGAGCTCGTTATAGAAATTTACGATTTGTATCGCCGAATCGACGGCGCGTTCGGTATCATCTTCATGAGTGATCGGCGCGCCAAAGATCGCCGTGATGCCATCCTGGTGACGAAGAACCTGGCACCCATTTTCTTGTATTAATTCGATCAGGGGTGGGATCAGAAAGGCAATCGTCTCAAATATTAACTCTTCATCCAACCCCGGTTGAGACGTCAAGACCGCCGAGATGATTGTAGCCGGATACCATTGACCTTCTGGCAGATGGAGTTGCGCGCGCAACATATTTGCCTGGTTTTCGATCTCTGCTTTTTCCCCGATAATTTTGTCTTCATTTTCTGCGGATGGCAACATTAAGCGAGCGTTTTTTGCCAGTTGTAAATTGTGTTTTGCCCCGAGTGCCTCGAAGACCCGTATGGCAGCATCCAGATACCTCCCTGCTTGCTCCAAATGCTGTCTTTTTTGAGATGGATCCCGTTCGCTCCAGCTCCAGAATAACTGGCCCAGCTCGTAGCGCGCTTTTGCTTCACTAAAACGATCATTCAATTGTTGAGCGAGCTCGATTGAGTTATAAAGAGACGGTTCGGCTTGTTCGAACTCATTGATCTTAGCCAATATTGTGCCCAACACTCTGAAAGCGTCAACCTGCTTCTCAGATATACCTCCTCGCTGAGAAATCGAGAGCGCCTGCTCAGCAGAAATTTTGGCTTTTTGAAAATTACCATCCTGAATTTCTATTTGAGCCTGTAATTGATAATAATCCGCGGCCCGATCATTTGCCTCTTCTAGAGACTCTAACAAAGTGCCGGCATTTTGGAGATGCAGCCTGGCGTCCGATGGGTTGCCTTCGACGAGCGCCAACCGGCACAGACCAAATTCTGCATAAGCTTGTGAGATGTTCAAACCGAGGCGTTGGCTGACCTCTCTGCTAATCTCGAAATTGGTACGTGCGTGTTGATGATCTCCTAAGTCAAGTAAGACTTCGCCCAGATTCTTTAAATTAATCGGGCGTTCAGGGTCATCGCCATATTCCCGCCGTAATCTATCTGCTTGCTCCAAATACTCTACCGCCTGCAACCACTTCTCCGTTGAGTAATGAAGAATGCCCAGATTCGCCAGCGAAATTGCCATTCCCCAGTGGTAGTGCAGGTTCTTATAAATCTCCAGGCTGTGTTCCACGCTTTCAATAGCATCGGCAAAACGCGAGCGGGTCCAATAGATGCCGCCGATGGTGTTATAGAGGGAAGCCATTGTGATGGGGTCTTCGGTCTCCCAGGTGGCTGTATCTAGCAAGGCCAGATCGACCAGGTTATAAGCCTCGTCAAAATTTCTCTGGCGAAAATACACCCAGGCCAGGCGGTCGGCCAGGCGGCGCCAGATGATCGGGTATACCTTTCTACCCGATTCAGATAGCAGATCCATTCCTTGTTTCAGGAGCTGGACGGCATAATCCAGATCACCTTCGCGGGCGCGGATATCGGCGAGCTCGCGCAAGGCTTCGATCTGGATTTGGAAAGAAGGGCTTTCGGCGTATTGTTGGCCTTCAACACTTTTGGGTATCCGATCAACGATTTCGATAAGCAAACGGGCGGCTTCCTCGAGCTCGCCAGTGAATTTGAGCGCTTGAGCCAATCCGACCTGGGCTTTCTCCTTCTGCTCGATTTGAGGATCCACGACCGTATCCATCAGCGAAAGCACCTGCCGGTAAAGCTGCACGACGGTGTCATTCGCAAAATGCTGGTAGGCTTTTTCGGCCGAGATGAGCAAATATGGGATCGCTTGGGCAGGTTTGGCACTCTCGGACAAGTGGTATGCAAGCACTTGGTTTCGTTCTCCGGGCAGCCAATAATCGCCGGATTCAATCGCATGTGCGACCTGAGAGTGAAGATTTCTAGAATCGCGTTTTAGCAGGGTTTTGTAAATGGTTTCCTGTAAAAGCGGGTGTTTGAAAATATAGCCATCTTCAACATCAAATTTCGTGTGGATCAGAAAGTCTCGCTTTTCCAGCTCCATCAAAGCTTCAGGTAAATTCTCGCTTTCATCGCTCACCAAAGCTTGTAACAATCTAACTGAGAACGAGTCTCCGAGAACAGATGCCCGCAGCAGGATATTTTTCAGGGGATCTGGCAGGTGATCGAAACGAGCCAGAATGATGTCCCCTAATGTGCCTGGCACCTCGCGAATGAGACTGGCGGCAGAAGCTGTCAGGTGCCATTTCCCGTCTCGATTGATTAATCCACCATGGTCCATGAGGATTCGGACTAATTCCTCAGTGTAATAAGGGTTGCCTCCTGCCCGCGCGGTAATTAAGCTTTTCATTTCTTCGGCAGGTTTTGTATCCTCGTGAACCAGTTGATCGACAAGCAGATGAGCATCCGATTCGGTTAGAGGTTGGATGTAGATGTCAAGTGGCTTACGAACGTGCTTATAAGCGGCAGTTCGTATAGTCTGCGCGAAGGAATATTTATCGAAATCGCGTGCGACCATCATCAATAGAATTGGAGAGGCTTCGAGAGACTGGCACAGGTATTCGAGAAATTGTCCGGAGGGTTGATCGACCCAATGCAAATCGTCAAATACCAGGACGAGAGGGGATCGACGCGATTCGGCAATGAAAAACATGCGCAACGCAAAATGCGTTTGCCTGCGGAGCATCGAAGGATCTAATAATTTAATGCGAACTTCCAGGACGGGGTCCGAATGTAAAATTCCAAGCACATGCATCATGTAGGGGAGGATGTCGTTGCGATCCAGGCCAAATTGCTCGAGATGCCGCTGCAGGATTTTGCGCTGCTCATTGATCGGATCCAATTCGGAGATACCCAGGATATTGCGCAGAATGTCGGCCAGTACCCGGTATGGAGTGATACGCATGTACAAGGCGCATGTGCCCTGTACCATGGTGACCGGGTGATCTGCTAAATAATTCTTGAATTCAGCCACCAATCTGGACTTGCCAATCCCTGCTTCTCCACTGCAAAGGACAATTTCGCTGGAAGTATTTCCAATTACCTGCTTGAAAACTCCGATGAGTTGGTTCAATTGTTCTCTTCGGCCAATCATCGGGACCTGTAAACCCGGCAAACCACGCACCTGACCCGGGGTTAAACGGATACCGAGCGGTTGGAAAACCTTTGTTGGCTCTGAAATCTCATCAAGTTGTAGAGGAGGCATACTTTGATAGTCAAAAATAGGCCGCGAACGTTGGTAGGTGCTGAAGCTAACCAGGATATTTCCAGGGTTGGCGGATCTTTGAAGTTGCGAAGCCAGGTGGACTGTATCGCCGATGACCGTATATTCAAGATGCTGTTGGTCACTCATATAACCGGCGATGACTGCGCCGGTGTTAATGCCAATTTGGATTTGAAAATCATGTTGATAGTGATCGATCAGATGATCGCGCAGCTGGCTCATGCTATATTGCATTTCCAGGGCAGCTCGCACAGCTCGTTCTGGGTCGTTTTCGTGATTTAACGGGAGGCCGAACAAAGCCATCATTCCATTACCGGAATACTTATCAATCGTCCCCTCATACTTGTAAACCATGTCTGCCAGCAGATGAACGATTTCATCAATCGCTAAATAGATCGTCTCACTGTCTAATTCCTTGGAAATGGTTAGGAAATTAGCAATTTCAACATCCAGTACCGTGACTTCTCGCCTTTGTCCGTATAGCTCTCTTGACCCCTGGATAAATTTATTCACCAACGAGGAAGGCATTTTTGTGCGTAGATCACGCAACATGCGCTCTTGCATATTCATATTCGACGAAGAAGAAGGGGATTGTTCGCGAGGGACTACATCGGTGGCTTCCACGGGCGCACCACACTGTCCGCAAAAGCGATTACCGAAGGGAACCTCTGCATTGCATTTCTTACACTTAAGTTTTAGTGATGAGGCGCAGTTTAGGCATATATGGATGCCATCAGGGTTTTGAAAGCCGCATTGAGGACAAACATTCATGCTGCCATCTCCATGGAAAACACTCAGGGCAGAGCAATAATGACCCGGTTACGCTGGCCAGCCTTGGCGATATATAAGGCTTGATCGGCCGAATCGCTTAACCTTTCAGCACTTTGATAAGTTGGGAATGTTGATATTCCACAACTAAAAGTGAGGGATAAAGACCTGGTTTCATTCGGATAGAATTCTATTTCAGAAAAATGAATTCGTATGTCATCCATGATTCTCAAGGCTTGTTCAGCTTCACAATCGATCAGCACGGCTACAAATTCATCGCCGCCATAACGACCAACGATATCGCTTCTCCGCAGTCGCTGTTGCAACAGGCGTGACATGCCTCTAAGAGCGCTGTCCCCAGCAGCATGTCCATATTTATCGTTGACCATCTTAAAATGATCGATATCAATCATCGCCAATGCCAGCGTTGCATTTTGTCGTTTGCAACGATTCACTTCTTGAGCTAAAACATTGCTAAAAGCAGTGTGGTTCAATAAATTCGTAAGGCTATCACGCACCATATAATAACGTAAAGTCTTTGAGCGTTCTAACCTGCTGCGCACGACTGCCATCAGGTGGGAGGCTTTTATCGGCTTGACGAGAAAATCGTCTCCGCCCAGGTCTAAGGCTTCTATTCGTTTTCCAAAATCATCTTCATTGGAGAGGAAGATGATCGGGATGCTTACAAAATCATCTATCTGGCGAATCACTCTCGCCAGATCGGCGGCGTCGATACCCGACAAGAATGTATTCATCAGGATCAGATCCGGGTGGAATTCGCGCAATTGCTCAAGGACATTGCGTGGGTCGGCTATGATTTGAGCGTCCAGCCCGGACATCTTGAGAACCATCTGGTAATAGCTGGCAACCGTAGGTTGATCCTCAATGATCAGTACTTTGGAAGGCTGTGGCGGTGAGGGGCTTTTAATCAGGGAATCCAGTTTGTCAATCAAGCTAATGATATTAATCGGTTTGGTAAAGAATGCGGTTCCACCAGCTCGAATCGATTTTAATCTTACGATCTGATCATCATAATCTGAAGTGAAAATGAAGTTACTGTAGTTGTGCTGAAGGGCGCTTATTTCAGCGAAAATTTCTTTTTCATTCGGTTGATCCTCATCAGATGGAATATCTATAATGATTGCAACAGAATTTTGGTCAGCGATAGCATTTTGTAAGCTTTTGATATCGCGAACGTGCTGGACGATGTATCCAAAATGGTTGATTTGTTGAGATAGGTGCGCGGTAAAATCCAAATCGTTTGTTGCCAGATAGACCAACCTGTCCGAAGGTTGTACTGGCTGGAAGGGATTGACGGATTTTGAATTATCCATTAAATCTAATAATTATCACGAAATGATGACACAAGCGATCTTATATACATATTATAGGATACACCAAATAAATTTCTTTTGTCAAGAAGGCACTATCAATATTGTTATGGCGTGATCCTGTAGATCTGAAATCAGGGCTAACTTTGTTCAGAAGAGCCTTTCATGATTCACGAGCTTATGGGACTGGGCTGTTCAAGGTGTTCCGGCGGTCACGTAAAAATAATCGCGCGTATACGGGTGCAGATAGCGGTCCAGGAATTCTTTCATCTGGTCCGGCAACAGTGGCTCCGGCACCAGTTTGCCGTTTTCGGGGTGAATAGCCACGAACAGCACCCAATAATTGTTGATGTCCAGCTGCATCCCGTCAGCTGCGCCGGCTGCCAGCATGCTTTTCGCCAGGGCTTCCATCGTCAGGCGCGGCCCCACCAGGTAATACAAGGTCTTGCCATCGGCGCTCAATGCAACCCCTGAGCGCAGGGTTGGGGAGACATCCGTCACGGTGTAGCCCCAATCCTTGGGAGAATCGTTATAGATGCGCGGGTTGATCTGCCCGTTGTGGATGACCAGCGGCCCATTTTGCCGCCAGGCGCTGATGGCCGCTGATGGAGTGATTTCTGTGCCCCATTCACCCATGCGCACCGTTCCATCCTGGTAGATCGCCAGCGTGCCCAGGCCTTCACGCGGCGGCAGCGCCGTTACCCCGTCTGCCATGGCGCCGAAGTGGCCGTGAGTGGCTTTGAATCCCCCGTTAAAAGTAGCTAACAGGCGCCCGGGGAGCAGGTCGCCAGGGGGAATCGCCCCGGAGCGCGGCGGGCTGTCCGGCGAATACGGTTCGACGGAACCCAGCACATAATGCAGGCGAGTAGGGGTCAGGTCGATGGCTACCACAGCCACCACCGCATAGGGCCGCTGCGGATCGGGCTGCAAGAAGGTGCGATAGGCCAGCGTCGCGCCGCTGGAATCCTGGATATACGGCGTCCAAATGCCTTCCCCAGCCAGGTTACCCAGGGTCGTAGCCGGCATCGGTTGCCAGGCAGACGGGGTTGAGCTGGGAGAAGGTGTGACGCTTGGGACGGCGACCGGTAATTGTACAGCCTCTTCCCCTACCGCGGTCGGCGAAGGCGGCGAGGCCACCAGCGTTGGCGTAGCAGACAGGCTGGGGATTGATGAAGGAGAGATTGCCGGGTTTGCATCGTTGTTGTTACCCGCACTTTGCCAGGGAGCGGACGGTTTGACCACGCCTAATCTGAATTCCATCTGCTGGACTTTATCCTGCGCCGAAAACAACACCATCTCCAGGCGCGCCACGGCTTCGTCGCCCAGGATTCCTCGCAACA
>OFHG01000635.1_pt1 | contig 13724 bp, 8 predicted proteins | sample 1521931 | NCBI WGS metagenome assembly OFHG01 (sample SAMEA2468438, study PRJEB22500) | soil metagenome | biome: Glassland; feature: Farmland; material: Clay | place: Australia | collected 2013-01-31 | depth 0.55 m
TAGTACGGATAATATGAGTAATAAGGATATCCATACCAGGCGTTGTAACCCCAGTACGCCCACGGCCAGTATCCGAACCCGATTCCGTAGCCATAGTAGTGACGCCCGTGGCCGCCGTAGTAACCGCCCCAACTGTGGCCTCCCCAACCGTAGCCGCCACCGCCGTGAAACCTTCCGCCGCCGGTAAATCCGCCGTGAAACCCTCCGCCGCCATGGAAACCCCCTCCGCCACGGAATCCACCCCCTCCGTGGAAACCACCGCCGCCGTGAGAGCCGCCTCCGCCGTGAAAGCCACCGCCACCGTGGAATCCTCCTCCTCTTTGCGCCAAGGCGTTGGACGCAATCAAAATCAAAAGCGATAGGAATGCGATGTGGAGTTTACGCATGGCCCTGTACCTCTGCTTAAAGTCTACCACTAATGGAGGAGGTGTTCACCCAAGGCGAGATCGCCATCTTTGTGCCGGCGAATCAAGGGGACACGGGCTGCGCGGCCGCCGCAATCGAGGGGCCGCAAAAAGGACCGAATGCCATCGCGCCGGTTGCTGCAACGCGATTCTTTCTCAACAGTCTGATTGCTAGTTTCCGGCGCCGGACAGGGCGACGGACTGCGGGCTGCCGCCGGCATCGTCACTGAAATACACCAAGGCCGCCCTCGCTCCGGTGGCCGCGGGCGTGAAGGTCACATTCACGGTGCAGCTTGCGGAAGTCGCCAGCGTGGCGCCACAGTTTGTGGTGGTCGAAAAATCGCCGGGATTCGTTCCCAGAATGGCCATCTGCCACAGGTTGATCGTCGCGCTGCCCATGTTGGTGAGCGTGATGGTCTGCGGAGAGCTGGGAGTTCCCACCGTCTGCCCCGAAAACGTCAGGCTGGCCGGCGAGAGGTCGAGCGATGTGCCCAGCCCCGCAAGAACGATTCTCTGCGGGCTGCCGGCCGCACTGTCGCTGATGTTGAGGTACGCCTTACGCGGCCCGAGCGCCGTGGGTTGGAAGGCTACCTGAATCAGGCAACTGGAGCCCACGTCCAGCGTCGAAGCGCAGCCGTCGTTCAGGGTGAAATCGCCGGGATTCGCTCCCTCAAGGGTGACGCTGGTGATGGACAATGCCGCCAGCCCGGTGTTCGTAACCGTGAGGCTCTGCGCGTCGCTCGCGGTGTTGAGAAGCTGCACGGAAAAATCGAGGCTGCCGGGCAGGGGGCCGACGGCGCCCGATGCCAGAGCATTAACCAGGTTAGAAACATTGACCGACCCGATGCCGGTCGCGAAGTCCCATCCCGCGTTCGTTCCGTAAGCGGGCTGGTAGTTCGAATTGGACGTGGAAAGCACCCCATTCGTTGCCGAGTCCAGGTAGCAATCGTTGCTGCCCCGGCAAGGGATGTCCATATCTCCCTGGGTAATGTCATAGAAGGTGCAGGAGGCCGCCACGCCGTTACCGAGGGTGGAGTTGCAGCTGGAGTTGCCGCTCGCGCCATACTCGTTGGAGGCCAGCGAATAATAGAGGGGGTTGGGATTTCCGGCCCTACTTCCGCCGGCCTGGTTCACCAGCGCCTGAATGCCGGCCATGATGGGCGCGCTGAAAGACGTGCCGCCTGCGCCCGACCATGTGTTCGGCGCGCCGCTGCAGGACTTCCCGCCTTGACCGTGATCTGACCAGCAGAAAACGTAGTAGTGTCCCCAGACGCCGTTGGCGGCAAACAGCGACACGTCGGGAACATCGCGGACGTTGTCATCGGGAATGCCAAACACGGATTGCCAGGAGGGCTTGGGATACCCGGCGCAACTGCCGCCGACAACGCCCGGCGTGCTCGGCGTCCCCGTCGCACATCCGCTGGGGCCACCGCTCCCGGCGGTCGTTGTCAGCCCCTGCCCAGAATTGCAGAAACCCGAGGGGCCGTAGGTCTCCGAGTATCCCTTGAAAAGCGCGATGAGAACGCTGGCGCAGGAGTTGTTCCAGGGAATCTCCGGAATATAAGATAGCGCCGATCCATAGTTTCCAGAGTTCGAGGCATTCCAGTAGGTGCTGTTGGTCCCGGCGTAGGTATCACTGAAATCCGTTCCGCCCACGGCGACGTTGTACTCGGTGGAAGCGAGCCCGCTGACGTTGATTCCATGAGTCGCATACGACGTATTCGGATCTTCCACGTCCGCTCCAGAATCTCCCGAGGAAACGAAAACCGAGACTCCCTCGGTCGCCGCCTGTTGATAAAGCGAATTGACGTAGGCGTTCGCTGACTCCCCCATGTCCGTCTCGGCGTCGCCGTAACTGACGCTGATGATAGCCGGAGGGTTGTCACTCGCGTTGAGAAGGTTTTCCATGGCAATGAAGCCGCCGAAGTTGGTCGTGTTGGCGCAGGAGGCCAGCACGATGGCGGCGCTGGGCGCGGCGGCGCTGGACCACTCCGCATCCAGAATCGCTTCGCCGTCGTCGGCGTTGGTGCCCGGGTCAGTGCAGTTGTTCGTTCCGCCGCTCGGGGGATGGATTTGGGTGAACGACCCATCGGGATAGGCCGCCGCTAGGCCGAACGTACTTCGGAACGTGTCCCAGTCGCCCGTCGAATAAACATCCGTATCTTCGATGACCACCACCGCCTGCCCCTGGCCGCTGAAGCCCGCGGAAAAGGCAGGATTGAAGTTGTAGATGGTCGCAAGGTCCTCGGGCACGAGGGCGTAACACGTCGAACTGAGGCCGCAGGTCCCGCTGTAGGTGTACTGAGAACGCAAACGGTGCATGGGCTTCGGCATGAAGTCATTCAGCGAGACTACGCCGACAATGCCCGGAGCGAGCGCGGCGGGAATTTTGGGGTCGCTCATGTTGGCAATGTGTTTGACGCCTTTCACCACCAGGCGGTGAATTTCCGTGTGGAAAGCTTCTCGCACCTGGCGCACGGTGCCGGAAAAATCAATCACCACGCCATTCGGATAGACCGAATTGACAACAAACCCGGAGGACGTGAGCCACTGAACGATTGTGTCAATGTCCTCCGGTGCCGGCCCGTACTGCTCTCCGAATTGCTGCGCTGTAAGCCAGTGATGAAAGTGGGGCGAATGAGAATCGGTGAGATCGTGGATGTATTGCTCCAGGGCCTGCTCGGTCTCAGGCGGCCGCCGCAGGAGGAGAAACAAATGGTCCAGGCGAGTCTTGTCTGGGACCCGCCCGCGGTCATATCTTGGGCTCGCTTCGGGACGGGTGTTGCCGCCGAGCGTCACCAGCCTTGACGCGTTGATCGGTCCGGTAATGAGAACCTTCTTTTCCGGTTTGGCGCTTGCGCGGCCCGCTGGCTGCGCCGCCCCAATAACCAGCATGCCCAGAACGAGAAAACAGATCCGCTTCATGATCGCGCCCCCCCAACCCGGAATCAAGATGTCACGCCTCGGCTCGTTTCTTCTCCGCGCCTCACCGCTCAGTGATTTCCCTTCGACTTGCTCACCCTGGCCATGACTCCAGGATGATCGGCCCACTCGATACCCCTTTGCGACGGCTGGCCGTAGAGCTCGGGGTGGAGATAGTAGCCGCGCTCTTTCGCGGTTTTTTGCCGTTCCACGCGGAGCGGATGAGCCTCGGCGTAGGGGTCGTGCCGGACTCCCGTCACCTGCCAATCCACTTCCAGGCCCGGCGCGCCGCCCGCGATTTCGAAAGCGTTGTTCCTGATCCTTTGCGCGATGTAGACCGGTGCGTAGCCGCCAACACAAGTGAGCTGATACCTGAAATCTCCGTTCAACGCCTCGAACCAATCCGGCAACTGCACGACCGCCGTGCCGCTCGCATCCAGCGTCACCGTGCCGTCGTAAATGGTCTTCAACTCCGAGGACTCAACCGAAGCGTGGACCAGGAATTTGTTGGCGGGGTCGAGCGGGTCGTCAATCCTGAAACTCTTCGATGAAGCGCTGAGCGTTCCTGTGACACTGACGTTCCCCTGGAACAGCCCGGCATCCCCGCTCGAGCTGATCCCCCACACGCCGGCGGCGTTGTCTCCATTCAGGGCCTGGCCCACAATTCCTGTTCCGTCCGCGCCGTCGGCAATGCCGCTGATCGCGGTGTTGGAAGCGGTCAGCTCGGTGGCCTGAACGGACACCGCAGTCGCTCCGCTGGCCGACGCCACCACGTCAAGCGCTGTAGAAGCGGCGGAGGATATGGATTGGGTGTCATTAAAGCTGTTGGCGCCCAAGGTCGCATATGTCCCCGCAGGTTGGAAGTAAGCTGCCGAGTGCCCCCCCAGCAACAAGGCGTTCGTGGCATCGCCGCCTTTCGAGTCGCCGGCGGCGTAGTTCACGCCTAACTGCGTATCCCCCACGCACCCCGTGCAGGAAAGCCCGCTGGCCGTGGTGGCGCTTGGAACTGTGCCGGTCACATTCGCGCCCGTCAAGCTCGTCAGTGCGGAGCCGTTACCCGCAAACGATGCGGCTTGCACGCCTCCGGTGAACGTCGCGCTGCCCGTCGTGGCGTTCATGCTGATCATCTCGCTTCCGTTATACTGCCCGCTGAAGAGTTTGCCGCCGGAGATGTTGTTGATGACCAGGCCGGTGCCCTGCGGACTAGTTACCGAGGCTACAATTCCCGTTGTCGCCCCGCTCCCGGCGTAGGCGCGGCCGACGAGCCCGGTGCCGCCCGAGCTCGCCACGTCGCCCCACAACCCGATCGTCGGCCCCGTGGCCGACGTCACCCATCCCGAAAGTCCCGTCGCGTGGTCGCCGTCCGCCTGCCCCCGGATCCCCACGCCGCTCCCCGTGGTCGCCGACGCGTAGCCCTGCAGCGCGATGCCGCCCACCGCCGTCTGCTGCCCGAAAATGGCCCGCCCGTTGGGCGTGTGCGAAATGCCCCGCACCGCGCTGGCGTACGCCGTCGTCGAGGTCACCTCGGCCAGAACCCCGTGGCTCGCCGCACTCAAAACGCTGATCCCTACCCCGGTGCTCGTCTGCGTCACGCCGACGATCTGATCCGTCGTCGCCCCGGAGAAATTCGTCGGGCCGCTCGCGACCGCCAGCGGCGTGATCGAACGCTTGGTGGCGTTCGCCGCCGCTTCCTGCCCGCGCGTCGTCGTCGTGCCTTTCCTGGCCGTCGTGCGGCCGGCTGTAGCCCCTGTAGCGGCGGCGTCCTCGCCGCCCGCCTGGCCTGAAGCTGCGCCGCAACCCGGCGACGAGACGTCGCCGCTACAGCAGTCCGGCGACGAGACGTCGCCGCTACAGCTTGGGGCCAGTTGATAGGCCGACGCGGGCCTGCCGCCCAGCGTCTCCGCGTCGCCCGCTTTCATCGCATACGGCACGCTCACCAGCAGCACCCGCGGCTGCTCGGGCAGGTTCGAAACCTGCACGCCCAGCCAGTGCGCTTCGCCGGAGGTGAACAGTTCCATCGGCACGCCGGTCGGCGTCATCGCCCCCAGCAGCGCCGTATACCGGCCGAGCGAATCGGCCTCCACCGTCTGCGTCTCAAACCACAGCGGCGTTCCGCCCGATTCCTGCGCGTAAAGCGAGAACGTCACATCCACCGCGCCCGTGATGGGCTTGCCGGCCAAGTCAACCAGTGCGCCCGAAAACTTGATCAGTTGCGGCACCGCGGCCGGAGCCTGTAGCGGCGGCGTCCCCGCCGCCGTCGCCGGCGCATCCGGCGTCGCATGCTGCGCGCTGATTCCAGGCGGACTCGTCAAGCACACAATCACCGCCCAGAAGACAAGCTTCCCGGAACGCATAGGAACACCTCCACACGGAGTTAAGCGACTTGTCCTGCCAAAAACTTAAATGGCCTCGAAATTACACCAGCCCGTGGTAGCATGCAAGTTCGGGGCGCGCTGATACTGCATCCGAATCCATGGACCTGCATCCAAGGTTGGAAGGGTTCGCGACATCATCATGAACGCAAGGGAGCCAGGATGGAAGATTTCTCGGATTCGCGGCGGAAGTTCCTGAAATCGGCGGCAGGCTTGACAGCGGGAGCGGCGCTGCTTCCCGCGCGGCCAGGCTGGGGCCGCGAAAACACGGCGGTGGCGGGCGCGACGTCGGAAGCGTCCCCCTCAGGCACGGTAGATTACACGATTCGCATTCAAGCTTCTCCGGTTGAAATCGCTCCCGGCCGGATTCTTTCCACCCTCACTTACAACGGCCAATTTCCCGGCCCGCTGCTGCGCTTCAAGGAAGGGCGCGAGGTGACGGTTGACATCTTCAACGACACGGATACGCCCGAGCAATTGCACTGGCACGGCCAGAAAGTTCCCACCGACGTGGACGGCGCCGCCGAGGAGGGCACGCCTTGCGTTCCCGCGCACGGCAAGCGTCGCATCAAATTCACTCCCAATCCCGCCGGCTTCCGCTTCTATCACTCGCACAACCGCGCCGGCGCCAACCTTTACGCCGGAACGTACAGCGGCCAGGCCGGACCGGTTTACATCGAGCCCAAGAACGACCCGGGCCGCTACGACCGCGAGGTTTTCCTGGTGCTGAAGGAATTCGAGCCTACGCTCAGCCGTGGCGGAGACATGGCGCAGGATTTTCTTTCTCCCGCGGGCCCCGACCCGGCCTTGAAGAGAGTCGGCGAGGCGGCCATGAAGGCGTCTCTGGCCAAGGGCATGCCACACGGTTATGAAGTTGGTTACGACTCGTTCACCATCAACGGCCGCATGCTCGGACACGGCGACCTCATCCGTGTCAAGCAGGGTGAGCGCGTCCTGTTTCACGTTCTGAATGCCAGCGCCACGGAAATTCGCAGCCTGGCGCTGCCCGGGCACGCTGTTGAGGTCGTCGCGCTGGACGGAAATCCCGTTCCCCATCCCGCCAGAGTTCCCGTGTTGTGGCTGGGCACGGCGGAGCGTATCTCTGCCGTCGTGGAAATGAATCATCCTGGCGTTTGGATTTTGGGCGATCTCAGCGATGACGATCGCGGACACGGCATGGGTACCGTAGTTCAATATGCCGGCCGATCGGGCAAGGCGCTGTGGATCGCGCCGCCTCCTTTCCGCTGGAGCTACGCCCTATTCGGCAAACCCGGTGCCGCGGCACCCGAGCCGGACGAGACTCTTGAATTGACCTTCGCCAAGGACAACGCCGCCGACGAAGGTTTCAATCGCTGGACAGTCAACGGCGTTCCCTTCCCCGACCGCGCCATGTCCGGCAAAACCGTGCCTGCCATGTTTCACCTGAAGCAGGGCAAGCGCTATCGTCTTCGCTTGCGCAACGTCAGCGACGACGTCCACCCCATCCACCTTCACCGCCACAGCTTCGAGCTGACCAATCTCGCGGGCAGGCGCACCGCGGGCGTCTTAAAGGACGTCGTCATGCTGGGCGGCTACCAGCAGTACGATATCGAGTTCGTGGCCGATGATCCCGGCCTGACGCTCTTCCACTGCCACCAGCAGCTTCACATGGATTTCGGCTTCATGGCGCTGTTTGATTACGTATAACAGGCAGCCGGCAAACCCTTGCGCAGGTGTCACAGTTCATGCTTCGCTCTCTGCCATCCTGAGCGAAGTTGTGATCCTGAGCGAAGCTGTGATCCTGAGCGAAGCTGTCATCCTGAGCGAAACTGTCATCCTGAGCGAAGCTGTCATCCTGAGCGAAGCGAAGGATCTGTTTAGCGCGCCTTCAATGCGCCCCATGCTTCGCTGCGCTCAGCATGACGGAAGACGTTCTAGTCGAGCTGTTAGGGTTGAGGCGGGGGCAGAAAGACACCGCGGTTTTTGCGCAGAAAATCCTCCACGGCATTGATGTCGTCCGCGTCGCAATAGACGAGGCGGCATATGTAGAGTGAACTCGCCAGGCGCGGGTCGGCCTTGGCGGCGCGCGCGAAAATCTGGCGCGATTCCTTCCTGCGGTTGAGTTGCCAGAGCTCCAGCGCCTGGAGCATCATCACGGGAACCGAATCCGGCTCAATACCCAAGACCACCGCGCACTCCGCCAGGGAAGATTCCAGGTCGCGTTTCCGCCAAAGCACCAGCGCCATCAGCCGGTGCCCCTCTACCGCTTGTGGATTTGCCCCCAGTAGTCCGTCCGCGACTTTCGCAGCGCCCGCCAGGTCGCCGCGCCGCAGCATGGCCAGGCCAATTTCTTCCTGCGCGGGAAGAAAATCCGGTTTCATTCGGATCACCTGGTTGAGCAATTCGGTCGCGCGGGCCGGCTGCCCCGCGTCCATAAGGATCGCAGCCAGCCGGTAGCGGCTGTGCCAGTCGCGCGCATCCAGCCGCACGGCGGTCTCAAGCAACCCTCGCGCCTGGCCGGACTGCCCTCGCGCAATCAGGATTTCCGCTAGCTCCGCATAAGCCGGAGCAAATCCGGGCTCAAGTTGAATCGCCTTCCGAAGCTCGTCCGCCGCCTCAGGAATCCGGTGCTGCTCCACGCGGAGTTCTGCGATGCCGAAGTGCGCCTCGCCGCTCGAAGGGTCGGCGGCGAGCGCTTGCTGGTATTCGGCCTCGGCTCTGGCCAGCTCACCCTGCTGCGCGAGCGCTTGTCCTTTCGCCAGGTGCTCTCGGACGGTTGCAGATGAGGAAGCCACCTTCTCCGGCGCTTGAACGCCTGACTGCGCCGCAGCACACGCGCCGGCCCTGCTCCCCGCAGGCGGGAGCACGCCGGCAATAACGGCAACAACCACCGCGCGGATGGTCCACCGAAGCGATTGTTGTGTGAATGAATCCATGGGGCTACGGTGCGGCGCGAAGCTGCTCGGGATCGCGGATGACAATCTCCGGCCGTCCTTGATAAATGGAGATGTCACCGCGAATCTCCACCCGGCGGCCAGCCAGCGTCTCGAGTTTCCCAAATTTGTCCCTGTCCGAAGAGAAAATGACGCTCGTGAACGGGCAATTGCGATAGTTGGAGCAGAAATCGAGAAAGGTGTTGCCGGCGCGCGAAGTGTAGACGCGCAGGACCCTGCCCGTGACGCAGCCGGTTTCGCCCGCGTGCGCGACCGCGTCGCGAAGTTCCCAACAAACGGAGCCTGAGTTGCCTTCAGAACTCACGGCGAATTGTCCGCGGTGGAGGCCGCTGCGATAAGCCAGCACCGCGCTTACGAGCGAGGCCGTAAGAACTATCAGAACGACAGTGAGAAACTGCTTCCGTTTCACCGGAGACTCTCGGGCCGATCAAGTTGCCGCTTCCCTGCCCGAACTCAGGAAGTATATCAAAGCGCGCCGGCGAAGGAGATGCCGAGTCTTGGGCGCTGCCCGCGCGGTTTCTCCGCTCGTGCGTCGCGACAACCTGCCACCGACGAAACGCGGCCCAACGTCGCATCCGCGTCCGGCGATCACGCGCCTTGACCGTGCAAATCCAGCCGGAGTAAACTTCTGGTTGTGCGCCTGTAGCTCAGATGGATAGAGCGGTTGCCTCCGGAGCAACAGGTCGGGGGTTCGAATCCCTCCAGGCGTACCAGACCAGCTTTCTTAAACTCCATCAATCAGCTTGCTCCGCGCTGTTGCACCACGGTGCCCAAGGCCTCATACGGGCCATCGGCTTTCACCGCCCACCCGCGGAGAACGTCATTGGCAACGGACGAACGTGGGCGTCGTGTTCGAAACTGACAGGCACTCCATCGCGAAAACTGACACGCCTGCCGGAGTTCGAGGCAACACGTTCGCCCGCAGCGACGATTCCAATGAGATTCAGTGGGTCGGCCGCTGAAACAGTCACAATCTCACTCGACGGTCCGGCGCGCCGCGAGGCGCGAAGCGATTCGACGGCCACCGGCAAGGCAAACTGCTCCCCGAGGAAGCCGTCCACAAAACGTCCGCCCCGGACTTCGCCCCGGTCTTCAAGACGCCTGAAGACCACCCAAAGCGCCCGCCAGGCGACGGGAAACGTTTCGCGGCCCATCAGCTCGCGGAAGACGACTCCGTAACGGTTCAACAACGCGCGAGCGATGCTTTCAGCACGGGTCTCGCCGTCGTTTCGATCCATTTCGGAAGGCGGCAGCAGGAGCGCCCAGCGGCCGGTCGAGTGCCGCGGCCGATGCGCGCGTCCACGTCCCTCACCCGCGCGGCGCTTGGGATCAATCAAGGCGCGCAGATTGTCAACGCCGTTCGCTGTCACGAAACCCGCGGCTACGAGTTCCCAAAGCGCCGTCTCGATTTCCGACTTCAACCGGCGCGTGCCTCGAACAAGGTCGGCAAAAAACGAAGCCCCGTGCGCCCGCAAGAATTCGAGTGTCTCGACCGCTACGGGGCTCAAGTGCGCGGGGATATCCGCCCGAACGCCGCGCTCATGGGAAGCGACCCAGTCCGCCTCTTCACGCACGAAGAAAGCAATCGGCGAGACGCTGGGTGGCAAGCCTGCCTCGGCCTACCTCTTGGCACCGCAAGACGCTCCTCAAGCGCAGGCGATAACAACGGCGACGACTGCGGCGGCTTTGTCAGGACTTGCAGAAGCAGCGCGGGTGGCGCATACATCGTGCTTTCCGCGATGTGTGCGACCGCAGGTGCTGGCGGTGATAGAATGCAAATGGTTACGGCCGTAGTATTGGCGCTCCAGGATCTGGGTAGATGCTAATCCGAAAGACCCTGGGTCGCACACATCCCGACCAAAAACGTCGGGATGTATGCGCCACCCGCGGAACGGCGCCCAAGACCTTGCGCCCTTCGGCGAAGTATTGCACAAGCTGTTCCGCCCCGGCGTCATCCAGTGCGCATTCCTGCCGGAGCCAGGCGATGGCGCGCGAATGCCCTTCCGCGCCGTTTGAAATTAGGGTGCCAATCTGCTCGCGAAGTACAGAGAGCTCGCGTGAAAGCTCATCCGTGCGTGACGGCGCTTCACCGCGCCAGAAGGGGACGTTTGGCGGCGCACCATGCGCACCTTCAACCAGCAGCCTGCCACGCGCGCTTTCAATCCGCCGGATGCGCCACGAAGTGCTTCCGAGCAGGAAGATATCCCCCGCGAGGCTCTCGACGGCGAAGTCCTCGTCCACCGTGCCGACCGGCGTTCCCTCCGGCATGGCCACGACGGAATAGAGCGCCGTTTCGGGAATTGCGCCGCCGTTGGTAATCGCCACAAGGCGCGCGCCGCGGCGCCCGCGCAATTTTCTGTTGACGCGGTCACGATAGAGCAAGGCGCCGTATCGGCCGCGCCGCGCTGAGATGCCTTCCGAAAGCATGTCCAGAAGCCCGTCGAAATCTGCGCGCGGCAAATCTCGATAAGGATAAGCGCGGCGCACCAGCGAGAAGAGTTCATCCTCGCCCCACTCTCCTGCAGCGCAGGCGGCAACGATCTGCTGGGCGAGAATATCGAGCGGGCAATCAGGGATGCGCAGAGCATCGAGTTCCCCGGAACGGATGGCGCGGGCAAGCGCTGCGCATTCCGCCAGGTCGTCGCGCGTGAAAGCGAACAGCCTCCCTCTGCTGACCGCCCCTCGCGCGTGGCCGGAGCGCCCGAAGCGCTGCAAAGCCACGGCAATCGAGCGCGTCGAGCCCAGCTGGCAGACCAGGTCCACCGCGCCGATATCAATTCCCAATTCAAGCGGCGCGGCCGCACCCAGGACGCGCGCTTCGCGCGACTTGAGCTTCTTTTCCGCCGCAAGGCGCAACCGCCGCGCCAGGCTTCCATGATGCGCCTCGACGGCGTCTTCCCCCAGCCGGCGGCGCAAGTGGTGCGCAACGCGCTCGGCCAGGCGGCGCGTGTTGACGAAAACCAGCGTCGAGCGATGACCACGCGCGAGCTCAGCCAAGCGGTCATAAACTTCTTCCCACATTTCGTTCGACGCGACGGCACCCAGCGGGCTCTTCGGCACTTCGACCGCCAATTCCAGGGGGCGCAGATGGCCGATATTGATCGTGGCCGGCGCCGGCCGGCCCGTCCCCACCAGAAACTGAGCAACCAGTTCAACGGGCTTCTGCGTCGCAGAAAGGCCAATCCGGATGGGAGAACGCTTGCCGTTGGCTTCCACCAACGCATCCAAACGCTCGAGGGAAAGCGCCAGATGCGTGCCGCGCTTGTCGTCCGCGATGGCATGAATCTCATCCACGATGACGGTTTCGACGTCCTTCAAAATCTCGCGGCTCTTTGCGGCTGTCAGCAGGATGTAGAGCGATTCGGGAGTGGTAACGAGAATGTGCGGCGGGCGCGCGAGCATCGCGCGCCGCTCGTGGGCCAGCGTATCGCCCGTGCGCACCGCGGCCCGGATCGTCTGCATCGGCAGGCCGCGTTCTTGAGCAAGGCGGGAGATCTCTCCCAGCGGCGCTTCCAGGTTCTTGTGGATGTCGTTTCCCAGCGCCTTGAGCGGAGAAACGTAAAGCACTTCCGTGCGGTCGAGCAGATTGCCCGCCAGGGCTTTTCGTACCAGACGATCAATGCAGGCGAGAAATGCCGCCAGGGTCTTGCCCGAGCCCGTGGGCGCGGCAATCAGCGTCGGCCGGCCGGCAAGGATTGCGGGCCAACCTTGCGCCTGTGCCTCCGTCGGCTCGGCAAATTTCCACCACTCGCGCACGAGCGGATGCGCCCAGCTTGGCGCCGGGCTTGTTGCTTGTGCCATCCCACTTATTCTATGGCCAGATTGGCCGCAAGCAAATCCTTGCGGAAGTGCGAGTAGAGCCATTGAAGAACGCAGGCCGGACGCTGGAGTCTAGAGAAGCCGCGATTAGTGGCCGCCGCCGTCAGATAGTGCCTGCACGATGTCGCCCACGAAAGCCTTGGCGTCTCCGAACAGCATCAAGGTCCGCGGCATGTAGTAGAGGCTGTTGTCAATACCGGCGAAGCCGGGACTGAGGCTGCGCTTGATCACCATCGCGGTGCGCGCCTTGTCCACTTCGATGATGGGCATGCCGTAAATGGGGCTTCCCTGCTCGGTTTTGGCGGCGGGGTTGGTCACGTCGTTGGCTCCAATGATGAGAGCCACATCGGTCTGAGGCATGTCGCTGTTGGCGGCATCCATGTCCACCAGCTTGTCGTAAGGAATGCCGGCTTCGGCGAGCAGGACGTTCATGTGCCCCGGCATGCGGCCTGCTACCGGATGGATGGCGTAGCTGATCTCGACGCCCCGGTTTTCCAGAACTGCTGCCAGGTCGCGGATGGTGTGCTGGGCCTGGGCGACGGCAAGCCCGTACCCGGGCACGAAAATCACCTTGCGGGAGTAGGCGAGCATGGTCCCGATATCGGCCGGCGTCCCGGAGCGCACCGAGCGGCCATCAGCTCCGGGCCCACCGCCCGCCCCGCCGGCGGCCGTCGCGCCGAAGGCCCCGAACAGGATTTTCGCCAGGGACCGGCCCATGGCCTGGCTCATCATCCGGGTCAGCAGCGTTCCGGAGGCACCCACCAGTGTCCCGCCCACGATGAGCACGGTGCTGCCCAGCACGAAGCCCGACGCGCCGACGGCCAGGCCGGTGAAGGCGTTGAGCAGCGAGATGAGCACGGGCGTGTCCGCTCCCCCGATCGGGAGGACGAGGGCGATCCCCAGTGCCAGGGCCAGCGCGGCCAGCGCGGCCAGCGCGGCGCCCCCGCCGCCGAGCGGGACGGCGATCGCGAGCGCCACGATGGCGAGGCCGGTCAAGCCGTTGACCACCTGCTGGCCGGGATAGGTGATGGGGCGTCCGGAGATCAGATCCTGGAGCTTGGCGAACGCGATCATGCTGCCGGAGAACGAGACGGTGCCGATGACCGTGTCCGCGAGGACCGCGACGAGGGAGCCGCCGGAGACCGTGCCCACCGAGTGGGCGTAGTCCACGAGCGCCACCAGGGCCGCCGCGCCGCCGCCGACCCCGTTGAAGAGGGCGACCATCTGGGGCATGGCGGTCATCTTGACCAGCCGCGCCGCCGGCGCCCCGAGAA
>OFHG01000636.1_pt1 | contig 13694 bp, 12 predicted proteins | sample 1521931 | NCBI WGS metagenome assembly OFHG01 (sample SAMEA2468438, study PRJEB22500) | soil metagenome | biome: Glassland; feature: Farmland; material: Clay | place: Australia | collected 2013-01-31 | depth 0.55 m
AAGGCCGTTCAGACCACCGACCAGGATATGGATCCTGCTGCCCAGAGTGCGATCGCGCAGATCAAGCACATGATGGACGCCGCAGAGGCCTCAGGCAACGCCAGCGACATCGCCGCGGTCAGCAAGATCAATCATCGCTTCCTGACGGCCCGTGTGGCTGCGTCGGCATTCATGTCGCAGGATTACAAGAAGGCACAGGCAGCCGCAGAGGCCGCGTTGAAGGAGGCTGAGGCCAGCCGCCAAGATGTGCTGCCTTCGATCCACAACGCGCAACTGCGCCAGGATGCAGCGACTGCACTGTCCGCGGTCAATAGCTTTGCGACCGCTTTCACCACAGTCTCCAACGAGGAATTGAAGCAGCGGGCGCTGCTCACCGGACCGGTCGAGCATGAAGGTAGTACCATTGCCAAGATGGCGGACACCCTCAAGAACCAGCACGAGAAGGAAACCAGCGATCTGGAATCCAGCCTGCGCAGCACGGCGAGCTCGCTCACGATCATGGAGATCGTGGTGGCTATCGCGGCGCTCATCGGCGGTGTGTTCCTGGCCTTCGTCATCGGCCGCGGCATCTCCGGTCCGGTTCAGGATATGACCGATTGCGTCAAGCGGTTGGCCAGCGGCGACAAGAGCGCCGAGGTGCCGGGTCGTGACCGCGCAGACGAGCTGGGTGTGATGGCAGGCGCTGTCGACATCTTCAAGCAGGCGCTGATTGAGGCCGACAATCTCAAGGCCTCGGCCGAAGCCAAGACCTCGCGCCTCGACGAACTGGCCCGCAAGTTCGACGCCAGCATCACCACGGTGGTGCAGACGGTGTCGAGCCAGGCGACCCAGCTCGAAACGGCGGCGCAGTCGCTGAGCGCGACGGCCGAAGAGTCGAGCAAGCAGGCGGCGACCGTTGCGGCGGCGTCGGAAGAGAGCGCGGCCAATGTCCAGACCGTCGCTTCGGCGGCCGAGGAGCTGTCTTCCTCGATCTCCGAGATCGGCCGTCAGGTTGGCCATTCGAGCCAGATCGCGACCGATGCGGTGACGTCGGCCAACGAGGCCAACGAAATGGTCCAGGGTCTGGTGAGCGCCTCGCAGAAGATCGGCGAGATTGTTTCGCTCATCAACGACATCGCCGACCAAACGAACCTTCTTGCGCTCAACGCCACGATCGAGGCGGCGCGCGCGGGTGAGGCCGGCAAGGGCTTCGCGGTTGTGGCGGCCGAGGTGAAGAACCTCGCCACCCAGACCTCGAAGGCGACCGAGGACATCAGCACGCAGATTACATCGGTCCAGGGCGCTACAGAAAACGCAGTCGAGGCAATCGGCGCGATCAGCAAGACGATCAGCGAGGTCCATCAGATCGCGACCGCCATTGCTGCCGCCGTCGAAGAGCAGGGCGCGGCGACTCAGGAAATCGCCCGCAATGTCGAGGAAGCCGCCAAGGGTACGCAGGAAGTTTCGTCGAATATCGGTGGCGTGACCGAAGCAGCCAACAGCACCGGCGCGGCCTCCGAGCAGGTTCTGACATCGGCGCGATCGCTGACGGGACAGTCGACAAGTCTGCGCCAGCTCGTCGAAACCTTCCTGGCTGACGTCAAGGCGGCGTAACCGCAGGGACACCCAGGAAGAGGGGCAGATCGGATTGACCTACGCGCAAGGCGTCCCCCGCCAGGCCGCGCGAAAATAGATCCGATCTGCCCCTCCTTCGACAGCGCTTCACTTTCGCAATTCCTTTGGAACCAGGTGCAATATGCTTAGCACAGATCATCCCGAAGCCGACCGTCATGGTCGCCACGAGCAGGACGAAAACGCCGCCTCCTTCGTGACCTTCTCTGTGGCCGGCCAGATGTTTGGAATTGCGGTCACCAGCGTACAGGACATTCTGACGCCGGACGTGATCGCCAGTGTGCCGTTGGGGCCGAAGGAGGTACGCGGGCTGATCAATTTGCGCGGGCGTATCGTCACAGTCATCGATGTGCGCACGCGCCTGTCGCTGCCTCCCCGCGATAGCGACGATGCTCGTCGCGGTATGGGCGTAACTGTCGAGAATGAAGGCGAGTTCTATACGCTTCTTGTCGACAGCGTCGGCGATGTTGTGAGCCTTCCGGCGGAGCAGCGCGAGCCCAATCCGGCGACGCTGGAACCGCTGTGGCAGGATATCGCCGACGGCGTGTTCCGCACTGACAAAACCCTGCTGGTCGTCCTTGACGCGGCGCGCCTGATCGCCATTCGCGCGAAGGCTTGAGGAACAGGAGACAGACGATGGACGATCTGCTCAATGAATTCGTGACCGAAACGAATGAGAGCCTGGCGCTGCTGGATGTAGAGCTTGTGCGGCTGGAACGCGAATCCGGCAACACCAAGATCCTCAGCAACATTTTCCGGCTGATGCATACGATCAAGGGAACTTGCGGCTTTCTCGGTCTGCCGCGGCTCGAATCCGTGGCGCATGCCGGAGAAAACGTGCTCGGCAAGTTCCGTGACGGCGAACTGGAAGTAACACCAGACGCTGTCACGCTGATTCTCAAATGTATTGACCACATCCGGTACCTGCTCGGCGAACTGGAAGCCAATGGCGCTGAGCCCAATGGCGAAGACAGCGTCCTCATCGCCGAAATCAATGCCTTTGCCGCTGGTGGCGGTGCAGATGCCCCGTCCGATGGAGAGCCGGCGAGCGAGGATGCGTCCGCGAGCACCGATGGCCCGCAGTTTTCGGATGATGGTTTTCCGGTCGCTGCCGAACTCCTGGCCGAGGTTGAAAACGCATTGTCGGGAAATGCCGCTGCGCCAATCGCCAATAGCTCTGCTGTCGACGATTCTGCGCCGGAAGAGTCCGCGCACGAAGCCAGTGCGGCCGACGCATCGAAGCCCACGAAGACTGTGCCGAGCGCCGCCACGCCGGCGACGGGCGAGGTGCGCGAATCTGCGCTGGCCTCGGCGTCCATTCGCGTCAATGTCGGCGTGATCGAAAATCTGATGACGTTGATCAGCGAATTGGTGCTGACCCGCAACCAGCTTCTGCAAACGCAGCGCATGCAGAAGAGCAGTGAATTCAAGGTGCCGTTGCAGCGCCTCAGCCACATCACTTCGGACCTGCAGGAGGGCGTCACCAAGATGCGCATGCAGCCGATCGGCAATGCTTGGGCCAAGCTGCCGCGCATCGTCCGCGACCTCTCCGTCGATAGCGGCAAGAAGATCGAACTCGTTACCAAGGGCGCGGAAACTGAACTCGATCGCCAGGTCCTGGAGCTGATCAAGGATCCGTTGACCCATATGCTGCGGAATTCCGCGGATCATGGCATCGAAATGCCGGCGGATCGCCGCGCGGCGGGCAAGCCCGAAGGTGGCACGGTCACTCTGGAAGCCTATCACGAAGGCGGTCATATCGTGATCCGTATCTCCGACGACGGAAAGGGTCTCGACCCCGAGCGCATTCGCGCCAAGGTTATCGCCAACAATCTCGCGACCGAAGCCGAGCTGGCGGCGATGACCGAGCAGCAGGTTCTTCAGTTCATCTTCCGCGCCGGCTTCTCGACTGCCGAGAAGGTGACCTCGGTGTCCGGCCGCGGCGTCGGTATGGATGTCGTGCGCACCAATATCGAGCGCATTGGCGGCACCATCGAAATGAATTCGATGTTGGGGCGCGGCACGGTCTTCATGATCAAAATTCCACTGACGCTCGCCATCGTGTCTGCGCTCATTGTCGAGGCGGCGGGTGAACGCTTCGCAATCCCGCAGATAAATGTCATGGAGCTGGTGCGCGCCACCGACCGCACCGGAAGTCGTATCGACCGGGTCAAGGACTCGCCGGTATTCCGGTTGCGCGACCGGCTCCTGCCGCTGGTCTCGCTGCGCCGCCTCCTCAATCTCGAGGAAGAGGTCGACCCCGCCGCGCAGTTCATCGTCGTGACGCAGGTCGGCGCGCAGACCTTCGGCATCGTGGTCGATCGCGTCTATGACGCCGAAGAAATCGTCGTCAAGCCTGTTGCACCAATTTTGCGCGGGGCCTCCTTCTATGCCGGCAACACGATCCTTGGCGACGGCAGCGTGATTCTGATCCTGGATGCCAATGGCATCTCGTCCACAATCGGTCATGGCGAGATGGAGGATCATGCCGCGACACGCGCCACCTCGATCGCCGACGCCCATGCCGCCGATGGCGCATCCTTCCTACTGTTCCGCGGCGGAGCGCGCGAATTGAAGGCAGTGCCGCTGGAACTGGTGGCACGCATCGAAGAGATCAATGCGAGCGCCATGGAGCTGGTCGGCAATCGGCATGTGGTCCAATACCGCGATCATCTGATGCCGCTCGTGGCTTACGACCCTGGACATATCTGGCCGGAGGTCGGCAAGCAGCCTGTTCTGGTGTTCACCGATGAAGGTCGCTCGATGGGTCTTGTCGTGGCCGAGATCATCGATGTCGTACAGGATCACATGAAGATCGAACTCGTTGGCGACGAGCCGGGCCTGATTGGCAGTGCCGTGATCGCCGACAAGGCCGTCGATATTGTCGATATCGGTCATTACCTGACCAAAGCCTATTCCGACTGGTTCGAGGTGAAGGAAAAGCGCCATGCCGAAAGCACGCGGCCGATGCGCAAGGCATTGGTGATCGATGACAGCGCATTCTTCCGCAATCTCATTGCCCCGCTCCTTGGCGCCGCCAATTGGCGCGTGACAACGGCCGCGGACGGCAACGAGGCCCTCAAACTGCGCGAGGACGGCGAAGTCTTCGATCTCATTGTCTCCGACATTGAAATGCCGGGCATGGATGGGCTGGCTCTGGCCAATGAAGTGCGGTCCGATCCGCGCTGGCAGAATGTGCCGATGATCGCTCTTTCGGCGCACACCAGCGATGCAGACGTTGCAGCAGGTCAGGAAGCCGGCTTCCTCCACTATATCGGCAAGTCCGATCAGGCGAATTTGGCGGCGAAGCTCACGCAGGCGGTGGCGGCAGCCACGCGCGCCGCGCAGGGCGAAATGCGGAGGGCCTCGTAATGGCGTCGGAGGAGAAGACCTGTCTGGTCGTGGACGATTCGGCGACGATCCGCCGGGTGCTGTCCGGTATGCTGAGTACTTTCGGCTATGATGTCAGCGAAGCGCCTTCGGGCGTGGAGGCGGTCGAGACCTGTCGCGACCATGCGCCGGGACTGATCTTGCTCGACTGGAATATGCCGGAAATGGACGGCATCACCTGCCTCAGGGCTCTCCGAGCGATGGATATCGTGCCGCGACCGGTCATCGTGTTGTGCACGACCGAAAACAGTCTCGCCAAGATCCACGAGGCCCTGACGGCCGGTGCCGACGAATACATCATGAAACCCTTCGATCGCGAGATCTTACACGACAAACTCGAACAGCTCGGGCTTTGCGACGCGGATGTGGTGTGATGGCGCTCACAAGCCCCAAGGCATCCAGCACCACTTCTGCGCCCATCCGCGTGATGGTGGTCGACGACTCCGCGGTCATCCGCGGTTTCATCGTCCGCACGCTGGAGCGCGATTCCGCGCTTGAGGTCGTGGCCTCTTGCGCCAATGGTCAGGTGGCGGTCCTGCAGATGGCCCGCGCCAGGCCCGACGTGATCGTGCTCGATATCGAAATGCCGGTGATGGACGGGCTGACCGCATTGCCGAAGCTGCTCGCGGCCGACCGTGACGTGAAGATCATTATTGCTTCCACCCTGTCGCAACGCAATGCCGAGATCAGTCTCAAGGCACTCGGTCTGGGTGCGGCGGATTACATTCCGAAGCCCTCCGCCAACCAGCTTGGCGGCAGCGATGACTTCCACCGCGAACTCGTTGAGAAGGTGACCAGTCTTGGCCGGCGCAGACAACGCAGCACGGGCTATGTGGGCCAGCCGAAGAACTCCACCGCCATGTCGCCACGCCCGGACCGGAGCGCGGGAATCCGCTTGCGCGCCCATGGCCGGCTGACGCCGAAGATCCTGGCAATCGGAAGTTCGACCGGTGGTCCGCAGGCGCTGACGAACGTCCTCAAGGCGCTTCCGGCTTCCTTTCAGGCTCCGATCCTCGTGACGCAGCACATGCCGGCGACGTTTACCCCAGTGCTGGCAGGGCATCTGGCAAGGGCCACCGGACGGCCCTGTGCGGAAGCCCGAGATGGCGATCCGTTGCGCCCCGGTCACATCCATGTCGCCCCCGGCGACTTTCACATGGAGATCGTGGGCGACGCCATCCATCCACGCCTGCGGTTGCACCAGGCGCCGCCTGAGCATTTCTGCCGTCCCTCGGTCAATCCTCTATGGCGCAGTGCGCTGCGCGTATTCGGAACCGGTGCCGTCGCCTTGATGCTGACCGGCATGGGCAATGATGGAATAGAAGCCGGACGCGAGATTGCCGCCGCCGGCTGTGTGCTGGTGGCTCAGGACGAGGCAACCAGCGTGGTCTGGGGCATGCCGGGCGCAGTCGCGACGGCCGGTCTGTGTACCGCTGTTCTGCCGCTCATGGAAATTGCACCGCATCTTGCACGCCTGTTCGCGGGGGAAGGCTCATGACCGACGCGGAATTCGACTTCGTTTCGGCATTGCTCAAGCAGCGCTCCGGCCTGACGCTGACGAAGGACAAGATTTATCTGCTTGAAACGCGCCTCGCCCCGATCGCACGCAAGCACGGGCTCGCGGATCTATCGGCCCTGATTGCGGCATTACGAGCTGGTGGCGCGGCCGCGCTCGCCGCCGACGCTGTCGAAGCCATGACGACCAACGAAACTTTATTCTTCCGGGATCGTCATCCCTTTGATGCGCTGCGTGACCACGTCTTGCCAGAGTTGATTGTGGAACGCGCGCCGAAGGCGGCACTGCGTATCTGGTGCGCAGCCTGCTCGACCGGACAGGAACCCTATTCGCTGGCGATGATGTTGCGCGAATCGTTTCCCGAACTGGCGAAGTGGCGTGTTGAAATTCTGGCCACGGATATTGCGCCGGCAATTCTGGAACGTGCTCGCGAAGGAACCTATTCAAGCTTTGAGGTCCAGCGCGGTCTGCCCGTGCAGCTCCTGGTAAAATGTTTCGACCAGCAAGGCGACCGATGGCAGCTCAAGCCGGAGCTGCGGCGCATGGTGAATTTCCAGAGCTTCAACCTGCTCGACGATCCGACTCGTCTCGGCACATTCGACATCGTGCTCTGCCGCAATGTTCTCATCTATTTCGATCAACCGACCAAGTCCGCAGTGCTTGAGCGTATTGCGAACCGTCTTGCCCCCAATGGCGCGCTGCTTCTTGGTGCGGCGGAGTCGATCTTTGGCATCACCGCGGCTTTCACGGCGGTCAGCAAGTTGCGTGGCGTTTATCGCAAGGTGGCGACAGACGCGCAGGCGCCGCCGCCATTCGAACTGAAGCGTGTGGCGGTCGGAGGATAATTCGACAGTGGCTTATATGAGGTAATGGAGCGCGACATGAATTTGGACAAGAACATGAAGGTCCACATCGTGGACGATTACACGACGATGCTGCGCATCATGCGCAATCTGCTCAAGCAGCTCGATGTGACGGAGGTCGAGGAATCGAACAACGGCCAGGACGCGTACGACAAGATGGTTCATAGCACGCCCGATCTCATCATCTCTGACTGGAACATGGAGCCGATGACGGGGCTGGAGCTGCTGCGCAAGGTGCGGGCTCATGACAAGCTCAAGCGTGTGCCCTTCATCATGGTCACGGCCGAAAGCAAGACGGAAAATGTCGTCACGGCAAAACAGGCCGGGGTGTCAAATTACATCGTCAAGCCGTTCAACGCGGAGACGTTGCGGGCGAAAATCGCGAGTGTCACGGGAGCGCGTTGAGCAATGGCTGAGGGGGACATGAAAGAAGCTGGAAGCGCGCGGGCGCAAGCGTCCGGGAGCACGGGGCTGCGCCTGGAAACCGCACAGGGCTATCTTGAGCGCGTGATTTGCGAATTGCGCGCGTTGTCAAGTGAGCGCAAGGGCGAGTTGCTCGGCGTGTTGGAATATCTGTCACTCTATATTCGACGCACGCGTGAAGAGGTCTCGACGCTGAAGCAAGAAGATCGGGGCGGCGCGTTTCTGTCGTCCACGACCGACGAACTTGAAGAGATCCTGACGGAGACGGCGAACGCCGCGAACGAGATTATGAGTGCGGCTGAAGCCATCGAGGAGATCGGCGCCAAAGCCGATCCCGAAACCTCGGCTGCACTGTGTGATGCGGTTACGCGGATTTATGAAGCCAGCGCCTTTCAGGACATCACGGGACAACGCATCACCAAGGTTGTCCGGGCGCTTCAGCATATCGAGGGGCGGATCGCCGCGCTCGCGGAAGCTTGCGACGACGGAACCGTGCGGGACACCGCCGCGCTGGCCGTTGAAGAGGCGGATGGGGATGCCGGTCTTCTTAATGGCCCGCAGCTTGGCAAGAACGCGAATACGCAGAGCGAAATAGATCGATTATTCGGGGACTGATATCATGGAGCGGCAGTTAGCGATTGACGTCGACGCCACGGCCCCGGCGGCTGCTGCCTATAGCGACGCCGATCGCGACGCGCTCCACATTTTGCCCATTGCCATTCTTCCCGTGGCCCACCCGGCCTTGCGCCGGGCCCGCGTCATCAAGAATGTTCGTCTCGAGGCCATGATCGAACTCTACAACTACGATAATTGTGGCAGCGGGCAGGTGACGGTACCGGGCGTCGGCAAGGCGCTGGGCCTTTCCACCAATCCGCCGGATCCTGACATCGTCCTGTTGCGCAAGGTGGTCCAGCTGACGAGCTTCGATGTCTACAGCCTGCGCATTCTCCTTCGTGATTGTGGAATTCCGCTGGCAGAAGAATCAGCTCTTAAGTTGAGCCAGTCGAAGCTCGATTCCCTCAGCGCCTATATGACGAAATTCACCCGCCCGCTCGTCACCGAAATTTTCGGCGAGGATGCGACCGTCCGTCCCTTTACCGATGTCCTGAGTCTGTTCCGCGATTGCGATGCGGCGACGGTCCGCGAGCGGCTCGACACGATGGCCACGAAGCTGGGAATTGGGGTCATGGAAATTCCGAAATTCCTCGAGGATTACGCGGATATCTTCATGTCCTTGTCCTACTACCGCCAGTGCCTGGACGAGATAATGCCGAAGATTGAGTCGTTCCTGAGCACGGTCTCGGAGCTGCGCGAGAACTATCAACTTCGCAGCGACTTCAATCTGATGAAGACGCTCGACCTGATCGAGGAGAGGGTGAATGCGGTCCTGGCCAATGTTACCGGGCGTCTGGAGAGTTTTGAGCGAAGCACCAATGACATGTGGAACAATTTGACCGCCGAACGTTTTCGCAAGATCGAAGGACTCATCCGTGGCTATCACACGGCGATCGGCGGCGTTCTGTGTTCGTTGCGTGTGACGATGAATGCCTGGGCGCGGGAATTTCCGGACGGCCGGGGCGGGGGGACGGTGCGGCGGGGCGGGGTTCTAAGGATGGTGGCGTCAGGGGATCGAGCGTATCCAGATGATCGAAGATGGTGCCCCAATGCTCGCGGGGCTCGGTTGATGCGGCAGACAGAGGGTGTGTGGCCGGCGCGCTCCGCAAGTGGTCAGCCGGGGCTGGACAAGAACGCATCTTCGCGAAACATTCGATGGGGTTATTGCAGAGCGGATTACCCAAAAATTGCAGTTCGCGTATCGTGCAACTCCTGCGAATTTTGGAACCTCACCCGCTGGAGTGGCCATGCCATGACCAGCACGCCCCCCATGCGCTTTCTGATCGCGGATGACCATCCGCTCTACCGCGATGCCGTGCGCGCGCAGATCGAACGCCTGTTTGCCGGGGCAGTCGTCGACGAAGTCAATTCGATTGCCGAGCTGTTTGAGAAATTCGCGTCGGGTGAGGTGAATTTCAGTCTGGTATTGCTGGATTTGTTCATGCCCGGCATGTCGCCTGAGGCGGTCCATGAGGTGACGGCGCGCTTTCCCGGCGTGCCGATTGCCGTGATCTCGGGATCATCCCGCACGGCGGCCATCCGCCAATGCATCGAAGCCGGCGCGCGTGGCTTTATTCCGAAGACCGCCAGCGGCGAGCATCTGGCGCATGCAATTCAGATTCTGTTGAACGGTGGTACCACGATTCCGACTCAGGTTCTGCTCGCCGAAGCATCGGCCGGGCCGGATGGAACGCGCACGGTCTCCGGCGAAACTTGGGTCGAATCACTCAACGCGCGCGAAATGGCCATTTTGCGCGGCGTTGCGTGCGGCCAGTCGAACAAGCAAATCGCGCGCGAATTGGGGGTCGCTGAGGTCACGGTGAAATTTCATCTGCGTGTGCTGTTCCGCAAGATCGGGGTCAATCGCCGTGCGCAAGTTGCGGTCGCGGCATCGAAGGCGGGCATCGGCTGAATCGATGAATGGATATCCGAACGGATAACCGAACGATTCGAGTGGCTATCCTCCTGGACCGGCCATCTGCCGAATTGTTCCGCTAAAAAATAGTTTTCTGATTCGCAGCCCGTCGCGACGGTGCCCCACGACGAAAGTATATGCGAGAAACATGCCCGGCAACGAGTTGGTGAAATGTCCGGGGGCGGACCGGCCGGTAACTGACTTGGCTCAGTCCGATGTGGCAGCATCGCCTTGCAAGGCTGTGAAGGCGCTGGCCGGCGTGATCGTTCATGAACTGAACAATATTCTGACGGCGGCGATCGGCAATCTCTCCCTTTTGAACGATGTCGGCTTTGCCGATACCGAGGCCGCTGCGCAGATCGTTGGTGAGGTGCTGGCGGCATCGCGCCGCGGCGTCTCATTGTCGGAAGAGCTGGAGGCATTCGCGAGCCAGCTGCGGCTCGAGCCGGAAACGGTCGATGCCAATCGCCTTGTCCAGCAGGCCCTGGCGCGATCACCGGATCGTTTGAGAGGGCCTGCGGTCCAGCTGCGCCTCGCGCCCGTGCAGCTTCCGCTTCATATCGACCCGGTCCGCTTTCGCATGGCTGTGGCGAGTGCGGCCTCTGGCGCGATCCGCATCATGTCGAAGCAGGCCGATTGCTTGTCGGTCGAAACTGCGGCGGTAGCTGATGCGGACGGGAATCGCTTCGTTCAGATATCGATCGTCTGCGACGGCGAGGCCGTCCATGAAGACGCGGTCGCCGATGCGTTGGTCAATTTTCACAGCGGTGCGCGCACCGGGATGTGGGGACTTGCCAGCGTTGCCGGCTTCTTGACGCAGTCGGGCGGACGCTTGCGTGCGCGTGTCGAACCCGCCAGCCGTCTTCGTTTGACGATCGAGCTACCGGCCTGACGCCGATTTGCCTGCACAGCTCCGTATCAAATATCTCCAATCACGCTAGGCTTCGCCAATCGGTCACCGCACAGCGTCGCTGACCGAGCAGCGTATTCGTACAGCGGATATTATCGTCATGTGGTTGCGTAATTGTAGCGAAATTGTTGTGCATATCGTCCTCTTGGATTTTCAGTTGCATTACCTTGGCTTTGTGCGCCCAGCAGGGAACCGATATCAGTGCCGACGCCGCCTTGATCGTGCGATCTTGCCTGTCCGTGTGCTCTCAATCTGCCTTATGCACGGCCGTAAACGTCTTCGAAGCGCACGATGTCGTCTTCGCCGAGAGAGTCACCATGTTGCACTTCGATCAGATACAGAGGTTCTGTGCCCAGGTCCTCCAGCCTGTGGCGTGCACCCTACGGAATGAATGGAGCGGACAAATTTGTGTCAATGACGGATTCCCGCCAAGGCCAAACGGCGGAGGACGGAAACAAAGGTCGATCATGCCATGCTGCGTTCACACAGCAACTTGATCTGTAGATGTCACAAGCCCGCCGCCAAGCACGGGCGCCAGCTCCGGAAAGCTGCCGCCAAGTGTTCCTGCCGTTGGAAAGGCTTATGCTGAAAGTGCGCAGTGCTGTTCCAAGCAATTTAGGGAGGCCGCCTTGTCCGGCAGATAGACGAAGTTTCTTGAAACCATGGTCATAGTCACCATGGGTCGGCATGCGGATTATATAGGGACAAGGAGGGCGGCTTTTCAAATTGCCGAGATGACGACTGGCCATGCTAGGATGTCGCAGTGACTTGGTTCTTGATCAGAGATGATTTCATCGCCTGTAGCAGCAGCGCTTGTCGCGGAAAATGATGCCGATGGTCGGTGTTTCAGCGGCCTTAGGATTCGCGCCGGCGCTTGGATCATCGTTCCACGGTCCGGTGCCGTGCCAAGGGACGGGCTGGCGATCTATAATCCGCAGCGCCTGACCGGCATGATATTGAAGGCCGCGGTTCAAAGAGGTATTGGGTGCCATCCCATTTATCTGCGTGACGACGCGGTCTCGGAACTGGAGCACATTCTTTCGCGCGCTCTGGGCGGACAGCCGGTCAACTGCGTATTCTATTTTCGCGCGCCAGGCGTTTTTTCGAAATCGATCATCCTGGTTCTCGATGAGGCGGGGAATGCGCTTGCCTAGGTCAAGATCGGCGCGACCGCAGAGAGCATTTCGGCGATTGTAAACGAGGCCGCGATCCTCGAACGCATATCGGCTGTTCCAGATTTGACCGCCCAGGTGCCGTCGGTCATCGGGCGAGCTGTTTGGCGGGGTTTTCCTATGTTGATCGTCTCTGTCGGCACGTCACATCGCAGCTGTCGCGGCTTCGGGACCGAACACCGTAGATTTCTTTGGTATCTTCGGCAGGCCACGCTGGTTCGCAGGCCTTTGCAGGAGACTGTGGCCTGGAAGGTGATGCTTGGTCGCTTCAATGCGATGAAGGATCGTTTTAACCGTGTGCGGGCGGATTGCTACGAGCAGGCCTTGTCGGACATCGAGAATCGCTTTGGCGCACAGTCACTGGCGACCAGTCTTGCGCATCGCGACTTTGTTCCCTGGAACATGCATTACGACAGAATAGGACGGCTTTTCGTATTCGATTGGGAGCTGGCTCAGGATCAATCTATCCAGGGCTGGGATATGTTCCATTACCACCTGGCGCAGCGGGCTATGCGGCACGGCCGATTCGGAAAGGCTTTTTTCGAACGGCTCAAGAGCAGCGAAGAAGCCGATGAAATCGCCGACTTTGAAGGCCATATGCTTTTCTATCTCGTCGACATTGCGCTATTTCTGCGCGATCGGCTCGCGCGCGCGCCAGCCGTCAAAGAGAATAAGTATCTCCGGCTCGTCGAGCATGAGATTTGGGTACGGTGCGCGAATTTAGACACAAGACGCAAGACATGGCTCAATCGTCTGCTCCAGCCGAAACCATGTGAAGCCGGCGAGGGCCAGTTGCTCGGGGCGATCGCGGAGCGGGAGGCGTCGCGAGATGTGCCGGGATGATGGTCGGCCATTCGCATATTCGGCGCAGAGACAAGAAGCCTTATAGGCGGCGTTCGGACGGTTGCCACGCCTTCGGTTTTCTGACTTGATGCCTCTTCGCAGCCATATCTCATCCGGCCTGAAACGGACGGCCGGGGAGGGTTGCGCCTATTCGAAATTTCTTGGAACTGGCCAAAGCGAGGCTCGCGACGGATGCGGGGATCGTCGCGTTTGGTAGCATCGGTCGGCTGCTTCTGCAAAGCGCGCTGTTCATCGTCGTGGCCCGCACGCTGGGGACGGCGGTTTACGGGGCGTTCATCAGTCTTACGCCCCTGGCCGCCATCATCTCCACTTCCTCCGGCCTTTCCTGCGAGTTTGGGCTGGTCAAGAAGGTTTCACGCGGCCCGACGCCGCTTCCGGTCCATTTTGGAAATTGACGTCTCACGCCTGTCCTCAC